>Ga0315273_10001314_pt1 | contig 28118 bp, 20 predicted proteins | sample YL17G02_0_MG_FD_205753 | JGI IMG/M metagenome (GOLD analysis project Ga0315273, IMG submission 205753) | Sediment microbial communities from Yellowstone Lake, YNP, Wyoming, USA - YL17G02_0 | ecosystem: Environmental > Aquatic > Freshwater > Lake > Sediment | place: USA: Wyoming | collected... | reverse complement strand
CATGCCAGGCGAATCCCGGGGGCGAGCAGTTTGGAGAAGGTGCTCAGATAAATGACGTTCCCGGTGTAACAACCATCGTCGCCGCGGTTCTGGCTGTCCATTGATACGAGCGAGGGTAGATGTTCACCCTCGAACCGCAACTGCCCGTAGGGATCGTCTTCGACGATCGGGACACCGTATCGGTCAGCCAATTCGACCAACTGTTTACGACGTTCCAGGCTGAGTGTCGTGCCACCCGGGTTCTGGAAATTTGGGAGCACATAGATGAATTTCGGTCCGATGCGCAGTGCTTTTTCAAGTTCAGATGTCACCATCCCATTTTCATCGGACGGCACGGAGATGTATTGCGCTCCGTATGCATTCCAGGCTTGCAGCGCGCCGAGATACGTGGGCGATTCGACCACAATGTGGTCGCCCTGGTTGATGAAGACCCGTCCGAGGAAATCGAGCGCTTGCTGTGAGCCGGATGTGATCAGGACGTTATCAGGTGTGATGGCGACCGAGTAGCGACCAGTGTGACGGGCGATCATTTCCCGTAAAGGACGATAACCTTCCGTTGTGCTGTATTGCAATGATTGCGGGCCATCGTGCTCAAGTACATAATTGCAAGCTTCCTGGAATTGTTTGATGGGGAAAACCTCCGGTGCTGGCAGGCCGCCTCCAAAAGAGATGATGTCCGGCTGCTCGGTTAGTTTTAGCAATTCACGGATGACCGAACTCCCCATCCGCTGTGTCCTATTTGCGTAACGATACTCCCAGGGTGTCTGCATTCTTGCTCCTAAGTTTTGGATATGGACAACGAAAAAAAAACCTGGCAGGTACGATTCACCTGTCAGGTTTCGCTGATTTTGTAAAGCCAAGCAAGATGAATATAAATAGGGTCCGAAGCATGGCAACACAATATTACCGTGCTTTTTACATCCTTGCAACCTCTTCCGACTTCACGAAGGATCCCAAAGAACCCTTATGGCAAGGTTTTGGCTCGTGCTACAATGAACCCTGGAGGATGAAATGAAACACTCCCGGATTTACTCATTTACCCTGTCCTTGTTTGCCTTTTGCATGCTTGGAGTGAGCGTCGTTGGATGCAACCCGGTTGTCTCTGTACCATCATCACCGACTCCAATTTCTCCCTGCGGGGATGGTTTGTGCAATAGCGGTGAGTCCTCTGTCTCCTGTCCTCTCGATTGTCCGATAGCGAGTTTTAGTGGGCAAATCCTGACAACTTTTATCAATTCGGAAGGAGTCGGAGATATTGCCTTGATGCTTGCAGCGCCGTTGTCGGCGCGTTATCCGGAAGGGGCGGGGGTGGTGGTGGTTGCCTCGCCTATTTTCAGCGCAGCGGGAGGCTTTATAACGGACCCGGAAGTCAACTCGATTGGTCTTATCCAGATCAGCTACCTGTGGCCCGGTCAAACAGATTTGATGACCGGTGTCCAGAGTAGCGGTGCATTTGATTATGGTGGTGAACAGTCCGTCCGGGTATTGCGGGATGTAATCCGTTTTGCATCCGGTCTCATTCCCGATAAAAGAGGGCGTTACCTTTCGTCCCTCATCGATGTTACGCCATTAGTCAATGAAGTGGGCTTGTATGCCTTTTCGGACGCGAGTATTGCAGTTATCAACGTTTTTTCACTCTACGGTGATCTGTTACCGGGCGTGCAGTATTTTGTTGGACGCGAAAACCCTACAGTGGATACGCTCTCGTGCCTTGAGGCCGGCTTTATAAACGATACCGGTCAGTCAGTCTACAATCCCTTTTATAACTACCCGGCCAGTTACAGTTCGGCGGCGATCAACCTGAATTATGCCAATATCCGCTGGGATGCGACCTACACGGATGAGCACACTGATGCATTGGGTCGCGCCTACCTGGACCTTGACGGCAGCGGAAACATCAGCGCCAGTGACTTTGTCTCAAGCTGGCGTGTTCCAGTTATTTTTGGGAAACGCACCTACTCGGTTGCGCTCACCCAATCCCTGTTGGATAATGGCGCCCTCACGTTTTCAACCTGGCCGGCAGATTTGGCCACACCGGAGGAAGCAGCTCGAGACTGGTCGTTACGCCAAAGCACAGGCCGATACATTAATTTGCGTCCGAAGATGCCTGATTTGGAGGTGATGCTGGTCTTTGCTCAGGATGACCAATTTCAGGTGGCGCAGGATAAGCCGCACATTCACCAGGCGTTCCAGGGTTTCCGTTTTGATGCAAGACTGTGGGTGCGCTTGAACCCAGACCGGGCTTATGTAGAGTCTTTGATGCCGGTTGCGGGGGAGGATTTCCCGGATACTCCAGCCAACACCCAGCCGGAAGACTGGCTGCAGGTTGAAACGTATGCTTACCCGGGGCAGGGGACCGCTACGCGCTTGGTGCCGCTGGCCGCGCTGGCCGAGATGGCTGATCGCACCCATTATGGGCGCTGGGACGAAAACCTGGGTCAGGTGCTGTACATCTATTTCCCGCCGACCGCGCAACCGTAAATAATTCTAGTATCTTCTCGAAAATCGGGGGTGTGGGGTGTTTTTGGTAGGCTTCGCCCGCCAAAAGCACCCCACTTTTTCCCCCCTTTTATTGAGATGATACAAATTCTACTTACAAAACGGCGCACCGAGTCCCCTAAAGGGATTAGGTGCGCCGGCAGATTCAAAACCGGGCCTACTTCGTTCTTCCGCCAGCATATTTCTGGCGCAGGCTCCGGTTGGGAGCGGAGCGCGGTGTTTGGCGGTTGGCGGGTTTTCCTTTCGGAGACGGGGCAGCCGGAGTGCGGCGCGGACCGTGTGGGGTATAGGCAGGGCGGTCCGGGGCCGGGGCGGTGTAGTTGAATCCGTCCAGGGTCTGGTGTGGAATGAGCTTGCCCATGATCTTATCCAGGGCTCGGACCATATCTTTATCATCAGGGGTGACGAAAGTGAAGGCGTCGCCGGTGCGTTCGGCGCGGCCCGTGCGGCCGATACGATGGATGTAATCGTCGGAGGTGGCGGGCATATCGTAGTTGATAACGTGCGAGATGCCTTCCACGTCCAGGCCACGGGCGGCGATATCGGTGGCAACCATCACCTGGAAATGGCCACTTTTAAAGCCAGCCAATGCCGACTGGCGCTGGCCCTGCGAGCGGTCGCTGTGTAGGCTGGTGGTGCGGAACCCGGCCAGCCCGATCTGACGGGACAACTTCTCAGCGCGGTGCTTGGTGCGGGTGAAGACCAGCACCGAGTTGGTGTCGGTGCGTTTGAGCAGCGCCAGCAGCAGGGAGGTCTTCAGGTGCTGCGGTACGGGATAAAGCGCGTGTGCCACAGTGTGGGCCGGGCGGCTGAGACCGACGGCGATCCGTTGAGGGTGAGTCAGCGTCTGCGCGGCCAGCCCTTCGATCTCCGCCGGGAAAGTGGCTGAGAAGAGCATGGTTTGCCGTTTGGCAGGGACGTGTTTCAGGATGCGCTTCACATCCGGCAGGAAGCCCATATCGAACATCCGGTCGGCCTCATCGAGCACCAGGATTTCCACACCCTGAAGTTTGGCATTGCCCTGGTTGAGGTGGTCCAACAGGCGGCCAGGGCAGGCGACCAGGATCTCGACCCCATCGCGCAGGGCGCGTACTTGTGGAGCAGGTCCCACCCCCCCGTAGATGGTGGCGCTGCGGATGTTCGTACCCTTTCCCAGGTCTCGGATGGATTGGTGGATCTGCTCGGCAAGTTCACGCGTGGGGGTGACGATCAGCGCCCGGGTGCGGTTGCGCGGACCGGTCAACAGTTTCTGTAAAATTGGCAGGACGAACACCGCCGTTTTGCCGGTGCCGGTCTGGGCGGTGGCAATCAGGTCTTTCCCTTCCAGGGCCGCCGGCAGTGCGGCGATTTGGATGGGCGTTGCTTCCATATAGCCGAGATGGTTGATCCCCGCTTGCAGGCGCGGATCCAGGTTGAATTGGTTAAAGCTCACGAAGTTTCCTTTTCTTCAGAAGTCCGGGGGTGTTGGGGGGATCGAGCGGTGCTCAAACAAACAACAGCAGCGACTGCTGAACTAATGCGGTTATGTGTTAGTAGGGTAATCGAGGATGGCAGGACTGTCAAGGTATTGGTAATTTGGGGAGTAGCTATTTTTTTTGTCCGACATAACTTCACACTCTTCTCCAAAGTGTTCACAGTTTCCATCGGGGACGATTGGCTTGCCTCCATTTCAAAAAATGAATGGCGAGTTCCGCTTTTGGGGGCGATGCTGGCGGGGACGATGCCTCCTGAGTATGGGCGCAGGGCGCGTCGCCCTTACAACTTCTGCAGGGGAGCAGCGACCGAATGGTCAAAACGACAAGGAACGACTCATTCTGTCGCTGGAAGAGCTCCGGGATGTTCCGCCGCCGTCGCCAACCCATTTACGATTCAGGAATTGCCAGGCATCCCAATTGTGTGTAGTCAATTTATTTCTCCTTCATAGGTAGCAACCGAGCGAATTCCAACCCATCCTCTACCCATGCCTTTAGTTCGGCCTCAGTGCCGCAGCCTTCCGGCTCGACCATTACCCAGCCTGCCATCGGCCTGCCGGTTAAGTCGAAAACCCGCGTATGCGGCTGGGACAGGGCTTCTGCGTAATTCGCTGCCCCGACCCTCACGATGAAGTCGTTTTTATGCACTCCGCAGGCCATGTTCCCATTCAGGAGAAACCCGACTCCGCCGAACATTTTCTTTTCTTCCAGTCCAGGCAACGGACCCAACATGGTGCGAATCCGCAGAGCTAACATTTCATCGAAGGGCATATTTTCTCCTGCTGGTAAGAGTAAATGCGGAAACGAATTATTTCCCTGCTCTAATTATACAATTGGGACGGCTGTCCTAAGCCGTCCCAATCTTTTTCCAGACTCTTACAACTTCGGGAACCTGCTCAGCACCACTGCTTCGGTTGGCAGGAGGCCCTTATCGCCCAGTTTCATATTAGAAGGAGCGGGGCCGGCCTTATCGGGCGCAGATTGATATACGTAGATTGGCGTGCCTTCAGTTGCATACTTCAACTCCACGTAAGCCTGCCCGGTAAGCTTACCGTCCATATCGGCGGCGCAACTGGTCACCCAGCCGATGACTTTGCCGCGTTTATCCAATACAGGGTCGGCGTTGTGGGCCATGCGGACACCCTTTTCGGGAAAGCGGAAGCGCACCACCACGCCCTTGCGGGTCTGCTCGTGGGCGATGTAGGCTTCCCGCCCGATGAACCAGGGCTTGCTGGTCTTCACATACGGCCCGAAGCCGGATTCGCCCACACCAAGATCCGCCTGTCCGCACTTGCCGGATCCGTCGCCCATCTCGTGACCGTAGAGAGGCAGGCCGGCTTCGGTGCGCAGGGAATCGCGCGCCGCCAGCCCGATGAGCTTGACTCCGAACTTCTCACCGGCTTTGAGCACTGCATACCAGAAGGCGACCGTCTTTTCGGGATGGACGAACAACTCGAAGGCCATCTTTTCGCCAGTGTAACCCGTGCGCGAAACGATCAAGTCAAACCCGCCCACAACTGCGTCGCACAGGTTGGTGCGTTTGAGTGCCATGATGCGGCGGCGCGTCTCGGCGTTGACGCCCATTGCCAGCAGGATGTCCATGCTCTTCGGCCCTTGCAAGGCAATGTCCACCCGCATATCGGCGCCTGCTTTCGGGTCGCGCAAGTTGCGGAGCACAGCGTTATAACCATACGCACGCGCCCCGGGCCGGGCATTGTCCACTTTTACCTTTCCGTCCTGCACCCCTTCCAGCCAGGTGCGGTCCTTGTCGTCATTTGAGGCGTTGACCACCATCAGGTACTTGTCCCACGCCCGCCGGTAGATAAGCGTATCGTCAATCACTCTGGCGTCGGGGGTCAGGAACTGGGAGTAGAGACTCTCTCCGGGCAGCAGCGACCCGCAGTTGTTGGCAACCACCGAATCGAGGAAGGATGCGGCCTCGTCGCCTTCCACTTGGTATACGCCCATGTGCGAAACGTCGAAAAGACCGGCGGCCTGGCGAGTGGCAAGGTGTTCTTCAAGCACCGATGAGTACCAGACCGGCATTTCCCACCCTGCGAACGGGATGATCTTTGCGCCCATCTCTTTGTGGACTTCGTATAAGGGTGTTCGGCGAAGCGTTTCGGCGGGGGGCGTCCATTTGAAATCGGACCGTTTCTCCCCGGAACCGGAACCAGTCACGCCGAAAAAGCAGGGTTTGGCATCGCTGATGGGATTCCCTTTAACAGGCACAGAATACCCTTCGGGTACGATGTGCTTCGCTTCTACAGTCGACTCAAGAACCACGATCGGTCCCGGCATGCGGCGCGGCGTGCCATCTGGTGTGCCATCCAGGTTGAAGGAGGTGTAAGCATCGGATAAATCCCTCAGCCAGGTGGCGGCCAGGTTGGCTTCTGCCACCGGCAGGGACAGACGGTAGTGATTCCAATCCACACAGGTCAACGTGCCGGTCACTTCGCCGAGCGGTGTGATGATTTTTGTCAGCTGGCTCTCGTCGAGATTAAGAGTTGAAAGATCTGAGGTCACGGCGTAGTTCAGGAACTCACGCACTTCCTGGCCCATAAGCTCGTAGACACCGGTAGAAACCAGGTCATCGAGGTAATAGAAATGGGGGTAACCGTGTGAGGCTGGTTCTTGGTCCACTCCCGAGTTATTTGCAAGGTCGCGCACCCGGATGCGGGCGTCGTTCAGGATTTTAAAGTCCACTTTGGCGCGCCTCAGGTCTTTTCCCCTCGGAGCCGGGAGGTTGTGCGGGGTGGCAGCCAGCAGGACATCCGCGATGATATCAGCCAGGTGCTGCGACTTCTCCTCGTCGAAGCCGCGCTGGGTGATCCAGGGCGTGCCTAGCCGGATGCCGGATGGGTCGAGAGCATTCACATCGCCGGGGATGGTGTTGCGATTGACCACGATGCCGGCAACGTCCAGGATGCGGGCGGCGTAGTCACCGGTGAGAGAAGTACCATCCGGACCTTTGACAGTGGATACATCCACATTGAGCATGTGGCAGTTGGTCCCGCCGAAGGGAATGCGGAAGCCGCGTGCCTTCAGACGTTCGGAGATCGCCAGGGCGTTCTTCATGGTTTGCTGCTGGAGTTTTTCGAATTCTCTGGTGCGGGCCAGTTTGAAGGTCAGGGCCAGAGCTGCAAAAATTTGGACATGGGGACCACCCTGTTCACCGGGGAAGATAGCCCGATCAATCTTTTTAGCCAGGTCTTGGAAGGTGGTCAGGATTATGGCACCGCGAGGTCCATCGAGGGTCTTGTGGGTGGTCGAAGTGATGACGTGGGCATACCCGATTGGCGAGGGAACGACTCCTGCCGCCACCAGCCCGCCGATGTGGGAAATGTCGGCCAGCAGGTAGGACCCGGCCGCGTCCGCGATCTGGCGGAACCTCTTCCAGTCCGGGATCCAGGGGTAGGAAGAGTAGCCGCAAATGATCATTTTCGGTTTATGTTCTTTAGCGAGGGTCATTACATCATCGTAGTTGATTTGTTCGTTGTGCGGGTCCACGCCGTAAGAAACGATTTTGTAATACTGGCCGGAGCGGTTGGCGGTGGAGCCGTGCGTCAGATGGCCTCCGTGAAAGAGGTTCATGCCCATGACTGTATCGCCAGGTTGGACCAGGGCGTTGTAAACAGCATTGTTGGCTGGTGCGCCTGAGAGCGCTTGAACGTTAACGAAAATCTGCTCTGGTTTGACGTTATTGGCGGAGAAGGCCTCGGCACAGCGGCGCTTGCCTAGCGATTCGACGATATCGGCGTACTCCGTGCCTTTGTAAAAGCGCGGGTCTGAGTAGCGGCGAAAATCCGCCAACCGGGTCGGGTAATCCAAGATTTCCTTCTGGGTCAGTTTCTGGTCAGCAATATTGGGATAGCCTTCGGCGTAGATATTCTGGAAGGCGGAGGACATGGCTTCCCGCACTGCCAGCGGGGCCTGGCTCTCGGAGGGGATCAGGATAATTCTGCGGGCTTGCCGTTCTGCTTCGATCTGGGTCAATTCGAATATTTCAGGATCTAGGTCAGCCAGGGAACCGCGGAAGAGGAAATCAGACATGGACGAGTCTCCTAAAATGGCCTTGAGTTGCAACCTAAAAGGATTGCAAACAAAGTATATTCCCCGTCTACAGGCGGGTCAAGTGAGGAAAAGCACGATTCTTTATTTTTGCTATATCCTTCTTTGCAGACATCCGTCAGAAAAAATAAAACCGCTTCACAGCGGTTCTGTGGGCGCAATAGGACTCGAACCTACGACCTTCTCTGTGTAAGAGAGACGCTCTAACCAACTGAGCTATGCGCCCAACGGGGATATTATAACGAGATTTGGTCATCTGTGATACACTTTTGTCGAAATCCCTTTCTGGAGAATCCCATGCGTATCGTCCGTTATCAAACCAAGAATCAAGCCCCGAATTATGGCTGGATCTTGGAAAATAAAGTCGGTCCCATAAAAGGGGATATCTTTGGCCAGTACCGCCGCTCGGAAGCTGAAACACCGCTGTCGGAGGTTAAACTGCTCGCCCCGGTTCAGCCATCCAAGATTATTTGCATCGGGCGCAACTATGCTGAACATGCGAGAGAACACGATGTGGACGTGCCGAAGGTGCCATTGGTTTTTTTGAAACCACCCTCTTCCATTATCAACCCCGGCGATACCATCTTCCTGCCGCCACAGTCCCAGCAGATCGAACACGAGGCTGAGCTGGTGGTTATCATCGGCAAGCGCGGCCGCAACATCATCCCCGAGGAAGCGCAGAAATTCATTTACGGTTACACAGCCGGTAACGACGTCACTGCCCGTGACCTTCAAAAGTTGGACGACCAGTGGACGCGCGCAAAAGGTTTCGACACATTTTGCCCTTTCGGCCCGTGGATTGACACCGAGTTCGACCCCTCCGACGCGGTCATAACCTGTAAAGTCAGCGGACAGCCGCGCCAGATGGCGTCCACGCGTGACATGGTCTTCAATGTTAATGTGTTGATCGCTTTTATTTCATCCGTGATGACACTCGAACCGGGAGATATCATTTTCACCGGGACTCCGTCCGGAGTTGGACCCTTGAAACCTGGCGACAGCGTCGAGGTTGAGATCGAAGGACTCGGCAAACTGGTCAACCCGGTGGCCGCGCAAAAATAATTAAACGGGAATTTCTGGGTGCTGGGGGAGGTTGTAAACCCAAATTGCTGAATATCCAGTGATAAATCGTTCAATGTTCTCGGATTAATGCTATAGCTTTGACTCAGCTCTGCGAAGGTACTTTCTCCTCAGATCTGAGTTTTATATTTCGTCTATCTGTTTTAAGACTCTCTTGAACCTGGTCAACTGTGCTGGAGTCAACTCAGCCCGGCGTGCCTCCAGGATGGACAGAAGCTCCCCTCTATTATTCTGGTCCACGGCGCAAAGGATGCTCTCGGCGTGGGTTGGCACATCCCGCGGAATGCAGGCCTGTATTTGTTTCAATAGGAACGGGAAGATTTTCTTTTTGTACTTTTCATCGGTAGCCGCGACTCTGGCTAACACCCGTATCCCCCAGACCAAGGTGATAACCGTGCCACCTTCTGTGATGCGGGTGATATCGTCAATTTGTCCCCAAACCTCTTTCGGGCACCGGTTGGCAATCGTTGCCAGTCCGATCATGGCTCCCCAGACCATGCGGTTGTCTTTGCTTTTGAGCAGTTTCAGGAAATCGTTCCCGTAATCGGCGATCAGGCCGGGGTCAAGGTAGCCGATTTCATAGAGCACCTTCAAGCAGTCGCTGCTGACGTTTTTATTCTTATTCTCCAGGTTTTCGGCGATTTCCCGGATCCCTCCTATATTCTTTGTCTCGGCCAATTCTTTCGCCAGCAACTGGTTGGGGACTTCATCGCGCCGGTTTTTGAAGAAAGCAATTTTATCTAGGGTAGACATGCAGGCCTCAGTTCTTCTCTATTGGAATTCTACAACAGAATTCTCTATTTTCCTACCATTCTTTACTACCGTTTGACTTGTTGGTACAATGCATGGGATGATCACCGGTACGGTCTTCGACATCCGCAAATATTCCATCCACGACGGCCCCGGCATCCGCACGGCGGTGTTCTTCAAGGGCTGTCCGATGGCATGCCGTTGGTGCCACAACCCCGAAGGGCGAGCCTTCCACCCGGAGATAATCTTCCGCCCTGCCCGCTGCATTCTGTGCGATGACTGCCTGACAATCTGCCCGAATGAAGCGGTCACGCGCCAAGGCGATGTTATTCAGATTGATCGTAAGCGCTGCAAGGTCAGAGGCGTATGTGCGGCGGTCTGTAATGCCGAAGCGATGCATGTGGTCGGGCGAGATATGACTATCCAGCAGGTCATAAACGAAATCGAACGCGATTCTGTTTTCTATGAACAATCCGGTGGGGGTGTGACCTTCACCGGCGGCGAACCGCTCGCCCAGCCCCGCTTCCTGCTGGGCCTCCTGTCTGCCTGCCGTACCCGCCTACTACAGACCACAGTGGATACCAGCGGTTTCACCCCCTGGCAGTTCCTCGACGAGATTCGCCCGCTCGTGGACCTGTTCCTCTACGACCTTAAACTGATGGACGATGCCCGTCACTACCAATGGACAGGTGTTTCGAACGCTGACATCCTGTCCAACCTGCGACAACTTTCGGAAGCTGGAAGCAAGATTCAAGTCCGTTTACCGCTCATCCCCGGCATAAACGATGACGGAGAGAATCTCCGTCAGACCGGCGAATTCCTGGCTGCTTTACCGCATGTCCCGACGGTGGAACTGCTCCCGTACCACAATATAGCCGAGGCCAAGTATGCCGGGCTGGGACGGGGGTATGGATTGGAAGATATCCGCCCACCAACGGAGGAGCAAATGCATGCACATATTGCCCTGCTGACAGGTTATGGACTACAGGTAAAATAAATTTTGGAGGTACCGCATGGCAATGACCGACCGAGTCCGTAAACTTCGCCAACAATCTCTCGACGCTAAAGAAACCCTCTCCAGCGAGCGCGCCGAACTGCTGACCGAATTCCATAAGCAAGACCTTGGCCTGCTCTCCGTCCCGATGCAAAGGGCGATGGCTTTCCAATATTTAATGGAGCATAATACTGTCTACATCGGTGAAGGCGAACTCATCGTCGGTGAGAAAGGACCTGCCCCGAAGATGGCTCCAACCTATCCAGAATTGTGCTGCCACAGCCTGGACGATCTCGACATCCTGGACTCGCGTCCGAAAACCTCTTTCAAGATCGGACCCGAAACTCGTCGCGCCTATGAAAAGACCGTCATCCCATTCTGGCAAGGCAAGTCGCTGCGCGACCTGCTCTTCCGCGAGATGACCGGTGAGTGGAAAGCCGCCTACGAGGCAGGCATCTTCACAGAATTCATGGAGCAGCGCGCCCCCGGGCATACCGTACTCGATGGGAAAATCTATCGCAAAGGCATGTCCGACTTCATCTCCGAGATCGACACCAGGATTGCCGCTCTCGACTTCCTCCACGACCCGCAGGCTTATGCCAAGCAGGAAGAGCTGAAGGCCATGCGGATTTGCGCCTCTGCGCTGGTCCGCTTGGGGGTGCGGTATGCCGACGAAGCACGCCGACAGGCTCAAGGTCAGAAAGATCCGCAGCGCCGCGCGGAACTGGAGAAAATCGCCGAGGTCTGCACCCATATCCCTGGTCACGCGCCGCGCGACTTCCACGAAGCGCTGCAATACTACTGGTTTGTGCACCTGGGCGTAACCACCGAACTCAATACGTGGGACTCCTTCTCCCCTGGTCACCTCGACCGGCACCTGGTTCTGTTCTATCCTCTGAGCGGCCAAGAGAGGAAAAACGACGAGGAATTACTCCAGTGCTTCTGGATCAAGTTCAATAACCAACCCGCCCCGCCCAAGGTGGGAGTGACCGCCGCCGAAAGCGGCACCTACACCGACTTTGCCCAGATCAACTTGGGCGGTATTCTGACCAACGGCACGGATGGTGTCAACGAGGTGACCTACCTGCTCCTGGATGTCATCGAAGAGATGCGCCTGCTGCAGCCATCCTCGTCGATCCAAGTCAGCAAGAAGAATCCTGACCGCTTTATCAAGCGGGCAGCCGAGATCATCCGCACAGAGTTCGGACAGCCGTCGGTCTTCAATGCCGACCTGGTAGTAAAGGAAATGGTGCGGGTCGGAAAATCCCTGGCGGACGCGCGTGATGGCGGGACGAGCGGATGTGTGGAGACCGGGGCGTTCGGAAAGGAAGCCTGCATCCTGACTGGTTACTTCAATATTCCCAAGATTCTGGAACTATCTTTGCACGACGGCTTCGACCTGCGCACCAATTGTCAGCTCGGACCTCATAGCGGTGACCCAAAATCTTTTACCACGTTCGATGAGCTGATCGCAGCTTTCGAGAAGCAGATGCTCCATTTCCTGGACATCAAGATACGTGGAAATAACCTCATCGAGCAGCTGTACGCGGCCTACATGCCAGCACCGTTCCTGTCCCTGCTGGTGGATGACTGCATCTCGAAGGGCAAGGATTACCACGATGGAGGTCCTCGCTACGATTCTTCCTACATCCAGGGCGTGGGCATGGGCACAGTCACGGATTGCCTCTCTGCTATCAAGTACCACGTTCATGTGCAAAAGACCATGACAATGGAGAAAATACTCGAAATTTTGGATGTTGATTTCGCCGGGTTCGAGCGCGAACGCCAGATGCTACTAAATAAAACTCCCCGTTATGGCAACGATGACGATGCCGCTGATGACCTGCTGGTGAGCGTCTTTGAGACTTATTTCAATGCAATTGACGGGCGCAAGAACACGCGCGGCGGGACTTATCATATTAACCTCCTGCCAACCACCTGTCACATCTATTTTGGTTCAGTGACCGGTGCCACCCCCGACGGGCGGCACGCCTGGGGGCCGTTATCGGAGGGCATCTCCCCGGTCCAGGGTGCAGACCGGCACGGGCCGACCGCTGTGCTCAAATCGGCCGCCAAATTGGACCACGTCCGCACTGGCGGTACTCTCCTCAATCAGAAGTTCACCCCGCAACTGCTCTCAGACGAGACCGGCCTCGACGCACTGGTGAGTCTCATCCGGGCTTATTTCAAACTCGATGGCCACCACATCCAGTTCAATGTGGTGGATGCTGAAACCCTGCGCAATGCGCAGAAGAACCCTGAGATATACCGCGATCTAATCGTCCGGGTGGCTGGGTATTCAGATTACTTCTGCGACTTGAGTGAGGCTCTGCAAGAAGAGATCATCGCACGAACGGAATACCAGGGGTTTTAAGCAATTATCAGAATCGAAAATTCGTATATTCCCGCTGAAATAGCGATCGGGGTCTTCAAGATAGAGCCCCCCCTTTTTTGATGCAGAGTGATCATTTCTTCCAATCCAGGTAGCGGCGCCAGACCCGCAGCCAGATGTCTGAGATGGCGTCGATGGAGTCAATGAATACGATCACTGATAGCCGCTCAAAGTCCAGGATTTGGCCCGGGAGGGATGGCCAGTTCTGGGCGGACACGTTAGTCTCGTTGTACTCTGGCGGGATGAAAGCATAGGCGAGCAGGTAGGAGTACTGGCAGACAGTCAACATACAGGTCCGCATATTGGTGCCGTTTCCAAATGAATCGGTGAATTCACGCGTCCTAAAACCTTCCTCGACCTGCTATAAAAACGAATTATTGGAGCCGGCTTCCTTACGCAGAGGGTATCCTTCAGGATTGTAGAAGAATCTCCCGTTCAGCAGGTCGATCTCATAATATTTGCGGGTTTCATCGTCCCACAAGCTTACGATCTTCCCGTGCAAATCGATCCCATCGGAAAATTTGCGGCTGTCGCAGTGGAAGGGCATGTGGGCATCCGCGATGTAGTGACTGAGAATGAACAGGCGCGTGGCAATATGGTTATTGCTGGGGGTGATGGGTGAACCATTGTCCTCGCTCTGTTGCATCTTGAGATTGTCAATAACGGAATGTGCCAGCGCCTCGCAGCGCTCCAGCAGGTTGTTGTCGGGATCTTGTTTACAAGTTTGCCCGTATACAGGTGACCGGGTGGCATAATCCTTCACTTTACTTGTGGCTGGCAGTTTGCCGAACGTACTGGGACCCTGTGCCTGCGGCGACAATTTCAGCCCATGGCTGGCGGCCATATCCTTGATGACCATATCGGGATACCAGGACCCCTTGATGACACCATCGCGATGGTCCCAGAACCAACGGATAAGTTCATCGACGTTTTGGAGGTTGTTGCCCAAATCGGCTTTTTCCAACCGCTCGATGGCCTTGAAAGCCAGCCAGGCATGTGAGAAATGTTTCATGAGAGCCTTCCGTTTCTAGAACGAATAATAATATTATTATTTCTCCAGGGGAAAGTGCTTATAGATAGTGGATACCAATCCAGAATGGAAAACAAGCGGACGAACAGATTTGCCGTTATTATCTGACCTTCGGAGATGAGTTCGGATATTTCATGAAAGCCCAAAATAATGGTCGCACCACCTTCCTCGGCGCTCAGAGCCGGATTTATATTGTTGTCCGAACTCATTTCCATACTCTAGTTCTAATACTTGCACATTAGACCGTTATGTTGTATGCTTACTATTGTTGGTACCAATAAATATATTGCAGGTTTTGTGGTTACGCCTGATAAGGAGTTGACATGAAAATAAGAATTCCGCTTCTGCTTTTTGCCCTCATGTTATTAGCCTGCAGCATTCCATCCATTTCAACCCAGACAGTTCCCACGCTGCCGCCGGTTGTCACCGAACCGCCGGTCGTGACGGGACTGCCGGTCGTAACAGAACCGCCGGTTGTCACCGAGCCTTCAATTACAACTAACGTCATCTGCAGCGAACTGGGGCTCTACCTCGACCCGTCGCTGGCCTCCGGATACAACTGCGAAACCGTGCCCGAAAGCGCCGAAGGGATGGAAGTTTACCCGCAGTACACCAACATAACTTTGCAGGGGTATCTACTTTCAGATAAATTCTTCCCACCTCACATTTCAGCATTTCCAGTCCAACGTTACACAGAACTTCTCCCGGACTTTCTCCCCGGGCGAATATTCGACTTGCAAGCCCTGATCGGTGGCGGGGCAGCCGCTGATTCACTGCCGTTCCTACCTTCCTTCAACGCTGCGCAGGTTTTCCATGCACAGTATAAGGTGGTCCCATTCGTAAGCGGCGGGGGCATCCGATATCTGACCGAGTACGCCCAATACTTTGCACCGGTCAACAACACTGATCTGTTCTACACATACCAGGGTCTTACCAGCGACGGCAAATACTGGGTTTCGGCGATCCTCCCGATTAACAACCCGATCCTTCCTGCCAATGCCGATACCCTGCCCGGCGGTGTGAGTCCAGAAGATTTTGGCAACAATTACGAGTCCTATATCATCGACATGATCAACCTGTTGAACTCCCAGCCTTCCGACACGTACACCCCCACTTTGTTTGCGCTTGACGAGCTTGTCGCCAGCATCACCATCCAGCCATAATAATGATCTGCCCATCGCCTTGCCGGTCTCAATAATCAGCAGAGTCCGGCATAGGATCTTCTAGTAACCCGGGGTATTAAAAACCGGTTTTGACTGCATTAAATACCCAGTCATACTGGTGGTCACTACGGAAGATATTTTACTTTTGGAAAAAGGGAAATCGACGTCATGCCACTTGCGTGACAATAGTCCGCCGGGCACCGGCGGAACTTAGCGCCCTGGCGACCACCGGGGCGTTTTCTTGCTCGACCAAAGCGATCATGTTCCCTCCGCGGCCGCCGCCGGACAGTTTTGCACCGAGCGCCCCGGACTTGCGCGCAGTTTCCACTAATTGGTCCAATTCCACGCATGAGACAGTCATTTTCTGTAACAAGGCATGATTGGCATCCATCAACCTACCCAATTCTGCTGTGTCTCCACGCTCGATGGCCTGGCGTGCAGTCCAGACTATTTCCCCCACCTCTGTGAAAACTTTTTCCCAGCGAGGTTTATCTGCTTCCCAGAGTTTTCGCACAGCGCCCACGGATTCTTTCGTTGGGGCGGAAATACCAGTACTGCCAATCATGATCGTGAATGGCGCCCCAACATGGAATGTTTTAATGGGCTTTCTCTTGATGAAATAGACTGGTTTGGCGAACGTGACCACGGTATTGTCAATCCCGGAAGGCGTGCCATGATAGAGCTTTTCAGCTTCGAAAGCCAGTACATTTACCTGTTCATCTTGGAGGGGTTGGCCGAGGAATGCTGAAAGGGCTCGGATAATGGCAACCGATAAAGCCGCACCGGACCCAAGCCCTGAAGCGACCGGAATGGTGGATTGGAGATATACCGTGCAGGCAGGTGGGCTTGAAATACATAGAGTAGAAAAAACGCTGTGGATAACGGCGGCGAGAGGATGGTCTGGGGCGAGACTGGAAAGACTAGCAGAAAGGTTGATATTTGGAGCCTCAATCATAATCCCGCCGCGTGAATTTTCGCTTACCGTTGCCGTTGCCTGTACTTGAGTCACCGGCACGGCCAGTGCTGGATGTCCGTATACAACGGCGTGTTCGCCAAACAGGATGATTTTTCCAGGAGCAGAAGATGTTGTCATAGGTTGTGGGCGGATACCGCCCTTTCTATGTCAGATAGAACACTGCCAGTACGGCCAGCCCCCACAGAAAAATGGAAATTTGGAAGGGACGGTCGGAAAGAAGGATCTCTTCCGGTTCGCCTCCAATCTGCTTGACCTGAATAAGGTAGAGATAGCGGAAAATGGCGTAGATCACGAACGGGATGGTCAGCATCAGGGCATGGTTGCCGGGTGTTTCAGGGCGGAAGAAAGTGTAAAGCGAGTAGGCCACGATGGTCGTGCCGGAAACGATTGTGATGAATTGGTCGAGCAGCGGAATGGTGTATCCGTCGAGCACTTTGCGATGATTGGTGGCAGCGTCGGCAAGCAGGTCCAGTTCGGCGCGGCGCTTGCCGAAGCCGAGGTATAAGGCAAGTAGCGTCATCAGCACGTAGAGCCAGGGTGAGAAGCGCTCGACCATGATGAGCGTCGTCCCGGCATGGACACGCAGCACAAAACCGGCTGCTAGGATGAGCACGTCCAGGATGGGCACATGCTTGAACCATTTCGAGTAAGCCAGCATCATGGCTAAGTAGACTATGATGGTCAAGGCAAACGGCCAGGCCAGCAAATAGCCAATTAAAATGGCCAGGAGGCTCAGGGTCGCGCCGGCCGCGGTGGCCACCCGTACTGGCAACTTCCCCGAGGCAATCGGACGATTTTTCTTCACAGGATGCTGGCGGTCGGCTTCCACATCCAATAGATCGTTAAAAATGTAGACAGCACTTGAAATGACACAGAATAATACAAACCCTGCCAGCGTTCGAAGGAAATCGGACAGGTGGAATAATTTGCCGTCGAAGACCAGCGCGGCGAACAGGAAGGCATTCTTCGTCCACTGGTGAGGACGCATGGTTTTGATTAATGTGCGCAGCATGCTTCTATTTTACATGATTATTCTCAGTTTTGGCGGGGGTTTAACCTTCACGAGAGCGATATAATCAAGGCGTGCAAAAACAACGTCTGGACCTCCTGCTGGTGGAACACGGACTGGCCGAATCGCGCGCCAAAGCCCAAGCATTGGTGATGGCTGGACAGGTGCGTGTGGACGGGCAGGTAGAACTCAAAGCCTCCGCTGCCATCCCTCAGGATGCGCACCTGGACCTGGAAACGGGTCCGCGTTTTGTCTCGCGCGGTGGCGAAAAGCTGGATGCCGCGCTAATATCTTTCCCGATAATTGTGGATGGGCGCGTTTGTGCGGACGTGGGCTCATCCACGGGCGGATTCACAGACTGCCTGCTGCAGCATGGGGCGGGTAAAGTCTATGCCATTGACGTGGGCAAAGGTCTGCTGCATTGGAAACTGCGCAATGATCCGCGCTTGTCTATCTTGGAAGGGACTAACGCCCGGCATTTGAAGAAGCTGCCGGAACCGGTGAGCCTGGTCACGGTGGACGCATCTTTTATTTCGTTGAAGATTTTACTGCCGGTAGTGAAGAATTGGTTAGAACCCTCCTCCAGCTACCCCCTTTTCTCCGAAAGAAGGGGAGAGAAAGAAAGGTGTGTGATCGCTCTTATCAAGCCCCAATTCGAGGCCGGGCGCAGAGAGACGGCCCACGGCAAGGGAGTCATCCGTGACCCAGAAGTGCATAAAACTGTGTTAACAGAGGTGCTGATTTTTGCGCGGGGGCAGGGTTTAAACGTGTGCGGATTGATCCGCAGCCCGCTGCTGGGACCGAAGGGCAATGTCGAGTTTCTGGTGTGGATGGGGGTGGGGGATGCAAGGCAGACCGATATTTCTGGATTGGTGCAGAGAGTCCTGGGAGAATGATCCTGTGGGATTTCTTCGTTGCTCTTTTGGGTTACCGTGTTATGATTTCACATCAGGATAATCCTCATGGCAAAAATCGACCCCCTTGTTCATAACTTCCTGGCGCAGAAGAAGGTCGCCGTGGTCGGAGTATCCGATAAACGCGAGACCGGTTGTAACCTGAATTATTAAAAGTTTTAGGCGGCTGGTTATCAGGTATTCACTGTCAGCCCGCACATCATCGTATATGATAGCGATCCGTGCTACCCGGATTTGAAGTCCCTGCCGGAGAAACCCGACGCCGTCTTCATCCTTGCCAGCCCCAGAGTGAGCGAGCAAATCGTCCGGCAATGTGTGGAACTGGGTATCAAGCACGTCTGGATGCATTGCATGATGGGCACCCGACCCGGTCTGACGGCGGGCATGTCCAGCGTCTCACTCGAGGCGGTGCGCTTTTGCCGGGAAAACGGCATCGCAATCATCCCTGGTTCGTGCCCGAACCAGTTTTTAAAGCCGGATTTCGCTCACGGCATGATGCGCGGGTTGTGGCGCGCCTTTGGATTTCTTAAAGTAGATTAACCACCATTGGAGGTTTTGTATGCCTGTCCATGACTCATTTCCTCAGCTCCGGATTTTATTAAATCGTTAATATTTTCCCCGCTGAAAGGGTGCTGTTCCATCATGTTCAACAAATCTGACCTATCTTTGTATCAAGGAATTATTCTCCCAGCATCTGGTGGTATCCAAAAAACGGCAGGTCTGAAAAATCCGCATCTTCTGCCAATTCACATAAGGATGCGGTTCGATAAACCGCAGGTCCATTCTGGCCGTGTCTGAACTGGTGAACCAAGTATTTGTATGATCTTTCGCAAACTTACCAAGAATTGCGCTCCCTCGCACCGATCGCCTAGGCACATGTTGTGCAGTGCTGGTGCGGATATTCTATCCTGCGACCGTACACCCTCCTTGAATTATTTCAAATTTAGGGTGCAACAAATCGATAGAAGTATCCAGTGTTTCTATCCCCCGGAATGATTCCACTTATCAACATTATTTGGAAGAGATACTCCGGATCTTTGGACGGTATGCTCCGGAATTAGAGGTCGCCTTCGGCAGGAGCACACAGCTATAGGTTCCTGAGAGGGGCGAGGATGGATATGAATGGCGAAGGTGGGATTTGAACCCACAACCTAGGGATTATGATGCCCTTGCTCTGCCGTTGAGCTACCTCGCCAAGCGCGCTAGATATTACTATGGGGGAGTATTTTTGTCAACGATTCCGGAAGATATGGACAAATCCAGAAAGATTGGTCCGAAAATAACTTGACTTTGCTCTATAGAGTCATTATAATTAACCTTTGCATATTCGCGGCTACATCCCCCGGTGGGGTGGTGCTTGCAAGCACTTCCATTCAGCTTAGGGTAATAAATTCAGGAGAAAGCCATGGCCTCTGTTCTACCCGAGAAGAATTACGCGCGTATCCCGGTTACGATTAACTTGCCCAACCTCATTGAAGTTCAGCTGGACTCGTTTAAGCGTCTGAAAGCAGAAGGATTAGGGGATCTCTTACATGAAATTTCGCCAATTGAATCTTACAACAAGGGAATGAAGCTTTTCTTTCCCAGTCGCGGTCCCGAATCAAAACAGTGGGGATTGAAATATTGGTTTGGCGATCCAAAGCATAGTATTGAAGAATGCGTCGAGCGTGACCTGACTTATGCAAGCCCGCTCTACATATCTGTGTTGTTGGCAGGGGCGGATGTCCCTGAACCGATCAAGCAAGACATCTTCCTCGGTGATTTCCCTGAAATGACTGATAAGGGGACTTTCATTATCAACGGGACAGAGCGCGTAGTCGTTTCGCAGTTGATACGCTCTCCCGGCGTTTACTTCGAAGCTCCGACGGATCGTTCGACTGGCCGCCCGTTGGCGATGGCTAAATTAATTCCCGACCGCGGGGCTTGGATGGAGTTTGAGACGCGAAAGAGCGATTACATAATCCTAAAGTTCAACCGCAAGCGTACAGTACCGATCACTGTTTTTCTCCGTGCTTTGTCCGTGGTTGATGACGGAGAAACTGGCGAACCAATCCTGACCTCAGGTACTGACGAGGAACTTATCAGCCTTTTCAAGGACGTGGATACCAACCCGGAGCGCATGTTTGTCGCTTCGACCCTGCGGCAGGAACCCGAATGGAACATTACCGGTCGCACGACGATTGCCGAAGCAGCGCTGATTGAGTTCTTCAAACGTATGCGCCCTGGTGATCCTGCAACTTTGGATAATGCGCGCTCCTTCCTGGAAGAGCAGTTGTTTGATCAGCGCCATTATGATCTGGAGCGTGTTGGTCGGTATAAACTGAATCAGAAACTCGATCTGCATATTCCCATACCACACCGTACCGTAACCAAAGCGGATGTAATTCGTCTTTTAAGGCGGATGATCCTCATTAATAATGGTATTGAACCACCCGATGATATTGACCATTTGGGAAATCGGCGGGTCAAGACGGTCGGCGAACTTATCCAGAACAAACTACGAATAGGTTTGCGCCGAATGGAACGAGTTATCAAAGAACGGATGTCGATCCGCGACCAGGAACAGCTTTCACCGGTCACCTTGGTCAACATTCGGCCGGTTGTGGCTGCCCTGCGCGAGTTCTTCGGTTCCAGCCAACTTTCGCAGTTCATGGATCAGACCAACCCCCTCGCTGAATTGCGTCACAAACGCACCCTTTCGGCTCTCGGTCCGGGAGGTTTGCGTCGTGAGCGCGCCGGGTTCGATGTACGCGATGTTCACCATTCGCACTACGGTCGCATCTGCCCGATTGAAACACCTGAAGGTCCCAATATCGGTTTGATCGGACGTTTGGCATCCTTTGCGCGCGTCAACGAGTATGGTTTCATCGAAACGCCATATCGTCGAGTTATTACTCAGGCAGTCTGCAATGATCCAATGTTGGAAGGCCGCGCCTTGAGCGAAAATTTGACCGATTCCAAGAGCGGGGTAGTGCTGGTCAAAGCTGGAGAGCGCATCACCTCCAAAATGCTCAAGACGATAGCCAAGACCAAGCGGAATGTAGCCATTATCCCGTTTGTTTCGGACGAATTTGAATATCTTTCCGCAGATGCAGAAGACAAGTACGTGATTGCTCAGGCGAACGCAGTGCTGACGGAGTATCGCGAATTTGAAAACATGCGGATTTCCTGCCGACACCATTCCGGTTTTAAATTTTCAGCGCCAAAGGACTTGGATTACATGGATGTTGCTCCGAACCAGGTGGTCGGCATCAGCGCGGCGCTCATTCCTTTCCTGGAGCATGACGATGCCAATCGTGCATTGATGGGTTCGAACATGATGGCTCAGGCCGTGCCGCTGGTGCACCCGGAAATTCCCATTGTCTCGACCGGTATGGAACCTTATGCTGCCCTGGATTCGGGTCAGGTAATTTTAGCTGAAGCGGATGGTGACGTTATCTCAGTAACAGGCTCCTTTATCGTTGTAAGAGAGAAAGACGGCAGTTCTCACACCTACAATCTGCGCAAGTATCAACGCTCGAACCAGTCTACCTGCATTGACCAGCATCCGGCAGTATTTAAAGGACAGATTATCCGCAGAGGTGATATCATTGCTGATTCTTCCTCAACAGAAAACGGAAAATTGGGACTTGGACAGAACGTCACCGTAGCTTTTATGTCATGGGAAGGCGCCAATTACGAAGATGCTATTGTCATCTCCGAGCGGCTCGTCCAAGATGATCGCTTTACTTCAATTCACATTGAAAAATACGAAGTCGAGGCACGAGATACAAAACTTGGCCCCGAGGAAATCACCCGCGATATTCCGAATGTCGGTGAAGAAGCCATCAAAGATCTCGACGAAACCGGAATCATCCGCATCGGTGCAGAGGTCGGGCCGAATGACATTCTGGTCGGCAAGATTACACCCAAAGGCGAGAAAGAACTTACTCCAGAAGAGCGCCTCCTGCGAGCTATTTTCGGCGAGAAATCGCGCGACGTGAAGGACACTTCCTTACGCATTCCACATGGCGAACGGGGCAAGGTTGTGGATGTGAAAGTTTTTACTCGCGAAGATAATTCTGACCTTTCTGCAGGCGTAGAAATGATGGTACGCGTCTCTGTGGCTCAGCGCCGAAAGATTACTGCTGGTGATAAAATGGCCGGTCGCCACGGCAATAAGGGCGTTGTCTCGCGGGTTGTCCGCGTGGAAGATATGCCTTTCCTGGATGATGGTACACCTGTGGATATCATTTTAAACCCGACCGGTGTACCTGGTCGAATGAACCTTGGACAGGTTTTGGAAGTACATTTAGGTTGGGCTGCGAAAAAGCTTGGTTTCCGGGCAATCACACCGGTCTTTGATGGGGCGACGGAAGAGGAAATCGAAGCCGAACTTGCACGCGCTTGGATGGTTGATTATGCTTGGCAAGAGACTGTCGATACTGCCTGGAATTGGCTCAAAGAGCAGGAATACAGCCCAGAGATGATTGAGGATGACGACGAAGTTCGCCGTTTGTATCTCGAGCAATGGCTGGGTGAGCGCGGTTATGATGTGTATCGGTTGAAGGAAGTTGACTATGCCCGTCACTCCGCTGTAACCGAATGGCTGCGGGACCACGACTTTGAACCGGAAATGATCTTCACTCCTGAAATCCCGGTGCCATCACAGCGCGAAAAATATAACTTGAATGCTGTCCGAGCTTGCCTTAAGCTTTGGCTGCATACATTTGGCCACGATGATGTTTCTGACAAGAAACTGGAAGCGACCATCCAGGAAGTTACACTTGAATGGGGAGTCCCGGCTCCGATCCTCGGCAAGCAGGTTCTTCATGATGGCAAGACGGGTGATCCTTACGATCAGCCTGTGACAGTTGGTGTGATGAGTATGCTCAAATTGCACCACCTGGTCGAAGATAAGGTCCACGCCCGTTCTACTGGACCTTACAGTTTGGTTACCCAACAGCCCCTCGGTGGCAAAGCTCAATTTGGTGGCCAACGCTTCGGCGAAATGGAAGTGTGGGCACTGGAGGCTTACGGCGCGGCTTATACCTTACAGGAAATGCTGACAGTCAAATCCGACGATGTTCAGGGCCGCGTCAACACTTATGAGGCCATTGTCAAGGGTGAACAAATTGAAGAACCAAGCATTCCGGCTTCCTTCCGCGTGCTGGTAAAAGAGTTACAGTCCCTTGGCTTGGCAGTAGAGGCTGTCACCGATACAGGCGAGGTAATCAAGTTTGGTAAGGATGAAGAAAAAATCCATCCACCAAAGTACACAACTGGCCTGATAGACATTGGTGAAGATTTGGTGAAAGGCATCAGACGCGAAAGAGCTTAGAAATTTCCTTGACGGTCTTACACCCGTCATGATAAAATTGCGCTTCGTTGCCTAAAAAGGGCGGCTGCTTCGCACTGCCCAATGCGAAGTTCATACGAGCGAGGCCATCTGGCAAGTTTTTGATGGCCTCCCTTATTGACAAAACTTGGTTCTCAGCAAGGAAATTTGTTTCGGAGGCGAACGTGCCCACAATTAACCAATTGATCCGCAAAGGACGTCAGTCAAAGAAAGTCAAGAGCAAGGCCCCGGCATTGTTGTATACACTCAACACTAAGAAACAACGCCGTGTACGCCAGCCTAGAGGCGCGCCGCAAAAACGCGGCGTGTGCACAGTCGTCCGCACCACGACTCCTAAAAAACCGAATTCAGCGCTGCGGAAAATTGCACGTGTGCGCTTAACCAACGGTCTCGAAATCACCGCTTATATTCCGGGTGAGGGTCACCAGCTACAGGAACACTCTGTCGTTCTAGTGCGCGGTGGTCGTGTTAAGGACTTGCCGGGTGTGCGTTATCATATCGTACGCGGTTCGCTCGATACGACTGGCGTAAATAACCGGAAACAGAGCCGTTCCAAGTACGGTGCCAAGCGCCCGAAAGATACTGCCGCTTAGATAATTCGTTTGATGGAGTAAAGCCATGCGTCGTGCAAAGCCAGAAAAGCGTGAGATCCTTGCAGATATCCGCTATAACAGTATTACCATCCAGACAATGATTCATCACATGCTTCACCGTGGAAAGAAAAGTACGGCGACCAGTGTGATGTATGATACTTTGGATATCATTCGAGAGCGCAGCGGTGGCAAAGACCCGGTAGAGATCTTTGAAACTGCCATGAGAAATGTCGCGCCTGCCATGGAGGTCCGGCCTCGTCGTGTGGGTGGCGCCACGTATCAGGTCCCGATGGAAGTACCACAGGCACGCCGTGCAACCCTGGCAATTCGCTGGGTACTCGATTCGTCCAAGGCGCGCTCCGGTAAATCGTTCGCTGAAAAACTGGCGGACGAACTTATGGATGCTTTTAAGAACGAAGGCGCTGCCATTCGCAAGCGTGAAGAAACCCATAAGATGGCTGATGCCAACCGTGCCTTCTCTCATTACCGCATGTAATTGGCGGCACTGAACCTTATCAATTAGGATATTTAAGCATGGCACGCGCGTTTCCGCTCGAACGGTATCGAAACATCGGCATTATTGCCCATATTGATGCCGGTAAAACGACTACCACTGAGCGTATCCTTTTCTATACGGGCAAGACCCATCGTCTGGGCTCTGTTGATGACGGTACGACTGTTACTGACTGGATGGAGCAGGAGCGTGAGCGGGGCATCACCATTGTCTCTGCGGCTGTTACCGCTGAGTGGAAGGGCTATCAAATTAATATTATTGACACGCCCGGGCATATCGATTTCACGGCAGAAGTGCAGCGCTCACTGCGAGTTTTGGATGGGGGGGTTGTGGTTTTCGACGCGGTTCAGGGTGTTGAACCGCAGAGCGAGACAGTGTGGCGTCAGGCCGACCGCTATGGTGTGCCGCGTATTTGTTTTGCGAACAAGCTTGATCGAATTGGGTCCTCTTACGAGCGCACATTAGAGAGTATACGAATTCGCCTCGGAGCCAACCCGATCGCGATGCAAATGCCGATTGGAATGGAATCGTCCTTCCAGGGTGTCGTTGACCTGATGACAATGAAAGCTGTCTTCTGGGATGATGAATTGGGTAGAGAACCTCGTGAGGCTGAGGTTCCTTCCGATTTGAAAACCGAAGCCGAAGATCGCCGCCATACGATGGTGGAGCGAATTGCTGAATTGGATGATGAACTGACGGTCAAATATCTTGAAGGTAAGGAAATCGGTGTTGAAGAATTAAAGGCAGCCCTCCGGCAGGCGGTATTGAATAGTAAAGCTGCGCCGGTTTTCTGTGGTAGTTCGCTGCGAAATAAGGGCGTTCAGCTAGTTTTGGATGCAGTTATTGACTATCTGCCATCTCCTTTGGATGTTCCCCCGGTACACGGTACGGATCCTCGGACGAACGAAGTTGTCGAATTGCCCCCCCAAGATGATGCAATATTGAGTGCACTTGTCTTTAAAATCGTTACCGACCCTTATGTGGGACGTCTGGCATATTTCCGGGTCTATTCCGGGACTTTGAACCAGGGTCAAATGGTCACCAATTCGACCAAAGGGAAGCGCGAGCGGATCGGACGCCTGTTACGCATGTACGCTGACCATCGTGAAGATGTCACCGAAGTACGTGCGGGAGATATTGTTGCTGCATTAGGCTTCAAGGATACGTTCACCGGGGACACGCTTTGTGACAATAGGATGGTTATGCTCGAGAACATCACCTTCCCGGAGCCGGTCGTTTCGGTGGCGATCGAACCCAAGACGACAGCTGATCAGACACGAATGGGTGAAGCTCTGCGCAAACTCTCCGAAGAAGACCCGACTTTCCGCGTCCATTCGGATGAGAACACCGGCCAGACGATCATTTCCGGTATGGGCGAATTGCATCTAGATGTAATTGTAGACCGCATGATGCGTGAGTTCCGTGTGCAGGCAAACGTTGGCAAGCCGCGTGTGGCATATCGCGAATCGATTACGCGGTCTGTGGCCGAGGTCAACTACAAATACGTCAAGCAGACAGGCGGTCATGGCCAGTATGCACACGTGGTTATCTCACTGGAACCGGGTGAGCGCGGAAGCGGTGTTATCTTTGAGAATAAGGTTGTCGGCGGTGTTATCCCCCGCGAGTATATTCCGGCAGTAGAAAAAGGGGTCAAGGAAGTTGCTGAAAGTGGTGTGCTGGCCGGATATCCGGTTGTTGATATAAAGGTGACGCTCTTCGACGGTTCATTCCATGAGGTGGATTCGAGCGAAATGGCTTTCAAGATGGCCGCCACCTTTGCCTTCAAAGAAGGGGTTCGAAAGGGCGGACCAGTCTTGCTGGAGCCGATCATGAAAGTGGAAGCGGTCGCACCGGAAGAATTCCTGGGCGATATTATCGGTGGGCTAAATGGCCGCCGGGCAACCATCCGGGGGATGGAAATGCGCTTGGGCAACGCCCAGGCTATCAATGCTACTGTACCGCTTGGTGAGATGTTCGGATATGCGACCGAATTGCGTTCGGCGACCCAGGGTCGAGGTGTGTTTTCGATGGAATTTGACCATTATGCGCCTGTACCAGAGGCTGTGGCGCGTGAAATCCTAAGTTCATAGTTCTTTTATATTCACCTTAGAAGGAGAAAGAAATATGGCCAAGCAGAAGTATCTGCGGAACAAACCGCACATGAACGTAGGGACCATGGGACATATTGACCATGGGAAGACGACATTGACGGCGGCGATCACGAAGTACAGCCAATTCCTTGGGAAGGCGCAATTTCGAGCCTACGACTCGATTGACAATGCCCCGGAGGAAAAGGCGCGTGGCATCACGATCAACATCGCGCACGTGGAATACGAGACGGACAAGCGACACTACGCCCACGTGGACATGCCGGGACACCGCGACTACATCAAGAACATGATCACGGGTGCGGCGCAGGTGGATGGAGCCATCCTGGTGGTGGCAGCGCCGGATGGGCCGATGCCGCAGACGCGCGAGCATGTGCTGCTGGCCCGACAGGTGGAAGTGCCGAGCATCGTGGTATACCTGAACAAGGTGGACCAGATGGATGACCCGGAACTGCTGGAGTTAGTGGAGATGGAACTGCGGGAGCTGCTGAACGGTTACGGTTACCCGGGAGACACGATGCCGATCGTGCGCGGCAGCGCTCTGAAGGCTTTGGAAAGCACGAGCACGGACCCGAATGCTCCTGAGTATGCCAGTATCAAGGAGTTGCTGCGGGTGGTGGACGAGTACATTCCAGAGCCGAAGCGCGAGACCGAAAAGCCATTCATGATGCCGGTGGAAGACGTGTTCTCGATCAAGGGACGCGGCACGGTGGTGACCGGACGTGTGGACCGGGGCGTGATCAAAGTCGGTGAGCCGGTGGAAATCATTGGCTTGCGCGAGACCCGCACCTCGGTGTGCACGGGCGTGGAGATGTTCCACAAGATGATGGACGAGGGCATGGCCGGAGACAACCTGGGCCTGCTGCTGCGCGGCATCGAGCGTACAGACGTGGAACGCGGCCAGGTGGTGGCCAAACCTGGGAGCATCACCCCGCATACCAAGTTCAATGCGAAAGTGTACGTGCTGAAGAAGGAAGAAGGTGGGCGGCACAGTGCATTCTTCAATGGCTACCGTCCGCAGTTCTACATCCGAACAATGGATGTGACGGGCAACGTGGAACTGCCTGCAGGAGTGGAAATGGTCCTGCCGGGAGACAATGTTGACCTGACCGTCACCCTGATCGTCCCTGTAGCCCTCGAACAAGGCTCCAAGTTCGCCATCCGCGAAGGCGGCCTGACCGTCGGCGCTGGCGTCATTACAAAGATCATCGAATA
>Ga0315273_10001313_pt1 | contig 28125 bp, 24 predicted proteins | sample YL17G02_0_MG_FD_205753 | JGI IMG/M metagenome (GOLD analysis project Ga0315273, IMG submission 205753) | Sediment microbial communities from Yellowstone Lake, YNP, Wyoming, USA - YL17G02_0 | ecosystem: Environmental > Aquatic > Freshwater > Lake > Sediment | place: USA: Wyoming | collected... | reverse complement strand
CCGCGGCGGATCATCCTTGGCGGCAGCGGATCCTTGTGTCTCAAAAGACAGCCGAGGACATCATGGTAACCTAAACCGGACATTTCTATTTTGGTAGAAATAGGACATTTCTATTTTGGGATTACAGACGAGCCTGCCAGTCTTGACTGGCAGCACGATTGTGGGTAAGCTACGGCTGGGGCGGTGTAGCTCAGCTGGTTAGAGCAGCGGAATCATAATCCGCGTGTCCGGGGTTCGAATCCCTGCACCGCTACTTTCCCGATTGAGTCGCACCGTCATGTCTCAGTTCGCCTAGAGGAAGGGGATTGCCGATGAATCGCCTGTCATTGATCCTCCTGATCATCCCGGCTGTGGTCGCCATGGCGGCCCTGGCAGCGGCCCCACCCGCTGATCTAATTCTTACCGGCGGTCGTGTCTACACCGTCAACCCTGCACAGCCGGTGGCGGAGGCGGTGGCGATCCTGGGCAGCCGGATACTCTATGCGGGTTCGCTCGATAGCGCCCTGTCGTTCCGGGGCCCAGTGACGAAAGTGCTCGATGTAAAAGGGGGAATTGTGCTCCCCGGCCTGATTGATGCGCACGCTCATCTGACGGGTCTCGGGAAGTTTCTGCTACAACTGGACCTCATCGGAACCACATCGCCGTCCGCGATCCTCCAAATGGTCCGCGAGAAGCAGAAGACGACACCCAAGGGGAAATGGATACAGGGACGCGGGTGGGACCAGAACACTTGGAGTGCGCAGCAATTCCCGACATGGCGAGATCTGGCCGGCGCGGATGACAATCCGGTTTATCTCCGCCGCGTGGACGGCCACGCCGCATGGATCAACAGGGCCGCGATGCAGGTGTGCGGCATCACACGCGACACGCCCGATCCCGAAGGCGGCAAGATCGTCCGGGACTCAGCCGGGGAACCTACCGGCATCTTCGTCGACAACGCCGAAGACATGATCATCGCGCACATGCCGAAACCAACTTGGGATGAGCAGATCGCCTGGGCGAAAGCCGCCATCGCCGAATGCAACCGGTATGGGCTCGTCGGCGTCCATGATGCCGGCACCGATTCGATCACGCTGGAGGTCTGTCGTCAACTGTATCGTGACAGTCTCCTGACGCTGCGGATCTACGCCATGCTCAGTCCTCTCGACGGCAGTTTCTATGCGCGTCAGGTGGTGCAAGGTCCGAGTGTCGAGGCGGATGGCCGCCTGGTCATCGGGGCCATCAAGCTCTATGCGGACGGGGCGCTGGGTTCACGCGGAGCAGCGCTTCTGGAACCATACAACGATGACCCTGGCAACAAAGGCCTCCTGGTGAACAAGCCGGAGTACTTGTACGAGATGTCCCGGCAAGCCGTGGCCCACGGATTCCAGGTGTGCACACACGCAATCGGCGACGCGGGAGTCCGGACCGTCCTCGACGTTTACGAGCGCGTGCTGCGTGAGGGTTCTCCGCCCGATCCACGCCTGCGAATCGAGCACAGCCAGGTGATCGCACTCTCGGATATTCCGCGCTTTGCCAAGCTCGGTGTCATTCCGTCGATGCAACCGACCCACGCCACTTCGGATATGTATTGGGCCGGGGAACGTCTCGGTCCCGACCGAATCAAGGGTGCCTACGCCTGGCGAAAGTTGCTAGATCGGGGTTGTCGCATTCCCTTCGGTTCCGATTTCCCGGTGGAATCGGCCAACCCGCTCTGGGGCATTTATGCAGCCGTGACCCGTCGGGATCACGAAGGCTGGCCTTCTGGCGGCTGGTACCCCGAGGAAAAGTTGAGCATCCAAGAGGCACTGCGGGGATTCACCATCGACGCAGCGTACGCCGAGTTCTCCGACTGGATCAGAGGCTCAATCGAAATCGGAAAAGTGGCCGACTTCACAATCCTCGACAGGGACATCTGCGCGGCTCCGCCGGACAGTATTCTCAAGACCCGCGTCGTTTACACCATTGTCGGCGGGAAGATCGTCTACGCCGCAACATCACCGTAGTCTCGCCTGACCGCGCGCTCGGATCTCTTGACTGGTGCTCGACTTTGTTGTATCTTTGTTTGAGACTGGTTGAGCTCGAGGAGGCTGGCAATGCGTTCGTGGAAATGCACGGTCGTCGTCGGGATGCTTCTGCTAGGCTGTGGCGACGAAACGACGATCAACAACTACTACTCATTCACCAACGGCGCCATCTCCGGGCGCGTCACACCGAATGATCCGGGAACAATGGTAATGACGGCCGACAGTGTGAAGGTGCGGTACACCGACGCGAACGGGTTCTTCATCCTCGATTCGCTGACCACCGGGATGTACAACATCGTGATCCGTCCGGTGCATTTCTCCCGCCGCGAGCTTCGGGAGGTAACGGTGGCTGCCGGGCAGGTCGTGTCTCTGGGTAATGTTGAACTCTCGACCTACCCCTATCCGTTCTTTCAATCGAGACCCGCGAACGGGGAAGATTCCGTTCGAATCGGCTCGAGTATCTCCCTTCTGGCTGATGGGTCGGTGATGTTCGACGATTTGGCGCGACTGGCGGCGATCACACCATCATTGGCAGGTGACTGGGCGGAATGGATTGGGTCGAAGAGTTCGAGAACCGCACAGTATTCTTTCAGGCCTTCGGAACCCATGCGTGCCGGGACAACCTATCACCTCATGATTCCGGCATCTGTGAGGACGGAGGACGGTTCCACCCTTGGATCCGATCTGTCCTTGACCTTCACGACCGAATCGTTGCGTTTCTCGATGAGCCGTCTGGGTGAGGGGATCCTGGGAGGGGTGTCTCTTTGGGGATTCAATCCGTCCCTCTGGTTCAATGCGGATGTGGATGCCGACTCGCTTACAAAGGCGATTTCCTTCACACCCGGCATCGAGGGGCTCTGGGTGGCGGCCGGCAACAATCCTGGCTCGTCGTACTTTTCGTTTCTTGCCCTGTCAGGCGTTCCTCTATTGCCGCAGACAGAATACAGAATGATCCTGAGCGATGCCGTGGCGCTGGCTGACAGCCTTCGCCTGCCGAGACCCGACACGATTCGCTTCACGACAGAACCCTATGGAGTAATGGATGCCTATCCGCGGAACGGCATGCGTACTTACTCGCCGCTTTCCAGCATCACACTCATCTTCAACACTCCTATGGACAGTGTGTCAGTGCGGACGGCGTTCAGCTTGCACGTGGAGGGCCTCGATACCCTTATTACCGGGTCATTCCGCTGGTCGATGGGACTCCGCCGAATGTCGTTCGACGTGGATGGCGGACTGCTCTCTCGTGCGATATACCGCTACACGCTCAGCCGCGCTGCTCACACGATGTCCGGCGAACAGCTATCACAGGATTTCACTGCGATCTTTCTGGTCGAGGACTCCCCGTGGCTTGGGAAGCAGAACTCCCGGGGAGCGAGCGTCTTTGATGACGATTACATCAGCAGATCCGCGGCAGTTGTTCCCCACTGAGCATATCCACAATGCGCTCGACACCGATCCGGGAGGTCATGGTGACTCTTCCCGGTGAACCGTCTGTCACGTCGCCTGCGACAACTGCTTCTGCGCCAATGCTGTGTGACCGCATCAAGTGCAGTGCCCGTTGGGCGTCCGCTTTCGGGAGGATGCACACGAATCGTCCCTCATTGGCAACATACAGCGGATCCAGACCCAGAATTTCGCAGGCTCCTTGTACATCCTCGTGAATCGGAATCACGCTCTCGTTGAGATGAATGCAGTACCGCGTGTCCTCCACGATTTCAACCAGTGCGCTAGCCAGGCCACCGCGCGTGAGATCGCGCAGGCAATGAATCTCGATTCCTGCTTCAAGGAGTTGGATGACCAGATCCGCCAGCGGCGCGCAGTCGCTCTCGATCGTGGTTTCAAATGCGAGACCCTCGCGTGCTGCCATGACGGCGATACCGTGCCGTCCTATGTCACCGCTGAGAAGGATCGAATCGCCTGGCCGAACACTGGATGGGGCAATGACCAGACTGTGCTCAATCCGGCCGATCCCGGCCGTGTTGACAAACACGCCATCGCCCTTGCCGTGGTCGACCACCTTCGTGTCGCCGGTCACCAGCTCAACTCGTGCCTCGCTGGCGGCCTTCCGCATCGATTGGGCTATCCGCCACAACGACTCCATGGAGAATCCTTCTTCGATAATGAATGCGGCACTGAGGAAGAGTGGTCGTGCGCCGCTCATGGCCAGATCATTCACGGTGCCGTTGATGGCCAGAGTCCCGATATCCCCTCCGGGGAAGAAGAGCGGTTGCACTACATATGAATCGGTTGTGAACGCCAGCCGGCTGCCGCCGGGGTTGATTGTGGCTGAGTCATGCCGTGTCGCGAGGATCGGATTGTCAAAGCTCGAAAGGAAGACCTTCTCGATCAACTGATGCATCAACCTCCCGCCGCCCCCGTGCGCCATCAGGACGTGTGGATACTCAGTGATGGGAATCGGGCAACTGGGCATAAACTCGGCGTCACGTTTCATCGATCTTCCCCTTCCCCAATCGCGGCGGTGGTAGCTCTCTGGTCACGGCGATAGCGATAGTAGGCTGCACAGGCGCCCTCGGAGGAGACCATTGTAGCACCCAGCGGATGCTCCGGCGTGCAGCGTGCACCGAAGGCAGCACATTCGAATGGTTTCAGGATGCCTTGGAGAATCAATCCGCTCCGGCATTCGGGTGATTCATCGATATGCTGGTTGGCCAAGCCGAAGCGCGCTTCGGCATCGAACTCGGCGTACGGTGCTGTCAGTTTCAGTCCACTGGCCGCGATCTCACCGATCCCGCGCCAGCGGCGCGGCGTGATCTCGAACACCTCACGGATGAGATCCTGTGCCGGGCGGTTTCCCTCGCGGCGGACCGACCGCGTGTACTGGTTTTCGACTTCGCTGCGTCCCTCCTCCAATTGTCGGACACACATCGTGATGCCCTGGAGGATGTCCAGAGGCTCAAACCCGGTCACGACAATCGGGACATGATAGTTCCTGGCGATCGGCTCGTACTCGGTGTATCCCATGACCGTACACACGTGACCGGCAGCCAGGAATCCTCTGACCAGATTGCGGGGCGAACTGAGGATCGCCTCCATTGCAGGAGGGACGAGCACATGCGATACCAGCAGGGAGAAGTTGGTGATTCCCTGTCGTTTGGCCTGAAAGACCGCCATCGCATTGGCAGGCGCGGTCGTTTCAAACCCAACCGCAAAGAAGACCACCTGCTTGCCGGGATTGTCGCGGGCGATCTGGAGCGCATCCAGAGGGGAATAGACAATCCGGACATCCCCACCTGTGGCCTTGACACTGAGCAAATCGCGATTCAGACCCGGAACCCGCAGCATGTCGCCGAACGAGCAGAAGATCACTTCCCCGCGCGCCGCGATCTGGATAGCTTTCTCGATCAGTTCCACCGGGGTCACACAAACCGGACAACCGGGGCCGTGGACGAGAGTGATGGTTGGGGGAAGCAGTTCATCCAGCCCGTATCGCACGATCGTGTGGGTCTGGCCCCCGCAGATTTCCATGATGGTCCACGGGCGCGTCGTGATCTTCGCCAGGGCCGCTGCGTAACTCCTTGCGCCTTCAGCATCACGATACTCGTCGATATACTTCATGCCTGCTCCGTGCAACCGGGCGTCTTGTCCTCCAGTTGTTCCAGTTCGCCGATCTCTCGCAGGTACTCGAACACCTGCTCGGCTTCCTTCTCATCGAGTGTGCTGATGGCGAATCCGACGTGCACGATCACGTAATCGTCGACACTGGCTTCGGGCACGCAGGCCAGATTCACTTCCTTGATGATCCCGCCGAAGCTAACCCGTCCGGTCCGTGTCAGCGGATCATCTCCAGAGATGCTGAGGATCTTTCCTGGAACAGCCAGGCACATGGGTCCTATCCTTTCGGAAACGTCCGTGATGCGGCCACAACCTGTCCCAGAGAAATGCCGCCGTCATTGGGCGGTATGCGTTGGTGCCAATAGGGAAGCAGATTCGCGGCCGTCAGATCGCGCACGGTGCGCTCAGTCAGATAACGATTCTGGAAACATCCGCCGCTGAGCGCCACTCGTTTCAGCCCTGTTTTCTGCGCCACAGCGACAATGATCTGCGCCAGCGCATTGTGGAACTTCGCCGAGATTTGTCCCGTCGACACACCGGCGGACACATCCTCGATGATCTCGCGTACCATCCGTTCCCAATCGATCATCATGGGCGCCCTGTCCGCGTGCAGGCGGAATGGGCAGGCAGCATCGCACTTGATGCCTTCCAAGGCGAACTCCAGTTCCATCGCGGCCTGTCCTTCGAATCGTGATATCGTCCGGATTCCCGTGAGTGCGGCGATGGCGTCGAAGAGACGTCCCACGCTGGAGGTGCGCGGCGAATTCACGCCGGTTCGCAACATGTCTCGGACAACGCGGACTTCCTGGGGCGTAAAGCCGAAAGTGTCTATCAACTCCAGTCTGTCAAACATGCGATCACCGAACAGTTCATGCAGCAGCCCCAGCGCGGCCCGCCTCGGTTCCTTGATCGCCGCTTCCCCGCCGGGAAGAGGAAACGTCCGAAAATGCGCCACTCTTTCAAAGGAATCCTCCGTGATGCGCAGGAATTCGCCTCCCCAGATTGTGCCATCAGTACCGTAGCCGGTGCCATCCCACGCTACGCCGAGGACCGTTGGTCGCAGATCGTTCTCGGCCATGCACGACAGAATGTGGGCGTAATGATGCTGCACCCTGACAATCGGCAGGCCGAGCGATTCTGCATGCTTCGTTGACAGGTAGTCCGGGTGGAGATCGCACACAACAGCCGAAGGCTGAGAGTCATGCATCGCAGGAAGATCGGTCACGACTCGCTGAAAGGCGTCGAGGGATTGGGCTGTCTCCAAATCGCCAATGTGCTGACTGACGAAAACCTCGCGCCCCACCGACCATGCGACCGTGTTCTTCAAGTGCCCGCCGACAGCGAGGAGCGAGGGGATCGGCGCGTCAAGTTGGATGGGCAGCGGCGCATAGCCGCGTGCCCGCCGAAGCACCAGCTCGCGTCCCAGTGAGATACGGACAATCGAATCATCGACATGCCGCGCGATCGGGCGGTTGTGGATTAGGAAAAGACCGGCGATCCCCTCCAGCCGTCTCAGTGCCTCGATCTCGTCAGTGCAGATTGTCTCGTCGGATCGATTGCCGCTCGTTGCCACCACCGGAAATTCCAGTTCAGACATGAGCAGGTGATGCAATGGTGTGTACGGCAGCATGACGCCAAGATATGGATTACCCGGAGCCACCGATGGAGCGATTCCGTCGGACTGCAAGCCGCCCGTGAGATTCCAATGGAGCAGAACGATCGGTGCTTCCGGTGAGAGCAGCAGACGTTCCTCCATGGCCGACAGTTCACAATGCGCTTTCGCAGAGGCCAGTGACGGAAACATCAGCGCCAGTGGTTTTTCCTCGCGGGCCTTCGCCTGACGCAGATGTCGTACAGCGTCCTCACTTCGTGCGTCCACCATCAGGTGGAATCCGCCGAGCCCTTTCAGGGCGAGCGTTTGCCCTTCTCGAACAGCTTCTGCCGCAGCCTGCAACGCGCCCTCATGTGCCGACAGGACTTGTCCTCTCCCATCCCACAACTCGAGGTGTGGGCCACATTCTGCACAGGCGTTCGGCTGGGCGTGGAAACGCCGGTCGAGCGGATTCTCGTACTCTGCACGACAGGCGCCGCACATGGGGAAGCCCTTCATGGTGGTGTTCGCGCGATCGTAGGGCAACGCCGTGATGATGCTGAATCGCGGACCGCAGTTGGTGCAATTCGTGAAGGGGTACCGGTGGCGCCAGTTGTTGGAATCGAAGATCTCGCGGACGCAGTCGGGGCACGTCGCAATGTCCGGAAGAATGAGCGCTGTCTTCCGGCCGGTCTCGTCACTGGCACGTATCTCAAAACTCGCGTATCCGGTCGGATCGAGGAATGAGAACTCCAAACTCTGGATCGATGCGCGGGGTGGCTTGTCCTCTTCCAAACGCCGCAGGAAGGATCGCAGTCTTTCTTCGGGAGCCTCAACCTCGATGAGTACTCCCGATGGCGAATTGTTGACCCACCCGGCCAGCCGCAAATCAGCCGCCAGACGGTAGATGAATGGACGGAACCCCACCCCCTGGACGGCGCCCCGTATGCTGACACGCAGCCGCCGAACGCCACCGGTGGCTTCGTTTCTCTCGCGCAACGCCCCACAACCGTTTTGAGTGGCTTCGGTCATTGCGATGGCCTCAGTCCCGGAGTTCCTGCGCAGTAGCCGGGATCTCACGGCGAAGCAGGAGTCCCACTTCATCTACGGCCTTCAGCACTTCGGGCGACATCGGTGCGCCGATGGTGAAGTCCCTGCCTTCGATGGCATACACTGTCAGTCGCGGTGGGAGGCGGTCGAGGGTTCTTGCCAGCTCGATCACAGCCCCGATCCCCATCGCGTGCGTGGAGCACCCTCGGAGAGTCCCTTCGGGTATCGGATCTTCACAGGCATCAAAGCGGAAGACAGTCCCCGGTGGCTCTCCCGAAGATGCGGCATCGATGATGATGACCTCATCGAATGCTTCCCAGGCATCGATCAGACCTGCGCCATCCCCTGTCCCTTCGCGCGTCGCTGTTCCGGCGGGAGGATTATCCCGAATTCTCCGGATAACGGCCAGCCCGGCTCCATCATCGCCACGATAGTCGTTTCCCACACCGATTACCAGTTGTCGGACGAACTGATCGGGGGAGGTCATGGGGACACGCTCCTGCAAGAGGCCGGGTTACTCCCGTTCGATATGAAGCTTGAGGAAGTGCGTTGCGCAGGAGATACAGGGATCGTAATTGCGGACAACCTGCTCACACTGCCAGGTGAGTTTGTCCTGGGGCAAATCGATGTGCTTCGACACGAAATGGCGGAGGTCGTCTTCGATCTGCTTCTGGTTTTGCGAGGTGGGCGGAACAATCTTGGCGTCGGTGATAATCCCCTGATCGTCGATCCGGTAGCGATGATATAGGATCCCGCGCGGCGCTTCGGTGCAGCCGCAGCCCACTCCGGCACACGGCGTGATCGGGACAGACGGCCGGTCGGGCATCTCGTATTCATCGATGAGCCGGAGTGCCTCATCACAGGCATAAACCAGCTCCACACTCCGCACGATAATGCTCTTGAAAGGATTATTGCATGTCGGCAGGAGACCGGCCTCCCGGGCGGCCGACTGAGCCAGAGGGGAAAGACGATCGAAGTTCAGATTGTAGCGGGCCAGCGGGCCGGCCATATAGGCCCCGTAGTTCTTGTGGATCGAATGCAGCGCGTTGGAGTGTTTGACATGCTCTTCGAAGAAGTGCTCCTCGTACTTGTCAATCGGTATGTCCAGTTCGCGGTTCGACACCAACCGTCCCTCGTTGAACGGGTACTCATACGGGTGGCGCAGTGCCACAAACTCATATTCCGGCTCGAACTCGGGAAACGGGAGAGTGGATGTCCAGCGGACTGTGTCAACAGCGGCATCGCGCGCCCATTTCAGGCGCTCCTGAAGCCGGTTCAGTTCTCGTTTCGAGGGCACCTTGTAGAAGCCCCCGACACACACGCTGACCGGATGGATCTCCCGTCCGCCGAGGACGGCGACAATCTCATTCCCCACTTTCTTCAACTGGAGCGCGCGGTGTACGATCGACGGGTGATCTTTGGCAATCTGAATCGCGTCCTCGTAACCCAGGAAGTCCGGCGCGTGAAGTATGTAGACATGCAGTGCATGGCTCTCGATCCATTCACCGCAGTACAGCAGGCGACGTAGCGCGCGCAACGGACCGTCCACGGTCACGCCAAACGCATTTTCCATGGCGTGCACCGCACTCATCTGATAGGCAACCGGGCAGATGCCACAGATCCGCGCCGTGATGTCCGGCGCCTCCGAGTAGTTCCGTCCCCGCAGCAAGGCCTCAAAGAAGCGGGGCGGTTCGAAAATCGTCAGTCTGACGTCGGCAACCTCTTTGCCTTTGATCCGAACGTAGAGCGCGCCTTCGCCCTCGACACGAGCCAGGTAGCCGACCTTGATGGTTCTAGCGCTCATGGGCTTCGCTCTCTTTGCGGAATGCATCGGCGTACGCGTTGAATCCCCGCAGCGCGCGGACGATGTCCGGGTCGGAAACGCCGAGAGCGCTCCACTGCTGGGTCAGCGACTCCGTGTTGGGCGTCTCCTTGGGGCCGAAACAGCCGTAACACCCGCGGTCGTAGGTCGGGCAGATCGCTCCACAGCCGGCATGAGTCACCGGTCCCAGGCAGGGAGTCCCTCGGGCGACCATGACACAGACCGTGCCACGGCGCTTGCACTCGATACAAACGCTGTGCGGAGGTGTGTTCGGTTTGCGTCTATGAAGGAAAGCGCTGATAACCTCAACGAGCTGATGCTTGTTGATCGGGCAGCCGCGGAGTTCAAAGTCGACCGGGACATGGTCGGCGATCGGGGTCGATTTGTTCAGCGTTTCAATGAAGTCGGGTGAGGGATACACAGCAGTGATGAAGTCCTTCACATCTTTGAAATTGCGCAGCGCCTGGATGCCACCGGCCGTGGCGCACGCCCCGATCGTGACCAGGAACTTCGACATTCGGCGCACGTGGTGGATCCGCTCGGCATCGTGCGGTGTCGTGATCGAACCTTCCACGAGGGACAGATCATAGGGACCCTTCGCGACCGCGCGGGATGCCTCCGGGAAGTTCGCAATCTCCACCGCGCCCGCGACGGCAAGCAGTTCATCCTCACAGTCCAGCAGGCTCAATTGGCATCCGTCACAGGAGGAGAATTTCCACACAGCGAGCTTCGGGCGCGTCTTGCGGGCCATGTCAAATCTCCCTCGTGGCAAACAACAAGCCGATCCGGCTGTACGGAAACACCGGTCCGTCCCTGCAGATGAACGTCGGCCCGTACTGGCAGTGGCCGCAGAAACCGACAGCGCACTTCATGTTGCGTTCCATCGAGAGGAAAACGTTGTCGGAAGGAATTCCACGCCGCTGGAGTTCCACGATGGCAAAGCGCATCATGACCTCCGGCCCGCATACCATCGCGACCGTGCTGATTGGATCAAAGGATGCCTTGCGCAGAAGCGTCGTCACGACCCCTACGTTGCCCCGCCATTCGGCCGTCGCGCGATCCACGGTCACGTGCACGTCGAGATCAAACTGTGCCCGCCATTGTTTCAATTCGCGATGAAAGAGAATATCCTCCGGCGTGCGTGCACCGTACAACAGCACGACTTTTCCATACCGTTCGCGTTCCGCAATCAGCCGGTAGAGCGCCGGACGCAGCGGCGCCAGTCCGATTCCTCCAGCCACGATCACAATATCCGATCCGGCCGACTCATCGACCGGCCAGTGTGAGCCAAACGGGCCGCGCACACCGAGCAGATCCCCCGGTTTCAGTCCACGCATGGCTTTAGTCACGGCCCCGACCGCGCGGATCGTGTGCAAGATCCGGCGGGAGTCAGCCGGGTCTCCACTGATGGAGATCGGGACCTCGCCCATTCCGTAGGCGTAAAGCATGTTGAACTGGCCGGGGGCAAAAGGCCGTATCCCTTCGGATCCCTCAGGCTTGGCCTCGAGCGTGAAAGTGTCGTGGGTCTCGCGCCGCACGCGCTGAATCCGGTACAGCGAGGGGATCATCGGCTCCGATATCGGCGCCGGACGCGCGATTTCAGCGGTTGTTTCCATAAAAGTCAAGCAACTGCAAACGTGTCGCTTCGAGGTACTCCACCATAATGTGGGAAAAGCGTTTCAAGAGTTCGTACCCGAGCTCGTGATCGTGCTCGCACTTGGTTCGCAAGCACTCCCCGTCAAGTGCGATGGCCCTCGTCAATTCGACGGCCTGTGCGTCGAAGTGCCATCGGTACGGCGCGAGCAGCCACGACCAACCGAGAATATCGCCCTCATCCACGGTCTGGATAGTGATCGGGCCGCGCCCCGGGGCAAAAAGTGCCACCCTCACCTTACCATGGCGGATGACGTAGAATCGGTCAGCTTCTTCACCCTCGTGAAACAGAAACTGCCCCGGGTCGAACCGGACATTGGAGGCACACCCGACGATCAATTCGAGGTGAGGACGCGCGAGTCCATGGAGGAATGGATGCTCGGCCAGAATGTGTTCAAGCGTTTCCACGTGGTGTCTCCTTGACTGAAAGGGGTCTTTTGCCTGCCGCAGTGCCGGAGCGGATCGCTGCAATTTCCTCGGTGACATCGATTCCAACCGGGCACCAGGTGATGCACCGGCCGCAGCCGACACATCCCGATTCCCCGAATTGGTCAATCCATGCCGCGAATTTGTGTGTCATCCACTGGCGGAAGCGGGCCTTGGCGGAGGACCGTACACTCCCCCCATGGATGTAGGAGAAGTCCAGTGTGAAGCATGAATCCCAGACGCGGCGCCGTTCAGCCCGCGCGGCGGTCAAGTCGGTCGAGTCTTCCACCGTGGTGCAGAAACAGGTCGGGCAGACCATCGTGCAGTTGCCACAGGTCATGCACCGCATGGCAACTTGGTCCCAGCGCGGGTGTGCGGGATTACGGACAAGGATGTCACGGATGCCGGCCGTGTCCAGTTGTCGTCCCATCTGCCCGGCGGTACGGGCCACGGCGTCGGCGGCGGCACTGCACGCATCGTCTCCGGCATCCGAATGGGGGACATCACTCAGGATCTCTTCCCCCCGATCGGTACCGATCTCCGCAACGAAGAAGTGACGATTCTCCTGAAGGACCTCCGTCAGCGCCAAGTCGAATCCGGATGCCGCCTTTGGCCCGGTCCCCATCGACGCACAGAAGCAGGTGCCCCCCGCCTCGGTGCAATTGACAGCGATGATCAGCGTATTCTCGCGACGGGCCTCATAGGCGGGATCGACATAATCACCGCTCATCAAGACGCGATCCTGGATCAGGATCGCGTGCAGTTCGCACGGCCGGACACCCAGAAACGCATGCTTGGAAGCAGGCTCCTGGCCAGAGCTAATCTCGAATCCATTCTCGTTGCGATGTGCCTCCCAGAGGCGAAGCGACGGAATGTGCAGGTACTTCTTCCATGAGTGAGGACCGAGCGTGAAGCCGAAGAACGCCTGGTCCGGTCTCGACCTCAGCCGATAGGTTGCTTTTTCCTGGTCGCAGGATCGGCCTATGGGCAGATCGCGGGCCGAGGCCAGCACGTCCAGGACGATCGTGTCGTCTTGAACGGTTGGCCCCACGACTGAATAGCCTCTGCCCTGCAGGGCACCGAAGAGCGCCGGCAATTGGTCACCTTCAAAGCTCATGTGGCTGGTCCTTGAGGAGTGTCGCTGCATCTGGCCCGATTCCCCCGCACGGCAGTGCCTGCCTCTCGTGCGGCGTCTTGGGTAATTATAAATCCTTCATGCTCCGTTGCACAGGGTGTGAGGTCAATAAATCGTTGCACTTGTCACAAACCGGCAGACTGGTTGCAGGCGAGAGAATTCCAGAGCCGAGGCGCCAGGGGCTCTGTCCGCCGCAGACAACCGGGAGGCTGCGCGTGGCGGGTCAGAGACAGACCGCGAGGGTGAACGAATATGTATCCCCAAGCTGGTGCGAGTGGAAGGCATAGTCCAGGCGGAAGCGCTGCCACTCGAATGAGGCGCCGACGGCAAGGTCCTTCCCGTAGAGGCCGCCCCGCACGGCCAGGCACCGGATCGGGTGGTATTCCCCCCCGGCGCGGAGGGATCGTCCGCCAATGTCGGAATCGTCCACGTCCACACTCAGGATCAGTTGACGTGAGAACAGAGAGACCGCGCACCCGGCCTTCACATTGGACGTGATGTTGTCGTAAGAGTGGTCGGGGGTGCTCCATCTCATCCGGGGATGGTTCAAGTTCTGGACGTTCAGTCCCAAGGAGACCGCATCCAGCGGAGTGAACAGCAACCCGAGATCGAACCCCAGGCCGTCCGCCGACCAGCCGTCGAGCTCATGAATGAGCAGCTTGGAGGTGAGCCCCGCCGCCAGAATCCGGTGAATGCGGAATCCGATCGCGAGGAGAAAGGCGTTCTCGGCATCCGTGAATGTCCCGTCCACAATCGGACGGCCGTTGGCATCGGCCCGCGTCACCCGCTTGATGTCATCCACGCCGGTCCGCACCACCGCCAGCCCAAGCCGGAACCTGTTATCCGTGGGGAGTGCCACACCCATGCTCTGATCGTGGATCCCGACGCCGAACCGCTCTGCATAGGAGACAAAAAACTCTGCCGACGACCCGCGTGTGAGGCAGGCGGGATTCCAGTAGATTGCGGTGGCATCATCGGCGATTGCGACAAAGGAGCTTCCCATTCCGAGTGGCCGCGCCCCGACACCAAACCGCAGGAAGTTCCCGGCATTCCAGGCCGCTGCGGCCGTTTGGGCGGACAGAAGTACCGCCGCCAGAACGCCAATGTGCAGGTGCCGGAGCGATTTCAACGCGGCTGCGGCCATAGACATCCCCTAACGCAGAACGGCCAGCTTCTCAAGGCGCCGGACTGATCCCCGATCATTGCTTGCCGTCACCTCGTAAATGTATGCCCCGCCCGCGAGAAGTCCGTGGCGGTCGGACCAGCCGTCCCACGGCAGCGCATTGTAACCCGCTTTGCAGGAAATCCCCGTCATCTGCCGCACGAGATTCCCACTGAGATCGTAGATCCGGATAGACACGCTGGCCTCCTGGGTCAGTTTGAATGTGAATTGCGCGGGCCCGCGTGTCGGATTGGGGGAGGAGATCACGTCTTCGAGCCGCAGAACGTCGTCGACCTGGAAATCCGCCGTCGCGACACCGATGTTGCCCACGAGATCGCTGGCACTGACGGTCAAAGTCTGCCGTCCCGGGGCCAGGGGTGCCGTGAGGGAAACTCTCGCCGTGTAATTCACCGTATCATATGAGAACCCCGCAGAATTCGAGTTGATAACAACTAGGCCCTGGGAGGTCCCCGGCTCGACTGTCACTCGCAGAGTACCCAGATCAATTCCAGAACCATCGTCCAGCAACTGAAAGGAGAACGCTGGGGTCGCGGACATGTAGTCACCATCGATAAAGTGCTCGTTGTCCAGCGCCAGTTTGCTGATGAACGGCACTCTTGTGTCAATTCTGAACGGTTGCTTGGCCGCCTGAATGCTCTCCCCATTGCCGGCAATGTCGATCGAGAAATATTCTACGATTGTGGCACCCTGGATGTCGACCCGGACCGGCCTCCGGTACTGTGTCCATCCCGCGTCGCCGATACGGTAAAACGTCCTGCTTACCCCGCTCAGGTTGTCGGCCGCTTTGAGGGTGACCGTGCCGCTGGAGCGGCACCAGCCGTTGCTGTCCAGCGCGGGGCAGTACGTGGATATCTCGGTGACTGGAGGTGTGAGGTCGACAACAACCGAACTCCGGCTGCAGTCCTCTGACGACGATGCTTGATCTGTGATAACGGCTTTGATGTAGTAACGGCCGTCGGGAACTCCCGCCACAAACCAGTCAAACCTCCCGGCAGAACCGTACTGGTTTACGAAGAGAGGTTTGCCGGTGATTGAAATCGCGTCTCTGCAGTCCGGATGCTCACTCCTGAAGAGTGTTATCCGCGCGTCGTCATCCGGATTCTCGCTTATCCAGGAAATGATGTACCTGCGATTGGTGACGAGGATCCCATCCGCTGGATCAATCTGGATCGTGGGTGGGACGTTGATGATGACGCCGATCTTGCCTGCGCAGCTGCAACCCCGCGGGTCGGTTGTCCGGACCGTCACCTCTGAGTTCCCGGACCAGCCGTGAATCGGCGATATGCTGAGATAGCGATTGTTGTCGATTCTTGCCCCGCAGCTATCTCGCGATATCGCCGCGATTTCGAACCGAAGCGAGTCCGGAGTGCCGGCCATTCGGCCAGCGAACGGCCATAAATCGTACGATCGGATCAGGGAATCTCCGCGATTCACAATGATCGGCGAGTCAAAATGGCAGGCCGGACCATTCGCGACAATGAGTGCGCTCTCAGTTGCGAGGTTCGTGCCGCAGTAGTTAGAGGCATCCATTCTCATCGTGTATACCCCAGGTTCCGTGTAGACATGCGCTGGATTCTGGGCGTTACTGTTGTCGCCATCGCCAAAGCGCCAGAGCCATGCCGTGGGATGACCCGCAGACTGATCTGCAAACTGGATGGTTAGAGGCGCACATCCCGAATGAGAAGACATGGAAAACGCCGCGAACGGGAGATAGCAATTGGCAGCGACTGATATGACAAGTGGGGACTGATCGCGGTCGAAAAACACTCTCAGTTGACCGATCTGTTGTGGCATTGCGAAATCGTTCCAATCGGCCACGATGGTGACTCGCTGACTGTCACCCGGGGCGACAAGAAAGGTGGACCGGGAAACGCTCATCCACTGCTCAGGTGTAGTGATACTATCCACACGCAGGGTCGTGGTATCGTCATTGTAGACATACAACCCGCCGTCGGTTACATCCATGCAAGCGGCGGCGATGACTGGTGCCATGCGCTGGGCCACGCGGGGTGGGAACTCGAAATCGATGTTGGAAAGCCCACCGCACTGATTGCAGTAGCTCATGATGCTTCCCCGGTTGCAGACGATGGCGCTGTCGTAACAGCGCCCCTCGCTGTTGTTGCAGCGATCGAGCGGAGGATCGTAGCAGTGGGTGTGCGGTGACCCGAACATGTGGCCGATCTCGTGAGCCACCACATAGAGATCCCAGTTGTCTCCCGATCGAGTGATGGGGTACGGGAAAAACCCCGTGATCCGGCCTGCGGCTACCGGCATCGAACCAGCACCGCGCGAGGAGCATGAAATGGTCCCCATCGCTGCACCGGCGCCGCCGCAGCCGGAAAACTTGAAGGCCAGGTGCGGCTCGGGACCTGTCGGCCTGAATTTGCTCTGGAAGCTGGCCAGACCGTCCCAGCCACACGTTTGATAGGGATCCTCGGTTGTCCACACGCGGACATAGCTGAGTCTGAGTGCAACGTTGAGATCTCGTTCATAGATGCTGCTGACGGCGGCGAGCAGAACGGCGGCATAGGTCAACGCGACGGATTCGTTTCCGCCCATCATTCGGAAGTACTGATAGTCGCAGTCGATTGCCACATTGCACACCCTCAGCTCCGGTGTTTCCGCGATCGTTTCCGTACCCGATGCCGGCATCGCCTCCAAGTGGTTTCGAGGCATCTCGTCGAATCGGCAGGACCATGAAGCCTTTCCAGTCTCATCGAAGGAGCGAAGATTGGAGATCACACATTCCGTTCTCCCGGCGAGTCCGGATTGTGGAGGACCGGAAGAAAGGACATACGTGCTGTCCCCCATGATGACGTACCCGTTGATCCCGGTTGGTGACAACCCCAGGAAAGCAGCCGATCCCGGCACACCTTGAACCGAACCCGCCAATAGGACCACGTCTGGTGGCGGGATCGGCTCGTCCCCGTTTGATGTGCCCACCATGAACACCGTCTGATCGTTGAAGGCCTCGGTGCGATGCAAGTCCAGACGAACACTCTTGCCGGCACCGAGGACGAAATCCAGCATCGCCACACGTGCCTTATTCCTGAGGACGTCGTATGCGCGCTCATCGAAGCGCAGTCGTACTTCGGGGCTGTCTTTGCCGGACGCCTCCGCCTGCAGCGGGGAGTCCATCGCAAACAATGCGCGATCGAGGGAGGCAAGCTCTACAGAACGCGATGTGCCCGGAGCGCCTCTGGCGACTGAAGAGCAATACTGGTTGACCACCGCCGAGTCCGGCTCCACCCTGACCAGCGGCGCGCCACCGGCCCCAGCGACGACGGCCGGTCCGCTCCCCGCTTTGGAGATGGGCAGGAATGCCGTGACTACGCAGAATGCCGCTGCAAACAGCATCTTGAGAGACTGTTGGGAGCGGTGGATTCGTCGTGAGTACGTCATATGGGTGCCAACTGCTTCCCAGCCGTACAATACGGGGTTCGCCCGCACCTCGTATACGAATACACACCAACCGTGTTCTTATTCCCCGGGTTCCATGGGCAGGAGCCTGGAAACCGCTCGGGCCAGCCACTTATTGATCCCCGCACAAGAAATGTCCGCCTCGGCCAATGCGTTTGATGACCGTGCGTAGGGGCACGGCTTGCCGTGCCCGTCTCCCGATTCTTGCCCGCTACTCAGGGGCGGGCACGGCAAGCCGTGCCCCTACCCCCGTTCATGTCACCATCCCATCCGACTCGGAGGACATTACTTCTGCAGGAATCGATAGATGACCAGCCACAGGCCGGACGCTCGAATCGTATACAACGATGGGCCAGCCGCGTGGTTTATTACCGACGTCGGCGATTGCGTAAATGGCGCTTGTTGCCTGCTCAGGTAGCCGCTGAGGAGTGATTGGAGTGATGGATTTGCGATGAGGCGGCTCGATGGCGGCACGGGGTCTTCAATGCTTGTTTGACATCGTCAATTTCAATCCGTCAGAGTCAGGACAATTCGCTGCAAACATATTGGAGGAAAGAATGCCGGAATTGTGCGAATCACTGGTAGCCGAGCACGATGTAATTCTTCGCGTACTCGATGCCCTGGAGAAGGAAGCAGGGCAACTGGATTCGGGTGCCGCAGTCCGCCGCGACTTCTTTACTGAGGCCATCGCCTTCGTACGTGAATTTGCCGATGGGGTCCATCACCAGAAAGAGGAGGGGATCCTTTTCCCCCGAATGGCCGAGGCCGGTGTACCCAGTGAGGGAGGTCCCATCGGCGTGATGCTCTACGAGCATGACAAGGGACGTGCCCACATCCGGGCGATGGATCGGGCCTTGGCGAAAGCGGCCGATGGCGACAGCGAAGCACGTCGGACCCTGATACGCGAGACGCGCGGGTATGTGGCGCTCTTGCGCGCTCACATCATGAAGGAAAACACGATTCTTTTCCCGATGGCCGACCGGGTCTTCGACGAATCCCAAAAAGCTGCCGTTCAGGCCGCGTTCGCCGAAGCGGAAGCCAATGATGTCGAAGTTACCGAGAAGCGTCGTCGCTGGGCGCAGTCGCTCACCTGAGCGATCTGTACCATCGCGAGGTATGGTCCTCGGCACCTCAATGATGATCCCCGAGTCTGCCCGTCGTGGCGGGCTGGGAACTGTGCCGTCTTGCCTTGGTGAGGACGCGTGCATGGAGTCGGCCGCGCCCTTTGCATGTCGCAAAGATGGCTCTGGTGAAGAACTTCGAGAGCCGTGACACCAGGACTGATGTCCGCTGATCCCCGCGTCGCGACCGGTTCGAAACCCGCCGCGGCGGGCCTTATGGTCTTCATCGATCTTGGTCAAGTTGGACCTGAGTCTGCCGACAGAGAACAACCGGACCTGCCGATACATAGCCAAAGGAGACGGCCACGCGGGGTCGCAAGCGCCCGGAATGGTGTAGCGCCTCATTGATCCCAGGTGTGCCGGGTGTCCATCATGAATCTATTGGGCTCATTGGTCGTTGCCGGACTCGCAGTCTTTCTCGGGGCCACTGCGTCCGAGTCCGCCGTTATCAATTCCGTGCAGACGGGCACGACGACCCTTGGGCCGGGTGTCTCCCAAGCGAACGTGACAATCACGGCAGTGACCCTTACTACTCGATCCGTGTTGTTCTTCGGGGTCGAGGAGGACAATGTGGATCCCGCCAACGGACATGTTCGAGGGCAACTGACCACCACCACGAATATCGCCTTCAACAGGGCTGATACCGTTACCACGGTGGTGGTCAGGTGGTACGTGGCCGAGTTCGCCTCCGGCGTGTCCGTGCAGCGGGGCTCTCAAACCATGACGACCGACGCGGTCAACGTCACATTGACTTCCGTCGATCTGTCCAGGACATACGCGCTGATTACCTATCAACACACCGGCACGACATACGGGGTTGGGGATTTCTACCGTGCCCGGCTGACCTCCTCGACCAATCTCGAACTCTCCAAGCAGGCCGGGGGGAGCACCGGTGCTGTCGTGGAATGGCAGGTGGTCGAATTGACCGCCGGGGGAACTGTCCAGAGCGGTGATCTCAGTTTCCTGACTTCTGATGCTTCCAAGACCGCGGCCATCAGCGCTGTCGATTCGACCAAGGCCTTTCTCCTGGCATACTGGAATGTGGGCGGCGCCGGGATCGCGCCCAACTTCATCCGTGGCCGCATTACATCCGCAACACAACTGACATTCGACCGCGCGGACACGGGGACGACAGTCAACCTGACCTACTTTGTTGTGGGACTAAATGATGCGAGCACGGTTCAAAACGGCAACACCAGCTTCCTCAGCACCGAGACCAGCAAGGGAGACACCCTCAGTGCAGTGACCCTCTCCCGTTCAATCGCATTTCTCAGCGGGAAGGGATATGGTGGAAGCACCAGTGCCAACGCCGACAATCCGGGGCCCGGATGGTTTACCGCTGATCTGACAACGACAACCAACCTCCAGCTCGTGCGAGGTACCACTGGTACTGCGACGGCCGACGCGGCGTGGTTTGTTGTGGAATTCAGCGACAAGAGTGTGACTGTGAGCAACTCTGTTTTCGCCTTTGGGACGCGCCCTTTGAATACGTGGCTTGCCGCCGATTCCAGTGTGCTCACCAACGACAGCCCCGTCACGGAGGACCTGGTGGGAAAGATCTCAAGCTTCACCGACGGTGCAGATACTTGGACACTCTCATCGTCCGCCAATGGCCCGGGCCAGGTTCGCGCCCAGTGGTCCACGACGAGCTCGACGGGTCCGTGGAATGACATCGCCGCCTATGATTCCGCCTTTACGATCAGGACCGGCCTGGCTTCCTCCGGTTCGGACACGCTCTATCTCCGGATGCAGACACCGACTTCAACCAGTTCCTTGGATCAGCACTCCTCCACCCTGACCGTGACAGCTCAGTAAAGGATGGCAGAAGAATGCCGATACAATTGACGAATACCGAGAGATCGACAGAAGCAATTTCCGGAAACGCGCTTCCCAGCCGTCCATAGGAGGGGGATAGGCGAGGAAGCACTCAACAGGAGGGGAAGCAATGCGAAGAGAAATCAGAGCCTTGGTGCTGCTGGCAGCGGTGACCTTGGTCAGCACCGGCGGGCCGGCTTGGGGTGACAACCCAGCCGAGATTTCCGTGACGGTGACCGTTCAGGACATCAGTGTTTCAGCCACGGGACCGATTGCCTTCGGACCCGTTGTCCTGAGCAGTGAGACGGTATCGGGCTCCGGCTCCACAGTCACCAACGACGGAAACGTGACGGAAACCTACTCGCTGAAACTGACCGATCCCGCCTCTTGGACCGCGGTCCAGGCGGCGCCGTCGGATCCCGAGGAGTACGCGCTTCTTGCCCAGTTCAACGCAACCGCGCCCACGGCGGTGAGTTTCACGTACGCCGATCATGCGCTGTCGGAAAGCTCAGTCGCGTGCAGCGCCAGCAAATTCGACGGTGACCAGACTGGAGCGTCCGTGATCGCATCGGCCGTGAGGACCCTATGGTTCCGTTTCAATGCTCCGACCTCGACGGCAGTGACGGCGCAGCAGACGATCACGGTTACGGTAACCGCCGCGGCGAGTTAAGACCCACGGGGGGAAGAGCCCGCGAAGGGCGGGGCTTGGGTATTCGGAGCCTCTGCGTCACGGATAAGATCGCAGGCTCGCAGATTCATAGGACGCGAATCACAAAGGGGGATTGATGGGGTCTGCATGGAAAAGCCGGCTCCGGGGCGTGCAGTACGCTCCGCTACTCGTTCTGGGCATCCTCAGTCTGCCGCCCGACACGCGGGCCGGTGGCTTGCGCTGCTCGGTCGGTGAAGTCGTGATCAACAATCTGAAGATCGGCCGATCTTACTCTCTCAAAGCACTGGCCAACCTCCCGCTGTCGGTGACCAACACGAGTGACCGGCCAGTCCACATCCTCGTGGATGCTCTGGTTCCCGATTCCTCGGAGTTGCGCATGGAGGCCCGGCCTGTCCCTGATGCTCGCTGGGCATCGGCGGCACCCGATTCGTTCGATCTGGGCCCCCGTGAGACCAAGGCGGTGGAGATGCTGCTGAGCATCCCTGATGACGAAGCCCTGTTCGGCAGGAAGTTTCAGGTGACGTTTTGGTCACATACTCTGGCGCGGGCAGGTGACTTTCTCTCTTACGGTCTCAACACCAGGGTCATCTTCAGCATCGATCAGGTGCGTGATACATCCGGGGTGGTTCCATCAGGCAATCTCTCCCTTTCGCTGACCCCGGCGACGATGACGCTGGATGGGATCGTGCCCGACCACGAATACCGCTTGGAGGATCTTCTCCACCAGCCTTTTGTCGTGCGAAACACATCGAGCAGACCGCTCTCGGTGGAATTGCGCACGCTCAATCCACTGCAGTCGGCCACAGAACTGACGCCAGGCTACGCTGATCTCCTCGACGCGGCCACTGTGAGTCTCTCGCCGACGCATCTCACTCTCAAGCCAGGCGAGCAGGCGACAGTCACTGGAACGGTGCTCTTCTCGAAGGCCGGGTCATCGGCAGGAAAGAAGTACATGTGCGTGGTCGCGGCTGAAGTCGTGGACCTTCCGGTCAAGACCCAGATCTACTCCCGCATTTACGCGCACATCGAGTGAAAGAACAGTCCGTGCGATACCTTCGAGCCATCTCTTGTGGAGTCGCAATGGGTGTCCTGGCCGGGGCACTGAGTTTTCTGGCGGCCTCCGCGGGACCAGTTCTCACGAAGAAAGCGAAGCGATCGCCGGTCGGACCGCCTCCTTCGGGCAGCGTGGGAATCACGGTTCAGGTCTTACCCTCCATCCCGGTGCCGCGCCGTTTCCATCTGGAGCAGAATTATCCGAACCCGTTCAATTCCTCGACCGTCATTTCGTACACCACTGTCACCGGCGCCGCGGTCTCGCTGAAGATCTACAGCATTCTGGGGCAGGAGGTCGCGACATTGGTCTCCGGGCAACAGCCTGTTGGACGGCGCGCGGTTGTTGGACACCACGAGGTTGTGTGGAACGCGGTGGATCGTGAGGGGAAGTCACTTCCCTCCGGCATCTACCTTTGCCAGATGGTGGCCGGAAGCTACATCGAGACCAAGAAACTCGTTCTCCTGAAGTAGTTCCTGACCAGATGGACTGATCCGGAATCGGGCCGTCTCCCTCTTGTCGAACCCCACGGGTGAAATCTGCAGCAGCCGCGCCGGCATGTTGCCAGAGCCAGGGCTGCATTTTCGTTTGCGGCCGTTCCTCTTGGTCCCCTATTGTATTGGATGCGAAATGAGACCATGCGGACCGAGCGCCAAGGAGGAGCTATGACCGAAGTCCAGCGAATTGCCGATCAACTCAGGCGCGCCTTCGAGGGCGACGCGTGGCATGGCCCGGCGGTCAGGGAACTGCTCGCCGATGTCTCCGCCAAGAGCGCCGCAGCCCGGCCAATCGCCAACGCGCACAGCATTTGGGAAATCGTCAATCACATCCTGGCCTGGCATGTCGGCGTCCGTCGGCGCGTCGAGGGTGAAGTGGTCGAACTGACAGGAGTGCAGGACTGGCCTCCCGTGAGCGATACGAGTGCAAGCGCCTGGCGAGTGACATTGGACACCTTGGAGAAGAGCTACCGTGACCTGATGTCCACGGTTACGCGCTTGGACGATTCACGCCTACACGCCGCCGTGCCCGGACGAACCCGTACGATTTACTTCCAGCTCCACGGCCTCATACAGCATGACCTGTACCATGCGGGCCAGATTGCGCTCTTGAAGAAGGCGGCGTGAGTGCGGGATAAACGATACCGGAAATCGTGCGGGGCGGTCCAGATGCTCTCACAAGGGCACCTCATACATCCTGTACTTCTTGTAGAGCTTCCCCCCCAGGTTGTGGGCGACGCCGTTCATCATGTCGTTGGTTTCCAGGATCCAGGACATCTCGGCGGCGGTGTAGCCGGCCGCGACGCCCTTGGTGTACGCTTCGTAGTGGAGGAGACTGTCAATCCCGCGTTTCTGGTATTCGGGAAGGATGCCCATGACCAGCATGCGCAGCCGTGTCATCACTTTGCGCACCTTCGTCAGCCAGAGCAGCTTGGCCAGACCGAAGGGGAATAGCCGTCCGTTCAGGTGGATCAGCGCCTGATTGATATCCGGCAATGCCAGTGAGAATCCGACCGTCTCGCCGCCGGCTTCCGCGAAGAGGACCATGCGCGGATCGACGATCTGCTTGAGATCCTTGGCCATCTGATAGAACTCCGCTCCGGTCATCGGCACGAAACCCCAGTTGGGCGCCCAGGCACGGTCGTAGATCGATTTGACCAGACGCACTTCGTCATCAAACTTAGACATGTCCAGCGTGCGAATGGTGGCGCCGGAACGAGTGCGGATACGATCGATCAGACGCACGATGCGATCCGGGATGGGCACGGACTTGTCTATATAGTAGGCGAAGAAATCCATCGCCTTGGTCATGCCGAACCGCTCAGTGAACTCGAGGTAGAACGGCGGATTGTAGGTCATCATGACCCACGGCGGCACGTCGAACCCTTCCATCAGAAAAGCAATCTCGTGGTTCGTCGTGAAGTTGGCGGGGCCGCGCATGCGTTCCATGCCCCGCTCCTTCAGCCACGCGGCCGCCCGGCGGTAAAGCGCCTCCGCGATGGTGTAATCGTTCTCGCATTCGAAGAAGCCGAAGAAGCCGGTGCGCTCATTATGAATGCGATTGTGATTGTGGTACACGTGGGCCGTGATCCGTCCAGCACACCGGCCGTCGCGGCGGGCCAGGAACAACTGCACGTCCGCGTTGTCGAAAAATGGATTCTTCTTTGGATCAAAGAAGTCGCGCCGCTCGATTCGCAGGGGACAAACCCAATTCGGATCGCCAGCGTAGAGCCGCTCGGGCAGTCGCAGGAAGGCCTTTTTTTCAGCGGCAGTGGTGACTGGAATTATTTCGACTGAGCTCATGGTCATCTTGTCCCAACGGGGTTTTCAGGTACGGGCTGCATAGGGCTTGCCCGCCAAAACGTCCGCCTACCTACGGTAATTCGTCCGGCAAAGGCAATCGAAAAGGAACAGCCGCGCTTGCAGCCAAGGCGCCTGCGCCGCAGAATGACGAACCACAATAAGATGAACCGGCATTTCGGGTAGACGCGGCTCTTATGCGCGCCGTGTGAGCAGGGCGACGCTGAGAGCGTCGCCTGCAAAAAGGCTGGGAACGAACCACCCCGCGATCACGGAGTGGAAAGCTGTGTCTCAGTCTTGGACCACGGAGGCAGGAACCTGGTGATGATGTAGAGAATCACGAAAGGCATCGCCAGGAGTGCGCCGCTCATCAGCAACCCTTCGAGTCCCATGATCTCGGTCTTGTAAACGGTCAGGCCACGCAGGCTCTTCGAGAACAACTGTCCGCCGACGACCACATTCCAGCGGGTGCTGAAGATCCCCACCTGAACCAGAATCGCAGCCACGAAATAGAGCATGCGCCGCATTTCGTCGGGAACCTTCCCGAATCTCGCCCAGACAATCGAGGCCATCGGCACCAAAGTTCCCAAAATGATCTGCGTGACGATCAAGCTGATGAACAGCCGGTTGGAGATCATCTGCGAGAGAATGTTGATCGATTCTTCGGCCTCGTAGAGCCTCTGGATGAAATCCAGAATCTCCAGGGAGAAGTCGACAATCATCGCATATAGCAGCAACTCCGAGAGCTTGTTGATGCAGCCCATGTTGATATTCTTCAAGCGAAACATTGTAGAGATCATGTAGATCAGAAGCACCATGGCCATCCCGGAGACGATGGCCGAGAACAGAAAGACGATTGGCATCAGAACGCTGCTCCACCACGGATTCGCTTTGACCGACCCGAATATGAATCCGACGTACCCGTGGAGCAGGAACGCCGATGGAATTCCGATGATCGTGATCGCCCGCCCGGCCTTTTCGTCAAAACGGAGCGCACGCTCTGAGATGTCGGTCGTCCCGAGACTGAGGATCTTGTAGATGAACCTTGACAGTCCCTTCCGCTCCCGTGACCAGATCACGAACTCCTTGCGGTAGTCAAACCAGATTTCCAGAAGGAGGATGACCATCAGGTACCACGCGTAAACGAAACCGAACATCGCCATCGCCGACTGCGTGTGGGGGGTCAGGAACATCTCAAAGGAGCGTTCGGGGTGGCCGAGGTGGGCCAAGAGCGGCCACGGGGCGACGATGAGAAACGACAGCGCGGTCAGAAGCGACAAGCGGTATACCGGCTGCAGGACCTTGACGTTGAACACGCGCTCCAGTGAGGCGAGGATAAACGCACCCGCAACCAGACCGGTCAGATAGGGGTACAGGACGATCAGTATGCCCCAATGAAGCTCGTACTCATTCGGGTAGATATACCCGGTGATCTTGTGCAGTTCGGGGGCGATTTCAGCCAGAAAAATTCCCATAGACTATCTCACTTCCCGGTCGGCGCCGGCATAGTACACCTTGGGATCTGTGTTCAGCGATGGTTTCAAAACGGTGACGTCATTGAACCGAAGGAAGCGCCGCAATGGACTGCTTTGATGGCCGGCTTCTCCGAAGACCCTCACCTGAGTTGGACAGACTTCGACGCAGGCCGGCAGCAGACCTTTCCGGATGCGATGGTAGCAGAAAGTGCATTTGTCGGCGACCTTCTTGACCGGGTGCAGATAGCGGGCGCCATACGGACAGGCTTGGATGCAATACCGGCAGCCGACACAGTACGTCTCATCAACCAGCACGACGCCATCCTGCGTGCTGAAGGTTGCGCCGACGGGGCAGACTTGCACGCATGGCGGATTGGCGCACTGGTTGCACAGCTTCGGCACGAAGAACGTCCGAAGCATGTCCGGTTCCGTCTTGAGTTCCGGAAAGCCGTCCCGCCCTCCGTTGGGGCTGTCAACTTGGGCATCCCCTTCCGAGGGGATGACATACCGCTCGACCCAGGTGCGGAAGTAATACGGTTCCTCGGGGACCTTGTTTTCGATCTTGCAGGCGTTGACGCAGCGCCCGCAGCCGATGCACTTATGAATGTCGATCCCCATGGCGTAGTCGTGCTGCTTGGGATCGTAGGCCTCGGGCTCCTCGGCAGCCGACAGGGTCCCAGCGCGGATCGTGGCAAAGAACAAGACCCATTTCGGAATACTCTTGCCGCAGGTTTCCAGGAACTCGCGTCGCGCTGTCTTTGGCTCGTTTGTCTTCATCTGGCAGCCTCAGGGAAGTGGGGATAATGGCAGTCCCAGCAGACATACCGCCCACCGTGCGATTCCAGGTCAACCCGGGGAATTTCCGGCGGACTGTCCGCGCCCTGCCCGTGGCATTTCCCGCAAAGTTCCTTTGTCTTGGGCTTCTGCGCCTCGACAACATTGGGATTGGTCAGATGCCCCTCGGGTGTCTCATGACAGGTGGTGCAGGCGAGGGTTGCGTGATGAGAAACCGTCTTTTGGCTGGCGATCTGACGGTGGCAGGCGCCGCATTCCTCCGGAGCGTGAGGCAGCATCGGATTGTGCGGATTGTGGCATGACATGCACGCCCGCCCCGGATTGTGCAGTTCCGCATTGATCTGAGGAAAGCCCGTGGGGCGTGCCGGACTGTATCCGTGGCAGAGAGGGCAGTACCCCCGTCCCGTCGGCTTGACCAGCTTTACCTCATCGGGTGCCTCGACGTGTCTGGCTGCATCGCCGTGGCACACTTCGCAGGACAGCCCCCGGTGCTTGGATTGGCGTTTGGCCTGATCGATATCGTCGTGGCATTCAAGGCATGCCTTGGCACCGGCATACGAAATCGGCTGGGCGGCGATTTCGCCGACAGCCGCCGCGCGGTAGTATCCGAGGTCACCGAACGTTGCCGGGACGAGCAACTTGCGGGCGATGATAAGTGCCGCAATCGCCGCTGCGAAGATCAACGCCAGAGGCACGATTTGTTGTGGAATCCTGCGAACGCGCAACACATCCTCCCGAGGACCGCTGGATGGCCCTCAGCTTGTGAACTTAAGAATTAGGGTCTAAATAGGCAAGATTTAGATTCAGAAGAATCATTCGCAGCCTGATACTTTCTGTCGCGTTGTCGTCGGGGCGCTGCAAAGGATTGGCCGATCCATGCTCCTTTCCGTCACGACTGAAGAGTCGGGATTCGGGCTAGTGTCATGTCATGTATCAAGCGTCGGATAAAGACGCTTGAGCTTGATCCTGGCGTCCTTTGTGGTGAATTGCCAGTCGATTCGTGAATTCGCGTTGTTCCTTCGTTTCTGCCACGCTTCCA
>Ga0315273_10001312_pt1 | contig 28133 bp, 24 predicted proteins | sample YL17G02_0_MG_FD_205753 | JGI IMG/M metagenome (GOLD analysis project Ga0315273, IMG submission 205753) | Sediment microbial communities from Yellowstone Lake, YNP, Wyoming, USA - YL17G02_0 | ecosystem: Environmental > Aquatic > Freshwater > Lake > Sediment | place: USA: Wyoming | collected... | reverse complement strand
AATTTCTCGGGGATTCCGGCGCAGGGTTCTGCAACATAGACCAGCCTGTGATAGGGTCTTCCCTCCCGCCGACGTCATACGTCACCGGCAGGACGGCATATGTCCGGTTTCACGGGCGTAATTATGAAAAATGGTTCGCTTCCGGCAATGATCCGGCTGAGAGGTACAACTATATTTACAACGACCAGGAGCTCGCCCCCTGGGTGGAGAAGATACGCGAAATACTTGAGAAAAAGATAGATACTTATATTATCACTAACAATCACTGGCGCGGCAAGGCGGCCCACACTGCATTGATGATCAAAAACAAGGTCACCGGCGAAAAGCAGAAGATACCCGAGGCATTGTTGCAGACTTACCCCGATCTCGGAAAAATCAGCAGGAGCGAATCCGAAAGCGGGCAGGTGGATATCTTTAAGTAATGACCATGTCTGTTTCTTACCTATCATATGGAAAGATCAATCTCGGCCTCGAAATAATCGGGACACGGCCCGATGGTTATCATGAAATTCTGACCATCTTTCAAACCGTCAAGCTGTGCGACACAATATCAGTTTACCCTTCGCACGGAATCGAGGTTTTGTGCGACAACCCTGATATCCCGCAAGGCGAGGGGAATATCGCATACAAGGCCGCTGAAGCCTTGAAAAAAAGGTGCGGATACAACGCCGGAGCGAGGATCGAGATAAAGAAAAAGGTTCCATCCGAGGCGGGGATGGGCGGCGGGAGCAGCAATGCCGCAGTGGCTCTGATCGCGCTAAATGAATTGTGGAAAGCGAACCTGGCAGTTGACGAACTGGCGGAGATCGGCGGCGGTTTAGGCGCCGATATTCCCTTTTTTTTTACCGGTGGGACCGCACTTGGCAGCGGAAAGGGAGAAAAAATAACGCCGCTTGACGATTTGGATGAAATGGAAGCTTTGCTTGCAGTCCCGAACTTCAAAGTTTCGACACAGGATGCTTACCGTAAAATCGATAAACTATTGACAACCAAGAATAGAGCTAATAATATACTTGCTTTCCTAAAGAGGAAAAAGGGATTCAGCTCTTTGACAAACGACTTTGAACTATTCCTTTTTCCCGAGTTTCCGATTCTCGAGGGTATAGCGAAGAGCTTTACCGGCTTAGGGGCTTTAAAAACAGGGGTAACCGGCAGTGGGTCTGTCGTTTTTGGTTTGTTCCGGGCCGGGGTTGATTTGGAGGTAACCATTCCGCGACTCATCGCTAAATTCCCCGCGGTCAATTTTATTTTGACTGCTACACTGGGCAGAGTCGAATATCAAAGGACTCTGATACATATATAAATACTCATTTTCAATAGTGTGGAGGGAGTGAATCCGCTATGAACATTACTGATGTTAAGATTTATCCGATGAATGAGGACAAACTGAAAGCCTTCGTCTCGATAGTTCTTGATGATGAGTTCATCATCAACGATATCAAGATTATTCAGGGCTCTGAGCGGATGTTTGTCTCCATGCCCAGTAAAAAGCGCAAGGACGGCAATTTCAAGGATATTGCTCATCCTATCAAGAAAGAAACGAGACAGGAACTGGAAGAAGCCATTCTTGCCGCTTACGACAATAGACTGGACGACACCACAGTGTAGTTTACAACCGGATTCCGACAGACTTAAGCGCTGGGGTGTGGCCAAGTGGTAAGGCGCGGGTCTTTGGAGCCTGTATACGGAGGTTCGAATCCTCCCACCCCAGCCAAAATGTTTTTAAAAAAACTCAAATATTATGGAATCAGGACCAGGAGAATTAAAAGTTTTCAGCGGCACCGCGCATCCGGCGCTGGCGCAGGAGATCTGCTCGATTCTCGGGGTTACGCTCGGTGATCAGAAGGTTTCTCATTTCAAGGACGGCGAGGTCTATACGCAGATCGAGGAAAACGTAAGAGGACGCGATGTTTTCATAATCCAGCCCATATGCAAACCTGTGAACGAGAACCTGATGGAACTGCTCGTCATGACAGATGCATTTAAAAGGGCTTCCGCCTGGCGCACTACGGCGGTTATTCCTTACTACGCTTATGCAAGGCAGGACAGAAAGGACAAACCACGCGTCCCGATAACCGCCAAACTGGTTGCAGACCTTTTATCCACGGCGGGAGTGAGCCGGGTTCTTACAATGGACCTCCATGCCCCGCAGATACAGGGATTTTTCGATGTCCCGGTGGATAACCTTATGGCTGCGCCTACGCTGATTGAATATATTACGAAATTAAATATCGAAAATCTCACAATCGTGGCGCCCGATGCAGGCGGAGTTGAAAGAGCGAGGATAATAGCGTCGGTTCTCAAGGCGAGGATCGCCCTATTGGACAAGCGTCGCGACAAGCCGAACGAAGCCGAGATTATGCATGTGATCGGCGATGTCAAAGACAGGAATTGCTTCATTGTGGACGATATGATTGACACAGCCGGCACACTCGTGAAGGCGGCGGCGGCGATTATAAAAAATAAAGCGCTGAGCGTCAGAGCCGCTGCCACTCATGCGATCTTTTCAAATACGGCGGTGGAAAAAATTGACAACTCGGAACTATTGGAAGTTATTGTTACCAATTCAATCCCGTTGTCCAAAGAAGCAATGCAAATAAAAAAAATTAAGCAGTTAAGCGTCGGCCCTCTTTTGGGCGAGGCGATAAACAGAATTCACACCAACTCGTCGGTGAGCTCACTTTTTAACTGGAGGTAGAAATGGCAGAGGAAATCATCATAGATGCCCAGATAAGAGATGAAAGGGGCAAAAATGAAAATAGAAGGCTCAGATCGAAAGGTATGATCCCGGCTATACTTTACGGGGTAACCAACGAAAATATATCTCTTTCCGTAAAACCGCGCGACGTTGTTCAGGTTTTAAGGTCCAAGAAAGGCGCTAACACCCTTTTCCACATCAATATGCTCGGTGAAAGAACGACCCGCAGCGCTGTTCTTATAAAAGATTATCAGCTCGATCCCGTCAAGGATGTCCTGATTCATTGCGATTTTGTCCGCGTGAATATGGATATAAAACTGGAAACAGCCATCCCTATCCATACAACGGGCAAAGCCAAGGGTATCGAGATGGGCGGTATGCTGGAAATGGTAATGAGGGAAGTCGCAATCGAATGTCTTCCTGCGGATATACCCGAAAATATTGTGATTGATGTCACCGAAATGAATATCGGCGATGCCGTCAGGGTTCGCGACCTCAGCCTCGGAGAAAAAATTAAAGTCCTGGCCGAAGAAGACTATCTTGTCCTTCACGTGGTTCCGCCGAAGAAGATAGTGGAACCCGTCGAAGCTGCCGCTGAAGAAGGCGTTGCTGAAGAAGGCGCCGTTGAAGAAGGCGAAGGCGAGGGCGAAAACGAAGAAAGCGAAAAGAAAAAATAAGCTTTTAATGCCCCCGTTCCAGGAGGACCGGGTTGCTCAACTCTTTGTTTAAAGTGTGCAGCTCTTTGAAAGAAAGATCGGTTCAACCCCTATGGCTGATCCTCGGACTCGGAAATGTCGGAAGTTCGTATGAACGGAATCGTCATAATTTCGGTTTTCTTGCAGCTGAGAGATTTTCGGAAAAATTTGGCGGCGGAAAATGGAAGACGAAATGGAATTACTATTATTCCATTGTTTCCGGGTTTGGGATCGTATGCGCCAAACCGAAGACGATGATGAATCTGAGCGGGATCGCGGCCAAGCAGCTCCTGGAAAGATTCGATCTTCCACCCGAGCGGATGATTGTAATTTATGACGATATGGACATACCTTTCGGGAAGATACGCGTCCGCGCTAAGGGCGGTTATGGAGGCCACAAGGGGATTTTGTCCATAAGCTCTGTTCTGAGCACCGAGAGTTTTCCACGCATCCGGCTTGGGATACAGGGAAACGAGGAAAAGGATGATGCAGCGGCGTTCGTGCTCGGAGATTTTTCCGCCGGGGAAGAGAGCCGTTTGGATGGAATATTGGATGGCGCCTGCGATGCCGCGCTTCTGATAGCGGAAGGCAAGATGGAGCAGGCGATGAATAGATATAATTGATTCCATAAAAAGATTATTCCAGCATGGTTACAGGAATATAAATCGTAACTCCTTGCTCCGTCGAAAATGATCGTCGGAGCTGGAAGCCAAAAGGAGGAAAAATGGCTGTTTACGAATCTATCTTCATTCTAAGCGCGAAGACCGAAGAAGAAACCGAGAAAAAGGTTGTCTCCGAAATTCGCGCTCAATATGAAAAAACCGAATGCAAGCTCATCAAAGAGCTAGTCTGGGGCAAACGCGCCCTTGCTTACCCTGTCAAAAAGGAAAGAGAAGGTATTTTTTACTATTTCCTTTGGGAAAGTAACAAGGGTAATGTTGTGGAAGTTCTGCAGAATAAAGCCCGAGTCACCGATTCGATCATCCGCAGCTTCCATATCCGTATAGACGAGGACCTGCAAAGGCTCAAAAAGAGATATTTTTCAGGCAGAGAAACGAACATTTGCGGCGTAATTAAAAATGACGGGGCGGAGCGGAAGGAAATAGATATTACCGAACTCATTTACCCGGAACCGACCGCTGTCTTTCTCAGGGAGGAATATTAATGTACGAGGAACGGAAACCGAACGACAGGAGAGGCGGAAAGAGAACCTTTTTCTATAAAAGGAAAAAAGTCTGCAAACTTTGTGAAGAGAAGATCGAGTACGTCGACTGGAAAGACGTAAAGTTTTTAATGGGATTCATTCCGCTGCGTTCCAAGATTTTGCCTCGCCGCATTTCAGGAACATGCTCTCATCATCAAAGAATACTGGCAAAGGCTATCAAACGCAGCCGCAATACCGCGTTAATCCCGTTCGCAACGGATTAAGGATGCAGGAGTCTGAGTTGGCTTCAGATGTCGAATGAGCATCGAGGCCGGGTAAAAGATTTCTTATGTCATCTTACTTAAGCGTAATTCTATTGCGATGATCCCGATGACAGGAAATATGATGGGACGAAGAGGAGAACAATAATGCCGGCGGAAAAACAGGGATTGATGGATACATTTGCCGGAGAGATGCTTGTAGCAATCGGGATAAGCTTGTTTATTTATGTCCTTGCGGGCGTCTTTTTCCCGTTTTTGTTCGTTCTTCCGCTCCCGCTTCTGGTTTTTTCTCTGAAAAGGGGATTGCCGGCCGGGCTCTGCTCGATAGCGGCTGTGGCCGGAGCTATGGCATATTCGGCCCGGGGCGCGAATGCGCTGCCGCTCGTCGTGGTTCTTTGCGCCGGGTTGACCGGGACGCTCATTATCTGGCTGGATAATAACAAAGTGAGCATTTCAAGGACCGCGATGATTATAATCGTAATTCCACTGTTGATCGTTCCAGCCGTTTTGATCGGATTGGAAAGGCTATCGCCGTCAAGCGTCAGTGGAGGCGTCGAGCAGTCATATTCAAATCTGGAAAAAAGCGTGCATTCCATGATGGATAGCCGCGGAATTGCCGCAGGGAACAGGCCTGAAGTCGAGCAGTTGCTCAAAAACAGCAAATGGTTCCTCTTGAACCTCTATCCGGCGCTTTTCGCCGCTCTTGCGGTGATTGCCTCATTGATCAGTCTCGCGGCGGCGGATCGTTTCAGTCCGGCGCTCACGGGGCTTCAGATGAAATGGCCGAAGATCAGAAACCTTCGGCTCCCGGAATTCGCCATCCTGCTATTCGTTATTTCCGGCGCGGGAGCGTTGCTGGCGAAAGGAACTGCCCTCTTCATCCTGTCAAATCTCCTTGTATTCACGATTTTTATGTTTTTGATTCAGGGACTGGCGTTGATCAGCTTTCTGAATCACACTTTCGGGATCAAGCCTTTTGCGCAGACGGTAATATACCTCGCGTTTCTCCTCATCCCGTTCAGCCCGTTTCTGCTATCGGCGTTCGGGATGCTCGATGTATGGATTCCTATGAGGAGAAAGATCGAGGATTTGCACCATAAATTATCAGAAGATTTAGAATGAAATTTTAGTCTGATGGAGGAAAAATGGAAATTATATTGATCGAAAATGTGGATAATCTCGGATTGCGGGGAGACCTCGTCAAGGTCAAAGACGGATACGCCCGTAACTTCCTTTTGCCCAAGAAAATGGCAATAGAAGCAACGCCCGGGAATATCAAACAGATAGGCCAGCAGAGGACAAAGATCGAGACTCAAAAAGTCAAAGATAAATCGGAAGCGGAGGCGTTCAGGAAAATTCTTGAAGGCCTGGAACTCACCGTGTCCCGCAAGGTCGGCGAACAGGGTGTTTTGTACGGTTCCGTCACGATGCAGGATATAGCCAATCTTCTCGCCGAAAAAGGACACCAGATAGATAAGAGAAAAATCAGCGTGGAACAGACAATAAAAATGCCGGGATCTTTCGATGTTTCGATAAGGATTCATCCTGAGGTCAGGGCAGTAATCAATCTGACGGTTTACAGCGAAGAGGCATGGATCGAGCTGGAAGCGAAGAAAAACGCAGAAGCAGCGCTGAAGGCTGCGGCTGAAGCGGTTCCGGCCTCCGAGGTTTCCGCGGATGAGCAGCAGGTCGAGACAACCCTGGAAGAGGCGTCTGAACCGGCGATTGAAGCCCAACCCGAAACCAAAGAAGCTGAATAGCGCTTCTTTCCATCTGATACGGGTCTGATATATGTGCGGGCCTGCGCGGGTTGTTATTCCGTCAGGCAGGGTTTGGAAGAATGGCATTATCTATGCCTTCGAAAATGAAGCGGGATATCTCAGTGAAGATATTCCGCTTGTTTGCTTAAAAAGGTGATTTTATCCGCGGGGTTTTCAATCAGGTTTATGAACGCTCGACTGCGCCGGTTATCCCGAAATGGAGGCTAATTTTGTGGTTTTTATTATTGGATTAAGGTATCATAAAAATCTTGTCGTTTCCACCGGCTTACAGGATGTTCTGAATACTGATAAAAAGATCGGAATCCTAAAGCCTCGATTTTTGAGTTAAGGATGTAATCTTTCTTCCTGGCGGTATCCGCAAAGGGTCAAAACCTTATGGTTCAGAATGTTGATAATGAATATATAGAAAGGTCTTTACCTGGGAACGCTGAAGCTGAGCGGGCGCTTCTCGGATCTATCCTTTTGGAGAATCCCGCTTATAACTCAGCCGCCGAGATAATCTCCGCCGAGGATTTCCTTCTCGAACGAAACCGCATAATCTTCCGACATATTCAAAGGCTTATTGACGAAAAAGGAGCTGTTGATCTTCACATTTTAAGGAACAGCCTTGCAGACGGCAAGGAACTTGAAAAAATCGGCGGGGCTGTCTATCTCGCGAGCCTTGTTGACGGAATCCCGAAGGCAATGAACGTTGCACATTATTCAAGGATTATTAAAGACAAGTCCGTGCTCAGAAGTCTTATCAGCGCTTCCAACAGGATCATTGAAAAGTGCTACAGCCAGACGGATGAAACCGAGGCAATTCTGGACGAGGCTGAACGAAATATATTCGAAGTTGCCGAGGGCAGAATAAAGGAAGGGTTCGTACATATAAAAATGCTCGCCGATCCCGTGCTGAGAATGGTTGAAGAGCTGGATTCGAGGAAAGGCGGGATCACCGGGCTTGCCACCGGATATCCGGATTTTGATAATATGACGGCGGGACTGCAACCCTCGGACCTTATCATCATCGCGGCGCGTCCATCGGTCGGGAAAACGGCATTGGCTCTGAATATGGCTGCGCATTTGGCGGTTCATAAAAAAAAGAAGGTCGGATTTTTCTCGATGGAAATGTCGAAGGAACAGGTTCTGCTCCGTATGATCTGCTCGGAAGCGGGGGTGGACGCCCAGCGAATGAGACGCGGTTTTTTGAACCAGGAAGAATGGCTGAGGATCGGCGATACGATGAGCATTTTATCCGATTCCGATATATATATTGATGATTCCTCATCGCTTTCCGTTGTCGAGATGCGGGCGAAGGCGAGGAAGCTGAAACTCGAAGCAGGTCTTGATGCGCTTTTCGTGGACTATCTTCAATTGATGTTTTCCTCCGTCAAATACGACAGCCGCCAGCAGGAAATCTCCGCGATTAGCAGAGGCCTTAAGGGGCTGGCGAAGGAGCTTCGCATACCGGTTGTGGCGCTCTCGCAGCTCAGCCGCGCTCCTGAGGCGCGCGCAGGCCACCGCCCGCAACTGGCGGACCTCAGGGAATCTGGCGCGATTGAGCAGGACGCCGACCTCGTCTGTTTCATTTTCCGGGAAGAGATGTACAGACAGACCGATGAAAACGAAGGGATCGCAGAAGTTATCATCGCCAAGCAGAGAAACGGCCCAACCGGAACTTTAAAGCTGACCTTTCTCAAGGAATATACTCGTTTCGCTCTCTTTACCCCTGGCATAGAGGTATAATCGTAATTTATGAAAAAAGATAGTTATTTCATTCGGGTTCTGACAAAGTTGGGCGGTAGTGTGCTTAATTTCGCAGAACAGGCCGGGGGTATCTCAATTTTTTTAGCAAAGTCCGTAAGGTGGTCTTTTCGTTTCCCCTTGGAGATGCGTTTGATTTTCAAACAGATGGAGGAGATCGGAATCCGGTCTATGCCAGTGGTAGTGATCACGACGAGTTTCACGGGGATGGTCTTCGCCCTTCAGTCCTTTGCCGGTTTCAAGCGTTTCACGGCTGAATCCCTTGTCGGCGCCGCGGTGGCTCTTGCCATAGTCCGCGAACTCTCGCCTGTGCTGACGGGTTTGATGGTTGCCGGGAGGGCTGGCTCGGCGATGGCCGCCGAGATTGGAACGATGCGCGTGACGGAACAGATAGACGCGCTTTCCACGATGGCGGTCGAACCTGTACAGTATCTGATTGTTCCCCGTATGATCGCAGGGGTCACGATGCTGCCGGTTTTGACGATGCTCGGAAATGCTTTCGGAGTTTTCGGCGGATATATCGTTGCCGTCGAGCTGCTCAATGTGAATCCGTCAATCTATTGGGAGTCGTCCTACAAATGGCTTGTGTTGAACGATTTCATTTCATCGCTGATAAAATCAGCCTGTTTTGGTTTTATCATAACGATCATAAGCTGTTATTATGGTTTCAATTCCGGAGGCGGAGCGGAGGGAGTGGGAAAGGCTACGACCCGTTCCGTGGTCGTGTCCTCGATGACCATATTAATATCAGATTTCCTTTTATCGAAGATGCTTTGGTAAATGATTATTTGTAAGGATTTACATAAAAGTTTCGGTAGAAACGCGGTTTTGGACGGCGTTGACCTTCATATCAAGCGCGGCGAATCCATGGTCGTGATCGGGGGTTCCGGCGTCGGGAAATCCGTTCTAATCAAAAATATAATCGGGCTGTTGAAGCCGGATGCAGGCTCAGTTTGGGTTGAAGGCGTTCTGGTCAATAAGCTCAACGAAAGCGAAATACGCAGGATGAGGATGAAATTCGGAATGCTTTTCCAGTATGCTGCGTTGTTCGACTCGATGACTGTGAGAGACAACGTCGGGTTTGCGCTCGTTCGCCATATGAAAATGTCGAGAGCGGAGGTTGATGAAAGAGTGAAAGAATGCCTTGCATTGGTGGGTTTGCCCGGTGCCGAACACTTATTTCCCGCAGAACTCAGCGGCGGAATGAAAAAACGGGTGGGCCTTGCCAGGGCGATCGCCATGAAACCAAAGATTCTCCTCTACGACGAGCCGACCACCGGTCTTGACCCTATAATGGCGGACGCGATCAATAACCTCATCATCCGGTTGCGGGAAAAACTGGAAGTGACTTCCATCGCAATAACCCATGATATGGTGAGCGCATACAAGATTGCGGACCGGATCGCAATGCTATATAAAGGAAAAATAGTGGAAACCGGGACTCCGGCGGAAATAAAAAAGACAAAGAATCCGTTCGTGAAACAATTCATTTCGGGCAGCGCCGAGGGTCCCATAAAGACAGTATCGCTGGAGGGAGTATGAAAACGGAAGCGAAGATAGGTTTATTTGTCATAATCGCCGTCGTTGTTTTCGGTTACTTTTTAATAAAAATAGATAAGCTGAAGTTGGGCGGAAAGGCGGACGAGACGTACAACGTCGTCGCATATTTCAAGAACGTGGCGGGATTGAGCACAAACGCCACGGTCCGGCTTCAGGGTTATGTCATCGGCAAGGTTAACCGGATAGGGCTTCAGGCAGGCCGTGTCAGGGTGGTTATGTCCATCCGAAAGAGCGTGGAGCTTTATTCGGATAGCTCTGCATCAGTGAAGACGATAGGTCTTTTAGGAGAAAAATATGTCGAGGTGTCGATGGGCCCGCGCAAGGGGATTCTTCTAAAAGATAATGACGAAATCCGTATCGGCGAGGAAGGGGGAATTGATGCCCTGGTGGATGTCATAGGGGACATCGGGGCGGACCTGAAAGAGGTGACGGCTTCGCTTCGTAAAAGCATCGGCACCGGCGAAGGCAACGAGCGGCTCGAAAGGATTTTGAACAATATCGAACGCATCACGGCGGACCTTCGGGATATCACGCGCGATAATAAAGCCAATGTGGATGACGCTCTGGAAAATATCAGGCGCATCTCGGCCGATCTGGATGCCAAGATCCCCACCATATCCGAAGATCTGAAGATATTGGTTGCGGATCTCAAGGAGGCGGTGAAGGAGAACAGGTCCAATGTAAAGGACAGCATCGAGAATATTCAAAAGCTGACCGAGCGCCTTGATCTCATTATCAAAAAGGTTCAGGAGGGGGAAGGGACTGTCGGGAAGCTTATGAACGAATCCACCCTGCACGACAATCTGAATAAAACCATAAAAAATCTCGAGGACACGGTGGAAAATGCCGGCGTCGTCCTCCAGCAGGCGTCGTATTTCAGTTTTTCGCTCGGTTTCAGGGGTGAATATTATTTGAGGGGCGAAGAGCTCAAAAATTACATCTCGTTCAAGCTCAGAACCTGGGAAAATATGTATTTTTTCGTCGAGCTGGTTGATGATAACCTTTCGAGAATCTATGACCCTGATTATGATCCGAACAGCGACAAGATCGTTTTTGACAGGGATATGACTTTCAGTCTGCATTCAGCGGTCGAATTCGGCGATTTCGTGCTCAGGGGCGGGCTTACCGAGAACAAATTCGGCGGAGCGATGGATATCTTCACGTTCAACGATGCCATGCGCCTCACCCTCGAAGGATGGGATATGGGCAGGAAAGACGGGCCGCATTTCAAATTCTCGCTCAATTACAGGTTCTACAATCGTTTTTATATCAACGCGGGTTATGATGACCCGTTAAGGGCAGACCGGAGCCAGGCGTTTATGGGCGTAGGCTATTCCTGGCTATATTAATACCGGCTGAATAATCAATGAATCGTAAAAATACCACTCTTTTTGTCTGTAAAGAATGTTCCGCTTCATCCACGAAATGGGCGGGGAGATGCGCCGCTTGCGGTGCATGGAACAGCCTTGTCGAGTCTGCGGCTCCGAGAAGAACCGGGGCGTTGAAAGGCGGAACGGGCGCCGAGGCGAGATATATCCGCTACGCCGACCTTCCGAAGACCGAGCTGCTGCGCCTGGCTTCCGGTATAGCCGAGTTCGACAGGGTGCTGGGCGGCGGGGCGGTGCCGGGCTCGCTGATACTTCTCGGAGGCGAACCGGGGATCGGCAAATCCACTATTCTTCTACAAGCCGCGGATAGATATTCGGCGAATGGACTTTCGGTGATGTACGTTTCCGGAGAGGAATCGGCATCGCAGGTCCGTTTCCGGGGCGAGAGGCTGGGCGTGAAAGCGGACACCCTGTTTTTTCTTGCCGAAACAGACCTTGAAACGATACTGTCCCAGATGAACACGCTGAAACCTGATGTGGTTGTGATAGACTCGATACAGACTGTCCGCCCGGAGTCCCGGGAGTACGGACTTGGCTCAACGGCGCAGCTGAGGGAGACAGCCGCATCGCTGCTTGAGGTCTCGAAGAAGAGCGGCGCGGTGATTTTTATGACCGGCCACGTCACGAAAGAAGGGCTGATCGCCGGGCCGAAGGCTATCGAGCATATCGCCGATACGGTTTTATACTTCGAAGGGGAGAAGAACTGCAGGTTCCGCCTGATCAGAGCCGTTAAAAACAGGTTCGGGCCGGCTGGCGAATTGGGAATTTTCGAGATGCGCAACGAGGGGCTTGTTCCGATCGAGGAAGCGTCCAGTCTTTTCATAAGCGAATCGCTCTACGAAAGCCCCGGTGCGGTGGTCTTTCCGTCCCATGAGGGGACGCGCCCATTGCTGGTTGAAATACAGGCTCTGGTGAGCCAGAGCGGGTATGCGACGCCGAGGCGCACGGTCGTCAGCCTGGACTATAACAGGGCTATCCTCGTATTAGCCGTATTGGAGAAGAGAATGGGAATAGTTCTGTCCAACAGAGAGGTTTTTATAAGCGCAGCGGGAGGGGTTTCTGTCAGCGAGCCTGCCGCCGATCTCGCGATTGCGGCTGCTGTTCTATCCAGCTATTTCGATAAACCGGTAAAGCACGGCACAGCACTATTCGGAGAAGTGGGTTTGACTGGTGAGATAAGAGAAGTTGGCGGAGTTGAATCGAGAATAAAAGAAGCCGTAAGCCATAAATATGGAAGGATAATCGCCCCGAAATTGAGTAAAACCAACTTAGAAAAGTACCGGAAAGCTGATATAATAGAAGTTTCTAATTTAATAGAATTGCATGAACATTTAATTTAATGCAATTCCCGTATGGAGGATATGATGTTATATAGAATTATGACGATTTTATTCGTTATGTTGATCGCCGCCGCCGGCTATTTTTTATTGCTTCCTTATGATGCACAATATATAGGCGCTGCGTCGGCTTTCGTATTCAGTGCGATCATTGTGCTTTTGCGCAGACAGTCCAAAAAAGTCTCGCCAAAGATTATGTCGGGTGTGATACTGGGTCTGGTTGTGTCCGGGCTTACAGCGCTGATCTTCCTCAAGGCCTTCGATATGCTCGGTTTTAAGGGCGAATACATTCCCTTCATTAAGCTTGCTGTATTGCTGGGGTTGTTGTATTTCGGAGCCACCGCCGGTTGGACGATAGGATCGAGATTTTCCATCAAGGATATCATCGCGAACTTCCAGGGGCAATCGGACTTCTATACCAAGCGCAAGATTCTCGATACAAGTGTCATCATTGACGGCAGGATCGCGGACATCTTCGAGACCGGATTCCTCGAGGGGCCGATGCTGATACCCCAGTTCGTTTTGAAGGAACTGCAGGCGATAGCGGATTCGCCGGATTCCGTTAAAAGAAACCGCGGCCGCAGGGGTCTTAGCATTCTCCGCAAGATGCAGAAGAAGACCGACATCAGCGTCGAGATATGGGAACAGGATTTCCCGGGAATCAGGGAAGTGGATTCGAAGCTAATGGAGCTTGCGAAGCACCTGAACGCCAAGATCGTCACGAATGATTACAACCTGAACAAGGTCGCGCAGCTGAGAGGCGTGGAGATACTCAACATCAACGAGCTGGCGAACGCCCTGAAACCTGTAGTGCTGCCCGGCGAACAGATGAACGTTAAAATCCTGCGCGAGGGCAAGGAACATAACCAGGGTGTGGCATACCTCGACGACGGAACGATGGTGGTAGTTGACGATGCGAGAAACCATATCGATCAGTCCGTGAAGGTGGAGGTTACATCCGTTCTGCAGACGACCGCCGGCAAGATGATTTTTGCCAAATACGCTGGCGATTAACGCGCAATTCGTTATACTTTCTCCGTTAAAAACAGATTTCGAGGCGCATAATGAAGAAGACTTTTTATATAACGACCGCGATTGATTACGTCAACGGCGTTCCGCACCTCGGAACAGCCTATGAAAAGATGACCGCCGATATCATCAACCGTTTCAAGAAAATGGCTGGTTACGACACGTTTTTCCTGATGGGCAACGATGAGCACAGTCAGAACGTCTATAAAAAGGCGATGGAAATGGGTCTCGATCCGCTTCAATATTGCGATCAGATGGAAGAAAAATTCCGCGCTGCCTGGAAGTCCCTCAATATCGAGTTTGACGATTTTATCCGCACTACTTCCGGAAGGCATAAAGAAACGGTCGCCGGCGTGCTGGAGGCTGTTTACAAGAACGGAGATATATATAAAAGCCATTACGAAGGGCCTTACTGCGTGAGCTGCGAACGGTTCTACACGGAAAAAGAGCTCAACGCCGACGGAAATTGCCCGGTCCACAACAGGAAACCGGAACAGATCAAGGAGGAGAACTGGTTTTTCCGCCTTTCCAAATACCGCGATCCCCTGTTGAAAGAGATCGAGAAGAATCTCGGTCTCATTCGTCCGGAGATAAGGCGGAATGAGATTGTGAATGTCCTGCAAGCGGGACTCGATGACATCTCCATTTCGCGCGCCGGCAGCAAATGGGGCGTTCCGATTCCCTGGGATACGGAATCCGTAACTTACGTCTGGTTCGATGCGCTGATCAATTACCTTTCCGGCATCGGCTTCAGCGATAACGCCGGCCTCTATGCCAAATTCTGGCCTGCCGATCTTCATTATATAGGCAAGGACATCACCCGCTTCCACTGCATCTACTGGCCCGCGATGCTGCTGAGCGCAGGCATCAAGATACCGCGCAGCATCTTCGGGCACGGCTTCATTATGCAATCGGGCGCGAAGCTGTCGAAATCCGCAGGCGACAGGATGGACTTGACAGAGCTCATCACCAGGCTCGGCGCCGATCCTCTGCGGTATTATCTTGCCCGGGAAGTCGCCCTCGGACAGGACGGCGATTTTTCCATAGAAAGGTTCACGGAGATATATAATGCCCAGCTGGCGAACGACTACGGCAACCTGCTCAGCAGGACGCTCTCGATGATTGATAAGTATCACGAAGGGATGGTATTCAAGAGCGCCGCATCCGACCACCGGCTGGAAAAACTCTGCGGCGAGGTGGTTGAAAATTACCGCGGCCTCTTCGAGGATTTCAAGATGAAAGAGGCGATAATGGAGGCGTTCAGGATTATATCCGAGGGGAATCTTTATATTGATGAAAAGAAGCCCTGGGTGCTCGCGAAAGACTCTGCAGCTGCTGAAGAACTTAAAAGTGTTCTATATGACCTCTTCGAATCTTTGCGCATAGTCACAATCCTGTTGAAACCCGTGATGCCGGAAAAGACCGCGCTGGTCTGGGAGCAGCTGAACATTGCTTCTCCTCTTAAAGATGCAGCGCTGGAAAACGCAAAATGGGGAGCAACCTCCGATTCGCACAAGATAAACAAAGGTGCCCCCGTCTTCCCGCGGATGGAATAAGACCTCAATAATTCTTGATAATTGATTTTTTGTATTTTTTAAACGACAAGATTTTTTGAAAAAATTACAAGCACTATAAGGGCAATTTTAATGCTGATAAATTTCATAATTTCGATCAAATCATACGATATGGAAGACATCTTTATCTCTGAAACCGACCATCGGAGCTTTATTATAAAAGCGAAATGCTATGAAATTTACATCTTGAGTGATTTTAATTGGAATACTGACTTTTAACGTCTCTCTTGGGATCTTTTCTAATCCTACTCCGTGCTTTTGAGTAAGTATCAATTCACGTCATGTACATTGGCTGATCTTGGCCATTTTATCAGCAAAAGAGATTTTCTCTTCCTTTTCACATTTCAATATGCTGTAGCTTTCCTCTAAATACCTGAAACTGAATATTGGTGTTTATGTGTCATAATTGATCCCGGGAGGAGAGGCTAGGCGAATATGCGTGCTTTTTAAATCAAGCTGATTTTTCCTGATTCTTTTGGGCATCTTGGATGATCTGCGTTTTAAAATATTCTTTTAACCGTGTTTGTGTTATCTCTGCTCCTTCGGCAGTATCTCTCCAAGGTGCTTCCTGATGAGTGAGGTTCCTTAAATTCACAGCAGAATATTGACCATAAGTATCATAAATTTCATTTAAAAGGCTTTTTGTATCTTCGTCATACTTGTCTATGTCTATTTTCTCTGGCGATGGTAAAGCGCCTGATCCATATTGTTTATAATTATGATAAACATTAGGAAAAACAGGTCCAGGCTTCAATTCTATCTTCAAAAAGAGGCTTATCATATAGAGCGAGATAGAAACCTTGAGCGTAGTACAGGAGCTTTTGAAGTTTCAGATTCGACAACAATTCCCCTTCGTCTCTATTTACGAAAGCTAATAAATAATCTGCAATGTCTTGTGCTGATAACATAACCACACTCATCCTATACTGTATAATATCATTTATTTAAATAATGAAGTCAATTGACCTGACCCCCTAAAGCCGGACTACCTTGTGTGTTAGTATTAATCTTTAGATCATTATTTTTACGAAACGAACGAAATCAGGTAATGTCAGTTGTCAAAATGATTAAAGTGAATTTCCTCAATATCGGTCTGGTATTGCTGGAAAATTTGCAATAGCGGCGACTGATCTGTTTTACGGCAGCTAGTTTTATGGATGCAATATCGTTCTTCTTGTATTCAATCCCATTATTTTTTAGAATGCAGAATGAGAGGACGCGTTGTTTTCTATATGCTTCCCTGGGGCAGTCGGCGAACAATGAACAATACTTTATTGTTTGATCTCATGCAAGCGGGATTCCTTTCTTCCATTTCACAGATTTCTTCGGAGAATAGAAATGATCCGATTTATTTTTAGGAAAAAGACCGGCCGTAAAAGCCGGATCGCTGGTTTTTCCCGGTCACGGGCGGCCGGAAAATTCCTGATAATTCTCGTGCCAGTGGCAGCTCAATGGGTTTGCTTCAGTTGCACACCTGGCCTGCCCAATGTGCAAAACGTACCAGCGACGTCTTCCGGGCCCGGTATTCCCTGGACGCCACCCGCTTCAGTAAACGGTAAACCTCCGGCAAGGCAGATTACCGCCATACCCATCGAGCAGGTGTTGGGAAAGTTCGGCAAGCTTACCCTGGCTATGGCAGTCGATATCGCGTTGCAGAACAATCCGGCAACTCGTGCGGCCTGGGCTGATACCAGGGCGGCTGCAGCTGGCTATGGCTCCGCCCAGGGCGCGTGGTACCCAACCGCCGGTCTAAGCGGTAATTTTTCCCGTTACAGAGGACTGCCGGCGACAAGCGATCCCACCGATCCGATAACGGAATATTCCGTCACCGCCAGTCTCTCTTATCTTTTGTTCGATTTCGGCGGCCGTTCTGCCACAGTGGAATTGTCCCGTCAGACTCTCCTTGCAGCGGATTGGACTCACAATTCGGTCATTCAAAATACGGTTCTTCAGGTGGAAACCGCATTTTTCAATTATGCCGGAGCGCTGGCAATGCTCGATGCAAACAAGACCTCTCTATCAGAGGCCGAAGCCAATCTGGCCGCAGCCAAAGAGAGGCGCCGTCTTGGAGTTGCCACCAAGGCGGATGAACTTCAGGCTCAAACCGCTTATTCCGAAGTCAAACTGGCTGTTCAGGAGACAGAAGGACAGGTCCGGACTTCCAAAGGTGCCCTGGCAGTCGTTATGGGTTTTTCCGCTGATCTGTCAGATGCATTTGTGATTGAAACTCCGGAGTTTCCCGGAAATGGTCTTTCCGCGACGGTGGACAAATTAATCGATCAGGCGCTGACCTGCCGGCCGGACCTGCAGGCTGCCCGGGCGCAGGTGCTCGAATCAGAAGCGAAGGTAACGCAAGCGCGTTCCCGGATGCTGCCTTCCCTTTCCGCTGGTGGTTCCCTCAGCCGGATATGGCTGAAGGACGTACCCGGATTTAATGATACTTACAGCCTCGCGCTCACGCTGCAGATCCCTGTCTTCACCGGATTTTCCAAGGAGTACGACCTGATAAAGGCTAAAGAGGAGGCCGATGCCGCCCGGGAGCGGGCACGTGGTTATGAACAGACAGTCGTCTATCAGGTTTTTTCTGCTCACAGCGCTTTTCTTACCGCAAGCGAGCGGGTTAAAACCACCGACGATCTGGTGGCCAGCGCTCGGGAGTCGGAAGAGGTCGCTCTGGGACGGTATAAAGAGGGAGTTGGAAATATGCTTGACCTGCTCTCGGCCCAGCGGGTGCTCGCCAATGCCAGAGCCGTGCAAATTAATGCCAGGCTGGACTGGTTCATTTCCCTGGCACAGCTTGCTCATGATGTGGGGATTTTGGGTGTAAATGGGGAAAATCCACTGGCACCCCAAACAATTTCATCGAGATGAGAACATGAAACAAACAAAGCATAAAAAAAATATCATATCTGCAAATTGCTGTTTTACTTTATTCGTCCGCTGCCTGATATGCGGAGCAATCGCTTTCGGCATTGGATTGCCAGGTTGTGGTGGCCGTGAAGCCCGACAGATACAACCGGTGCCGATAACTGCGGCCCCGGCAGTGATTCAATCCGTGCCTTTAGCGCTTAACTTTGTCGGCACAGTGGAGCCAATCGAGAGCGTGGCGGTGAAAGCCCAGGTTGGCGGAGTCATCACCCACGTGAATTTTTCTGAAGGGCAGGAAGTGCGGGCTGATCAACTGTTGTTTCAAATAGATGCCAGGCCCTTTCAGGTGTCTCTGGATGCCGCTACGGCACAGCTGGCCAAGGACAAAGCCCAGGCTGCCAATGCTGAAATACAGGCCGGACGTTATGCCGATCTGGTTAAGAAGGATTATGTCACCCAGGAACAGTACGATGCTGCCCGCACACAGGCCGAGATGTTTAAATCCGTCGTCCAGGCCGATGAAGCCGCAGTGGAGCAGGCCAAACTCAACCTGGCTTACGCCTCTATCACCGCTCCCATCTCCGGGCGTACCGGTAGTCTGCTGGTGAAGAAGGGCAACGTAGTGAAGGCTAATGATGCTGCCCTGGTTGTGATCAATCAGATGCGCCCCATCCGCGTAAGCTTTGCCATCCCCGGCGACCAATTGCCCCTGGTCCGGAAATATTCCGCCCGCGCCAAACTGGAGGTCCACGTCAAATCTTCACGAAACGGAAACAGCGGCGAGGTCAAAGGTGTTCTGACTTTCTTTGACAATACAGTGGACACAAGCACCGGTACGGTCATCTTGAAGGCCGAATTCGCAAATGAAGGAGGCGCCTTGTGGCCCGGCCAGTTCGTGGACACGGAATTGGTGCTCACGGTCGAACCCGCTGTTCTGACGGTGCCTGCCGGAGCTGTCGTCACCGGGCAGGAAGGCATCTTCGTATTTGTGATTAGCGCAGATAAAAAAGCACAGAAACGATTAGTTAAAGTTAACCGGACGTTGGACAGTACGGTTGTGATCGATGAAGGATTGAGGGCCGGCGAGATGGTGGTGACCGATGGCCAGATGCGTCTCATACCCGGGGCGGTTGTGGAGATTAAATCCAGTCTTCAGGAGAAGGGAAATACTCTATGAAACTGTTCATCGACCGGCCGGTCATGACAACTCTGATCATGATGGCCATATTAGTTGCCGGAATCCTGGGCTACCGATTGCTGCCGGTCAGCGACTTGCCGACAGTAGACTTCCCCACGATTTCCGTGCGGGCAAACCTGCCCGGTGCCAGCCCGGAGACTATGGCCTCAGCCGTGGCAGCCCCGTTGGAGAAACAGTTTTCCACAATTGCGGGTATCGACAACATGACCAGCACGAGCAGTCTGGGTTCCACATCTATTACTATACAGTTCAGCCTGGATCGCGATATCGATGCTTCAGCCCAGGACGTTCAGGCAGCTATCGCAGCCGTATCCCGCCAGCTTCCACGCGATATGCCTACACCGCCGTCATATCAGAAGGTTAATCCGGCGGATCAGCCCATTATTTTTATCGCCCTCCAAACACCCACGCTGCCTCTTTCACAGCTCACCGAGTACGCAGATACTCTTATGGCGAGGCGCATCTCGATGATCAACGGCGTGGCGCTGGTCAATGTGTATGGATCGCAAAAGTATGCCGTGCGTATCCAGCTCGATCCCAATGCCCTGGTTTCTCGTGGCATCGGTCTCAGCCAGGTGGAAGATGCGGTGTCTGCAAATAACGCCAACCTGCCCACCGGCACCCTGTGGGGTCCCGAGAAAAGCTATACCGTGATGGCTTCCGGCCAGCTCAACACCGCTGCCCAATACAGACCTATTATTGTAGCTTATCGCAATGGAGCTCCTGTGCGGCTGCAGGATTTGGGAAAAGTCTTTGACTCCGTTCAGGACAATCGGGTGGCCGCCTGGTTCAACGACAGCCGTTGCATTATGCTTGCCATTCAACGCCAGCCCGGCACAAATACTGTTGAGGTGTGCAAAGCCGTCAGGGACCTGTTACCCAGCTTTAAAAGCCAGTTGCCGTCTTCGGTCAGCATTAACATCCTTTTCGACAAATCCGAACCCATCCAGCAGTCTGTCAATGACGTGAAATTTACGCTCCTGCTGACGCTTTGTCTTGTCGTTATGGTTATTTTTCTTTTTCTACGCAATGTCTCCGCCACGGTGATTCCCAGTATGGCCCTGCCGATGTCCATCGTAGGCACTTTCGCTGCCATGCAATTGTTGGGATTCAATCTTGACAACCTGTCGCTGATGGCTCTTACGCTCGCTGTCGGATTCGTGGTTGACGATGCAGTGGTTATGCTGGAGAATATTTTCCGTCATATGGAAATGGGCAAGGCTCCTGCCAAGGCCGCTTTGGATGGAGCGCGGGAGGTAGGTTTCACCATCATTTCCATGACGCTCTCGCTGACTGCCGTGTTTATCCCCATCCTGTTTCTGGGCGGAATTATGGGACGTCTGTTCCGCGAGTTCGCGGTCACTATTATGGTGGCTATCCTCATTTCCGGCTTTGTGTCGCTTTCCCTTACCCCTATGATGTGCAGCCGTTTTCTCCGGCATAAGAAAAAAGAAAAACACGGTCGTTTTTTCAACGCCGTCGAGTCTTTTTGGGAAAAGAGCCTGGGACTTTATGAAAAAACCCTGGGCTGGGTTGTCCGTCATAGAAGAATTGCATTGCTTTTTTCTGCTGTTATTTTTATCGCCACAGTTTTGCTTTTCATTATTGTGCCTAAGGGTTTCCTGCCCAGTGAAGACACCGGCTTTATCGTGGGCACTACCGAGGGAGCAGAAGGGCTTTCGTTCGACGCCATGGCCAGACACCAAAAGGCAGTGGCCGCAATACTGATGAAAGACAAAAATCTGGAAGGACTTATGTCTTCGGTTGGCAGCGGTGGCGGGGGGACCAGCAACCAGGGCCGTTTTTTCATCAGGCTTAAAGATCGTCGCAACCGACGGATGACCGCAGACGAGGTCGTTGATGTTCTTCGGATCAAGGCGGCAACAATCCCCGGTATCCGGACGTTTATTGTGAATCCGCCGGTAATCAATATCGGAGGTCGTTTTGCGACTGGTCTTTATCAATTCACGTTACAATCCTCGGACCTCAAATCGCTCTATTCCGCCGTGCCGGCTTTTGAAAAAAGACTGCGCACCAGCCCACTGTTGCTGGATGTGGTCAGCGATCTGAGGATCAGCAACCCCCAGGTGAATGTGGTAATAGATCGCGACCGGGCGGCGTCCCTCGGCATCACTCCCCAGGAGATCGAAGACACTCTATATTCCGCTTACGGCACCAGGCAAATTTCCACGATCCTCGCACCGAACAATCAGTTCTATGTCATTATGGAAATGCTTCCGGAGTATCAGCGGGACCCCGCTGCTTTGCAATTGCTTTATGTCCGATCCCAATCGGGGGAAATGGTGCCCCTTTCCGAGCTGGCACGCATTAACACCTCGATCGGTCCGTTAACCGTCAATCATTCGGGACAGCTCCCTTCCGTGACGTTTTCATTCAATCTGGCGGAAGGGGTGGCTTTGAGCGAAGCCGTTGCCGCTGTAGATAAAGCAGCCCTGCAAACATTGCCATCTTCAATCGCCACCAACTTTGCGGGCACCGCCCAGGCTTTCAAATCTTCGCAGGGCAGTCTTGTGGGTCTTCTGGTTCTCGCCATCCTGGTGATCTATATGATCCTTGGCATCCTATATGAGAGTTTCATTCACCCTATCACCATTCTGACAGGATTGCCCTTTGCCGGATTCGGCGCTCTGGTCACGCTCCTGTTATTTAAAACCGATTTGAATCTATACAGTTTCGTTGGGCTTATTATGCTGATCGGCGTGGTCAAAAAGAACGCCATTATGATGATAGACTTCGCCGTCGTGGCCAGGAATGAAGGAATGGATTCCAAGTCCGCCATCCTAAAGGCCTGCAAAATCCGTTTTCGTCCCATCATGATGACCACACTTGCGGCCCTCATGGGTACTCTGCCTATTGCCCTGGGACTGGGCGCGGGATCGGAATCACGCCGTCCCTTGGGATTGTGCGTGGTGGGCGGACTGGTCTTTTCGCAGTTGATCACTTTGTTCGTCACTCCTGTTTTTTACATCTATATGGATAAACTGCAGGTCAGGCTGGGCGGATTCTTCGGGCGCCGCCAAGCAGGACATGTAAAATGAGAACCTATTGTCAGCATAATTGCGCAATCTGATTAGTCTTTTTTTTCGTGTTCCGTATTCGGCATTCATGGGGACAGGATTTGAAATAGTCAGCGGATTTCCGTCGAAAACCCATGAGGGATATCCGTGACATTGAGAAAAGTGAGATGGATTCGTGAAGCGGGTTTACAAGCGCTATCCCATAACTTTCCATTTTTCGCCCCTGTATCTGTTTTATGCTCCAGCTTCTTCTTTATATTGCTACGGTTTTAAATAATCATCTGGTAATCATATAAGAGAGGCTCCGGACCGTCGAATGTCAGGGATTCTTCGATATTGTCCTGATCGTATTTTTCGGCCTTAAGGATATGCTCGATAACATGTTGCAGCTTTTTATCTCTCATAAATTGCATTTTGTGGCCGGTGTTCATCGCCAGTTTTTTCAGGAAGGGTTTGACGGCATTTCTAATGGTTGGTGAGATTTCGAATTCCTCTCAGCGAGTCTTTATGGTTATGTTTCCTCTTCTCGTTTATAACTTCCTTGAGCTTTTTTCTTCCGAATAATATCATTTGTATCTCCCCCGTTTAAGACAGCCCATGTCAATAAATTCGTAATATAGTTTAATTGAGGATGATGTCAAGGATTAATCTTTTTTCTTCATCTGGAGCGGACGCATAATTTTGTCCGTCATCCTAACGCAAACAGTCATGGAAAGCCACGGAAGGAACCGTCGTCCTGAGGCAGGCATTCGTTGGAGGCCGGGGAAGGCGTTGTCCTGGGGCAATCCCCGAAGGGATTCGAGGGAAGGAACTATCTGGATTCTTCCGGAGCATCCCTTTGTGGTCACAGTCGGAATGACGGATTCTCTTTGCGGGAGCAAATGTTTTTTCAGGCGCCCCTCCTCCCGGATTATCATTTCAACTATTGACAATTGCCGCGAAGAGCTGAAAATATAATATTGTAACAGTCATAATTTGAATAGGTGGTTACGCATAATAAGGAGTTAATTATGGATACAATGCTGAAGGAATGGGCTGCGAAACGCGGTTACCGGATCGCTTGGGCGGAACCGTCCATAATCGGGGAAATCCACCACAGGTTTCGGGATCTCAGGGAGGGTGGGGAGGTTGACACTGGTTTTTACGACCGGGTGTTCGGTTTCTTCCGGTATCCCGATGCCTTCAATATGGAAAATCCGGGCGCGGTAATAATAGCGGCAATTGCACGTCCGGCTCATATCGTGAGTTTCGATTATAAGGGAAAAACGCATGACCTTCTCATTCCGCCTACATATTACGATTACCGCGGGATATTCGATCAAACGCTCGGCGATCTCTCGAAGTGGCTTGGGCATAAATACCGGCTGGAGCTATTGAATGCGCCGCTGAAGATCCTTTCGGTGATGACGGGCCTTTCCAAATACGGTAGAAACAACCTTGTCTATGTAGAAGGGTTTGGGTCCTACCTTCAGCTGGTGGGATTTGCCACCGATGAAAAACTCGGCCGCTCGCATGAAATCCCGGCCGCTGTTCCGGCTGCGATGGATGAATGCGGCAGCTGCAGGGCTTGTATGAAAATCTGCCCCACCGGGGCAATATCCGATGAACGTTTCCTGTTGAAAGCAGACGCATGCTTGACATATTTTTCTGAATCCGAAAATAAAGATCCCCTGCCTGAAGAATTCGGAAGGCAGCGCCGCCCATGCCTGATCGGTTGCATCGCCTGTCAGGAGGTTTGCCCGGCGAACAAGGGGCTGCTTCGCGTCGAAAGGCTCGGGATTCATTTCACGGAAGACGAGACGAAGGAAATACTGGGAGAGGCGGGAACCGGCATCCCGTCCGCTTCCGCACGGGCGAAGGTGGCGGCGATGAAAGCGACCGAACTTATCGTCGAAAAAGACAGGTACAACGCCATCCTCGTGCGGAACGCCTCGGCCGTCCTTAAAACGCTTACCCCTAGCTGAGCATAGTAGGGCATGTAGAGGCAGGGTGGGGGACATGGGGGGACATGGGGGGTCAGGTCTTGCTTTTTGAATAATTAAAGCGTTGACAGACAATATAATATAAGATTAAAATAAAAAGATAAGGAGGATTGGTGGATGGCGAGGCCGCTACGGATTGAATATGAGGGGGCGGTGTATCACGTGATGAGCCGGGGAAACGCGCGCGAGAAGATATATTGGGATGCGACTGACCGGTTCAAGTTTCTCGAAGTTCTCTCGTCGGTTGTCAGTCGTTTCAAGTGGATCGTGCATGCCTATTGCTTGATGGACAATCATTATCACCTGATCGTCGAGACTCCGTTTGCGAACCTTTCCGCCGGGATGCGGCAGCTGAACGGAATTTACACGCAAAGAATCAACCGGCGTTATAAACGCTGCGGCCACCTACTGCAGGGGCGTTTCAAAGCGATGCTGATCGAGAAAGACCGCTACCTGCTGGAGGCGGCCCGTTATATTGTTCTGAATCCTGTCCGCGCGGGCATTTGCGGCAATCCCGGCGATTGGAAGTGGTCATCGTATCAAGCGACTGCGGGGTTGACCGGAAAGCCAGATTTCCTGGAAACGGATTGGATTTTGAAGCGTTTCTCACGACGGCGAGCGCAAGCGGAGAGGTTATATGCCGCGTTCGTTGCAGAGGGGATTGCAGCTGAAAATCCTTTCACCGCATCTGCGGGCGGCCTGATGATAGGTTCGGAGGATTTCATAAGAAAGATCCGCGCTCTGTTGGACAAGCGGGAATTAACGCCGGAGCATCCGCTACGGGAACGCAGACAGGCGCGTCCTTCGCTGGAAGAGCTCTTCGCCGCGCGGGAGACCCATCCGCCTGACTCTCCGAGCAATACATCCACTCATTCCAAATCACTCTTTAGTAATCGAGAGCGGGATGCCCTGATTATCGTAGCGGTGAATGTTCACGGATACAGATTGAAAGAGGTCGGTGATTTGCTCGGGCTTCATTATTCGACTGTCAGCAAGATCGCATCGGCTTAGAAATTGGAGCAAACCATCGTTACATAAACATTGCTGTAACATAATTCAGGAAATGATTATAGAACTTAACAGATCAAAATAGAACAGACTTATAGTCCACCCCTTTTCGAATCCGCCGGAAATGGGCTATTTGCCCTTTAATTTCTCTTTTGATATACTTATCTCCCTTTTGCGGATAAAAATACTGATCGAAGGAGCTTTGATAATGGCTGAATTTAAAGATATCCGGGAACTCATTGAAAAAGAGGAAATTAAGTTTGTTGACCTGAAGACCCTCGACCTTGCCGGCAGGCTTCATCATATTACTTTTCCTGCCGACGAATTCAACGAATGGATTTTGAAGGAAGGGATCGGATTCGACGGATCGAGCTTCGGTTTTATGAAGGTGGAAAACAGCGATATGATCCAGATACCCGACCTCGATACCGGGCATATTGACCATTTCCGCGATGAGAAAACCTTGAGTTTCTTCGTCAAGGTCTATCAAACGGACGCCGAGCGCACCCGCTTCCAACAGGATGTGCGCTTCATCGCCGAGAAGGCGGAAAAGTTGCTCAAGGATCAGGGCATTGCCGATAATTCCTTCTGGGCGCCCGAATATGAATTTTATATCTTTGAGGAGGTGGATTACGATGCCCGAAAGTCCGCTTCATATTACTTCATTGAATCCACAGAAAAGATTATGGGCAACGCGTATCACGCTTGCAACCCGCAAGACGAATTCGATGATTTCCGCGATGAAGCGGTTTCAATCCTGAAAAACCATGGGGTCCCGGTCCGCTACCACCATCACGAGGTGGGCGCGAGAGGACAGCAGGAAATCGAGATGCTCTATAGCCCGCTGCTGAAAACCTGCGACCAGTCGGTCCTGACGAAATATGTTCTATTCAACCTCGCCGAGGAGTACGGCATCCGGGTTACATTTATGCCTAAACCGATTTACGACCAGGCCGGCAGCGGCTGGCACCTGCATATGTTTTTAAAGAAAGCCGATAAAAACGCCTTCTATAAAAAAGGCGAATACGGAAATATGAACGAACTCGGGCATTACTTCATCGGCGGAGTCCTCAAACATTCGAAGGCTCTTTCGGCGCTGACGAATCCGAGCACCAATTCATATAAAAGGCTTGTCCCCGGCTTCGAAGCGCCCGTGGCTTTGACCTATGCCCAGTCCAACCGCTCCTCCGCGATCCGCATTCCCGCTTATATCTACGACCCCGAAAAGACGAACTTCGAGTACCGACCGCCGGATGCAACCTGCAATCCATACCTCGCCATAAGCGCGATCCTGATGGCTGGAATAGACGGCGTCATAAACAAGATCGATCCGCGCAAAGAAGAATTCGGGCCTTATGATTGCAATATCTTCGAGGACGAGAAGGTGAAGGAAAAGATCAAGTACCTTCCGCGTGACCTCGAAGAAGCGCTCGATGCGTTGGAAATGGATCATGATTTCCTTCTCCGCGGCGACGTGTTTCCCCGGCAGTTGATCGAGCAGTGGATCAAGATAAAAAGGCAGGATGTTCGGGACATCGCAACCAGGCCGCATCCTTATGAATACCTCAGATATTTTAATTTTTAAAAAATTTCAGGCGCGCATATGAACGACGATTTGTATAAAGGCTATAAAGGACAGGCGAGGCAGAAACTGATTGACCAGAGTGTCAGGGTCTGGTCGGATGTGAAATTAAAGACCAACAAGGGCGAATTCGAGGGGATCATCCTCCCCCGCGTCGAGACAGCGGACGATGAACATATTGTCATAAAAATGCCGACCGGATACAACACCGGTTTTCACGTGGACAACATCGTCTCCATCGCTGAAGTAGGGTTCAAGGAGGCGCATTACAAAATCCCCGAAAAGGAGTTTCCTTACTCGCCTGAAAAGAAAAATGTTACGCTCCTCGGGACAGGTGGAACCATCGCCTCGCGCCTGGATTACCGCACCGGTGCGGTCATCCCCGCTTTCACACCGGGAGAGCTCTATGGCGCGGTGCCGGAGCTTGCGGATATATGCAACCTTAAAACCCTTAAACTGTTCGGGATCTTCAGCGAAAATATGGGAGCGGAGCAGTATATTACGCTCGCCAAAGCTATTGGGACGGAGATCGAAAACGGTGTGGATGGTATAATCATCGGCCATGGGACGGACACGATGCACCATACCGCGGCGGCGCTGTCGTTTATGGTTCAAGACCCGCCTGTTCCCATCGTCATGGTCGGCTCGCAGCGCTCCAGCGACCGGCCGTCTTCGGACGCGGCACTCAATCTGCGCTGCGCGGCGAATACCGCGGCAAATTCGGACATTGCCGAGGTGATGGTCTGTATGTTCGGTCCCACGAGCGACATCTACAACCTGCTTCACCGCGGAACGCGCGTGCGGAAGATGCACTCCAGCTACCGCGACACGTTCCGCACCATAGGCGACGTTCCAATCGCCAGGGTGACGCCGGACAGCATCATTCCCATCAAAAAGGATTACCGCAAACGGGATTCAACGCGAAAACCGGTCATAAAACCGTTCTTCAATCAACGCGTCACGATACTCTATTATTATCCAAATATGCACCCGGACCTTGTCGAGGCGATCATAGAAAAGGGTTACGAGGGAATTATAATCGCCGGCACGGGTTTGGGACACGTCAACCGTCCGCTCTACGAACCGCTGAAGAAGGCGATAGACAGCGGGATACAGGTTTATATGACCGTCCAGACGCTCTGGGGCTATACCCAGATGTACGTTTACGACACCGGCAGGGACCTGATGCATCTCGGGATTGTTCCGCTGGACAATATGCTGCCC
>Ga0315273_10001311_pt1 | contig 28157 bp, 22 predicted proteins | sample YL17G02_0_MG_FD_205753 | JGI IMG/M metagenome (GOLD analysis project Ga0315273, IMG submission 205753) | Sediment microbial communities from Yellowstone Lake, YNP, Wyoming, USA - YL17G02_0 | ecosystem: Environmental > Aquatic > Freshwater > Lake > Sediment | place: USA: Wyoming | collected... | reverse complement strand
ACGCCGTCCGAGGACTTCCCGGCCGCCTCGATCGCGCGCATGCGCGCGATCACCTCGGGGACGGTCGTGGCGGCCACAAGGCGACGATATCGCCCGCACGCCGTCGAGAGGGCGCCCGGCGTAGGCGCGCTGCTCGCGGACGCGAGAGAATGGCGGGGCGACTCGCGGGCACCGTTCCTACTCGCTGCCATCGGGCGCGTACCTCCGGATCCACCCTCATGCCGAACTCAGCATCTCAGCGTCGCGCATGTGGGAGCGGGCACCAACCCTGCGGAAGAAGGCGAGAGCACGTGCGAGCTGGTCCTCGGCTTGAACGCCGTCACCGGACGCCAGCGACTGCTTGGCCGCCTGCAGGCGCGCGACCGCCTCGTCCGGCTGCGATCCGATGGCCGCGTACAGGTCGGCTGCGCGAGCGAAGCCGCCGTCGATGACTGCACAAGCCGCCTCATACCACCTTGTGCGCGGCGTGGCCCCGGCGAGGAGATGTCGCAACTCGGGGTATCGTTCCTCTCCCAGTCCGGCGAGTAGGTCTGGAAGCGACCAGGCCCCCCAGAACGGTTGGCCGGCCGCCAGCGCGACGAGAAGCTCCGCGACACTCGCCTCCACCTGGTCGGGAGCGTGCTCGGCCGACGCTCTGGCGCAGAAAGCCAACGCCGGAAAGAGATCCCAGGGATCGCCCGTCGCTCGAGCGAACTCGAGCGCGGCGCGGGCGTCCTCCAGAGCCCCTTCCCCGTCGCCGCGGGCGAGCCGGATGCGTCCTCTGTTGAGCCGTGCTTCCCCTGCTCCTCGGTGAGGAGAGCCGGTCTGGATTCCATCCAGGTACTCGTCGAGATGGGTCAGCGCCTCGTCCCAGTCACCGCTGTAGTACAGGTCGATGGCCTGCTCGGCGCGAAACCTCCGCACCTGAATGGGGATTCCGAAGCGCTCGGCCGCGCGCTCTCCGGCCAGATGGAGCAGAGCAGCCTCGTTCAGCGAACCGAAGTACCTGCGCATGTCCGCGAGGTTGCCGTAGCAGCTCAGGGAGACAGGGGAGTTGAGCTCCGTGGCGACAGCTAGCGCCTTCTCGTTGTCTTCGACCCCGCGCTCGTCTCCCGCGTCGAGTCGAGTCCACCCGACGGCTTGCAGCGCCTCCGCCTGAATCTCGCGCAACCCGAGCCGCTCGGCGATCGACAGGGCCTCCCCCAAGAGACGGAGGACCTCGGCTCGAGTCTCGCGGGCCGGGACTGCGTGGGTGCCTGCGCGGGTGAGTATCAACGCCTTGGCGTAGGAGGGTGCCTCGTCGCGTACGAGCTCGAGCGCGCGCTCGTCACGTACGCGCGCCTCTTCCTGGTTACCCGCCAATGACAGGAGCCAACCGATCGTGGATTCCGCCTCCGCAGCGCCCGAGAGATCTCCAACCTCCATCAGCGCCCTTGCTGCTTCGTCGAGTAGCTGTACTGCGGGCTCTTCCGCGATCGCGAGCGCTCTTCCGTACTCGAGCAGCAGGCGCGGGCGAAGCTCGTCGTCTGGAGCGCACAGGTCGACGGCCTGCCCCCAGAGGTGCGCGGCAGCGGCATGGGAGTGGATCGATCGTGCACGCTCGGCGGCCGCCTGCAGTGCGTTCGTTGCTTCGAGCCGCAGCTCGGGCGTCGCATGCCCTGACGCTTCCGCGTTCTCGAGTGCGGTGACGTAGTGGTAGGCGACCGCGTCGGCGCGGTCGCGACGGTCACCGGTCAGCGAGGACATCCACGCGCCCGCCCGGCGGTGCTTCTCCGCGCGCAGCGGGCGCACGATCGTCCGGTACGCGACATCTCGAATGAGAGCGTGCTCGAAGACGTACTCCGACTCGCCGGCGACCGACGAGTCCTGTTTGCGGCGGACTAGCTGGCGCTGCTCGAGTCGGCGAAGCGCCTCCTCGATCGCCCACCGACCGCGCTCGGCAACGGAGGCGACCGCTCCTACCCAGAAGACCTTGCCGACCACCGATGCGTCTTGGATCACCGTCTTGTCCGTCGCGGGGACGGCATCCAGCCGCGCGGCGATGATGCCGAGGACGGAGTCCGGTACCGGGAAGTCATCGGTCTGCTCCAGGATCCACTCACCCCCCTGCTGCACGAGGATGTGGCGGTCTACGAGCATCCGGACGAACTCCTCGGCGTACAGCGGGTTTCCCCCGGCTGCTGTGAGCAGGGCCGAGCGGGCTTCCTCGGGCAGATGTGCGTTCCGGAGCAGCGCGTCGAGGAGATCGTGCGTCTCCGACTCGGAAAGCGGCGCGAGCGAGACGACGCGTGTTGTTCGGGAATCCGTGTCCCAGCGGGGCCGTCGCTCAAAGAGCTCCGGCCGCGCGGTGCAGAGCACAAGGAGCGGAACGTCGGCGGCCCAGGCGACCAGATGTTCGATGAAATCGAGCGCCGCGTCGTCCGCCCAGTGCAAATCCTCGAACACCAACACCGTCGCTCTGTGCTCGGCCAGCTGCTCGATGAACCGCCGCCACGCGGCGAAGGCTTCGGCCTTTCGATCACCGAACAAGGCGGCTCCCGCATCGAGACCCACCAGCGTGCGCAGGTGGTGCTCGACCCATTCGGCCTCGTCTCGGTCGCCGACGACAGCAGCGACAGCCTGTGCGAGCTTGGACGATGCGGCCTCCGACTCGTGCGAGTCCAGAGAACCCGCTTCGGCTTTCACGATCTCTCCCAACGCCGAGAACGTGCCGCGGTTGCCGTACGGCGGTGAGCGCCCCTCTCGCCAGCGAATCAGCTCAGGCCGCCGATCGATGTAGCGGAAGAGTTCCCGGACCAGCCGGCTCTTGCCAATGCCCGGTACTCCGACGAGCGTGAGGGCCTGCACCGAGCGGTTACCGCACGCGAGCTCGAAGGCGTCGATCACCGCTTGCAGTTCGCGTCGCCGGCCAACGAGCCCGGTCGCATCCTGGCGTCGTCGAGTCTCTCCCACCCGAGAGAGGGCCCTCAGCGCCTGCCAGCACTGGATCGGCGCGACCTTGCCCTTCACTTGGACCGTGGACGACTCCTCGTATTCGATCACGCCGCAGGTCGCGCCATAGGTGACGGCGCCCACGACCACGCCGTCGATGGGCGCGGCTGCCTGGAGACGGGCCGCGGTATTGACGACATCACCTGATGCGAGGCTCTCGCCGACGGCTACGTTCGCATCGAGCGAGACCAACGCCTCGCCCGTGTTTACAGCGACGCGCACGTGAAGGTCGAGTTCGGGGTGCTGCTCGTTGGACTCGGCCAGGGCCTCTCGGATCGCCAGCGCCGCACGAACGGCACGCTCGGGATCGTCCTCCCGCGCCGCGGGGGCACCGAACACCGCCATGACAGCGTCGCCGATGAACTTCTCAACCGTGCCGCCGCGCTGTTCGAGTTGCTGCCGCACGAGCGCGAAATACGGGGCGAGCATTCCCCTCACGTCCTCCACGTCCATTCGCTCGGCCCGACTCGTGAAGCCCACAAGGTCCGCGAACAGCACCGTTATCACCTTGCGCTCTTCTCGCCGCTCTGGGGCCGCGACGAGCCTCGCTCCACAACTACCGCAGAAGCGGGAGTCGGCGGCGTTAGGATGGTGGCAGTTGTAGCAAACTAGCACGGCTCGACTCTAGTCCTCGGCCCGTGCCTGATGCGGTCCCGAGCCAGTGCGGAGGCCGGTCGCGTGTGGTGATTGACCTGATTGCTCCAACCTCGTACAGTAGTCCATTGTCAACGCAGGAGGTTAGGACTCATGGAGGGAAGAGAAGAGAACGCAGCCGAGGATTTCGCGTACACCAAGCTCACGCCTTCGCCTGAGGGGTTCAAGCCGGGCAAGCAGCTCCGCGACATTGGATTCGAGATATTCCTGGTTCAGGTGAAGAGCGAAACGTGCAGCGGGCAGGACTTGCGTCACGATCCGCTCAAGTTCCTTCGGGAAAAGATCCCCGAGATGAGAACACTTCTCGACGGGACGGACGTCCATGCAACCGTGCTTCGCGTCAACGCCGAGGTTCCCGCCAACCCCAGACACACAAGCGAGGTGTGGTGTGTCTATCAAGGCTCGACGACCGCCGTCGGCGTCCAGTTCAAGCACACCGATTACACCGACGCCGAGTGACGGCCTGCCCGGAGCGACATCCACGCCGAGGACGCGCTGCTCGCGCTGCGTGTCGAGAAAGTCGACCGTCGCCAGGGCCGTCTCGACGACCGCTGGCAATCTCTAGCACTCGCTGACGCGTAGCCCTGGTCGAGCCACAGGGCCACGATCGGAGAGAGGCCACCCGGATTCCTCGCCTCGGAGAGGCTCCTCTCCTTCCTCGGCGAGAGCGGGCCATCGAGCCGAGTCCCGAGCACCCGCGCGCGTACCTCACGCCGCCGCGGCAGCCGCTCGACGAGATCCTCACGAGCGCAGCAGACGCAGACGCGATCGCCCATGCCTATCGCGAACACGGCTACAGCATGCGTGAGATCGCCTCGCAGCTCGGCTGCGGGCTCACCACCGTCCAGCGCCGCACCCGCACTCAGGAACGACTCGGGGGTAGGCGGAAGAGACGCATGACCGCCGCGATTCCGGGCTCGAGCTCGCTCGGGCTACGACTTGACCCCCGTTCCTGTGACAGGTTCCCTGCGGCTACGTTGCGCAACGCTTTTTGTTGCGCTACGGTGAGCGACGATATCGCCCGCACGCCGTCGAGAGGACCCGGGCTTATGGGGTCGGGGTCAGTTCTTCCTCGTTCCACCCCCCGCGGGCCACGCAGACCCGTCCCCGTTCCTACAGTCTCACTCGCTTGCTGACCTCGCTTGTGTGACCCCGCTTTCTTAGAAGTGTCCGATCGAGACAAGCGCGAAGTCCTGAGGCCCGCGTGCGACGTTCGAGCCCACGACGTCGACTCTCCAGACCCCGGCGGCCGGCTTCTCGATGTGAACGAGCTCGGCATTGTTGGTCGCGTCGAGCGCCGGCGGCCCGTTTCGCCGCTGGTTCCCGACAAACTTGCGGCCGTCGGGCGCGGTGACGATCAGGTTGAGGTTGTTCACGAGCGTGGGCCCGGGCGGGTCGGACCACGCCAGAGCGATGCGGAGCGGCCGGCCGTTCGACTTCACCGTCAGCTTGCTCGAGCTCAGCTGCCCGGTCTTGAGCCCTGGCCGACCCTCCGTGAAGCGGCTCGAGGCGCGAGCCTGCGGCGCGATGACGCCGTCGAGGCTCACGCGGCCGTAGCCCTGGTGGTTGTCCACGACCGCGCCTGCCGGGCCGTAGCCGGCGAGCCTGACCGCTCCGGCGATCAATGCCGCCTTGAGCAGTGCGGCGCTCGGGTTGCTGATCTTCTTCTCTTTTCGCAGGTACTCCCGGAGCACAGCGACGGCCCCGGAGACGAGAGGCGCTGCCATGCTCGTCCCGCCCATGAAGAAGTAGAGCTTGCTCGCCGGGAACGCAGCCCAGGCCTTGTTGTTCGGTGCGATCATGGTCGACCGCGTTGACAGGACGAACGTGCCCGGCGCAACGACGTCGGGGCTGAAGCGCTTGTCCTTTGTCGGCCCGCGGCTGCTGAAGAGCACGATCTCGTTCGGATCGTCGGCCATCGGATCCGCCTTGAACGGTGCGACCGGGAAGTCGCGGGGCCACCATTCGCCGTACGTCTCGCCGTCGAAGTCGGGCCGTCTGTTCTCGCAGGCGCCGACCGTGATACAGTTCTTCGCCGTACCCGGTGAGCTCACGCTCATCGGGTCGATACGCCCGTCGCCGTCCGAGTCGGTCCCGTCGTTTCCAGCAGCTGCGACGACGCAGAAGTCCTTGTGCTCCCATACGAACTGGTCGAGCGCCCCGCACTGGTCATCGTACGAGCCGGGGTCGCCGCCACCCCATGAGTTCGAGTGAATGCGCGCGCCCTTCGAGTAGGCGTCGGAGAAGAGGTTCTTGAGATCCGCCGGGATGCCGACGAGCAGGTAGCGCCCGTATTTCTGGATATCGGCGGGGTTCTTCCACTTGCATTCCTGCTCGACAGCCTGGAACACGAGCTTCGCCCCGTACGCGAGCCCCCGAATCGGCGAGCCCAGGCCGGGAATCGCCGCTGAGGACACGCCGCTGCCGAGCACCGAGCCGGAGGTGTGGGTGCCGTGGCCGCTGTCGAGATCGGCCGGCCCGTCGTCTCCGCCCGGATTGGTGACGTACGGCGCGAGGTCGCTCGTCATCGGGTAGCTCTTTATCGACGCGACACGTCCGACGAAGTCGGGGTGGATCGACGCTGGGTTGCCGGTGTCGAGGCCGGTGTCGCAGACGCCGATCGTCTCGCCCTTCCCGCTCAGCCCGAGGCCCGGGCTCCCCATGGACGCGGCGGTCCGCATGAGCCCGGCCGCAACGTTGTTGCTCGGGCGCTTGACGGCGCGTTGTCGAATCTTCCGCACGCCGTGGACGGTCGACAAACCCTTGATCTGCTTCTGACGCTCGGCCTTCTTGTCGCTCGTCTCGACGACGAGGATCTTCCCCTTCGGCTCTTCGACGAGGATCTTGACACCAAGCTTCTTCACTTTCGGCAGCGCCGGCGCGATGTCTTTCTCGCCGAAGAACTCGACCGTGTAGACGCGGGGGAGAAGCCGCGTGCGCGGCAACACGTCCGCGTCAGAGCCCTCCAGCTCCTTGCGCACCGACTCGGCGAGGCGCTCTTCGTACGGGAGATGCCCCGTCCAGCGCACGTAGGGCAGCGCGGCGATCTTCGCGATTGCGGCGTCGCCCGCGCGAACGACGAAGACGAAGTTCCCCCAGAGCTGGCGCGGCTCGCCGCCGGCTCGCTTCACGCCTCGCACCCACTCCTCCTTGATCGGGCCGACGAACTGCACGAGGTAGTGGTGAGGACCGGCGGGGAGCGAGGCGCCGCGCCGATACGCCGGGTGCGTGCGAGTCATGCCCTCGGCATCGACTCGCGGAATCGACGTGTCGATCGTTCCTGCGCCGACCGGGATCTGGTACTGGTTGGTGATGTCCTCCACCAGATTCTCGCGCGCGATCTTCTTCGCGGTTGCGGGCGCAGCCTCGGCGAGGACGAAGGCGTCGTATCGCTCGAGGATGTCGAGCTTCTCCGCAAGCCGCTCCTGCTCGGCCTCCGTTGCGAACACCTTGAGGATCCGGTTCGTCATTCGTTCCTCTCCCTTCGGTCCGGGCACGACCTCCTACCGTTCCATTTGCCTTTCGTCAGGTCAAGACGCGAGGCGAAGTCGCGATCTTACTTCGGCTGACGACCGCCTGTACCACTTCTAGGAACGGGGTCAGTTCTTCCTCGTTCCTACCACCGTCCACCGCCGCATCCTCAGCCAGGAGCGACTCAGGGTAGGCGGGCCAGACGCCTGACCGCCGCGATCCCGGCCTCAGGGTCGCTGGCGCTCCGACCCGCCCGCGAGCGCCGCGTGCTTGGAGCTCGCGGGTGGAACGTGCAAGACCTGTTCCCCGTTCCTATTCAGGTTCCGACGACGGACGCGAGGGTAATGGCGGTTTCGCGGGCACGAAGCTCCGCAAACCCGGCCGTTGCGTCAGAACAGCGCGCGCACCCAGTCGAGCTTGTCGTCGAGCCAGCCGAGCGTCGCGAACTGCCCGGCCAGCGAAGTCGGCGGCCGGCTGATCAGGGTGTCCGCGGCGAGGACGCGCGAGAAGTCGACCGCGGCCGGCCCGGGCTTCGGCTCGCCGGTCGGCCACCGGAACTCGACCTGAGCGAGGTTCATGATCTCGATCACCTCGTGGGCGATCAGCCCGTACCCGATCGTGGTCGGATGGATCCCGTCGAGCGAGAAGAGCCCGCCGTCGGTGCGTCCGTTGGGCCCGGAGGCGAAGAACCTCGTGTTCGGCACCGGATCGAGGCTCGCCAGCTCGGGCGGCAGCGGATAGGGCGTCCACCAGTCCGGCCTCGCCGCAGGATCGGAGAGGTAGCGCTTCGACGCGAGCCGGTCGAGGAAGCCGCCGAGATCGAACAGATACCAGTCGAGCCCGTCCTGCCTCGCTGCGGCGACGGACTCGATGATCGTGCGGTTGTACGCGTCGATCGCAGAGTCGACGGCGCGCGCGTCCTCCTCGGTGATGTTCGGGTCGGAGGTCGGATCGAAGTCCTCGTCGCGGATCCACGGGCGCGTGTAGTGAGGGAAGTAGCGCGACCCGAGCCGGACCTTCCCGCGCACACCCCTCGCGATCGGAGCGATCGTCACCGAGGGGACGGTTCCCACGATCACGTGCCTCGCCCGGATCCGGCGGATCTCCGCAACGAGCAACGCCCATTCGGCGGCGAAGTGCTCTGGCCGCCAGACGGTGTAGGCGCCCTTCCTCGCGACGTCGTCGTAGCCGTCTCCGCTCCAGAGCGCCTTGAGCTTGGTTACCGCCTGGAGGGCGTTGTTCGAGCCCAGGAGCACGACCAGCGTCTCGATCCCCGGCCCCGTGGCGGACGCGTCCGTGCCCTGCTCACCTAGGGCCCGGGCGGCACCGAGCGGGGTGAGCGCGCGGTTTCCGGACCCGCGCGCGGTCTCGAGCACGAAGAGCGCCGCCCGGTCGTTATCGTCCTCGACCTTCTGCTTCGGGAACCAGACATCGTCCCGTGCGCGTCCGATCCGGCGGCGCACCTTCGTCGCGGTGAGCGTCAGCGTGTCGCGCAGGTCCCACCCGTAGATCGCCAGGTTGTGCAGGATCTCGCCGTCGACCGGTGCTTTGTTGCCGTCGCCTCGCTCCCAGTAGTCCTCGATCCCGTCCATGTAGCCGTGGAGCCAGCTCGCTGCGCGGACGATCTCGTGCCAGTCGAGCTTCGACCCGAAGCGCGCCTCGAACGAGCGCAGCGCGCGCTCGAAGTCGAGCGGGATCCCGCCTTTCCCGCTGGGCGGTTCGTAGATCGGGCGGCGGAAGGTCGCGAAGTTGCCGAGCTCGAACGCCACGGTGGCGGGCCAGGACAGGTCGGTGCGGAAGATCGCCCCGCTCATGAAGCCGTGCGTGACCGAGTCGCCGATCGTCACGAGCTGGTTCCGCGGCGCCCCTGTCCTGTCGACCTCGACGTCGATGTTGAGCGTCGGATCGAACTCCGGACGGCGCGGATTGTGGTTGATCTCGATCCCGGCGGGAATCGGCTGGCGGCTCTCATCGGCTGACATCGCATCACCCGTGTCGCTCGAGTCGCGGTGGCACGCGACGTGTGTGACCGGGATTGGACCACGTTCGACCGCGCCTGGTCAAGCAGGGCGGCAGCCGGCTGTTCCGCCTTGGCCGTCGCCACTGTCGCTGTCAAGCACGGTGGCCCGGGTCAGGTCCTCCTCGTTCCACCCCCCGCGGGCCACGCAGACGGGGTCTCCTGGGGCGTGCGTCGACCTCAGGTAGTTGTGTCAGTTCTGTGCCGCCGCTCCCTGGTCGGGGTTCCGGGCGCCAAGGACGGCTACCGTCGAGAGCATCGCACGGGCGCCACGGATCGAGCTCGAGAACGGCATCCATCATGTCGTCGCGCGCGGGAACGAGCGCAGGGCCAGCTACCGGGACGCGACCCATCCGCGGGCGCCGCGTGCTTGGAGCTCGCGGGTGGAACGTGGAAGACCTGACTCCGCCCCTGTGACAGGTTCCCTGCGGCCACGTTGCGCAACGCTTTTTGTTGCGCTACGGTGAACTCATGCCCGTTGCGACGGCGGTAAAGATCGAGGCGCTGAAGCGTGATCTGCGGTCCGGCTCTGCGGTGGCCGACCTGCTCGGCGTGAGCCGTTCGCGCGTGACCCGGTGGCTCCAGGGCGCAGGCATCGATCCGCTGAATGCGGAGCGGGTCGACCTGCTCGAGCTCGTGTGGTCGAATCTCCTCCGGCTCTACGAACCCGAGGCGGCGCGCGCATGGCTCCTCGGCGTCAACCCGAATCTCGGTGACCGCCGCCCCGTCGACCTCGTGAGGACCGGCAAGACAGAGGAGCTCATGCGGGCGATCCGTGCCGAGCGCGCGGATTCGTTCGCGTGATCGGATACCGCTGCTTCGCGTGGAGCGAGCGAGCTCGACCGACCGAGCCGGAAGGCCCACTCTGGTTCCCCCGGATCCATCAAGGCGACGGCCGGCACGACAACCCCGCTGTGTACGGATGTCTGTACCTCGCAGATCGCGAGACCTCGGCGGTCGTCGAGCAGCTCGCCCGCTTCCGGGGGCAGCGCCTGATACCGGAGATGCTCGTCCGGCGAGGAGTGACGCTCGGCCTCGCCTCGCTCGAGCTTCCCGACCGTGCGCAGGTGATCGACCTGGACGATCCGGCCGTTCTCTCTGCTCACGAGCTGCGGCCCTCGCTCGTTGCCACTCGACACCGAAACGTCACACAGCCGCAGGCGCTCGTCCTCCATCGCAGGCATCGGTTCGCTGCGGGGCTGCGCTGGTGGTCCGTCTACGAGGCACTCTGGGCAAACCTCACGATCTTCGAGCGCGCAGCACGTCGCCTCACGGTCGACGGGGTCAGACGCCTGACCCTGGACGATCCCGCGGTCGTGGATGCTGCAGCGTTCCTCGGTCTGGCGGCCTGAGCTTGGACGGGCCCCGCTCGTCCCCCCGACGAGCGAGACTCGAGCGCCCGGACCGTCAGCGCATTAGCGTCATGGCCTTGGTCAGACCAACGGTGACCTGACCTCGATTGCGACGCCGGAAGGAAGACTGCAACGAACGGGACCTGACCCCGGTGGCCCTGGTCGAGCCACCGGGCCACGATCGGAGAGAGGCCACCCGGATTCCTCGCCTCGGAGAGGCTCCTCTTCTTCCTCGGCGAGAGCCGGCCATGTGCACGGGCGAGCTAGCTCGCGCTCGTCTCCTGCGAGGAGGAGCCAGCCCGGCCGCGACATCCGCTCCTCGAGGGCGACGACTCCTTCAGCGCTCGTCAGCTCGAGCGTCTCGAGCCCAGTCCCAGGGGGCTCGGCTGAGTGCCGAGCCCCCTGGGACACCGTCATTCGAGGGCGAACAGCAGGAACTGCGTGAACTGGGTCGGGGCGAAGTTGTTGTCGCTGACGAGCACGAGCGACCGCCGGCCGTCCGGCAGATCCGGGCCGATCGTCATCCCCTCGACGTTGTCGAGCGGGATTCCCAGCGTGCGGAGGTCGAGCAGGAGCGTCTTCTCCACGGGCCGGATGTCCCCGAGCGTCCCGGCAAGGCTGTCGAGGCCGTTCACGTCGTCCGCGCCCGGGAACGCGACCGCGTTGAGCTTGATCGTGTTCCCCGTCCCGGGCGCGCCGACCGAGAAGGAGCGCTCCATCGAGAGCATGAACTGGTCGTTGAACGGGAGCAACTCGACGAGCCCGTTGACGGCGAAGGCCGTCGGCGGCACCGGAGCCTCCGCGACAGGATCCGTGAAGTAGACGTACTGCGCGTCGAGTCGCGTCGGCGCGAGGTTGTAGCGCAGGATGCGCGACGCACTCCCGCCCGCGAGTGTTGCGGCCGGGCCGTCCTGCACCAGCGCGCCCTCCATTCCGACGAAGAGATGGCGGCCGTTCGGTGCGACGGCGGCCGCTTCGAAGGCGAGGTTCTGGCGCACGCCGTGCGTGGCGCTCGTCGGCTGGAACGCGTCTGGGACCGGCAGGTCGCCGACGTACGTCCCGTCGAGCGCGTACTGCCGCACCCACGGCGGAATTCCACGTGCGGCGATGCCCTCGGAGGTCACCACGAGCTCGCCGCTCTTCGCCAGCGTCAGCCCTTCCGGATCGAGACTGAGCGGCGCGTACGGTTGCCCGTCCGGCGCGAGCAGGGTCGTTACGCCGTCGAAGAGGACGTCGCCGTTCTCGAGGCTACCGTCGAAGAGATCTACGCTTAGCGTGTAGAACCGCGCCGGGTTGATCTGGCCCTGGTCGTCCGACAGGCTGTAGAAGACGTTCCGCCCGGCGTCGTAGGTGATGCTGGAGAGGCCGCCGACGGTCGTGCCGGCGAAGGTCGTCCCGGTCGGAACGATCGCCTGCCCGAGAAATTGCAGGCCCGGCGGCTTCGCACCGTCGCTCGCGTTCGCTGCGACACCGACGGCTGCGGCCACCGACACCGCTACAACCACCGCGACGACTGACTTCTTGCCCACGCGCATCGCACCCCTCCTTCTGGTCGAGTCCCCAACGGCCGCAGTGGATAGCCCGCCGATCATAGTCGCCCGAGGCCGTGCATCTGCAGCCGTCCATCGTGTCTGACTGTTCCCAGAGCTTTGCTGGGAGGACGAGAGAGGCCTCACTCGCGGTCGGCAGATCTCCGAGCCGGGCGTCGCGCGTAAGGTCGCCCAGCTCGCGGCGAATGGCCTGCTGACGCACTGACCGAGAGAAGCGGAGGTTGTCCCTATATGAAGGGGACCGGTGACGTTCGGGGGTGTTCTGTGTCGGGTGGTGGTCTGCTGGGCGGTCTTGACGGGTGAGCGGGGTGGCCCTGCCCTAAGATGTACGTGCCTCATCTCTCAAGGCCCTGGCGAAGCCGCTCTACGTCTTCATCGTGCCTTCCGGCCTCGCGTTCATAGCCTGCCGCGAGGGATGTCAGGATTGCTGCGGTTCGTGGCCATCCGTCACGGATCCGCGCAGCCTGTTCGTGGAATCGGCCTGCAAGTTGTCGCTCTTGGTCGCCGCCATCGAGCATTCCACGCGTTGTCGGCCCACGATCGTGTAGGCCTGTGTCCGGAAGCCGTCCTCAAGATCGGCGCTTGCCAGCCGCTCGATGACATTTCGGATCGGCAGAGTCGGCCATGTCTCGTCTTCGTCTCCCCGTGTGCGTGTTCGTTGACGGCCTCCATCCGGTCATCGCTTCCCGGCACGATCTTCCATTCGTCGAGCAGGCGATGCGCGTTCGACGCGACATGCTTGGGAACTTCGCTGTCCTCGTCGCTCCCTCGCGGCTTATAGATGAGCGACAGGATTTCTGCGAAGAACTCCGGGGCGCGGGCGAGACGACGCTCAAGGACTGGACTTCGCGCGTTGAAACCGAGCGCTGGCAGGAACTGCCACTCTAGAAGACCAAGTCGCTCCTCATCGAACTCGACGTCGTGCAAGTAGTTGAGCAACGCATCGAGTTCGTAGCCGGCTAGAAGCTGTGGTTCTTCATGATCCGCGGGGAGACGAGCCAAGGTCTGCAGGCCATACGCGACCAAGTCAGGCGAAACTCGCCGATCCTCCTTTCGCACGTACAAGCTCATGAGGTCCAGTGCCGCGATCGGGCGATCGAACCTCATCAGCGATTGAGCCGCTTCGTTAACGAACTCGCGTCGGCACCTCTTCCCATCGGTGAGAACTCATGCCAATAGGATTCCTCGACTTCGTGACCAAGGCCCGAGGCAATCTCCCATACCTCTGGAAGAGCGTCACTCGTCTGTAGTAGTCGCGCCTGAGCCACCGGACGCCCGGCGACGCGCTCCAGTTCCAGCTGTACCCAAGGCAGCCCTTCATCTCGCGCTCTGTTGTGGCTGTAGCCCGCTGCGAAGGTGGTGAGCTTCGCATCCTCGTGACCGAAAAGTGCAACAGAGGTCAGGTCCCGTTTGTTGCACCTGTGCCGGATGTGCAACAAGGCGTCGACAAGCCGGGGGCTCGGGCGCGAGCCGGCTAGCGTCACATAGTGAAGCGGCCGCCTCGTCTCCAGATCCTGGACGGCATCTAGCACCTGACGGCTCGGGGCAACGAGCGGGCCGCGATCTTCCGCGACGACGCGGACCGCCGCCACTTCCTCGAGCTCGTCGCCGACGTGCGCGAGCGCTACCACTGGCGCATCTTCTCCTACTGCCTCATGAGCAACCACTACCACCTACTCGCCAGACGCCCGAGCCGAACCTGGCCCGCGGGATGCGCCAGCTGAACGGCGTCTACGCGCAGTCGTTCAACCGCCGCCACGCCCGCGTCAGCCATCTCTTGCAAGGCCGGCTACAGCGCGCGGCTCGTGCAGGCCGACCAGCACCTGCTCGCAAGCGCGCGCTACATCGTCAGGAACCCGGTCCGGGCGGGCCTCTGCCAGCACCCCCGCGAGTGGCGCTGGTCGAGCCACCGCGCGACGCTCGGTCTCGAGCCTCCCTGGTTCCTGGAGATCGACGCCTTCCTCGCACACTACGCGCCGCTTCCCGAGGTGGCACGCGAGCACTACCGAACCCACACCGAGTAGGCGGAGGGCGAGCGCTCGACGCATCCTCTCGTCGACGGCGACGAGTCCTTCATCGCCGCCGCGCTCGAGCGCCTCCAGCCCGCAGCAGGCATCCCGCGCCGCTACTTCCAGGCTCCGCGGCCGGCCCTGCCTACCCTCCTCGCGACGTCCGACGCCGCGATCGCCAGGGCGTACGAGCACGGCTACTCCTTACGGCAGATCGCCCGTCACCTCGGGGTCAATGCCTCCACGATCAGCCGACGCCTGACGCGGCACCGCGCACGTTCGCGGACCGCAACAAACGGGACCTGACCCCTGTTGCACAAGCGACTGCTCGTCCGCTACGACCGCCGCTCGACATCCACGGAGCGTTCCTCGCCCTTGGCTGCTGCCTGGTCTGCTACCGCCGACTCAGGAACTCATTGTGAAAGGAGTTCTAAGGACGATAGCGGGCTCCTTCGTCGTGTGAGGTGCGCGTTGAGTGAGCTCGTGCTCGATCGCGATGGCAAGTTTGGCGAGGTCTGTGTAGCCGGTGATCCGCCGGAACTGGCGTTCGGCTTCGAGCATGCCCGACCGCCGGTGGCGTCGCGTCGATAGCCAGCCCGTCCGGCCTCCTGACTCGCTCAGATTCTGACAGCTCCTAGCGGAATGAGAAGCGGCGCACGCGCCGGGCCGGCTCGGCGAACAGCTCTGCGCTGGTGCCAACCAAGACGGTACGCGTCTTCGCCCACTCGTCGTAGCGCGCCATCTCCTCGGCGGGCACGGTCGGGCGCGCGCTCTCCACCGCATCCGCCAGCGTCGCCCCCGGGATCGCCTTCGACAGCTCCCGATACAGCGCGTCGTACAACCCCGGTAGGCCGTCGGTGATCGCAAGGAGGAAGCCGGCCGCCTCCTCGTACAGCGGCGAGCCGACGTCGGGCGGCACCGGCAAGGCGCACAGCAGCTGGTACACGTTGACGAACCGCTTGATCGAACGGGGCGTGTCGCCCAGCAGGGGTGCGAGCTCGTCGAGGAACGCGAGCTCGTCGGGGGTGACGCTGAGCGCGGCGGCCTGGAGGCGGACGGCGCCCGTTCGGCCGAACATGGCCTGCACCATGGCCGCCGAGTCGTCGGAGAACACCAGCGGCTCTACGTCGGGCAGCGGATCGTCCCGCCCAGTGGCCGGGGCCAGGTTCCCTTGGAGCAGGCCCCGTACGAGTGACTTCCGTGCCCCCTTGGCGAGCGGCTCGATCCAGAACGGCACCTGGAAGATCTTCTCGAGGTAGTCCGACGGCGTCGCGTGATTGGATCCGTCCCCGTCGGGCGAGGGGGTGGCTCCCGTCTTCACCGAGGTGGCCAACGCCGGGTAGTGCTCGGCGAGAGAGTGGGCCAACCATCGCGAGTCGACGGCCACGACCACGACGAACAGCGGGAACGCGAGCAGCAGGTGCACGGCCTGGAGCACCTGGATGACCCGCTCGGGCTCGCAGCGGTCGAGGTCGTCGATGTAGAGGATGATGCGGTTGAGGGTGGTGGCGTCGGGTGGCTTGTCGCCCTTGTCGGTCTTGAGGAACTCGTCGTTCTGCTCCTCGATGAGCTTCGACAGCACGTCGAAGTCGCGCTGGATCAGCGCGGCAGTACCCAGCAGCTTGCGGTAGTCGGTCGAGCCCACTCGCTCGGCCACGAACTCGCCCAAGATCTGGCCCGAAGTCACCGACTTCGCCCGCGCCTCCAATGCGGCGATCTCCCTTTCGAGGGCACGATCCTGGGCAGACAGATCCTCGACCTCGGCGTCGGCGTCGGCAACGTTCTTGGCCGCGGCCTGCACCACAGCGTCGAGCGCCTTGCGCTGCTCCTCGATGTCGGCCTTGACGGCCGCCTCGGCTTCCTCGAGCTCGTCGAGCCGCTTCTTGGCCCACGAGGTGACCGACCGGAGTGCGCCCGTCACCAGAGCCAGGACGGCACTCACGCCGGCGAAGACCTGCGCAGTGACGGGGATGGCGTCGATCTGGGCCAACACGAAAACGAGTAAGGGCACGACGAGCAGGGCACCCAACGCGAGGAAGCTCTTCCCTCTGTTCCACGGGTATGCCCCGAAGGCCACCGTGCCTCGCTGGAGCTGGGCGCGCGCGTCGCCGATGGCGGTGAGGGTCTGGCTGGCGGTGCCGTCCGTGGCCTGGTCGGCGAAGTCGGCCAGCGCCTCCTTCGCCGCCTCCTTCGAGTTGGCCAGCACCAGGTCCGCGACCGCTTTCTGTTGCGCTGCTTCGAGCTTCTTCTCCTCGTCCTGCTTGCGCTTCTGGGCGCTCTTGAGCTCGCGCTGCGCCTTGTCCTGTGCTCCCTTCTTCTTGTCGATCTGACCGGTGACGTCGGTCCGCTCGCGCCGCTTGGTCTCGATCTGGTCGAGCCAGTGCTTCTGCCGCTTGGCGAGCTCGCTGTCGTCCTTGTCGCCCGTCACGCGCAGCTCGGAGAACACGTGCTCGACCAGACTGGCACAGGTCACCCTCGACGTAGTGCCAGGCGTTGAAGTCGATCTGCACGATCTGCTTCCAGAAGGGGAGTGCGTCCTGGGGGGTCTCGAGGACCTCCCTGCTCCCCACCAGCTGGGCGATCCGGTTGCGCACGGACTCCATGAAGAAGGTCTTGCCCGAGCCCCAGTCGCCGAAGAGCCCGACTGCCAGGGGTGGTTTGAGGCTCCGGGAGGCGAGCAGGTAGGCGAAGGCGTCGACCTCGGCCCGGATGTCGACCAGGTCGTCGCCGATGGCCGCCTTGTCGGCCTTGTAGTCGGGTATCTCGACGGGCTCAGCGCTGAACGGGTGGCGCTCGAGGAGGAACGCGGTGTAGTCGATCGAGGACGGTGCGGCGATGTACTCGCGGTAGCTGTCGACAACGCCGGTGAGGCCGACCTTGCCGAGCAGGTCGAAGAAGGCGGCGGCGAGCTGGTTCGAGCCGTAGAGGAGACCGCCGAACAGGGCCCGAAGCTCGACCACTTGGTCGCCGCCCCGGAGCTCGTCAGCGGCGATCTGGGTGGCCTGGTTTGCGGGGGGGGTGAGCTCGGGCGGTCGGTCGGCGGGGACCTCGGCGCTGTAGCGCGTGAGATCCTTGCCCGGCACGGGGTAGTCGGGCGGGAGAACGTCGGCGGCCGACGCGCCGACGTGGGCAAGGAGCTGGCGGGCCTCGCTGTCGCCGGGGTGGGAGAGCATGATGCCGACCAGCAGGTCGAACTCGTCGGCCTCAACGCCGTCGACGGACCGGCCGGCACGGTCGGCCCGAACGCGCGCCATCGCCGCCGCCCACCGCAGCGCCTTCTTCGACGACTGTGACAGCTCGCCCCAGGTGTTCTCCTGCGTCTGCACGGCGGCTCCTCACGGGCTTACCCCGGCGAAGCGGCAAGCATGCCACACAATAGGCGGCTCGCAAGCCGGCAGTGCAACAGGGGTCTGCAACAGAGGTCAGGTCCCGTTTGTTGCACCTGTGCCGGATGTGCAACAAGGCGTCGACAAGCCGGGGGCTCGGGCGCGAGCCGGCTAGCGTCACATAGTGAAGCGGCCGCCTCGTCTCCAGATCCTGGACGGCATCTAGCACCTGACGGCTCGGGGCAACGAGCGGGCCGCGATCTTCCGCGACGACGCGGACCGCCGCCACTTCCTCGAGCTCGTCGCCGACGTGCGCGAGCGCTACCACTGGCGCATCTTCTCCTACTGCCTCATGAGCAACCACTACCACCTACTCGCCAGACGCCCGAGCCGAACCTGGCCCGCGGGATGCGCCAGCTGAACGGCGTCTACGCGCAGTCGTTCAACCGCCGCCACGCCCGCGTCAGCCATCTCTTGCAAGGCCGGCTACAGCGCGCGGCTCGTGCAGGCCGACCAGCACCTGCTCGCAAGCGCGCGCTACATCGTCAGGAACCCGGTCCGGGCGGGCCTCTGCCAGCACCCCCGCGAGTGGCGCTGGTCGAGCCACCGCGCGACGCTCGGTCTCGAGCCTCCCTGGTTCCTGGAGATCGACGCCTTCCTCGCACACTACGCGCCGTTTGACATGAGAGAGACCGGGGTCAGGTCTTGATCTGTGCGTCTGCCCGCGCTTAGCGCATCAGCGCGCTCGCCTCGGTCAGGACCTCGCCGAGGATGCCGACGATCTCGTCGAACTCGGCCTGACTCGCGACGAGCGGCGGCGAGATCTGCAGAACCGGGTCGCCGCGGTCGTCGGCGCGGCAGATCATGCCGGCGTCGAAGAGCGCATTGGAGAGATACCCGCGAAGGAGCCGTTCGCACTCCTCGTCGGAGAACGTCTCACGTGTGTCTCGGTCCTTGACGAGCTCGATGGCCCAGAAGTAGCCCGCCCCACGCAGATCGCCGACGATGGGTAGGTCGAAGAGCTGTGCCAGCGTGGCGCGGAAGGCATCCTCGTTCTCGCGCACGTGCTCGAGGATCCGCTCGCGCTTCATGATCTCGATGTTCTTGAGCGCGATCGCGGTCATGACCGGGTGGCCGCCGAAGGTGATCCCGTGAGTGAACATGGCCGTCGCGCCCAGGAACGGCTCCATCACCTTGTCCGTGGCGACGACTCCGCCGATCGCCGCGTACGACGACGAGAGACCCTTCGCCATCGTGACGATGTCCGGCTTGATGTCGTAGCGCTCCGAGCCGAACCAGTAACCCAGACGACCGAACGCGGTGATGACCTCGTCGGCGGAGAGCAGGATGTCGTAGCGGTTGCAGATTTCCCGCACGCCGCGCCAGTACCCCTCGGGCGGAGTGAAGCAGCCGCCCGCGTTTTGCACCGGCTCCATGTGCACGAGGCACACCGTCTCAGGCCCCATCGCCAGGATGGCCGCCTCGAGCTCGTCGAGGAGGAAGCGGGTGAACTCGGCCTCCGTCTCCTCCGGTGGGCGGTGATAGCGGTTCGTGTTCGAGACGTGCCGGACCTCGGACACGAGAGGCTCGAACGGCGTGCGGAGCGCCGGGATGCCGTTGATCGAGAGGGCGCCGAAGGTCGTCCCGTGATACGCGATGTGACGTCCGATCGCCTTGTAGCGCCGCGGGGTCGTCTGCATGGATGCGACGAGCTCGTCGTGGCGCGTCTCGGGCTCGGTCAGCGCAGCCTTCATCGCCTTCCCTCCGCGTGCCTGGTAGTACTGGCGCGCAAGCTTCCAGGCCGACTCGACCGCCTCGGAGCCCCCGTTGCAGAAGAAGACCCGGTTCAGGTCTCCGGGAGCGAGCGACGCGACCTCCGCCGCGAGCTCGATTGCCCGGGGGTGCGCGTACGACCAGTTCGTGTAGAAGGGCAGCTCGCGCATCTGGTCGAGCGCCGCCTGTCCGATCTCCTCGCCGAACGAGTAGCCGATGTTGACCGAGAAGAGGCCGGCTAGCGCATCGAGGTAGCGCTTCCCGTTCGAGTCTTCCAGGTAGCACCCCTCCCCGCGCACGATGATCGGGACGTCGGCGACCTCGAACCCGCCCATGCGGGTGAAGTGCATCCAGAGGTGATCCTTGGCGGCTTTCTGGAGATCGAGTGGAATCGGCGTCGTGGTGGTCATGTCGCTCCCTGTGTTCGTTTGGCGCTCCGGTACTGCCACAGGACGTTACCGAGCGCGAGGGCGATGGCGACGAGGAAGATGGCGCTCGCGACCACGTTCACCTGCGGCGGGACGGAGACGCGCGCGATCCCCCAGACGAAGACCGGGAACGTCTGCGTCACGCTCCCGCCGTTGAAGTAGGTGATGACGAAGTCGTCGATGGAGAGCGCGAAGCCGAGCAGCGCGGCCGCGAGCATCGCCGGCGCGAGCAACGGCAGCGTGACCTTGCGGAACGTCGTGATCTCGTTGGCGCCGAGGTCCATCGCGGCCTCCTCGAGATGCCGGTCGAACCCGATCAGGCGTGCCTTCACCGTGACGACGATGAAGCTGACGATGAACAGCACGTGCGCGATGAAGATCGTCACGAACCCGAGCTGGAAGACCGCAGTGGCGTTCAGGAAGAGCGTGAGGAGCGATGCGCCGAGGACGATCTCCGGCGTCGCCATCGGCAGGAAGATCAGCAGGCTCGTCGCCCCACGTCCGACGAAGCGGTGGCGGACGATCGCCATGGCGATGAGCGTGCCGAGCACCGTGGCGACGATGGTCGCGAGGAAGCCGATCTCCAGCGACCGGATGACCGCAGCCTGGATGCCGAGCACGTCGTTCCAGTTGACCCAGTTGTCGAGGGTGAACCCTTCCCAGACGTAGTTGAAGCGGCCGGAGGGAGCGTTGAAGGAGAAGAGGATCACGACCGCGATCGGCAGCATCAGGTAGGCGATGACCAGGAGTGCGTATGCGGTGAGCGCATGGCGCTTCACGAACGCCCACGAACGCGCCGCGATGCTAGGCCGTGCACGGGGAGTGGGTGCCGCGACGCTCGTCACCCGGTCAGCCGCTCCGACCCCACGATGCGGGCGTAGATCAGTAGGGCGACGAGGATCGCGCCCATGAGGAGGAACGAGAGGGCGGCTGCGCTCGGATAGTCGAGTGACTCGAGGAACTTCGACTGGATGACGTTCCCGATCATCGACTGCTTGGGTGTGCCGAGAAGTGCGGCATTGATGAAGTCACCCGCGGCCGGAATGAACGTGAGGAGCGTCCCCGCCACGATCCCGGGCGCCGACAATGGGAGGGTCACGCGCAGGAACGCCCGGGTCGGCGACGCGTACAGGTCCTTCGCCGCTTCGAGGAGGCGCGGGTCGATCTGCTCCAGAGAGACGTAGATCGGGAGCGCCATGAACGGGAAGAAGTTGTAGGTGATCCCGGCGACCACGGCGAACGTCGTCGCGAGCAGACGCCCATCGGGGCCGAGGATGTGGAGGTCTCTCAAGAGTGAGACGACCGGCCCCTGGTCGGCGAGGATGTTGAGCCACGCAATCGTCCGCACGAGGTAGGTGACGAAGAAGGGCGCGACGATTGCGAGCAGGAACAGGTTGCGCCACGGACCCGCCCTGAACGCGATCCAGTAGACGAGCGGATATGCCAGCAGCAGACACGCGATCGTCGCGATCCCCGCGTAGACGAACGACCGCACGAACTGCTGGTGGTAGTCGCGGATCCCGTCGGAGAAGTTCGAGAACTCCCATGTGAACTGGAAGTGCGGAAAGTCGCCGGACTGGAGCGACTCGTACCCGAGGAACAAAAGCGGGATCAGGAAGAAGATCGCGAGCCAGAGGATCCCGGGTGCGAGGAGGAGATAGGGCGTCCCGCTCCGGTGCCGGTGGAAGAACGTTCCCATCGCGACGCGCTACGTCCCCTTCACCTGCAGCCACCTGTCCGTGTAGTCCTGGTTGGTCAGCATGGCGGGGTCGTTCTGATGCATCTGCGCGAGCATCTCATCGGTCGGGAAGACGAGCGTGTTCTCGATCGCCTTCGGATTGATCTTCGCGGCCGCTTCCTTGACACCCTTGACGGACGAGATGTAGTTGGCGCCGAGAGCAAGCTGCGCGGCGATCTCCGGGTCGTACACGAAATTCATGTACGTCGACGCGGTCGGCACGCTGCCTCCGAGCGGGATGAGCATGTTGTCGGTCCAGATGATCCCGCCCGCCTCGGGGATCACCCACTTGAGCTTCGGGTTGCCGAGGTTCACGATGTCGCCGGACCAAGCCATGCTGGCCGCGAGGTCGCCTGTCGAGAGCGGCTGCGCATAGTCGTTGCCGTAGAACTTGCGGATCTGGCCCGAGTCCACAGCTGTCTTCAGAGTGGTGATCGCCCGATCGAAGGACTCGTCCGTGACCTTTGCAGGGTCGTCGCCGTTGCTGAGCATGATGAGGCCGAGGGTGTCGCCCATCTGACCCCAGACGCCGACCTTGCCCTTCAGGTCCGGATCCTCGAAGAGCTGCTTCACGCTCGTCACCGGCCCGGTGACGTCCTCGTTCCAGGCGATCCCGTCCATGCCTGAAAACCACGGGAGCGTGTACTCGCGGTTGGGGTCGAATGGAGGACTCGCCTGCACGTCGATGAGGTTCGAGATGTTCGGGATGAGGCTCTTGTCCAGCTTCAGCGCCCAGCCGTTGTCGAGGTACTCGCCTAGGAACTTGTCGTTGTCGGTGGTGACGATGATGTCGCGACCGATCCCCTGTCCCTGGCTCAGGCGGCCCTGGACGGTCGCGAAGTACTCGGGATTCCCGTTGATGTCTTCGTAGTAGTTGACCTTGATCCCGGTCTTCTTCGTGAACTGCTCGAGCGTCGTGGGACCCGTCATGCCGGCGGCCTTGCGGGTCTTCGGCGTGTCGGTGTAGAGCTCCCAGTTCGAGAAGTTCAGGACGTCGTTCACCTCGCCGTCGCCCGCGCTGCTCCCGCCACCGCCCCCGCCGCAGGCCGCGAGCAGACTAGGCAGCGACAGCAACGTCAAGCCCGCGGCTCCACGCCGCAAGAGCTGATCCCTGGTCATCCTCGGATTCATGTCTCGCTCACCTCGCCTTCCGCAGTGGGTTCGGGTTCGTCGGCGACCACGAACATCGCGTCGGGGGCCCAGCTGAGGATGACGTTCTCCCCTGGGGCCGGAACGCGACCGCCGCGGTCGATGTTCTGGGCAAACACCTGGATCTCGCCGGCCGCGGTGCGCACCACGACCTGGGTCGCGACTCCGATGTACGCGCTCTCGGAGATGGTTCCCGGTAGCTCGTTCGCGCCCCCACCGCGACCGATCGTGATCTTCTCGGGGCGAACGCCCGCCGACACGCGGCCGCTGCGCCCGTTCACCTCCGCTCGCACGAGCTCGCCGGTGGCGAGGCGCACCCCGTCGGATCCCTCGACGTTTCCCTTGAGCAGGTTCGACACGCCGAGGAATCCCGCCACGAAGGGCGTCGCGGGCTTTTCATACAGCTCCTGCGGCGGGCCGAGCTGCTCGATCTGCCCACCGTTCATCACGGCAATCGTGTCCGCCATCGTCATCGCCTCCTCCTGGTCATGTGTGACGTGGACGAAGGTGATCCCGATCTCGTGCTGGATCCGCTTGAGCTCGAGCTGCATCTGCTTGCGGAGCTTGAGATCGAGCGCGCCGAGTGGCTCGTCGAGCAGGAGCACTCGAGGATGGTTCACGAGCGCGCGACCGAGTGCAACCCGCTGCTGCTGACCGCCCGAGAGCTGCTTCGGCTTCCGCTTGGCGAACCCGGACAGGCCCACGAGCTCGAGCATCTCCGCCACACGACCTTTGAGCTCTCCTTTCGGCACCCGCTTTCGCTCCAGCCCGAACGCGACGTTGTCCTCGACCGACATGTGCGGGAAGAGCGCGTAGCTCTGGAAGACGGTGTTGACGTCGCGCTTGTACGGCGGCAGCCCGACGACGTCCTGGTCGCCGAGGAAGATCCGACCCTCGGTCGGCTCCTCGAAGCCACCGATCATGCGGAGTGTCGTCGTCTTGCCGCAGCCTGACGGCCCGAGCAACGCGAAGAAGGATCCCCTCGGAACCTCGACCGAGATCCCGTCCACCGCAACGGCCTCGTCGAAGCGCTTGACGACGGCTTCGAGCCGGACATCGGGCGCCGCAGTGTCCGCTGAAGTCATGCGAGCTTCACGCAGACGTGCTTGATCCGCGTGTACTCCTCCATCGAGTAGATCGACATGTCCTTCCCGTAGCCCGACTCCTTGAAGCCGCCGTGCGGCATCTCCGAGGCGAGCGGGAAGAGGTGCTCGTTGACCCAGACGGTGCCGAAGTCGAGCTTCGCCGCGACCTTCATCGCGCGTCCCAGGTTCTCGGAGAAGACCGAGGCTGCAAGCCCGTAGCGGACGCCGTTCGCCATCTCGATCGCTGCCTCGTCCGAACTGTACGACTGCATCGTGACGACCGGCCCGAAGACCTCGTTCTGCACGATCTCCGCGTCCTGGCCGACGTCGGTGACGATCGTCGGCTTCACGAAGAAGCCGCGGTCGCCGACGGCCTCGCCCCCGGTGAGGATCGTCGCCTTCGCATCGCTCGCGCGCTCGAGGAAACCGAGGACTCGCTCCTGCTGCTCGGCCGAGATGACAGGGCCCATCCCGATGTCGTCGTCCGTTGCCGGATCGCCGACCGTCAGCGACTCGACCGCCTTGACGGTCTCCGACACGACGTCGTCGTAGATCCGCTCTGAGACGAGGATGCGCGAGGACGCCGTGCAGTCCTGGCCGGAGTTGAAGTAGCCGCCGATCTTGACCGCCTCGGCCACGGTGGCCGGGTCGGCATCGTCGAGCACCACCATCGGCGCCTTGCCGCCGAGCTCGAGGTGAACGCGCTTCACCGTTTGCGCCGCGTTGGCAGCGATGAGCTTGCCGGTCGCCGTGTCGCCCGTGAGCGACACGAGGCGAATGTCGGGATGCCGCACGAGCGTGTCGCCGACCGGGATCCCGTCGCCTGTCACGACCTGCAGGACGCCCGGCGGGATCACGTCTTGGGCGAGCTCGGCGAAGCGGAGCATGGACAGGGGCGTCTGCTCAGCAGGCTTGATGATCTGGACGTTCCCGGCCGCGAGCGCAGGACCGATCTTCCACATCGCCATGAAGAGCGGGTAGTTCCAGGGGCAGATGCCCGCCACGATCCCGAGCGGCTCGCGCCGGATCATCGACGTGTAGCCCGCGGCGTACTCGCCGGCTGCCTTCCCTTCGAGGTTGCGGGCAGCGCCGGCGAAGAAACGTAGGTTGTCGGACATCACAGCCGGCTCGTCGACGGCAACCCACCACGGCTTGCCGACGTTGAGCGACTCGAGCCGTGCTAGCTCCTCCGCGTTCTCGTCGATGATGTCGGCGAGCTTCAGCAGGAGCTCCATGCGGTCCTTCGGCGTTTTGTCCTGCCACTCGCTCCACGCCTTCTTCGCGGCGTCGACCGCGCGCTCGACGTCTTCGGCCGTCCCGCGCGGCACCTCGGCGATCACCTCGCCAGTCGCCGGGTTCAGGACCTCCATCGTCTCGCCTGACGTCGAGTCGACGAACTCGCCGCTGATGAAGTGCTTCTGCTTGGTTACCGACACACTCACGTCAAGCCTCCGTTTCGGTGAAATCGACAGCAGCGTAACTCCGTCATGGCGGACGCTACAAGGCCCCGCGTTCAGGTAGAACCCGTGGCGCCGTGAGGATCTTGGTCGTGGGAACGGGTGGCGTCGGCTCCGCCTTCGCCGCGATTGCGCAGCGCCGCTCGTTCTTCGAGCACTGCGCGCTTGCCGACTACGACCCTTCCCGCCCCTCCGCGGTCGTCGCAGAGCTCGACGACGACCGCTTCAGCGGGCACTGGATCGACGCATCGAGCAAGCACGCAGTTCTCTCGCTGATCCGAGAGACCCACGCCGATGCCGTCTTGAACGCGGTCGATCCGCTGTTCAACGTCCCGATCTTCGAGGCGTCATTGGAGGCCGGCACGACGTATCTGGACATGGCTATGACGCTGTCCGAGCCCCATCCCACGAACCCGTACGAGGAGGTCGGGGTCAAGCTCGGCGACTACCAGTTCGACCGCGCGAGGACCTGGGAGGAGCATGGACTGCTCGCTCTCGTCGGGATCGGGATCGAGCCGGGCGCTGCAGACGTGTTCGCCCGGTACGCCGCGGACGAGCTCTTCTCCGAGATCGACGAGGTCGGCATCAGGGACGGCGCCAACCTCACGGTCGAGGGCTACGACTTCGCGCCCACCTTCTCGATCTGGACGACGATCGAGGAATGCCTCAACCCGCCGGTGATCTGGGAGCGCGGCCGCGGCTGGTTCACGACGGCGCCGTTTTCCGAGCCGGAGGTGTTCGACTTCCCGGAGGGGATCGGGCCGGTCGAGTGCGTGAACGTCGAGCACGAGGAGGTGCTACTCGTCCCACGCTGGGTCGAGTGCAAGCGCGTCACCTTCAAGTACGGGCTCGGCGACGAGTTCATCGAGGTGCTGAAGACCCTGCACAAGCTCGGCCTCGACTCGAAGCAGAAAGTGCGCGTGCGCGACATCGAGGTCGCTCCGCGCGACGTCGTCGCGGCAACGCTCCCCGACCCGATGACGCTTGGCGACCGCATGACGGGGAAGACCTGCGCCGGAACGCTCGTCTCCGGTCTCGGAAAGGACGGGAAGCCGCGAACGACCTACCTGTACCACGTCGTCGACAACGAGTGGTCGATGCGCGAGTACGGCTCGCAGGCGGTCGTCTGGCAGACGGCCATCAACCCGGTAATCGCGCTCGAGCTGCTTGCTTCCGGAACGTGGAAGGGAGCGGGTGTGCTCGGGCCCGAGGCGTTCCCCGCGCAGCCGTTCCTCGACAAGCTGGCCGAGTACGGCTCACCGCACGGCATCGTCGAGCTCGGGCCGTAGCCACGGACACGTCTCCTACGGCCATCTGGTGCGCAACGCCGATCAGCGCCAGGCTAGAAACCGTAGTCGACCTCATGAAGGGTGGCGACGATGAAGGAGAACCCGACACCTAGAGATCGGGAGTGGTATCTCCGCCTCGCGGAGAACCCCAACGCAGCACGTGAGTACATGGCAGACATCCTCGCTCGGGTCGAGGCGCGCCGGCAGGAGCGACAGGCCCGCCGAGAGCGAAGCCTGCTTCGGCGACTGCTTGCTCGATAGACACCGGCTCCTGAGGTCGATTACTTCGGCCGCCGTTCGTCGTCTAACCAGTGATGCGATCTAGGATCGACCTATGGCGAAGGTGAGGTTGCGAGCGCCCCTCTCCGAGCTCGCAGGGGGCAAACGCGAGCTCGAGCTCGGCGGCGCGACCGTGGCCGACGTTCTCCGGGCCCTCGAGCACGAGCATCCGGACATCAAAGGTTGGATCCTGGACGAGCAGGGCGAGATTCGTGAGCACATCAACGTCTTCGTGAACAAGGAATGCGGACGGAAGGCAACGCCGCTCCGCCCGGATGACCGAGTCCACATCATTCCGGCGATCTCAGGAGGTTGAGCGACGTGACCGAGCTACTGATCGGAACCAAGAAAGGCCTGTTCATGCTTCGCGGGGCGCCCGACGCCGGCTTCGAGGTGAGCGCGCGAGCATTCGCGGGCGAGCCCGTCGAGTACGCGATGCGCGACCCACGAAGCGGCAGGTACTTCGCCTGTGTCACGTCGGCGTTCTACGGCCCCAAGCTCTTCGTGACCGACGATCCCGCCGGCGAGTGGCAGCAGGCCGAAGGCCTCGCCCTCCCCGAGGAAGGTGAGGCGGCACTCATCAGGCTCTGGTTCGTCACGCCCGGCGAGGAGGAAGGGCTGCTCTACGCGGGCGGCGACCCGGGCGTCCTGTTCGAGAGCCACGACGGGGGAATGAACTGGGAGCTCAACAAGGGCTTCTGGGAACAGCCCACGCGACCGGAATGGAATCCCGGCGCAGGTGGGATGTGCCTGCACTCCATAGCGACCTGGCCCGGAGACCCCTCGCGTCTCGCCCTGGCGATCTCGGCCGTCGGCGTGTGGCTCTCCGATGACGGGGGCCAGACCTGGCGCCACGGCAACAAGGGCCTCGTTCCGCGGTACATGCCGGAGGAGGCAAGGGCGGAGACGATCACGCTCTGCGTCCACAACCTCCACCGCGCTCCGAGCCGCCCCGCACGGCTGTTCATGCAGTTTCACGGGGGCGTGTACCGCTCCGACGACGCTGGCGAGAGCTGGGAGAGCATCGCGGACGGCCTACCGTCGGACTTCGGCTTCCCAATCGTGCTCGACCCGGCGGACCCTGACAGCGCCTACGTGATTCCGCTCGTCGCAGACGTGGACCGGGTGACGCCCGATGGTCGGGTGCGTGTCTACGAGACGCGCGACGCGGGTGCCTCGTGGACAGCCCGCGGCGACGGCCTACCCGGGGACAACGCGTACCTGACGATCCTTCGCCAGGCGTTCGACCGAGACGGATCGGGCCCCGACATGGGCCTCTACTTCGGGGCCACCTCGGGAGACGTCTTCGGCTCGGGAGACGCCGGCGCGACGTGGTTCACCGCGGCGACGAAGTTGCCGCCCGTCCATTCCGTTCGCGTCGCGTAAGGCGCGGGGTCAGACCCGCGGGGTCCGCCCCTCTTCGCGTAGGGGCGAGGCATGCCTCGCCCGGGCCGGGCGTGCCCGGCTCCTACGAATCGAAGCCGCTGGCGTCGACCTTCTCGACCGCGATGCGGACGGTGACGCGGCGCTCTCCTGGCTGACGAAACGGATATGAGTCCGCGCCGATGTACTTCTTGGCCAGGCGATCGATCTGATCGTCCGCGCCTTCG
>Ga0315273_10001310_pt1 | contig 28163 bp, 33 predicted proteins | sample YL17G02_0_MG_FD_205753 | JGI IMG/M metagenome (GOLD analysis project Ga0315273, IMG submission 205753) | Sediment microbial communities from Yellowstone Lake, YNP, Wyoming, USA - YL17G02_0 | ecosystem: Environmental > Aquatic > Freshwater > Lake > Sediment | place: USA: Wyoming | collected... | reverse complement strand
TAAATATATTTCCTTTACAATAAAAAATGATAACATTGTTCCTACTATTAAAAATATAAATGATTCATAAATTGACTCACTCATTAAACGTAAAGTATTAGATTTGTATTGTTGGTCTTGACGCAACACTTTTACACAAGCATCACCATTATTACAATACCAAGTCCATAAACCAATTATTGAACCTAAAAGGTGTTTAAAAAATCCACAAACTAACAACAGCACATAAAAATTTTTGATAAATGGAGAAAAAAGTAAATATATAAAAGATGTATATATCCCGACAAATATTGATTCAAATAAATAATTCATATTGATATATGATTATATTATATTAAAACAACTTAAATATAATTTTATAATTAAATAAAATATGCGCATTAAATTATCGGATAAATATTCATCTCAAAGAGAAGAAATATGTAATAAAATATTATATATTCTTCAACTTAATGAAGATAAATATTTTTTATTATGCGATTTAGATGAAGACTTAGATAAACAACGACTCATTCTTGACCTAAAAGATGACATTAAAACATTTTTCGCTTGTAGCACTATTTCAACATTTAAACCAAATTTTGAATGTAAACGCCCTTACCTAAACATAATTAGAAGTATTTTACGTCAACAAGGATATACAGTTGAAAGCAAAAATCATTGGAATAAGATTTCTAACGGCACTTTCCAAAGAACTATGAAATTTCACATTTATAAAGAGGGATAATTAAATATATTATATGTCTAAAATTATTTAAAAACAACTTTCCATATATTAGTATAAATGGGTGGCAAACATAAGAAATGTCAAGGAGACAATTGTTCTCTAATAGCATCATTCGGGTTTAACAAAATAATAGGAACTAAATTTTGTAGTAAACATAAAGAAGACTGTATGATTAATCTCCTTTGTAAATTATGTAGCTGCGGAAAAGCACGACCTACATATAATTATGAAGGATTGAGCGCTAATTTTTGTAAACAATGTAAAACTGAAGATATGATAAATGTTAATGATAAAAAGTGCGAATGTGGTAAATGTCCCACCTTTAATTTTGAAGGATTAAAAGCAGAATATTGCGCTAAATGTAAAACCGAAGATATGATTAATGTAGCCAATCAACCTTGTAAATGTGGTAAAAGTTCAAGACCTAATTTTAATTTTCAAGGATTACGACCAAAATATTGTTCTAAATGTAAAGATGAAGATATGATAAATGTTACTCACCATAAATGTTTTTGTGGAAGAGTTCAACCATCATTCAATTTTGAAGGATTAAAGCCTATATATTGTGTTAAATGTAAATTAGATGGAATGATTATTATAAACAAACGGCGATGCATTAAATGTAATTACGGACAAGGTGATTACAATTTTTTTGGTCTTAAACCACAGTTTTGTTCAAATTGTAAACAAGAAGATATGATAAATATTTCAATTAAATGTAAAAATGATATTTGTGTATCATCTGGTAATGTAAAATACAATTATTATTGTAGTCATTGTTATGTTAATTTATTTCCAAATGACCCATTATCATTACAAGTAAGAAAAAAATCTAAAGAAAATTATGTAAGAGATTTTTTAAGAGAAAAATTTAATGATTTTATACACGACACTATTTTATGGACAGGAAATTGTGATTGCTCTCATCGACGAAGAATTGATTTCCGTAAATTAATTGGTAATACATTATTATGCATTGAAGTTGATGAGAACCAACATAAAAGATACAGTAATAAGGACGAAGAAATTCGTTATGATGATTTATTTATGATTCACGGTGGTAAATTTATTTTTATTCGTTTTAATCCTGACAATTATATTAATCAAAATGGCACAAAAGTAAACCCATATATGAAAAAAAGAATGGCAGATTTATATGATGAAATTATTAATCAAACTAATAGAATTTTACAAGATAAAAATAATGAGTTATTAGAAATTGTTTCTTTATTTTATGATGGATTTAATTAATATTATTTTTTCATTCTAGTCCCACAATTTGTACAGGAAATATATAAAGTCATACTTTCATCTGCAGACCTCGTTTGAAGCGCATAATAGTTACATTTTTTTGAAAAACATTTCCTACAAGTAAAACTATCTGTATTCGCTTCAATAGTTTGTTCAAATTTATTTTTATCTCTCATAATTTTTGCTTTAATAAGTTTTTCCCACTTTTCAGGACATAATTCTTGATGTGTCATAAAAGCTATATCTTGTGATTTAACCTCGCCGTTATTTACGCTTTTAATTAAATCATCATTTTTAAGATTTATGTATATACTGCGTAGACGGTCGACATAAATTTGAACGAAGAATGGATTGTCCCATTTTTTAACTACCTTTTTATTTGTTGCTTCTTTAAGCGCCCAATTATGAACTCCTTTTTCTAAATTTATCGCATATTTTTCTTTTTCAAAATATACCGCTAATTTTACGCGAATATTTTTTCTAAATAGCTCAGGGTTTTCAATCTTACGTTGTGACATTCTTATCTAAATATAATAATACATATTATATTTAAATTATAATCAATTTTATTTATTAATTAAAATGATTTTGTTACTTTATCACTTTATTCACCATCACTTTCAATATAAGATTCTTCGGATAATTCTGAACCGGGATCTTCTAATTCAATCTCATCCTCGGTATCACTATTACTTTTACTCACTTCTGATGCTATATCTTCTTCCGATTCCATATCTTCTTCGGTTTCACTATCAACTACAAACCCGTCTTTCAAGTAACCACCTTTTTTTGTTTTCATATTATTTGGAATACTTTCTAATTCATCTTCTTCATTTTCGTCTTCTTTACATGTTAAACTTAAATCCTCGAATCCACCAAACAATTTTTCATATATTTTATTCCATAATTCAAGTGTTAAATTTATATGACATTTATTTGTAAAATGTCCTTCTGGGATCATTCCAACTAATGCACAAGAACCAAAATATAATTGTTTATCAACTGGTGGAGGGAAATCATATTTATTTTCCATATTCGCCTTACCATTTAATTTTCCATACATTTGAATTAACAAACGTTGCCCATCTATCTTAACAGGCCATTCCACCTGTAAATTAAACCCATCTGATTTTTTAAATCCACACTTTTTATAAAGCTCTTCAACATTATATACTTTTACTGCCAGTGTTTTTAATGACCCACCTTTATCAACAATAATAATAGTCACTGATTTTTGACTCATAATATATTTAATATATTATACTTTTATATTGTTTTAAAAGCTATATATTGTTTAATTAATTATTACAACTATTTAAATACTATATATGATATAATATAATGCACGGATCATTATTATGTTTATCATGTTGTAGAAGTTCTGAATCAGCGTGTTATTGTTTTGCAAGGGCTTTATTTATACTATGTTTAGACAATCTCGAATTTAATAAAAAAGTAATTAAATATCATCAAGAATTTAAAGATGATGATGATGATGTAAACACATATAATAATTATAATGACAAATATAATACGTTAGATGAAGCAAAAGATTTTGTTACAAATTATTATGAAAGTAAATTTACAAAATTTAATATTTATTGATATAATATGTATTATATAATATGTATTATATAGGCTAATCTAATCTTTTTCTATATTATGTTATCTTGGATTATACAAATTTCTTTAATTTCAATAATATTTATTTTTTTGGTTCATCATATATTAATGTTTTTTAAAAGTACGTTAACCGTTCCAAAAATCAAAGATTTAGTCAATTCTCCAAATCAAAAATATCAAAATATATATGATACCATTTCTAATAGTTCTAATAGTTATGCTGGATATACAGATATTGATTTATTACCTAGCGATACAACTGAATTCACCAAAATGAATTCAATGAAAAATGAGTTAAAAACGTTTTTAAAAAAACAATTAAACGGGAACACTGAAAATGTAATGGGAATGGATTTTACGCCAGAAAACATTTCAACATTTTAATAAAATATACTTAAAGACATAAATACATATTAATATACCATTCTATTATGTTTAGTGAAGAAGTAATTAATAAAATTATGCGAAATTTTCCTAAGTTTGAACTTTGTTATGAGAAAATAACACATAAGAAAGTTCTTGACTCAAGTGCTATTCTAGCTATTCCTGAGGGAAATAAAGGATTTGCTTGGTTTACCAGTTATAAAAATAATTGTGTTTGTTTATTGTTAAATATTAATGAAAATAATCAATTTACTAATATTAAACAACTAACAACCAGTTTTACTGATAATTTGTCTTTAGGATCAGGTACTATCTTTTATGGAACATCTATTAAAAATAAACCCCATTATTTTTGTGTTGAAGATATGTATTATTATGCTGGTAAATCCTATTATAATTATTCGTATTATTCAAAATTAGAAAAATTAAAGGATATATTTAAATACGAATTATTACAAATCGCTTTAGTTGATAAATATACTATTTTTGGTCTCCCATTAATATTAAATGATTTACAATTACTTGTAAAAAATATTCAATTGTTACCTTATAACATAAGTGATATTAAATTTCGTTTTTTTGAAAATGACAAATCAAAAAAAATACTTTATATGAAATATTTTAAACCCGGTTCACAAAAAAAAGAAAACCATTTACAAAAGAGATCTATATTTAAAATTATTCCAGATATTGACCCCGACATTTATCATTTGTTTGTATATAAAAATGGAATAGAAGAGTATTATGATATGGCATTTATTCCCGATTATAAAACCAGTGTATTTATGAATAATTTATTTAGAAATATTAAAGAAAATGCAAATTTAGATGCAATTGAAGAAAGTGATGATGATGAAGAATTTGAAAATAATAGAGAAGACAAATATGTTTATTTAGATAGACATTTTAAATTGGTTTGTGAATATAATAGTAAATTTAAACGATGGGTTCCTATAAGTTTAGCTGGTGAAAATGACAAAATAACAACCTATAATATGATTATATAGTAACCTAAATATATTTAGAATAATATAATATTAAATCTTATGATAATATATAATGAAGCCGTTTTCTATAGGAAATTTAAATAATTCTCCACTAAATAATGTAAATCCTGCTTTTGTTAATGTAGATGGATCAAACGCAAGTAGTTTTCTTTTATCTAATAAACATATACCAACTGGTCCTCATACGTTGCCGGCTCCTGGTAATAATGTTCAAAGTGCGGCAGGAATATTCCCTTATTCTCAAAAAGGAGGAAAAATAAATAAGAAAAAAATAAATAAAATCTCACGAAAATATAAGATGAAAGGTTCAAAAAAAACAATCAAAAAACGCGTTCGAAAAATGAAAAAACGTTGTCGTTCAAGATATGCTAGAAGAATGTCTAGACGAACACGTAATTCTAGACGGCATATGAAGGGTGGTGCGTTTCAATCCCCTATGACAACTCCTAACTATACTGCTGGTCATTCTCAATTTCAAAATAATAATGGTAGTTTATCAAATACTTATTATATTGGTAGTTCGTTATCTGCTGGACAAAGTGCTTTAGCAAATCCTCCTCCTTTTCAACATATTGCCGGCGCAAGTATTTCTGATAATTTAAATCATAATACATTAAATGCGAATGGTAATATTGGTGCAGGGTCTGGCTTTCCAAGCAGAGGATGGTTTTAATATAATATAAAATTGAATTAAATTTTTAAGTTAATTAAATACTATTATTAACTTAAAAATGTCTTGCGACTATTATATTCAATCTGATTTAGTTATTATCTATACAGATTCAAATAATAGATCGTCTAAAACAATTACGAATCGAAATTTGAAAAAAATATATTTCACAAATATTCCTGGATTTGATTCAGACGACGATGAAGAAAGTCAGAAAATAAAATATAATGAAGCATTGGAAATTTTTATTAAAACAAATAATTATAAAAAATATATATATCAAAAGGAAGAGTGGATTAAAAAATCATATAAAAAACGTTATTTAAAAGACCTACGAATTCTCTGTCCAGGCATTGTAAAAATTATTGATATTTATAAAATATATTCTACATTGGAGCGAAATTTAGATGTATTACAATTCTAATAGATATTATATTAAATATATATAAATATATAATTACATAATTATAAATAATGGGAAAATATAATTTTGATTTACTAAATACATTTTGTAATGAAAACAATATTAAATTACTAGAAGACTATAAAAATTCATATCTTAAACATAATTCAAAAATATTATTAGAATGTAAACAATGTTTTAAAAAAACTGAAAAATGTTTTGCATATATGGTTAAAACAAAAAAAGCGATTTGCAAAATATGTATTACAAAAAATTCTTTACCAAAACAAAAAGAAACTATGTTACAAAGGTACGGTGTTGAACATGCTTCTCAGTCAGAAACAATACAAGAAAACGTAAAAAAATTTTATATAGAAAAATATGGAGTTAATAATCCATCAAAAACTCAAGAAGTTAAAGATAAAATGATTGCTACAAATTTAAAAAGATATGGTGTGAAATTTGTTATTTTTAATGAAGAAATAAACAATAAAATGAAAACAACAAATTTACAAAAATATGGTGTTGATAATCCATTAAAAAATAATAAAATCAAACAAAAAATAAAACAAACAAACTTAATAAAATATGGAGTTGATAACCCTGCGAAAAACATAGAATGTATAAATAAAATGAAAAAAACTAATTTAGAAACTTACGGAGTTGAATTTCCCTTACAAAATAAAGATATATATTCTAAACTTATAAAAACGAATTTAGAAAAATATGGGGTTGAATGCACTATGCAAGACCCTAACATATTATTAAAACAAACAAAAAGTTGTTATAGAGTGAAAAAATATATTTTACCATCCGGAAAAATTATTGATTATCAAGGATTTGAAAATTTTGCTATAAATGATTTGCTTAAAGACAATATTGATGAAAATGATATAATAACATGTAAAACAAAAGTACCTACTTTATATTATATTGATACCAAATCAAAAAAAAGAAGACATTTTGTTGATATTTTTATCCCAACTAAAAATTTATGTATAGAAGTAAAATCAATATATACATTTTCGGTTAATCCAGACATTATATTTTTAAAACAGAAATACGCAAAAGAATCTGGCTATAATTATGAAATTTGGGTATATGATAGAAAAGGAAATATAATAAAAAGAGATATATAAAATATTATTTTTTAATTTTTAATAGACATACCCCAGAAGTTACTTTATTTGTGTTATTGTTATCTTCTTCATCAGATGAAGACGAATTTGTCTTTAATTTATTACACGTGTAGTCATCTTTTTGACAATTATACATATTTTTATCATAATTATAACTATCGCATTCAAATATATTATAATTTTGTTTTTTATAATATGTCTTTCTTTTTAACCATTGTTTTTGAAATACATTATGATTGTCTTTGATATCATAAATAATTGGACTTGAAAATGCGTGCTTTGCGCGAAGAATTCTTCCTACAGACTGAACAATATCTGTTTTTGGAGTGATTAAAAATTCAGCATTTAAGCTGGGAATATCAAGAGCTTCGCTAGCCATAGAAAAACTTGCTAGTACTACTTGCTTTTTTTCTGATTTTTTTAATTCACATTCTTTCATTCCACCAACATAATATCCTACAGACACTATATTTTTACACACTATTTTGTTATAAATATAATGTAATACATTTAAATTATGAGATAATATAAGTGTTTGTAATTGTTCTAATGGTTTAACATATGGATTTTCTATATAATTCTGTTCATATTTAAATCGTTTTCTACAATTTGGACATTTAGGAATATTTTTTTTATATAATTCTTTTCCATCTTTATCAAGTCCAATAAATACCGGAATTTCGGCTATTGATTCAATTTCTTGCATACAAGGTAAGCAATATTTTATTGTGTCACAACATGTATTTTTTATTAAATAATTTTTATTTTCAAAACAAATTTGACATTCTGGATTTTTTAAATTCATTTCTTTTTTATGATTTTCTATTATATTTTTTTCAATATTATCTACTTCTATAAAATCAGTTAATATTTTAATAATAAATTCAGTTCTATTATTATAACTACATAATTTACTTATCATTGTGCTTATTTGAGGGTTTCCTTTCCAATCCAATACTATTTCATTAAATTCTTCATCATTTGTTTTAAATGTAATAGCTCTTACTTGAACATTATTTTCATCTTTTCTTTCAACTTTATGAACCACTTCGCCTAGAAACATTTTAAATACTTTTGTTGTTCCATCCTTACGATTCATTGTAGCACTTAATCCTAACATATATTTAGTAACAACTTTAAAAAGGGCATTTGAAAATGTCTCACTTGAAATATGATGAACTTCATCAATAATTGTTAAACCAAAACTATCAAATAATGTTGATGGATATTCTTTATTAACTAAACTTTGTAACATACATATAACAATATCTTTACCTTCAACATCAATAATTTTACCTTGAATTTTTCCTATTTTAGCTGTAGGTATAAATTGTTTAATACGTTCAATCCATTGATTCATTAAAAATTCTTTATGCACAATTACGAGTGTTTTCTTTTTAATACAACTTATCAAGTTAAGACTTATTGATGTATTATGTGTTACCGTAAAATCACCCAATACAAATCGTTTATTTCCATTAATTTCAAATCCATAATAATCATCAATTTCCAATTTTTCAACTTTTAAACGATAAACTAGAGCATCTTTTATTTGTCGTCTTCTAGTTGACACTTTTCTTTTACATAATACTGGGATTTCTTCTAATCCAGAACCATATATACAAATTCTATTATATTCTCCTTCTTTTGGACCATTTTTTGCATTATAGCAAGTTTTTTTACATTTTTTTGAATAACAAGCAAACCCTAATGTTCTACATAAATATAATATATCTTCTGCTAATAAAGTACTTTTTTGTATAATTTCATAACAATTTCCCTTATTGTAACCATCTGAGTCAATTAACCCTGCTAATACTTTAAGACGAATAATTCTGTTATTACATTTATAATTATAAGGTATATGTTTATTGTTAATTAAATTATTGCTTTTTAAAAATTTCATAAATCTATTTTCTTTTTTGACACCACAAATTCTGTAATCATATTGTGACATATAACTTAAGTATAAATCTTTATATTCAGTTTTACATAGTTCAACAATATATTTAATAATACAACCTTCTTGGGTTGAAATTATAGGTCCTTTACTTGCTCCATCTCCGAGCCAATATCCTAATAAATACGGATCAAAATTTATTGGTATTTCATCAAAATTAATTCCAACTTTATATCCTAATAAAACTCCTCCTTTACTGTGAAAACATTTTGGTAAATCTAAAAAATCTTTTACTGATATGTCAATTATAGAACCCTTTTGTATTTTTTTACTATGATTTGTTGATGATTTTAATGATAAAATATGACTTTCATTACATATATATTCATCGCCTTTTTTACTACTTATCTTATACATTTGCTCTCTACCTCTAGCTAATGATAATACTTTTCTTGGTCTAGAATCATCACCCATTAATAAATCTCCTATTTGTATATTTTCAACTAACTCAAAATTTCCATTATAAAGCATTACTTTTGTTCCTTTTCCTAGACATTTTCCGAAACCACACGGCAATTCGAGTAACCCTCCTCCTCCTTCTTTAATATGGTTTAAATATTTTTCTACAACTGGAACCTGATTTTCTCTCAACGTTCCTTCGAATTTTAAATCAATATTGTCTCCCTCTGTAATTTTTATTGTTTTAGCTGGTCCGAACAATTCTTCACCAAAATAACGCGGCAAATACAGTTTTTTGTCATTTTCTCTATAAGCCATAAATGTTTTTTGAACCTGTACTGGCGACCCAGGTACATATGGTTTCACCATTAACATCTCTTTTAATGCAAATTGTTCTTTAATAGATAATTCTTTTTTAAGTATAGTATACCCTTTATTACCAAGGTATGTATTTAATGTTTGGGACCATATAATTGTTTCTTTTATATCTTGTTTACCCATTTGGATATAATATTTATTAAATTGTATTTAGATTGTTTATTAAATATTATATAATCTTTAGAAAAATGAAGCTAAAATTCGCTATTATACTTTTTTATAAAGTATATTTTTTTAAAAGTATAATATATATGATGGATTATTTTAATAAAAAACATATGCCAGAACTTGTACTATCCGTATTATTTGTTATATATTTAGTAATTGGATATCAAGTTCCACACGGAGTAGCAACTATGATTGATACCACTCTTGGAAAAATTGTTGTTTTATTAGTAGCATTAATGTTGTTCGCATATTCTAATCCCGTTTTAGGTGTTTTGGCGTTGTTAGTTGCTTATCAATTAATTAAAGGTGCTTCAGTAAAAACAGGAATGGCTGGTTTAGAAGAGTATTACCCAACAGAAGCAAAAAAATGGAGCCCATTTACATCGACCCATCAATTTCCCTATACTTTAGAGCAAGAAATCGTTAAAAATATGACAACACAAAAATTCAACACAGAATATGTTAAGGCCCCATTTCGACCCATTTTAGATGATACTCACGATGCATCGCCTTTAAGTACTTAATTATATTATATATTTAAAGGATTTAAAGACGATTTAGGCAAAAGTTCTACACCACCTCCTTTTGCCGGCTTAATCAAATTTAAACCATATTTTATTCCATATAATAATACTATAAATATTATAGATCCAAGCAATAGTTTTACAAATGGATTATTTAACCAATCACCTAATTCATAATTTCCTATACCTGTATCTGTTATTATTTCTACTGTATCATCTGACGAACCAACCGGTTGACAATCTATATATATTTGACCATCTACATTTCCCATTGACGGACCCTTTTCATTATAAAATAATTTTGCACCTGATTTTATGCTATATGGATTACTTGTTATTATTGCTTGTAATGTTGTTAATGACTCTGGCATTATATCTAATGATGCCTCTACCGGAGAAAACACTATGTAATCCACATTTTCCGTACAAGGATTATATGGCTCTGTAGCCGAATATGAATAAAATGGCTTTTTTGGAACTAATATTTCTAAATTAAAGTTTGTAACGTTTACCGCTGTATAATCTCCTTCTGCTGGAGCATTAGAAGCTACCGTATCTATTAATGTTTTAAAAAACGAAGCACTATCACTTGAAGTATTATTGCTTTTTACAGGAACACAAACTAACAAAGGTTTAGAACCTGTATTCGATGTATGCACTACTATTAACTCTGCATCTGTTTTTGTATCATTATACGAATGTAATGAAGGAGTATATAATCTTAATTCTTGTACATCATATCCAATAGCATTATATATTGCAGAAGGTGATGAAGATTTGTCATATGAAATTGATATATATTCACCTCTATTTGTCGCATTACACGAACTATCATTATATTTAAACCTATATGAACATTTTAAACTACAATTATTTGTTATTTTTGATATACTTATATCTATTGGCGCTGTAGCATTTGGACAACTCATCTATATTATACCTTTAAAAAAAAGTATAATAAATACATTATAAAAAATTGAATATTTTTTTCATACTAACACTTTTTAAATATCTGCCAATGAATAACACCATTTATCTTATTTTAATTTCGATTTTATCCATTTTATTAATTATTACCTTATTATGGCTTTATTGTTTTTGTTGTTGTTATGTATGTGAAAAAAATAATCATACACATTCAATAGTAGAAAATAATGAATATTATAATAGTCTTAAGGAAGCAATAATATAACATTTTATATACATTTTTCTAAATGTAAAATTTTCTTAATCTAATGTAATATATGAAATTAACCAAATCTCGTTTACAAAGAATTATTAATAATAAAGGCAAACAAACCAGAAAAAAATATAAACAAACTAACAAACATTTTAAACACAATAACACCTCATATAAACGTACTAAACCATTTAACTTACGTAATACAACTGTTAAACATACGTACTAAAACGTTTATACCGTTAAACCGTTATACAAATGTACTAAACCGTTAAACAAATGGCAAATACTTAATCGTATCATTTTCATAAACGGTTACTCTAAATGCTTCATTATATCCTTCGACATAAATTGTATCACCATCAAATATTTTATCAACCCCATAATCATTTAAGGCACTTTTTCCTTTAAATGTTATCGGCAATTTTACGTTATTATGTTGGTTTGATATCGTATAGTACTGCCATTTATCTCTATTTGTAAATAGAGGTCGTCCCATTAAAGATAAAATATTATCCTTTGATGCTCCATTTAACGGCGTTATTATTCCCATTTGACGATACGATGTATCCACCGAACCTATGTTAGTTGATACATTTATTGGAACCATATTTCTTATTGGATTTGTAACCAAATAACGCTCATCTCTATATGGAGCAGCATAAGGGTCTAATAATACGTCTCTTGGTAAATGTAAGTCTCTTGGTAAATTATTATATGGCCAACTCGGTAAAAAATTATTTAACCAACCACTATTATTTGAATCATCCTTATTTATATCATTATTTACTGTAACACTTTTACTATTTGAATTGGAATAAATAAAAGTTACTAGAACTAACAAAATAATAAACAGTAGAAGCAATGTAACGTTTTCAACACATATTACCCCTGGTGGACATTTTTTCATTAATATATTATATTATTAAAATATATTAATCTTATTGTTTTTTACTAGGCGCTATTATTGGAGCATTACCTAAACCACCTATACCTTTTAATGAGTTAGTTAATCCACCAATATCAAAATCCTTTAATAAACTTTGAGCACCTTGTAAAACAGGAACCATATTTTGCATTGTATCAAATAAAGTTTGTTGTTGCTTCATTAATTTTTGTGTATCATTTGTTAGTTGTTTAATAGAATCACTACCTAATATATTATCCAAATTTTGGTATGATTGCTCAATTGTAGCAGCATAATCTAATCGTGGACCAAAATGCTCCGATGTATTAGAACTTTTCTTACCGCCGATTTTTTCTCCAAAACCCTCTGGGCCTTCCTCTGTTGATGTATTTAAATCCGAATTATTCGCATCAATTATTTTTTTAGAACTATTTGCTTTTTTCTTTTCTAACTCTGCCTTAATTTCTTCATCACTGTTAGTTTGTTTTACAACATCTATAGCATCAGCTATTTCAGAATCACTATTTTCAATTTTACTTAATGTTGTTTCTGTTGTCTCTGTTGTCTCTGTTGTTTCGTTTTCTAAACCTTCTCGCATTTTTCTATTAAACATTAAAAAATTTGTTGATATTACAGCTATTAATAATATTACTGTCATATTTTTATTAAATTGATATGTTATTAAACTAACTAAACCAAAAAATATTACTGCTCTTGTTTGATTTGTAACTAAATAACCCAATACATTTGTAGCTGATATAAATACCATAAAATACAAAAAGTATTTGTTAGTTAATAATTTTGAAGATTCTCTTGCAAAACTCATACTATATATTATATTGTTTTAAAAAAAATTGAATAATTGTTTTAATATAAACAATATAATATATAATTATGCAATATCAACCGACTAACCAAAATAAATGGCATTTAATGTTATGTGAATTACATTTGCCTACAATGCATGGAAAAACAAATAATAGTGATCCTAATATTGAAACACATTATTTAATTCACGATTTATATAACCCTACTGAACTATATGAGACAAATTATTCATCTGATTCGGATGATTCTGATTCTAATGATGAAAATAATTCATATAATAGAATACATAATGCTATAAACTATCTTAAACAAAAATATTTATATATAACTTATGAATTCGACCCCATATTTCATAATCACCCAATCATAAGAAATTATTATAACATTGTTTCTAATCCTAATTATATTACACCCGAAATTGGACAATATATTATCTTACCAACCCTCGAAGCTGTTGCCGTTTTAAAAACATTTTGGATTAGAATTGTTCAAAGAAAATGGAAAAAAGTATTCAAACAACAACAACACATTATTAAAGAAAGATGTAAAATACACAGTTTACAATTTAGACAAACTACCGGACATTGGCCTATCCATTGTAAAACATTTCCTACATTAAAAGGAATGTTACATAACCTTTAAAAATAATTTATTTTCTTGATCTTCTTTTCGTTCTTGATCTTGGTCTTTTATATCCTTTTTTGGATTTTCTATTTGTCTCGATATTAGTATTTGAAGATGAAATTGATAAATTACTAACATCAGAACTTGCATTATTTAATTTATCGTTTTTATTATATGTGTAACCGCCTTTTTGATATTTTTTCATATGTTTATGACGAGTTCCAAGGTTACGAGTTCCAAGGTTACGAGTTCCAAGGTTACGAGATTTTCGAGGTCTTTTTTTCATTGTTTTACATTTACGTTTTCCTCCACTGATATTAGGGTCAGGTATAAATACTTTGTAATCTTTTAAATATGATTTTATAGCTTCTTCTTTATATGATGAGGTAAATACTTGTGACAACCGGTCACTAAGGGTGTCTTTTTGTGTTTGTGTTATTTTCTTACATTTCATATATTTTGATAAATATAATTTTAAAGAAGTTATATCGTTAAATGACTCTTTAAGAGTTAAAAGTTTGTTATAATTTTGTTCAACATCTGTATCACTATAAGATTCAGGTGGTCCTGATGATGGTGGTCCTGAAGAGCTTGAACTAGTTGTTTCTGATACAGCTGAGTTTATTCCACTTATAACACCACCTAATCCAGCTTGTATTGTATCTAATAAACCTTCGTAATCACCATAATTAGGATTGTTTAGGTCTATGTTTTTATCTATCATCTCTAATTGACTATTCAACACATCATTAACAGTTTCTAATTTTATAAGTAAACGTTGTTGATTTTCTTGAAGAGCTTTCAATTCATTATTTGCGGTTGCTTGTCCTCTTTGTGCATCTTCAGATTGTCTTCTTAATTCTTCTATGTTTTTATTAAGTTCGCCAATTTTTGCATCAGAATCTTGTTGTATTTTTTTTTGGATTTGTTCCATTTCTTTAAAACCTTCAGTATTTTTATCCGCCATTTCTTTTCTCGCAACGTCAATTCGTCTGCTACAATCAAGTTCCATCTCTCTAACCTTGTTGACTAAGTTAGCAATTTCTCCATCTAATTTGTCTTTATCCACGGTTGCAGTTTTAAGTCGATTATTTATATCATCGAAGTTGTTTCTCACGTCAACAAGTTCTGCTTTTGTTTGAATAAGTTCTGCTTCTGTGTTTTGTAATTGTTGTCTCGCTGCATCAAGATCAATTTTAGTTTGTTTTAATCCTGGTAATTTTGTCTTTTCAAAATCATTAATAGTATTACTAATTATGGTTAACTTATTAATTAACGTTTCACGAAAATTGTTATTATGTTGTTCTAAAACTTCTATTTTTTTCGTAAGATTTTTGTTTACTAGTTTTCCTTTTTCCACTATTCCATCAATCGTTGCTTCCATCGACATCTATATATTATTATTTTATTTTATCTAAAATAACTTTCATTCAATTAATTCATCTAACTCATCCTTAACTTTATCAATTTCTCTAATAATATCTTTTTGATCGTGTTTTGCAACTCTAAGCTGGTCATCTACTAATTTTTCGGTCTTCATTAAATCCTCCATATATTCCTCAAGCAGTACAAGTGCATTATATTGTTGTTGTTTTTCTTTAACAATATGATTATAATATTTTGAATAGTTTTGCTTCACATCACTTAAATAGTGATTCACTTTTGCCTTTTTGTCTAAATCTCTTTTTTTTTTTATTAAAAGTCTTTTTTTATTTTTTATTTCCGTCTCAATTTGTAATAATTGTAAGTCTCTTTCAGCCAATTGTACCTTCATACTTATTTTATTAAGTTATTAAAATTTTATGAAAATAATATATATTATGAAATAAATATAAAATCTATAGTATATATAACTTTAGGATGTCAAAGAATACTACAGAACCCTTGTTAATGCCTGACGATAACAGATTTGTAATGTTTCCAATTAAATACCAAGATATATGGGATATGTATCAGAAACAAGTTGATTGTTTTTGGCGCCCTGAAGAAATCGATTTATCGAAAGATTTAACTGATTGGGAAGCTCTCGAAAAAAATGAACAATATTTTATTTCTATGATTTTGGCTTTTTTCGCCGCATCGGATGGAATTGTCTTAGAAAATTTGGCCGAAAGATTTATGTCGGATGTTCAGGTATCGGAAGCAAGGGCGTTCTATGGGTTTCAAATAGCTATGGAAAATATTCATAGCACAACCTATAGTATCCTTATTGAAACATATATCAAAGAAAAAGAAGTAAAACACAAGCTATTTAATGCCATTTCGAATTTCCCTTGCATTAAAAAGAAATCCGATTGGGCGCAAAAATGGATTCACGATAAAAGATCCAGTTTTGCGACACGTTTAGTCGCGTTTGCCTGCGTTGAAGGTATATTTTTCAGCGGGGCTTTTTGTAGTATTTTTTGGCTTAAGAAACGCGGTTTAATGCCTGGTCTAACATTTAGTAACGAATTGATCTCGCGTGATGAAGCTCTGCACTGCGAATTTGCTGTTTTGCTGTACTCAAAACTTATTAAAAAAATGGACAAAACTCGCATTCACGAAATTATTAAAGAAGCCGTCGAAATTGAAACGGAATTTATTTGTGATGCGTTACCGTGTAGAATTATTGGAATGAATGCGGAGTTAATGACGCAATATATTCAGTTTGTGGCCGACCGTTTATGCGTTCAACTTGGTTACAAAAAGATTTATAATGTGACTAATTGCTTCTCTTTCATGGAATTGATAAGCTTAGAGTCAAAGTGCAATTTTTTCGAGCGTGACCTGTCTGAATATGCTTTGGCAAATAAAACAATTTCTGATAGCGATTTTGAGTTTTCAAATGATTTTTAGTAAAAATGAAATGTTATAATGTGTTATAATATGTTATAATATTTTAACTTATATGTTGTAATCGCCTTTTTATATTATTATATTTAATTATACTTAAATATGATATCTTCAAAATTATGTGGAGGTTTAGGCAATCAATTATTTCAAATTTTTACGACCATTTCTTATGCTATAGAAAATTCAAAACCTTTTTTCTTTTTAAATAATTATCAATTAGGTAACGGTTCAAATGGGTCAACCATACGATATACCTATTGGAATACATTTTTGTCGGCTTTACATCCGTTTTTAAGAAATATAAATGAAATACCGCAATTAACTTATATAACAGAAAATGACTTTAAATATCAAGCACTACCTATAAATTCAACAAGTACTAACACTTTGTTAGTTGGTTACTTTCAAAGTCCAAAATATTTCAATAATTATAAAGAAACCATATATAAATTGTTAAAAATTGATTTAAAGAAATCAATCGTAAAAAATAAGATTTACATCGATTTTAATGAAACAACTTATATTTCAATGCATTTTAGATTTGGGGATTATAAAAAGTATCCAAATATATATACATTATTAACGGAAACATATTATAAAAATGCGTTAAATTATATTAAAGGAAATGGACTTAAAGAACTAACAGTCTTATATTTTTGTGAAAATAATTGCGTAAATGAAGTAAACGAAATAATTGTTAGTTTAAAAAACGATTTTTCACAAATAAATTTTATTAGAGCAGATCCACAATTAGAAGATTGGGAACAAATGTTATTAATGAGCCTGTGTCAACACAATATAATAGCAAATAGCACATTTAGTTGGTGGGGAGCATATTTAAACACAAATTCAGCAAAAATAGTATGTTATCCGGATCAATGGTTTAGTCCAGAGGCTAAAAAATATACATCAGATTTATTTTTGGATGATTGGAAAAATATAAACATTCAATAATATGTATTTGTAAAACTACTTAAAGAACCGCCGATTTATCAATGATAACTTCTTTCGCAATATTGCTGATGATTTTATCAATATTTTTAAAACTTTCTTCTTCCGTTGATCCATTCATTGAATTACTAACAATTTTCAAATATAAATTGTTTTTCTTCGAATCTGATTTGGTACAATCCGGATGTTTATTTCGCCAATTTTGTATTTGTTTTATATTTTCATTCGCAATCACTTTTATTGCCCTTTTAAGTATTGGTTTATTCTCATTTTCTTTTTGCCATTCATTGTTATCTTTAATATAAAATACTTCACGTTTCGCATCTGAACAATGGATTGGTCTAAAATCTTGTTCCAAATTATTAAGACGTTTTAATATGATATTCGATATACCTTCAATATAACCTTGTCTTCCAGTATTTTCCAATTCTTCTAGATTAACTTTGATTGAACTAACAAATTCATCAATGTTCATAGCATCTTTACACGTTTCATTTAAAAATATGTTTAAATTAAATGTTTTATTATCATTATTAGTTGTTTTGTTTATATTTGTTATATTGTTATTGTTATTGGTGTTATTAATAATTCCATTCTTAAGTAAATCCATTAAATCTTTATTTTGTGTTAGTAATAGATTAATTATACTATCTTTATCTTTTGCATCATTTACTATAGGTTTTTCATACTGGCATTTTTTTTCGTGTTTCCATAATCCGGATTGTGACATATAATGCTTTCCACAATCGCAAACATAATTTGAGGATTTTTGAAATTCTAAATTCATTCCATTTTTTCCAGTTTGATGCTTTGCTGTTAAACAATGTTTACTGTAGTCCTTTTTGTTGCTTGTATTATAGTCACAAGATTCACAGTTAAAAACAGCGAGGGATTTTTGGGGATAAATTAATTCCATTTTAATTCCATTTTTTTCCGCAGGATTTACAGGCGCTTTTTTGTGTTTTTGTTTTGGCATTGGTTCAATACTATTTAACGTCGCTTGTAACTCAATAAAGTATAACTGCTCTTTTTGTCTTGCTTCATAATGGTCAACACAATTAAAAATATTAATTATTTCCATTTGCCAATTATTCCAACCACCATTATTTCTTATTACTTCATATAATTTACACTTATAGTTGGTTGATTTTATGTTAGTACAGCTTTGCTTATGAGAATGCTTTCTTTGAATAAAATTGGTAGTATATCCTACATATATATCAGTTACATTAGGATCTTTACACGTTATTTTGTAGATAATTGTATTCGAATAATCTATCTCAGTTTTGGGCATATATATTATAATAATCTTATATTTATATTAAAATTACAAAACAATTATAAGATATTTATAAGATTCCTAAAGTCTTTTTCGGAAAAAGTATGAAAAAATTATCGTAACACTTTTTTTCATTAAAAAATGGAAATGAGAGCATTATGGTCTAAATTGTCATTTGTGCATCGTTTTTCTAAAAGTTGAATTGACTTTTCAAAATTGGACAAAAATAAATGTCCAAAAATGAAAACCTAATTTACTTTTTGGAAAATTTGAAAATCCAAGAATATAATATATTAAAACTACTTAAAGAACCGAATATATATATATTAGTAAAACAACTTAAAGAAAAATGATGAATTTTGTAACTCCAAAAATGAAGAATATAATTATTACAAGTCTTTCTTATGGGTTTGTTTCTGGGTTTTGTATTGGATGTTTTCCCAATAAACTTTCTATTAAGTTTGACGATAAAAAATACAATTCTCTGCCAATTCCGTTAATTTCAGGACTGATTTGTTCAGTAGGATTAATATTTTCACCATTATTAATCATAAATTATTTTTGTAATGGTATGTATTTTGACAAATTAATTGATAAATATGATATTGATATAGAAAGATATCATCAATATGATGGTAAAAATAATAAGTATGCGTTTCCATCATTATTAATTTTAAATATAACATCTAAAAACGAAAATAATTAAAGAAGCAATCGTTGAAACATAAACCAATTGTCGAATTTAGAATTATCTTCGGTATGTGAGCAAAATAGCGTTGGATTGGTAAAAATGAGATCCATTATTATTGTTTGATCATCTTTTATAGTGAAATTGTGTGTAAAATAATACATAAGTTTTTCATCATATAAATTCATATATGTATGGGTTAATTCCTTTTTTAACAGAAAAAAACCACCAGCAAAACATATTTCTTCCAGTTGATATGTTGGTTGATTTGTGGAATTATTTAAATAGTGTGTTTTAATATCATTTTGTAAAAACGAATATGTGAAAATATTATTTTGAACACAGCCATAATGAATACAATTTTTACTAAAATGTCCATTTAATAATTTATAATTATTTGGCCATTTTTTCAAAAAATGAGTATGTAAATCGTTTGGTCGATTACGAAAATAACCGATATCACACCAACCGTAATATAATGTATCAAAATACTTATTTTGTACTGTTTCATTAACAAAAAACACCTTTTCATTCCATAACATATTGACTTGCCAATCAATATGAGAATGTAAACCTAGATTACTTTTTTCGTGATTCTTTATCCAAAAATCTTTATATTTATAAGTGTAAAAACAATCAAAAGGTTTTAATATTATTTTTATGTTTTTGTTGGTAAAATCGATTAAATTAATCAATGTTTTTAATGAATTGTAATCGGTAAAGATAACTAAATTAAAATTACTAACAATGGACAATAAATTGGTGATCCATCTTAAATATGTTTTAATATCAAATTTTGATTTCAAAATATACCAACAGGTTGAAAGTGTAATTAACATTAAAAATTCTATATATTATTATATTATTATTTAAACATTTTTAAAAAAATATTATTCATATATTTTAATATATTATATTATATTATATGAATAATATAACTAACATAAATTTTAATGATTTAATTCCTAATTTTAGAGTTTATTATATAGATGGCGACGAAATTATAGCACGCACTATAGAATATTTAAAACATCCTGGTCAAGACATTCCGAATGTTAATGTAGAATTAGAACAATTACCACATCCATTTTTACCTTTACCATTAGAAGATTTTAATAATTTAGCAAATCAAGAAGATCGACTTTTAGACCCAACTAAAAAAATAATAACGATAAAATTTATAGGCGAAGAAGAAGTAGTTGGCGAGGTTCATTTAAATGATAATAATAAAGTTACTATTGAAGTTATGACAGAAAATTTTGATTTTGAAATAACAGAATTGCTAAAAATAATTCCACCAGTAAATAAAAAACGAGGAAAAGCAGGTGGAAAAAGAAAATCATCAAGAAAAAGAAAATCATCAAGAAAAAGAAAATCATCAAGAAAAAGAAAGTAAACATAATTAAATAACTTTTTTATTCCGCATTTCTTTAATCGCTTTAAACAATTCGGCTTTATCCAAGTCTTGCATTAATTCTTGATAGTTTGTTACACGTTTTTCAATATCACTATAATCTTCGCGTTGAACTACTGTTAAAGGAGTAATTAAATACCACTTGCTATTATTTTGTAACACAAACCAAAATTTATCTATAGCATATTTAACAGTTTCAGTAGGTGAATTTATTAAATGAGTAAGTCCCATTTTTATGTTAGATATTAATACATTAATGTAATGACCATTTACTAAATAACCGGTTGTTGTTTGACATCGGCTAACTTTAATACAGGTGTCATCAATTATTTCAAATGGAGGCATATTATTGCCCGCAAATAGTATTACATCCCATTTATTATTATGTAATTCAAAGAATTTATTTATTTGAGTTTTGAATAATGATGGATCGAGAAATGTGATATCATCTTCGACAATTAATATATGGTCTAATTGATTTTTCTTTGCGTCTTCTAATAATTTTAAGTGGCTCATACTACATCCAATAGCGCCATTGGTCATTTTTATAGCGTTAAATCGGGTAGATTTTATTCCAATATTATTCAATTCATTTTCAACGTGTTCTTTACGATCGGTTCTATGTTCTAAATTGATATAAAATGCGTTTGTAATATCATCTAAACAATTAATAGGCATTATAACAATAATTTATATAATCTTTTTATAATGTTTACATAATTATATAATGTTTACATAATTATATAATGTTTTAAAAATATTCTATTAAAATAATTATATAATTAAATTAATTAACGATAAACTCCACCTAGACGAATATTAGCACTGGCAGTTGCTCTAGGTTTTGCTGCAATACTTCTCGCATAAGCAGGAGAATACTTATTTATATTTTGTATTGTATTGAACTTAGGTGGAGGTGGTAAAGTTTCTTTAGTTGGATCAGTTGAATTATCATAACTATATTGAATAATTTTTTCGGCTTCATTTTTGCCATATTTTTGGATCATTTCATTTTTTTTTTGAATGGTTGGATAAAAGGGTATTTTTGACCAATCATCTGTAAAATGTTCTGAGGTTACTGTTTTAATTTTATCAGGATGAATGATTTTTCTAGGTGGTTCTCTTAAATCATATTTATGATAGTTATCGTTTTCAAATTTGATGCCAGTCATAAAGGTAGATATATTTATAATAAACATATTATCAACATCAATAATATGGACGTTGTCTAATGGATTAGTTGATTCAGTGTCAATGTTATAGATTAATTTATGAATAGTTCGTATTCCATCAATACCATTATCGTGAGTGGCGCGCCAAGGGTCTTTTTGATTAATAATTCTTTGAACTCCATCGAATAAATGTAGAATATTGGGATTTCCAATAGGAAAAAATTGACTACGATCAATTTTAAGTCCAATTTTTTCGCATCTATTTTGTAAAACGTTATCTTCCATACCCCATCCCCAGAAATTAGGAAAACCATTTATAGCTTCAAAATCTGAACCATTTAATGCCACAATTCCTCCAAGTGCATATGTAAATCCATAAAAATGTTTTACAATACCAGAAACAGTTTCATAATCAAAAATAGATGAAAAAGGAATAGTATCAATATCATTAAAAACAAATGTAATGTTTGTATAATCATTTGGATATTTAGCTTTAATGGCGAGAAACCCAATATTTTTGGTGGCTCCTCTGTTAAAAGAACGTGGGTCACATTGATGCGAAAAATAGACTTCATAATCATCTTTTAAAATACTATCATTCATAATATTTTTTAAATAATTGGAAAAAAAAAATTTATGTTGAGGGCGATTTCTATAAGGAATAATAAATACAACTTTGGGAATGTTTGACATTATACAACAATTTAGTATTTTATTATTATTTTTATTACGAATTTTACTAAATATGAGATAAAGGATTATGTAGATACAGTTGGTTGCGTAGATACAGTTGGTTGCGTAGTTACAGTTTGTTGTGGTGTATATTTATGTAAAATAACAGATGGTACTAAGTCTTCGGTCATTTTTTCAAGTTTTTTATAACATTTATTAATGGTAACTTCAGAAGTTTCACTAATTAATTTTACTTCTCGTTTAGATATATTTAAATTACATAGTTGAGATATAAAATATACAACTCCTGCTGCGATTGAAGATGGTGTATTTTCGGGCATTAAATTATTTTTTTCAATTTTTATGGAGATAAATTTGCATAATTTGGTTAGTTCAGAATTAATATTGAGTTTGCTACAATATCTTTCAATAAAATCTTCTGGTTTAGTTTTACAAAATACGGTTTTATCTTTATTATCCATATCTTTTTCAAGAATATTTAAAATAGTTTGAGCATTTTTACATCCTTGAGTAGCACTGGTGACATCAAGATTGAATACAGCGGCTAATTCTTTAGCAGTTCTGGGATAATTATTAATTCTACAAGATATATAAATGGAAGCTGCAATAAGTCCGTCTTTATTATCGCCTCTAAAAGATTGTTCATAATCGCATATTTTTTTATGGTACCGAATAGCGTCGTCAATAATTTTCTTAGAAATACCGGCATTATTTGCATAAATAGTAATTCGCTGAAATTCGTCATATTGTGATTTTTCTTTATATGGCATAGATTGCCATTCGGTATATCGTCGAATTTTTCTCATTTCATAGGATGATTTGCCCATACATAAAACTCGACAACCGTAAGAAGATTGTTCTAAAAGAGGATTAATAGGCATCCCACATCTAGTGGGGTCGGAACTTTGATTGTCGTCCGCCCCATAGTATCTCCATTCTGGAGAATGATCTAATATATCTTTATAGATAATTCCACATTTATTATTAGTGCAAGTGAGGAATCCTTCATCGGAAAATGCTAAAGAAAATTGACACCTTTCACAATTTTCTCTGTCGCCTGCAACTCTATATAAACATTCTAAAGTATTTGGTTTATCTGGATTAATAACTTCGGTGTCAAAAACATTCCATAAATTAGCTTTTTCTTGTAAAGACAAAGAATTATTGTCTTTATTCTTTTTAGTTCTTTCATTATTTATCATATTCATCGTTGTTTAAATAAATTAGAATATATTTTTTAAATTCAATTTTATTTTTTATATAAATACTTTTATATAAACACTTTTAAATATATAATATATAATATATGGGAAATGGAACATCGAAAACAAATGAAGAAGAAGGTAATAAATTAAAACCTAGACCAATGTCTCAAATATTAGACTATATAGCAACACATTATATTTTAACAATGGATTTTAAAAGCTTAAGAAAACTATATAATAAGGAATATTGTGATAAATTAGTTATACTAACATCAGATATAATAGAAAGATACTATACTGATATAGAAATAACATATTTATCTCAAAGGACCAAAGAGGGGGCTCCTATTAATGAGAAAGAGAAGGTAATATTTTTCAATAAGGATTTGTTAAATAAGCTTGATATAAAGAATTCCAACAAAAAGAAAAATGTATGTATGGGAATTGCTAAATTTTATATTAAAATTGCGCATATTTTTGCGGCGATATTAACTACAATAAACCCTATATATGTATACAAAGATACAGAGGGAAACACCGTTCGTGCATCATTATACGAAAAGAGTAAAATACCTAAGGATACAAAAGTAGATATTTATAAATTAAATATTTGTAGCAATCGTATAAATTCGCTAGAAAATAACAGATCCTTGGAAAATAACAGATCCTTGGAACCAGATGCTAATGGAGATATAACTATTAATCCAGATTTTTGTAATAGTAATATAGGAGATGACGGAAAAGAGAAAGATTTATTAGATGAACCGGGTATTCCAGAATTGGAAGATTTATATTATGATGATAATTATGATTTTGATACCGGAAAATTTACGGGAATGTCTGAAAAAACAAAAGAGATGTATATTTACGATTTAGAAATATTTTATAAGGTGTTTACAGGAGAAAAGGTTATGCCACAAACAATAACAAAATTTAGTGATATTCAATTACAAAATTACCATAAAAAGGAAAATTGTAGAGGTGTAAATCCAAAATTAAAACGTGAAATGAAAGGGCCTTTAACTGATAAATTATTCAATGATTATGCTGAAAATTTAAAAAAAATGATTCAGACAACAAATAAAAACCAAGAAGAATTATTAAAAATAATTAATCGACTTTTTGTTTATGTAATTGATCCAGAAACGAAAAAAAAACAAATACGTATAAACCCTTCTTTAACGGAAGACAGTTTACAGGAAATAGTAATTGAGACAAGATCACTAATAATTAATTTATATTTAACGTGTGAGGTAAATTATGTAAATGGATTGAATATATATGAAGCAATAGTAGATCAAAAAATATTAGATACACTTCAAAAACAAACGAATTATCTTGAAAAAAAACGCGAAGAAAAATATTTTAATGATGAGGTTCCAGAGTCCGCTGAAATAAAGGAAATAAAAGAAAAAATGATAAATATAGAAGAAGATACTGGAAAACCAGAAGAGAATACTGGAAAACCAATAGAAATTACTGGAAAACCAATAGAAATTACTGGGAAACCAATAGAAATTACTGGGAAAATAGAAGAGAATACTATAAATACTGGGAAACCACCAGAAAAAACAATAATTATAGAAACCTTAGAAACAAATAAAATTATTGAAAAACAATCAACTAATGAACCAATAAACAAAGAACAAGGACCAATGCCTGCAGCAGCAATGGCCGCAGGGAAGAAACGATAGTAAAATAACCTAAAGACACTTTAAGCGGAAAAAAAGGATCGATTTGAACGAATGCTTCCTCCTTCAGATAAACCATATACCGATTGGTACATTTTAGCTTTACAAGATTTTAATTTACATTTTAAGTGTGTTCCTTTTATAGCATTTTTGTTACATCTTTGATTATGTGATCCTTGTAATGTTTTGTTACATCTTTGTGTTGTATTTTTACATTTTTTTCGCATTTTACTTGTCATTTATATTATTACTAAATAATATAAATTATATATTTTATTCAAATAGTTATTTACATACGACCGGCTTGAGCAGCTCTTTGAGCAGCCTGAGACGCTTGACGACCGGCTTGGGCAGCTCTGGAAGCAGCCTGAGAGGCGGATTTAGCAGCAGATGCGGCACGAGTAGCGGAAGAACTACGGGCAGCAGAAGCAGCCCTGGAAGCAGCCTTAGACGCAGCTTTAGATGCAGATTTAGCAGCGGATGCAGCAGATGCAGCGCCACGAGCAGCAGCTCTTTTCATTGATCTACCGCGAGCCGCATGAGCAGATCTACCGCGAGCAGTTCTACTACGAGATCTACGATGTTTACGAGATTTAGCCATTATATAATACCCTTAGAAAAAAAATAATTTTCAAATTATTTAAAAATATTTTAATTAATATAAAATATTTTGCTAAATAAAAAATATCCTAAATATACTGATTATTAATTACCAAATAGTATCAGTAGATGGCCAATACATTTTATCTCCTTTTTTAATATTATATAAACTTCTAAATAATTCTAAACGAGCTAAAGGACAATTAACTCTATATTTATCCATTGGATGTGGATTTGTTTTTAACTGTGCTTTTATTGCTTCATCGAATATTTTTTGTCTGGCCTGAACTGCTAAATAAATAAAAAAAGCGTGAAAAGATACCGCGCGAATTGGAGTAATATCTTCGTGATGTTCTTGAAAATCTCTTAAATATTCTTGACAAATGGCTATACCAGATATATCTGCTAAATTTTCACCAGTACTTAAAGTAGCGTCCATTTTTATACCATCATAGCTAGCGAATTTTTCATATTGTTTAACTACATCTTTAACCTTTTTATTAAATATATTACGATCGTGTTTTGTCCACCAATTATGTAAATTGCCTTTTTCGTTATATTTACTTCCTAAATCATCTAAACAATGAGACATTTCGTGTGCTAAAGTGTAGCCTATATGTGCTAAATTATATTCAATTCCTCTTTCATCAAGATCTATAAATGGTTTTTGTAAAAATGCTAAAGGAACGTAAATAGAATTTTCGGTAGGTGTATAATATGCATTCACAATATACGATTGTTTTCCAACCATTTTAAACTCTTCCCAATCAATAATTGGAATATCCACGTCACTTGAGGTTCCATCGAGTTCAATAAATTTTTTTGATCTCCATACAGCAAGCAATTGAAGATTGTAATACGCATTATCATTACTATAATCCAAAATTGGATCTTCTCTTAAGATTTTTGGACTACCAACTTGTAGGTTTATATTTTCTAATTTTAATAAAGCATATTTTTTTGTAGATGGTGATAACCATTTATTTCGTTTAATAATTCTTTTATATACCGTTAATAAATCAGAAGCCATATTATGTGTATAGTCGATATATTGTTGTTTTTTATTAATTTCGATGTATTCGTTTGTTAAAAATGTATTGAAACAAAAAGATAACCCAAAAACAGGATATATTTCTCTAGGATAAGGAACTGGTTGTCCCTTTATAAATTTGTCGTGAAAGTCGAAATATGCTAATCTCCATTCGCTATGAAAACGCATTAATTGTCTTAAAATTATATATATATAATATGTCCTCCATTTTTTACCTTTCCAAGCATTATCTTTGTTTAAAGTATTAATAATACATTTTAAATAATTTGTACTTGAACATATAAATTTATCGGGAGCAACTTTATAACCAATATTTTTTGTAAATATCTCCCAATCAAACCCGTATTTTTTAAATGCGTCATTTTTTGTAACAACATTATATCCTTCTGGATCGTCTTTTATATCTTCGCATCCT
>Ga0315273_10001309_pt1 | contig 28165 bp, 38 predicted proteins | sample YL17G02_0_MG_FD_205753 | JGI IMG/M metagenome (GOLD analysis project Ga0315273, IMG submission 205753) | Sediment microbial communities from Yellowstone Lake, YNP, Wyoming, USA - YL17G02_0 | ecosystem: Environmental > Aquatic > Freshwater > Lake > Sediment | place: USA: Wyoming | collected... | reverse complement strand
GTCGACAGCGTCGAAGTTCATCATGCCGACTTCGAGTTCCAGGCCAGCAACGAAGCCGCAGACAGCCTGCGCCCACCCCGAATACTCGCCGGGATCGTCGGGGCGTCTGAGCGCGCATTGATCAGCCAGACGCCACAGCGCCTGCTTCGACAGTGTCGCGGTCATCGCAGCGCGTCTTCGATCATCGCGTCGAAGCCGACAGCGTCCTGCTCGCGGCGCAGCTCGCGCAGCAGATCCCCGACGAACGACTGGAACGCGAGCCGGTCGTCGTCTGCGGCGATGATCCCTGGCGGGCCGTCGAAGCACAGCCAGTGCAGGTGATCGTCGAGCGTCCAGTCAGGGTGACACAGATACGACTGTCGCACGAGCTGACGGACCCGGTGCGCGTTCACGAGCTGTAGCCGTTCGAGAGGGCTGCTTCCATCGCGTCGTCGTGCGATGCTCCACAGCGCTGTGCTTCGTCGAAGTACGCGCGCTGCTCGTCGCTGAGCGCTGCGATCTCAGCAAGCGCTGCGAGCTGCTGCGTGCGTACTGATCGGATGCGGGGTCGCTGCACGTTCGTCATGGTGTCCTCCTGGGTTGGGTGTTCAGAACTTCTTCGCGCACTCAGGGCCGATGCCCGCTGCACGACTCGTCTCGTCGGTCAGCTCACGGTTGCACGCACAGCAGCGCCCGATCTCTTGCCCGTAACGTCGTGCAGCGACTTCGATCCCGTCGCTCTCGATGCGAGCGAGCACGCTCTGCGACTGCGCTGCGCTCAGGTTGCGGTCGGGGTGTCCTCCCACGATCATCTTCACGAAGACGCGTCCTGCGTAGGCGTTCTTGCCGTGGTCGACTCGCACGAAGAGCAAGTCGTTCTGCCCTTGCGAAGCGACGGCGTAATGCCCTGCGGGGATCGACGGGCTCGACGCAGGCTGAGCTTTGACGGGCGTGCGGTCGAGTTCAGCAGGGGCCGGGTAGAACAGGTCGAACGCTTGCAGCTGCGTGATGCACGTCCTCGTGCGCTCTCCGAGCGTGACTTGCTGACGCTCGCCGCTGCTCTTGACGATATCGACGACGTCGAGCGGCTTCGCAGCTGCACTCTTCGGCAGTTTCACGACCCATGAACCTTCGAGCTTCATCCAACGAGCTTCGACGGGTGCGTCGTCAGCGACAGCGACAGGCTGTGCGAGCAGACGTTCGATCTCGGCAGACGCTGCACGCTTCGACGCAGCTGCGAGCGCAGACTGTCCTCGCTCTGCTGCGAGCTTCGCAATGAACGCGAGCTGCTTCGCAGTCGCGGGCTCGACAGCATGCGAGCTGCTCGTGCTCGTCCCGTAGCGTGCGGGCGTGAGGCCGTCGCGAGCTGTCAGCTCAGCAGCGTCGACGACGATCTCGTGCTCGCTGCTGATCCCCAGGCCGCGCAAGCTCGTGCAGCTCTGGCATGCGCATGCGGGGAACGGTCCTGCGAACAGGTGACACAGATCGCACGCACAGTCGGTCGGGTGAGCGAGCCTGCGAGCTGCGCGCTCGGCTTCTCGCTTCGCTTGGAGGGCTTCGTCTCGCTGCTTCTTCGTGGTCATCATGCGTCAAGTGTAGTGCGCTACACCCACAGGCGCAAGCCCCTGGCAGACCCACGCTCGCCCCGGTCGGAGAGGACCGGGGCGAGCGAGAGCGTGCGAGCGTACTGTCAGGCTGAGCAGTGCTCACGGATCAGCATGGTCGCACGAGCTTTGAGCGGCTCAGGACGCAGCAGCGTGCGCCCGAGGTAGGTGTCACTGTTGCGGTAACCCCTGACGTGGTCGAGGTACTCCACAGCGGTGTCGATCACGCCCAGGGCCGTGCCCCGGTGCGCTTCGGTCGTCAGACTGTCGAAGTAAAGCGAGCGGAAGATCGTGCGGGCCTTGTCGACGTTCGCACGCACCCGGTCGCTGACGATCTCAGCAGCAGGTTCGGGGATGAAGTCGGCGAGGAAGTGATTGAACACGACGTCGCTGACGGGCATCCCGAACAGCTCAGTGGCGAGTTCTGACCACTGCGCTGTCTCGTCACGCAGGCCAGACAGCGCAGCCTTCGCTTCGTCGATGCGCTCGTGCACGCTCGCTGTGTGACGGAACGTGAACTGTCGACCCGTGCGCTCACCCTCAAGCGACGTCATCTGATACGTGTTCCAGCAGACGACTCGGATCGACGAGTTCGTCAGCTTGCACGCACCCGACCCGTCGTGCGCGTTCAGCAACGCGATGAACGGGTAGGTATCGGTGTCGTCGTGCGCGATCGACAGCGGCTCGTCGAGGTATGCGAGCGCCCACACTTGAGCGCCTCCCCGGCAGCTGCCTGCTGTCTCGAACTTCGCGCCTTCGCCGACGATCGCTTCGAGGATCTCGCCCATCTCGGCGTGCATCACAAGCTCAAAGCCGTCTCCCACGACGCCGAGCACGCTACCCGTGTCATCGCGCTCGATCAGCTTGTGGTCTTCGAGCGGCACGAACGCTGTGACGAACTCGTCATCGCGTTCGATGACGATGCAGCCTGCTGTCAGCTCGAAGTCGACGGGGAAGCGACGCTTCGCGTAGGCGGGCACTGCTCGTGGTTCCCACGTGAGGCCCGACTTGATGCGGGCGTCGTCCCAGCTGTCGGGGTACTCGTCGAGGACGAGGCCCTGGCCGTGCCACATGGGCTGTCGGACGGAGAATCCTGTGTCGAAGTATGCGGGCATGATCTTCCTCCTGGGTTGTGTTCGTCGCTCGGTGTGAGCTGACGCAGCGCACGCACGAGCGAGCTGCTCGTGCGTGACTGCGAGAGATCAGCGGTAGCGGTTGACGGTGACGCAGAACTGGCTCCCGTCAGCGAACGCGAGCACGACGCCCTTGTCGCTCCCGAGGAACCCGCGGTCTTCGAGCGTGCTCGTCTCGACGAGTTCGCTCGCGGTCTCGCCGCTGAGATCATCTTGCACGTCGCTGTAGGGCAGCAGCGAGAGCAGCTCGAAGAGCAGGGTCTGCACGTCGAGGTCGGAAGTGCGGCTATCGGTGTCGGTGTCGTTCACGGTGTCCTCCTGGGTGTGTGTGGTGCGCATGCGTCAAAGTGTAGTGCGCTACACCCACGGGCGCAAGCCCCTGGCAGACCGCGGGCAGGGCCGCGGGTGCGTACCCGCGGCCCTGCCCGAGCTGGTCGACGATCAGCTGGCGATGCGAGCAGTGATCGCGTCGTGCGCTCGCTGCGCCATCTTGATCAGCTCTGCTTGTGAGCGCTTCTTGAGCTTGCTCACGTCTGTCCCGCTGTCCTCGTGCAGCAGCTCGATCAGCTCAGCGCGAGACAGCTCTGCGAGCGCCTCACGAGACGTGAGCTGCACGGCCCCGGCATCGTCGACAGTCGCGACGAGTTCGTCGACGACGGTGAACGCGTCGTCGCGAGCGGGCGTCGTGACAGCTGCGAGGGAAGTATCAGCGTCGCTCAGATCGACGTCAGGGTCGACGCGGATCACGCCCAGCGGGATCGTCGACAGCACGATCCCGTTCGGCAGCATGCACTCCCAGCCCGGTTCATTCGGGTCGTCGATCCCACGCTCTGCGAGCAGCACCCGCAGCTCGTTCGTCGTGAGGCGCGGGCTGTCGGCCTTGATGCCCTTGGTGTAGTCGTAGGCGACGGTCGACAGCTTGTTCTGCGACGCTGGCAGCGGACGGCCATCGTGGAAGAACTGCACAGCGACAGCAGCACGCTTCGCGCGGGCCTTCGGTTCGGCAAGCAGGATCTGCGTGATCAGTTCGTGCTCGTGCCGCGCTTCGTCGATCAGCGGGGTCGCGGGCTTGTCGCCCTGACGGCCCGACGCCGACCATTCGCGCAGCAGTTCGGCTTCGTGCTTGAGAGCGTCGAGTCGTGCGACTCGCTCGCTTGCTTCACTCTTCGTGGTCTTCATGGCATTGCCTCCTGGGTGCTCTGTCTCGTCAGACGCACAGCGAGCGCACTGTGCGTGACTGCACGACGTGCGTGCAGTTTCGACTTCATTGCTGGTACTTCACTCCTTCGATCTGCGGCAGCTCGTGCGCTCTCGCGTAGGCGAGTGCTTCTTCGAGGCTGTCGAAGCGCTCGACGCACGGGGCGAAGTTGTCGGGCAGGATGAACACGAACCGTCCGTCTGCTCGCTCGCGTCTGAGCGTGCAGCGCTGACGTGCGTAAGCAGCGTCGAGCGCAGCAGCGTCGACGTAGAGTTCGACGGTCTTGCTCACGAAGTCCCACGCGTTCACGAAGGTCGAGAAGCAGTCGATCGAGCGGACGGGGCCTGCGTGCGAGATCGAGAAGACGACGAAGCGGTCGTCTTCTCGATGGATCGTCAGCTCGTACCCGACGCTGTAGAACTTCGCGCTGATCGGGTCGATCCCGCACGTAACGACTGTCTCGCGCATGCGCTGCGCTGCGTCCCACTGATCGCTGAACGTGCTGAGCAGTTGGTGCCCGCCTCGGTGTGTGTGCATGATCGAGAATGTCGCGAAGTCGTCGGTCACGAGTGCGATGCCGATGTCATCTGAGAACTTGATCTCAGCGACTGCGTCAAGGTTGGGGTTCATGTTGTCCTCCTGGGTTGTGGTCATGCGTCAAGTGTAGTGCGCTACACCCACGGGCGCAAGCCCAGGAAGCGGGAGGGGTTCAGGCGAGACGGACCAGCTGTGCCGTCCCGCCGAGCGCGTCGACGACGACCTCGACGATCGCAGCAGGGTCGACGGCCCCACAAGTGAACGCGTCGACGAACGCCAGCGCATGTTCGGGCCAGGTATGGATCGAGGCGTGCGACTCAGCGAGCAGCACGAGCACAGTCGCGCCTTGCGGGTCGAAGTGATGCGTCAGCGTGCCCAGGACGTGCGCCCCGGCCATCGTGCAAGCCTCGACGAGCAGCTCCGACAGCTCACCGACGTCGTCGAGCAGCAGCAGATCAGTGCAGGCGACGACGTCAGCAATGACGTGCTGACGGGCCGGGTCGATCACGGACGTCTCGCGATGATCAGGTACTCGTGGACCTTCGGGGCGACCATGCGCTCGTTATGCTGCGCTGCGAAGACCTTCGGCATCCCAGCCACGAGTCCCTCGATGATCCACAGGTCATGCACGATCCAGCCCGCGTCTTCGAGCGCCCGCATCGTGTCCGCGTGGTACGCAATGAACCTGCCGTCTCGCCGAATATCGTTCACGTTCACAGCGAAGAACGCGCCCTGCTTGAACTTCGGCAGCCACGCTGCGTAGACATCGCGCATCGAGCGCATGAACCCGTCGTAATCGCCGTGATGTTCGACACCCAGCTGGTAGGCCTCGTCGCCGTAATACTCGATGTCCCAATACGGCGGGCTTGTGAACCCGACGTCGCACGACTCGTCGGGGATCGCGTCGCCAGGGAATCGCGAGTCGCCATGCGTCACCGACAGGTGCACGTCGCTGCTGTCGGCTTGCAGACGTGGGATCAGCGCATGCGAATACTGCACGTAATCGTTCGATGCGTCCATGCCTGCGTAGTTGAACCCGAGGTAGAACGCGCACTGCATCTGCACGCCCTGCCCTGCGAACGGGTCGCCGTAGGTCAGCGGCGGGTCATGGTGCGGGGTCGAGTAATACTTGAGCACGAACTCAGGCAGCTCAGGTGCCATGATGCTTACCGAGACTTTCAGCGTGCCCGACTTGCCGAGCGAGTGCAGCGTCCCGGCCCCGCCGCCGACGATGATGCCGCGAGCAACGCGATCTTCCATGCTCTTCTTCTGCTTGCCGCCGAGCGTATCGGCAAGATCTCGCGACACGCGTGCGCTGCCCATCGTGCGTTCGCGGGGCAGGTGGAACATGCGACGAGACAGAGCGCCACGCTTGAGATGCAGCACGCTCAGCGGCATGAAGCCAAACAGGTCGAGGAAGTGCGCCCGTCGAGTCGCTGACTCAGCGAGCCGGTCGTCGAAGTTCGAGTCGTCGCTCACTGGACGAGCGCTATCAGCGCGTCGGCGAGCAGGACGTGTCCTTGTGCACGCAGCTCTTCGTACCGCACGGAGAAGGCGTTGTACGCAGCCCTGGTGACATTCCCTGAGATGTCACCGAAGCGGAACGGGATCAGCTCGACTTCGGCCATGCGTTGCTTCGTGGCCGTGCTGTCGCTGTCATTACGGCCCGTGAGATCATCGAGCAGCTGCGAGACATAGTCGTCAGACCAGCCGAGGTCGGTGAGGTCGTGTCGCTGTGCGAGATCGTCGAGCATGCCCGCCAGCTCGTTCTGCTTCCAGCCGCCGATCTCAGATGAACGGTTCGACGTGAGCAGATACGCCGCCGCTTCGTCGTCGTCGATGCTCTGCCAGCCGCGCAGGACCGGGACGAACCAAGTCCCGTCGTCTGCGATCTCGACGCCCTCAGGCGGGTCTTCGCCTGCTTCGTGAGCACGTTCGATCTCGTCGAGCCTGCCATGCCCTGCGACCAGTCGGCCCGTGCGCTCGTCGAGCGTCAACAGCTCGACATAGCCGAACCGTGCGAAGCTCTCACGGATCAGCAGCGAGTCGTGATCCTTCGGGTTCACAAGCGCCCGCTCGATCTCGTCGAGGCGCATCGGTTCGAGACTTCGGGCAGCAGCGTCGGCCATGCCCGGGAAGGTTAGAGCAGCTCGACGGCCTCGTGCAGAGTGCGGCCCCAGCCCGCGAAGAGCAGCTCACCCGAGCTGCTGCGAGCGAACGCCTGCCATCCGTTCGGGAGCTGACGGACGCGGCCTGCGAAGCGTCGCTCGTCGTCCCACACTGCGTAGTCGACTGCGCGACGCTTGACGATCACGACGTGCTCAGATCGCTTCGAGTGCGCTGCTCTTGTGTCCAGCTCGCAGAGCGCAGCCCTGCTCGTGCGAGCCAGTCGAGAGCGTCGAAGTTCATCATGCCGACTTCGAGTTCGAGCCCAGCAACGAAGCCGCAGACAGCCTGCGCCCACCCCGAATACTCGCCGGGATCGTCGGGGCGTCTGAGCGCGCATTGGTCAGCCAGACGCCACAGCGCCTGCTTCGACAGTGTCGGGGTGCTGATCTCGTTCTTCGTCATGCGTCAAGTGTAGTGCGCTACACCCACAGGCGCAAGCCCTGGTCAGGAATAACCGGCGAGCCGGTATGCCTTCTGCGGTCTGCCCTTCCGCGTCGGGCGCAGCTCACCCGTCGCGACGATCTGACGAGTGCGAGCGTGCAGCTCGAACACCCTTGCCGACGTCTGCCCGTGCGTCCAACCGAGGATCTGTTCGACTTCGTCAGCAGTCAGACTCGACGCTGACGCGGCGAAGACTCGCAGCACGATCTCGCGTCGAGTCAGCCCCGGCCCCTCAGCTCGGCTTCGGGTGCTCTCCATGCTCGCCAGCCCAGCAGCCGAACATCACGTCGCGCAAGTTCGTGAAGAACCACCACAGCGGCAGCTGGTCAGCCATCGTCGGTCTGACCGCCCTGCCCCGTCGCTGCAAGCCAGCTGCCGATCACGACAGCAGCTTCATACTTCGAGAAGCCCGCGCGGGTTGCCTCCAAGAACATCTCGTGGAGGTTGCGCCACAGATCAGCGAGCGGCGTCGAGTCGACGTCCATTAGCGCTGCACGACGATCTCGACTCCCGGCCAGCGCTTCTCGACCCGGCGCTGCACAGTGCGCTCACGAGCGAAGCCCTGCTCTGACGCCTCGATCGTCTTCCAGTTCGACGACTGCACGCGGTAGCGCCACTGGCCTTCGTGGTCGCGGAAGATGGTCACTCGTCGGGCGTTAGGCATCTGCTGTCCAGTCTGTCGGGGGCTTATTGCGTGACTTGACCCTGGTGATATGGGCGTCGAGCGCGTCGGATAGTTCGCCGCCCGTGCTGTATCGCCACGGGTTCGGCATCTTCCACTTGTGCGCTGCCGCGACGGCCTTCGCCGATGGGCGACGCTGCCGCCACGGTGCGTCAGCAGCGACGAGCGCGTTCTTCGGCCCTGCGAGCTTCCGCACAGCGTCTTCGCCGACCCCTTGCGCCGTCTCAAGAGTCACGTCGCCGAGCAGCACCCGCTTCGTGCCGTCTTCGTACTCGATGCCAGCCAGCCAGCCGTGCTCGTCGAGCTGTCGCTGCACGAGCACGACGGTAGGCAGCTGCACTCGTCCGCCGTCGACCTGGGTTGACTGCGTGCGCTGGTAACGCCGCACAGCGCGCGGGCCAGGCTCGACAGCAACCCAGGCGATGCCCTCGCTGCGGATCTTGTGGAACAGTTCGGCATCCTCAGCCTTGAGCTGTCCGATCTTGACTTGATGACGAGTGAACGCGTCGACGACGTCGGTGAGGTTCTCCGTCGCGAGCCGTTCGGCGTAGTGCTTCTCGCCCAGCCCGAACAGCGACGGGACCGTGACCAGCGAGTGCTCCGACGACGCACCGACGACGTCGAGCACGAGACAGTCGCGCTTGTCGGGATGCTTCCTCGTGCCTCTCCCGATCATCTGTGTATAGAGCGCCCGCGACTTCGTCGGGCGTGCGACGATCACGCAGTCAGCCCGCGGCTGGTCGTAGCCCTCAGTCAGCACTGCGCAGTTCGCGAGCACTTGCACCTTGCCCGTGCCGAAGTCAGCGAGCAGCTCGCGTCGCATCTGCGTCGGCGTCTCGCCCGACACGAACGCAGCACGCACACCGAGCTTGCGGAACTCTTGAGCGCACTGATCTGCCAGCGCGACGGTCGGGGTGAACACCAGCGTCCGACGATCAGCAGCGAACTGCTTCCAGCCCCGTGCGATCAGCGCAGGCGCGTCAGCGTCTTCGAGTGCACGTCCCGCGGAGCCCTGGTCGTAATCGCCACGTCTGACCTTCACGCCGCCCATATCGAGCGCGTCGAGCACGATGCGCTTCGCGCGCAGGTCGCACAGGTAGCCCTGGTTGATGCCCCACAGAATGTCGAAGTTCCAGACGATCTCGTCGAACAGGTCGTCGAGCCCCTTGCCGTCGCCACGGTCGGGTGTCGCTGTCACGCCCAGCAGTAACGGCCCGTCGCTCTCGCCCGCACGTAACGCGTCGAGGATCTTGCGATAGGTCGTCGCGGCGGTGTGATGCGCTTCGTCGACGACTACAAGATCGAACTTCTGCTCGTGCTGCGCGAGTGACAGCACGCCAGGTGTCTGCGAGCCGACGAGCCGATCGAGTCGAGTCGTGCGTGCGAGTGTCTGCACCGACGCGACTACGACGTGCGCAGCCGTATGGTCGTCGAGTGCCTTGACGACCCCGACGTCGACCCCCGGCCAGACTTCACGCACCTTCGCGACCGCTTGCGAGACAAGCTCGTCACGATGCGCGAGAATCAGCGTCCTGCCGCCCCGCTGCTGCGCCAGCGCGCAGAAGATGATGGTCTTGCCGAGCCCCGTCGCTGCGACGCCCAGCTGACGTCGAGAGCCTCGCAGCTCAGCAGCGTGCGTGCGGTCGATCGCCTCACGCTGGTAGGGGCGCAGCTCGAACCGCAGCGCGTCGTCGACTGTCTGAGTCGCCATCGTCGCAGTGTAGCGCGCTACAAGCCGGTCAGAACAGCCACAGCACGATCTTGACTGTCGCAGCGATGATCAGCGCCAAGATGCAAGTCATCACCACAGCGACCATCGCTCCCGTCAATGCGTTGCCTTCATGCCCCATTCGAGCCCTTCTTGATCTTGCGTAACGCCTGAGCGACAGACCCGAAGCTCACGCCCGTCGCCTGGGCGATGCTGTCATAGGTCATTCCGAGCTTGAGATGCCCTTCGGTATACAGCTCGACTCGACGGGCGTACAGCTGACTCAGTCGACACTCAGCAGCCTCGATGTCCCGCCCGACGTCGTGCAGCGCTTCACTGACTTGCTCGACTGTGCGCGTCTTCACGTCGCCGCTTTCGCTTCGTCACACAGCGAGCAGCCCTCAACCGCCGAGATGAACTCGTGCTCGTTGCGGCGATGTTCGTCTTCGAGTTCGATCGGCAGGCGTTGCACGCCACGTTCGGCTTCGATCGCCCGCAGGTTCTTCTCGCGTTGCGCGTCGATCGCCGAGCCGACGCTGTCAGCGTCGATCAGCGTCGCGGTGCCCGCCCGTAGGGTATGCACTCGCTTGTAGCCGTCGCCGTCCTTGATCGGCTCGAAGGTGATCTTGCCGACTTCGCACTCAAGCACCACATAGACCTTGTCGGTCGAGTGCAGCAGCATCGGGTCGGTCTTCATGGCCTGCGAGAGCCCGTCGCCTGCGTTCGTGATCGCGACACCCGTGCTGCGCACCGGCATCCCGTCGAGCGTGCCGAGCCCTTCGTCGTGCTGCTTCTTCGTCACAGTTCGTCCTCCTGCCTGTCGGTCCATGCAGGATAGCGCGCTACAGCGAGTGTCTGCCAGACTGCGCTCGCGTCGTGCGGTCGCCACAGCACGACCCGCGTCGGGTGCTGCCCCGCGGCGGCTTGCAAGGCGTCGAGCCATTCTGCTTGCGGGGCAGCCACCCGGCCCTTGTCGGTCTTGAGTTCAGCGAAGATGATCCCCGCGCGCGGGTGCACGAGCACGAGATCAGGGAACCCCGCAGCTGATCGTCGGCTGTCATGGGTGTGGTAGGCCCGCCAGCCGAACCGGACGGCGGCGTCGAGCACCTGCGCCTGCCATTCGGCCTCGCTCATAGCGGCAGTGAGCTTCACCCGAGCGCTCACTTTGCCATCGTGCGAATGACCGTGCCGTCCGAGCGTGCCAGCGTGATCGCGCCGAGCGCCCACGCACTCTCGCGGTTCCGATGGGCACGGTTGAGGATGATCGGCTGCGCGGCCATGCTGGCGTCGATGTCGCGCAGCTCGGTCGCGGTAAGGCCACCACGCAACCCATGCGGCACGTTCTCGTCATCGGCGTAGACGGCGGCGGTCTTCTTAGCACGGCCCAGTCGCGCCCGCTCGACGGTCATAGCGTCGGCCTCATCAACCCCAGCACCTTCGCTTGTGCGGGATGGTTGTGCGCCCAGGCGTGAGCTTGCGGGCAGAGCCAGAGCTGCCGAGCCGGGTCGCACAGCTGCGCATCGCGATCCTCAGGCCAGAGGTGGTGAGCGTGCTCGCCGCTATGCCTGAGATCTGAACAGACCGCTTCGCCGGTATCGGCTCTGAGCCCGACAGCTTCGCACCACGTTCTCGAAGCGACAGCGCTGCGAGCAGCATCGAACGCAGCACGCTGCGTCGGGGTGCGCGACGAGCGACGGATCGGCTTCGAGCTGCGCTTGATCGGCTTCGTCTGACGAGGCAACGGGGTGCGGCGCTGCGGTGGTTCTGACTCTTTCACGGGCTGCACTCCGACCGCCAGACCGGCCCGTCACGCACCCAACGGCAACGGCCCGCGCCTGACACGTTCAGCGGCGTGGTGAGCGCACGCCGCCCGCAGAACATACAACGCGACCACGACAGCAGCTTGCGTGCGAGCGCATCACAAGCCGCTGCGCACGTCTCGTGGTCTTCGATCGTGACACGAGCACCGCCCTCGATCTTCACCGACACCCACCAGCACGCACCCCGACGTGCGAACTCGTCAGGGAACTCGTCAGGGTCGTAGCGGTAGCCGACTCGCAGACCGGCGCAGCCCAGCAGCCCGGCGAGATGCCCGACTGCTTCTGCTGCGATCACCGCCGAGCCGATGAAAGCCGCTTCGTCGACTTCGTCTAAGAACTTGAACGTCGAACCCGCAGCGGCATCGACCCACAGCAGTTCCTCATCGTCGTCCACGCGCGGGCCTCCTGACTGAGATCACGAACTCGCTCTCGACACGAGCTGCATGGTTAGCGCCCTGACGGATGCCCTGCGAAGTCAGCCGCTCGACGTCGACAAGCGCGCAACCCTGGCCGAGCAAGTAGCCGATCCACCATTCGACCACGGACTCGACTCGCCCCGCTCGGACGTGGTTCTTCATGTTCACGACGAGCAGCCCCTCGTCGACGAGCACGTCGAACGCTGCGAGCGCTGCACGCCACGCTCTGAACTCTTCGACCGTGACCCAGTCACGCTTCCTCACCCTGCCGCCTATCTAGCCCGTTCAACCTGATCGCATACGCCTCACCGACGAGACGACTGTACGTGCGAGGCTCAACCGTCTCCTTGAGCGTCGCCGGTTCGTGGTTCGTCGTCACGATCGTCGGGCGTTCTTCCATCCAGCGCCGATTGATCACAGCGAACAGCTGCTCAACCGTCCACGGCGACGCCCGCTCAGAGCCGAAGTCGTCGAGCACGAGCAGCGGCACTGTCGAGAGCCGGTCGATCGTCACGCGTTCGTCGCCGTCAGGGCGCAGCATCGCGAGCACGTCGACCACCGGGTAGAACAGCATCGACATCGACGCGGTCAGATACCGCTCCCGGGCCATCGCCAACGCCGTGAACGTCTTGCCGGTCCCGACCGGCCCCAGGATCGCCACGTTCTGTCGAGTGTCCCACCCTGCGACGAGACTGAGTACGTCATCGTCGAGCCGGTCGAGTTTCGCGAGGGCGAACCGCTTCGGCACGAGCTCCTGCCAGCGTTGCTCAGCCGTCAGCTCGACGGGCGAGGCCGGGTCGAGCCGCCCGTCGAGACGTCGCCGCTGCGCCAGCTGCGCCGCATGCACCCTCGCGACCACAGCCTGCAAGTTCTCGGCCATGCTCACAGCAGCTTGATCCTCCCGGTCGGCGTCGTGCGGTCCGTCGAGACGTTATTCGTATTGTCGAGCTTCGCACTGTAGCGCGCTGCATCACGGTTCAGTGTGCCTTCGAGCCAGCCCGTCGAGATCGTCGGCGCTGACATCATCGCAGCCTCAACCCGGTCGAGTGCATGCCCCGCCTCGATCAGCTTCTCGACGATCTTGCACGCCCCGACGAAGTTACTCGCAGGCTTCGGCTGCTTCGTCTCCCACACCCGCCCGCACAGCTCCCGCGCCACCAGCTCGTGCTCGCGCGGCACTCGCTCGTTCGCGCGCGCGCTCTTGACCTTGCTCTTGCTTGCGTCCTTGCCCTTCCGCGCGCGCGCTGTGCGAGCGTCAGCGAGCGCAGACGAAGCGTTAGCTTCGTAATTACCGAACAGTTCGGCTTGCTCGTTCGTGTTCGCGCGCGTTAGCGTGTCGGGTGGCGGGGTGGGCATGGCAGTATTAGACGTGTCGGGTCGTGCAGGCGCTCGCAACTGCTGCACAGTGCGCGCGCTACGTGCAGCAGTTCGGTCTGCTAACTGCTGCACAGTGCGCGCGCTACGGCCCTGAACTGCTGCGCAGTGCAGCAGATAGCAGCCGGGTCTTCGGCCTGCCGGGGCGTCGAGCTGCTCGATCGCGCCGACGTCGACGAGCTGCTTGATCACCCGCGCGACTGTGCCCCGGTCGAGGCGGCAGTCGCGACCGAGCGACGAGTGCGAGCACGAGATCAGGGCGTCGTCGTCTGCGAGCACAGCGAGCACGAGCAGCACTGTGTACGCCGCCCCGTCGACCGGGCTGTATTCGATCACCCAGCGGACCTGCTCGACGCCCATTACGGCATCGAGACGTGCCCTGCGAGGATCTCACGGATCAGTCGGACACGGATTACGGCGGCTGAGCCCTTCGAGTTCGCTCCCACGCTGTCGAGCATCTCCCTCACCTTGTCCAGATCGAGCGCTTCGACCCAAGCGACGACGTCGCCCTCGCGCTTCACGATCGCTGCTCGTCGCTCAGACTCGCTCACCTGTGACGACTGTGCAACCTCGCCGTGCAGAGCGCTCTCCGACGATCCTGGTGCGTCTGTCGGGCTGCTGAGACGTCCCTGCGTATCGTCGACGTCAGCGACCGTGATAGCCCCGAAGTGCTCAGCCAGCTCGGCGGCGAGCCCCTCGATCGAGACGGTGGGTACTGCTGCTGCTTCGTCGATGATCACGACGAGTCGCTGAACGTGCGACGCGCCGAGCTGGTCGCGAGGCGGCAGCAGACCCGCAGCCACGGCCTCGTTCAGCGCTGCGGCGACGCGGTCGCGGGCCGGTCCGTCCAGGTCGCTCATCCGACGATTGAGCTGCGCGCGTTGCTCGTCGCTCATCGGGTCGGATGGGCCAGGCGGCGGGGCGTCGTAGTCGTCGCGCCGGTTGCGGACGTCTTCGTGCGACGCGATGCCCTGCCGGGTGTCAGACGCGAGCACAGCGACGATCGCACGCCCCCACGCTGACGTCTCAGCGTTCTGCAGCTCGCTGTCGCGGGTGTAGGGAGTCTTGCCGGGGTATCGCTCCCAGGCGACCCCGATCCCCGGCAGTGCGTCGTCAGCGCTGCGGTACGCGGCGGCGGCGTAGACGATCCAGGTCTGCCCGTCGAGGACGATCACGTCGAACGGCTTCGACGCGTCGACGGGCCGCAGGCAGCCATCGGGGTATTGCTCGCCGAACTCAGCGATGCGCTGCGCGACGGTCTTGTAACTGCCGAGGTCGAAGTCAGCCATCTCAGCGCTCGCTCGTGTCGGCCTTGACGCTGTAGCTGATCTCGCCGATCCCCAGCCGCTGCACCCCCGGCAGTAACTGCCATTCGTACCACGTCACGTCGTCGTCGCTGAGCACGAACCTGGCGGGGTCGTTCACAGCGTCGGCGTAGACTTCCCACGATGTCGGGCCGATCTCGACAAGCACTTCGTAACTGCCATTCGCGGTGACGCGGGCGCGTCCCGCTTCGACGGCAGCGTCGAGTTCCGTGGCGCGCACCTTCGGCTCAGGGAAGTGCAGCAAGTCGAGCGCCAGATCCCGCTCGATCGCCCAGCGCACAGCAGCGTCGGCCCCATTATCGGACGTCGCGAACGTGCCCGCACTTGAGCGTCGCACTGCGATCTCGCCGTGCGGCAGCTTGATGGTCTTCGGTCGCACTCTGGCCCATTCGCCCTCAGCGACGAGCAGCCGTTCTTCGATCACGAGCTGTGCGTATCGCTGCAGCAGCCCGGTCCAGTGCTCGACGTCGCGCAGCAGCGGGCCGTTCACTGCGTCGAGCCATTCGTCGATCCGTTCGCGTTCGGCGCGGGCGACAGCGAGATGCTCTTCGACTTCGAGCTGCGCCTTGCGGAGCTTGCGCATCACCCAGTCGGCACCGCGGTCATCTCGTACCGACCAGCGCGTCTCGATGATCGGCTGCTCAGCCTCGTCAGCGCCGAGCAGCACTTCTTCTTGTGCGATGCCGTCAGGCACCCGCAGGTCCAGCCATTCGTCGAACGAGATCTCAGCCATCGACTTGCCTCCTGGGATTGTGTGTAATGCGCTACAGCATATCGCGACGCTGAGACAGCGAACTGCCCCCGCATCGCAGCTGCAGCTCGAAGGCGGGGGCAGTTCCTCCCAGGAGGGAGACGATCACTCTAGTGCGCTTGCGTCTTCTTCGCGGGCGGCTTCTTCGCGGGCGTTGTCTGCTTCGGGAGCGACTGCGCGATCTGCCCGAGGACAGGTCCTTCGGCTGCTATGTGGTCTGCGATCAGGTCGTGCGTTGTCGAGGCGAGATCGTGCGCCTCGTCAGCGCGCGTGCCGATCAGCGTCGTCGCATCGGCGAGCCGCGAGTGGTCGACTGCGTTCTGCTCGAACCCTTGCCTGACGATCTGCGTCAGTTCGCCCGTCGCCGCGATCGACCCTGCGTTGTGGGCCGACAGCATCTGTCGGCTCTCGACGGCGATGCTGTGACTGTCTTCGAGCTTGCGCGCGATCCAGAATGTCGCGGTGCCGATCAGCGCCACGATGATCGCGCTTGCCGCTGCGAGGTAGGCGTCGGTGTGATCGACGACGCCTTGAATGACGGCGTCGGCGAGCATCTGCGCAGACTACCGGCCGGTCGGGTTCAGCCTGGGCATGCCGAGAAGTTGTCGACCTCGATCGCGAAGTCGGTCATCGGATCGCCTCCGATCCCGAAGCCAGCACGACTACCCGCGCCGCCTTCGGGCAGTGTCAGATGTCCCCAATTGAGCTGGTTCGTGGCGAGCAGCCCGCCTTCGAGCGTCCCGACGAGTGTGCCGCGCCAGTAGCACGAGAGCACGGTCGCGGTCCCGGTCCCGGTGACGTGCACCGCGACGACGTCTCCCGGCGCGATCGGTGACGTGCCCAGGTCGATCGTGCTCACACCCGGCGACCATTCGACCTGGTATTGCGAGCCTGCTTGCACGAGCGCGAGGCTGCCTCTGAGCTGCGCGCCGTCCCACTGCACCGTCCAGTCCCAGCAGCCGAGCCCCCCGGTGTAGCCGTTCGTATGCCAGACGTCTGCGGGGTCTGCTCGTGCGATCACCCCGACGTTACCGAACGTCACGAAGGCTGCGTCGTCGAACCGGGCAACCGCGACGCTGACGACCATATCGGGCGAGATGTCGACGTCGCATCGGGCCGACGCGAGCAGGGCCACTACTCCGTAGGTCGCGACTTCGAGCGCTGCGGTATTCCCGACGTTCACGAACCCGCCCGCGTCGGCGTAGTGGTCGATCGCGTCGGCGAACAGGTGACGCGACCAGGCGTGGTCGTGGCCGATCACGGTCGTGCTGTCCGCACCGTCGAAGCTCTCGACGAGGCACGGCGTCGCTGGCAGGCCCGGCAGGAACCCGTTCGGCTTCGCGACGGGCACGACCGGCTGCGCGACTTGCGACGCCCCGCCGAACGTGCCATTGATCATCTTCTTCGTTGCTTGCGCGAGCCGAACTGACTGGTCGAGCAGACGATCTCGCAGCGTCGGCGTGAAGATCACCCGGCCCGTCGCGTCGTCGACCGATACGGTCATCGCGACGACGCGCTCAGCAGTCGGCGTGCCCGTACTGTCGGGCACCGTGACGACGTCGCCCGGTCGGAACGCGAGGTAAGGCGTGTCGGTCGTGTCGACGGGTTCAATCCCGGCATTGATCTCTTCGCGCGGGTTGCCGAACGTCGCGAGCTGAGCGTCAGCGACGCGCAGCACTTCTGCTGGCGAGCTGAGCGCGCCAAGCCCGAGCAGCCCCTCAACCCGGCCATGCGCTGCGACCGCGGTCGGGTTCGTGACTTCGGACCAGCCACCGGCCCAGCGCACGAGCGCTGACGTGACAAGCGGCATCAGATCGCCCCTCGCTGCTGCAGCACGGTCAAGTTCCCGCTCGACGCGTCGTAAGGATCGGTCGGCGGGTGATAACTGACGCCCGGGGTAGAGCCCATCTCGCCGAAGCGGTACGCATGCAGAATCAGCGACGCGGGCTCCATCCACAGATCGACATACGTGCCCGCCAGCTCTCGGAAGAACGTCAGCAGATCCGTGCCGACCTTCGTGGCAATGTCAGCGACGACCGGCCAGGCGTTGCCGTTGCTGTCGAGACTGTCACTGAACGCGAGCGAGACGCCCGTGAGCGCACCGCGGGCCTGGCACTCTTCGAGCGCGATCCGCATAACGCGCCCGACCGACATACCGGGCGGCGATGCGGGGAACGCGACCATCTTGCACCAGCCTCTGCTCGCTGCGGTCGCGACGCCCGCGGGGCTCACGAAAGCGAGATCGGTGATGGTGTGATCGACGAGCTGCGGGCCTGCGCCTGCTGCGTCGACGGGGTACATACACCACAACAGCATGCCGGGGTTCGTCGGCTGCGTCCCGTCGCCCGAGATCGGCACGGCCCCGTTCAGCTGGTTCGTGACGTGCGCCGCGCACAAGTGCGTGCCTGCGCTGAGCAGCAGCGTCGAGACGGTCTGCTGTGAGAAGCCGTTGCCGAACGTCGACGGCCCGCCCGAACCGGGAGCGCAGATCAGCTGCCCGTCGATGTAGAACTCGCCAGCGTTGTCGATGAGCACGAACGTCATATAGGTGCCGTCTGTCGGCACGACGAACGACTGACGGAAGTAGACCTCGCCGGGGATCCCTGCGTACGGCGTCGATGGCGCGACCCACAGCACCGCCGCCTGCCAGTCAGGGAACTGCACGTCGACGAGCGAACGGCCCGTGAACGGGTAGCCCCAGCCGCCCTCTTCGATGACGTCTTCGGACAGGCCGATCACGTCAGCAGTGCCCCAGCCGCTGTCGTCGTAAGCAGGGCTCGTCCAGTTGAACTGCCGGTCTTCTTCGATGGGCTGCTGCCCGACACCGCGCGACGGGTAGACAAGCCCTCGCTCCAGCCACGCGAGATGCCCACGACCCGAGAATCGTGTCGCTTGCGCGCCGTCTTCGCCCGACGCGACAGCTGTGCTCTCGAACGCTTCGACGAGCATCGTCCACGCGTTCACGCCTTGCACGCTGTACGTGACGAAGCTCGCAGGTGACAGCGTCACTGCTGCGAGATCGGCGTCGTCGTGCTGCACGATGAAACTGCCCGAGCCTGGCTCTGAGATCGCGTCCTGGAACTGCATCGTGCGGGCGTTCGCGAGCGCGTTCGCAGCGGCGAACGTCTCGTCTTGCACGCCGACTGTCAGGTCAGACAGCGCGAACGGAGCGCCGAACGTCGACGGGGCGAACGGCCCAGCAGCGCGCGTCGCGGCGCTGATCGAGATGCCTGCAGCCAGAGCGGGCGACGCGCCGAACACGCGGGGCGGGCTGACCGCATCCAGGACAGCGAGCGTCGCCATCTCAGTAGGAGAAGAGCTTCGACGACGGCAGCGAGACGGTGAAGTTCGTGCCGTCTGACGTGAAGAAGATGCTCGTCCCGTCAGCCTTGTGGTCGATGAAGCACCACAGCCGCGACGTCGCGCTGACGCCCGTATCGTCGAACACGGCGAGCGACTGCACGATGTCACCCGGCGACGTTCCTGTGATCACGGGACTGGTCGCGGTGATCTGCCCCGACGCTTCGGCGACGGCGGCGAGCGCAGTCGGCGTGCCCAGCTCGCCCGTCAAGTCGGAACGGTACTGGTGCGCTGCGTCGTAAACATACGCACTGCTGAGTGCCACGATCGTCGGCGTCGCCGCGGACGGGTCATACGACGACCACAGCGCGTCGAGGAACTTCGGATATACAGCTGCTGTCACGCGAAGCCTCCTGCAGGGATGACCAGCTCAAGTGTCGCACGCATCACCGGGCCGACACGACTCCCCGGCTTGACTGATGCGACTTGCACGAGCGCGGTGAGCACGCTGCTGTCAGGCATCACCAGCGCTGCTGTGAGCCCATTGATCGTCGGATCGTTCACGAACACCGCAGCGAGCGCGGCGAGGTTCTGCTGCAGCCCGAGGTACGGGTCGGCGTTCAGCAGCCCTACTTGATCGCAGACGCCCGTGATCACCATAGGCAGCGAGTAACGGCCCTCGTCGGCCCTTAGCGGGTACGGGCGCTTGCCTTGCGCGCCGGGGATGAGCACGTTCCCGCCTCGTGTCGGCGGCGGGAACCACAGCTCCATGAGGTCGATACAATCCCACGCTGCGGTGTGCATCGAGACACCCGCGATCGTGAGCGTCCCGGCGCAGAGCCCCGGCGTGATCACGCCAGGCGTGCTGCCACCGCTTGTCACAGGCGGCGAGGTTACCGCCGCCGCTGCGTAGTGCGCCGCGACCCGAGCGGGCGAGAGCAGACTGCCTGAATAGATCGCGACCTCATCGAGCGTCACGTCGTCGAAGCCTGCGCTCACGAAGTCGGTGCCAGCGCTGCTCGATATCCAGCTCCCGGTCGCGACCGCTGACGCGACTTGCACGCCGTTCACATAGAGCAGCAGATCAGTCGAGATCGAGCTGTACGTGCCGACGACGTGGAGCTTGCCGACGCCGATCGTGGTCATCGTATGGCTCACGGTGAAGTCACCGTCAGTGGTGTGGACAGCGAACACGACGCCGCCGTCAGTGACATACAGCCCGTCGCCGTCGACATTGAACGCGACGGACCCAGTGATGAACCCTGCGAGCGCAGGCTTGAACCACGCCTCGATCGCGCCGAGGCTCGACCCGTCTTTCGGGTCGAGCCCGGTCGTCGTGACGAACCCGTCACTGTTCGAGCAGAGCCCTGCCCCAGTCGTCGCGGTCGTCACGAGCGACGGGGCAGCGACTGCGCCACCCGTCCACGCCGCATCCCACGCAGGCGAACCCGAGATGCCGAGGTTCGGTTCGGGAACCATGCCAAGCCCTGCCTGATCGCAGCGCCAGTATTGCGTCGGGCTGTCTGCGAGGACTTCGCTTTCGTAAGTCATCGGCCCTGCCTGAACTGTTCAGCTCGCAGCTCACGCACAGCAGCAAGCCCTGCCTTGTCAGGGTCGACCACGACCGGGACGTCGAGCACGCCGATATTGACGGACCTGTCGATGTTCTCGACCTTGGTGATCTGCGCAGCAGCGAACGCGAACGCCAGCTCGTCGCGCAGGTTCACGACCCGCACGGGCGCTGCGACCGACGCACCGACTGCCGCGGTCGATGGCGGCGTGAACTGGTCAGGACGCACCGACTTCGGCAGTGCTGCCGAGATCGACACGAGCCCCGCCGACTGTCCCAAGATCTCGCGCGCTCGCAGCTGCATCTGCGCGGCGATGCCCTCGGCGTAACGGATCGCAAGGATCGCCTCGTTACGTGCTTGCTGTCCTGCTGCGCCGCTCAAGATGCGCTGCGCTTCGAGCACGGCCTTCGTCTCGACTGGCGCGATCGTCGGCGCTGGCAGCACGACCTTGAACTTCTCGGCGAGCTGCACGATGAGATGCTGCATGCGGCTGATCGCTGTCTCGGTCATATCGCCGATGCCCTGCGCGAGGCCTGCGACGATCTGACGGCCCAGCTCTGCGAACTTCGTCGACGGGGAGTGAATCCCGAGCCACGTCCCCGCCGTCGAGTGCGCCTTGACGACCGTGTTCGTCACTGCAGCATGCACGGCGGCTTGCGGCACGGGGTCATTGATCCCGTTCGCGATGCCGTAGACGATGTTCGCGCCGACGTCGCCGAACAGCTGCCCTGCGTCGATCAGTGCCTGCACTTGCGCAGCGACGATCTTCGAGTGCACGGCCTCGTCGACGGGCCTGAGCTTCGGGTCTGACGCCCCGCCCGCGATCCCGAAGATCAGATCTCGCCCGAGCAGCTTCGCCTTGTCGCCGTTGCTCTTCGACAGCAGCAACCCGCCACTGATCTTCGAGCTGACCGGCGTGTCGAGCGTCGGCGCACCCTTGATGCCCTGGTCGATCCCGAAGATCAGCCCGGCACCGATCGGCTCAGCAGCGATGCGCGCTGCTTCCTTGACCGACGCGACGGTCTGGTCATTGATCAGCAGCGTCTGGTTCATCGCAGCTTGCACAGCAGGCCCGCCGAGCACGAGCGCATGCGCGAAGCCAGGGCCGAGCTTCGACGCCTCAGTCGCGGCCCTGACATTCCCGCCGTGCGCGATCGTCGCGATATCCGACGAGAAGCCCTGGATCGTGCGCGTCTGCGCCTGGACATTCTCGACGAGTCGCTTCGGGTCGGACGCGTCGACGAACGCACTGAACGCCGCGCCGATCGACTGTGCTGTCGCGCCCGTCGACTCGCGTGCGGTCTTGAGCCCCTCAGCGGCGGTCTGGATGCCCTGCGTCCACGTATCGAACGCTTCGCGGGCGTTCGGCAGTGCGCCGGTCGCACCGTCGACGACGCTCCTGACCGCGTCGCTCACGTCAGGGCCAGCGGCGGTGATGCCCGCAGCGATGCCCTGCGAGATCGGCGTGCCGACCTGGTCGGCCATCAACTGGGACGGCGACCCGATATGGAAGAACGATAGGAACGTGTCCTTGATGTCGGTCGCGATCTGCAGCACTGCATCCTTGAGCAGACCGGGCGAGTTTTTCAAGCCCTGGATGAGCCCTGCGATGATCTGCCCGCCGATGTCGACGAGCAGGCTGCCGACGTCGCCGAGCGCGTCGAGGATCGTCTGCGGCAGCCGTGCGAACCAGTCAGCGACGTCGACAGCGACCTGCTTGATCCCGTTCCACAGCCCGCTCAGCAGCGAACGGCCCGTCGACAGCAGCAGCGTCGCGACCGTGCCGAGCGCGCGCACGAAGTTACCGGGCAGGTCACGGAACCACGTCACGACGTTCGACGCGACCTGCTTGATCCCGTTCCACAGGCCGGTGAGCAGCCGTATCCCGACGTCGGCGAACAGGTGGGCGAAGTCGGCCATCGCGGTGACCAGCTTCGCGGGGAGCTCGGCGAAGAACGAGATCACTGCGGGCACCGCGACGACGAGGCCGTGCACGAGCGCTGCGATCATGCGGATAGCGAACTCGCCGAGGCGGGTGTTCAGCCCGACGAAGAACTGCGTGATCTGCCCCACCGCACCAGCCAGGCCGCTCACCAGCGACGCGATCAGTTCCACGCCGAGCACGACGAGCCGTGCGGTCAGCCCTGCGAGCGCAGCGACGATCAGCAACGGCAGCTCGGCGAAGAACAGCAAGATGCGCGGCAATGCCTGCACGAACCCTGCGAGCAGCGACCCGGCCAGCGCGACAGCCGCGGACAGGAACGTGCCCGCGAACGTGAGCAACGCACCCGGCACGCCCTCGAAGAACGAGACGATCTGAGACGGCAGATCAGCGAACGCCGCGACGACGTCGCCGAGACGGCTCACGATGCCCTTGACGATCGACACGATCAGCGACACCCCGAACGCGAGCATCAGCGCTGGCAGCTTCACGGTCGCGAACAGCACCAGCCCTGGCAGTTTGAGCAGCGCACGTCCGATAGTCGGCAACGCGCTCACGATGCCCTTGACGATCGCGACGATCAGATCGACGCCCAAGACCGACAGCTTCGCGAGCGCGGACGGCAGGGCCTTGAGCCCTGCGAACATCTCGTCGATGAGATCCACGCCGAAGAGCTTCCCGACGAGCTGCGGGAGCCCGCCGAACAGGATCTTCACGAGGTCGGCAGGGTTGAGTAGCCCTGCGAGCCGCCCCGGCAACGCCTGGAAGAAGCTCACGATCGCAGCGGGGATACGCGCGAAGAAGTGCAAGATCGGCGGGATGACGTCCACCCCGGTGACCGCACGGATGATCAGGCGGGGGATCTCGACGAATGGCGCGACGATCAGCAGCGCGACGTCGGCCAGGCTGAACCCGTGGAAGATCTCAGACAGTCGAGCGAGAGCGTCGCGCACGAGATCGACTGCGTGCGTGAACAGCCCAGCGAGCACCCTGCCGACAGCGTCGACAGCGTCATGGAAGACCTTGACATGCTTGTACGCCTCGAACAGCGCGAGGCCGACAGCAGCGACAGCGACGACGATGATCCCGACCGCTGCCGCAGTCGACCCGACCGCCAGTTCAAGCAGCAGGAACGCGTCGCCGAGCCCGGTGATCGCCGGGAGCAGCGACCCGGCCGTGACGAGCAGCGAGCCACCCATCGACGCTTGCAGCACCCCGAACGAGATCGCCAAGCCTTGGATGACGATCGTCACAGCGCTGAGCACCTTGAACGCTATGAAGCCCTCGATCAGCACCGGCAGCACCGGCGCGATGTCATTGAGGACTTGAGCAAGGGCCGTCAGCGACAGCACGACAGCGTCGAGCAGCGCGCCAGTGACGAGCGGCAGTATCGCAGTGACGATCTTGACGAACGCGTCGGCGAGAGCGGGCAGTATCGGCGTGATCGCGTCGAGCGCCTTGACGAGCGCGCCGCTGAGGAGCACTGCGATCTTCTTGAACGCTTCGAGCAGCTGTGGCAGTACCGGCTGCAACGCCTTGAGCACGTCGAGCAACGCCCCGCCGATCGCCTGCGCGACTTGCAAGAACGCCGCCGCGAGCACGGGGAGCAACGGTGCGAGCGCCTTGAGTGTGGAGCCCAGCACCTGCTCGATGATCAGCGCAACCTTGAGGATGATCGGCGTGAGCGTCTGAAAGACTTTCAAGAAGACGCCGCTGAGCACGTTCACGACGGCGACGATCACGGGGATGAGCGGCGTGAACGCTCGCAGCAAGCTCGTGAGCACCGTCGCGAACGCCTGGATCACCGACACCGAGATCGTCGCGAAGAAGTCGGCGAACGCGTTCACGACCTCTGCGATCACGGGAGCGAGTGCCGTGAACGCCTGCGCGATGACGAGCACCACCGGCTTGAGCGCAACGAAGACCTGGGTGAGCACTTCGCCGATCGTGCCCGCGAACGCATTGATAATCGGGGTGACAGCCTTCACGATCAGCAACAACGCTGGCAGCACGGCCTTCACGAGCGGCGTGATCGCCGTGACGATGCCCCTGATCGCGATGATCAGCACCCCGCCGAACGCACGGGCGAGATCGCCGAACAGCTTCGCGATCGGAGCGACGAGCTTGATCAGCGGCACGAGCGCCTTACTCAGCTCAGCGAGCACGGCCCCGAAGCTCTTGCCCAGCGCGCCGAGCACCGGCCCGACAGCATCGACGATCGCTCTGAGCACGTCGACGACCGGCCCGATCAGCGGCAGCAACCCTTGAGCAAGCGCGCCGACTGCGTCAGTGAGCGTCGCTGCGATCTTCGGGACGATCGGCGCGAGACTGTCGACGACCTTCGTGATCACCGGGGCGAGCGCACCGCCAATCTGCTCTTTCGCTTGCTTGATGATCTCGTGGAGACGAGCGAGCGGCGAGGCAGCAGCAGCCGCCGTGCCGCCGAACTGCTTCGCGAGCTGAGCGAGCACGACCTTCTGCGCGCCGAGCAGGTTCCCTGACGACACGAGCGCCTTGATCTGCTCCTTCTGCTGAGCGGTGAACTGCACACCCGCGCGCGACAGCGCGTTCAGGTTCTTGACCGGGTCTTGCAGCAGCTTGCCGAGCTTGATCGCAGCGCCAGACATCGACGTGCCCAGAGCGACGGACAGGTTCTCCGCGCTGATCGTCGCCTGTCGGAAGATGTCATTGCCTTTGCCCAGCTCGTTGCGGATCTTCGTGAACCTGAGCAGGACATTCTCACCCGACTGGATCGAAGCCCGGTCGATACCCGTAAGCACAGCTTGCTGCTCGGCGAGCTTGCCGATCTCTTCGGCGCTGACGCCCGCCGCTGCGCCCGTCGACTTGATCGCAGCGTTCGTGATCCTGCCCAGCCTGGCGACTTCCTGATATGCGGCGCTCGCATCCTTCAGCCCCCGGATCAGCTTGTCAGCGATGAAGATGCCACCCAGCGCGAGCGCGGCCTTCTTCGCGACCGATCCGAGCCCGCCGATCTGCTTCTCGGTGTCCTTCGCGAAGTTCTGCGCCTGCGGCTTGATCGCAACGAACGCCTCACCGATGACCGTCACAAGCCCGAAGCGTACCGGCGTCAGCCTCGGCGGGGGAACATCGCCTCAGCCGCCGACAGCCCCTGCTGCGCTTCTTCGCTCTCGCCCCAGTGCTCGCGTAGCGGCAGCGCGTCGGTGAACGCCTTATGCACGATCTTGAGCGCTTCGTCGACTGACTGCGAGCCGCCATGCACGAACGGTTCGATCAGCGCCGCTTCTGCGACGTTCACCCAGTCGAACGCGCTCAGACTGTCGGGGTCTGTTCCCGCAAGGAGCAGCCTGCCACGTAGGTAGTCACGTCGAGTGAGCGCCCAGGCTGCGAGGCTTCGGGTTATGCGGTAGGGCGGTCTGCGTAGACCTCTTGCGACAGCCACATACAGATCTCCCCGATCTTCGCGATCGGGATGATCACGTCGCGCGAGTCGCACGCCTCACGGAACCGGGCCGCGTCGGGGGCCGTCAGCACCCCGTCAAGGAAGCCGATCAGATCGAGCCCGCTGAACTGCTCGCGGCCTCGTTCGTCGATCCTGATAGAGCCCATCAGCCGGTTCAGCACGCCGCCCGGCGCTTGTGGCAGACAGTGATAGGTCTCGCCCGCCAGCTCGAACGTGATCTCTTCTTGATCTTCGGGGCTCTCAAGATCGAACCGCTTGAACATACCGTCTCCCTAGTCGTCGGTGGTGTAGCGCGCACACTACCCGCGCAGCACTCGCAGCGCATTGACGAGGAACGGGTTCGGCTTGGTGCCAGGATGGTTGACTTGCTTGAACGCGACGACGCGCCCGACCTTCTTCCAGAAGAACACGAGCAGCGGAGCGTTCTTCGCACGGATGACGTGCGGCTCAGTGCCCTGGTGATGCCAGAACGCGTACGGCACTTTGTCGACGCCGACGATCACAGCGGGCAGGCCGCGCTCTTCGACGACGCGCTTGACGATATGGTCACGCAGGTTGCCGGTCTTCACGCCGACGAGTCGCTTCGCTTCGACCTTGACCTTCTCGCCATCTTGGATCATTAGCCGGTACACCGGCCCTTGCGGGCTGCGCATGAACTCTGCGAGCCGCACCGGGTCGATCACGACCCGACTGAACCCGATATTCAGGCCAGGACCGATCGCCACTAGATGAAGCTCGCCCTGGTACGCAGCACCCCGCCGACCAGCCCGCCCGCGGGGCCGAGCGCCTCCCAGCGTTCATGCACGAGCCCGTTACAGCCCGCCAGTTCGCCCGCCTTCTGCGCTGCGCTGACCGCGTTCGTGATCGAGGTGACGTCAGCGAGCACGATCGACGCGTCGTGATCGAGCTGCGCGAGCGTCGGCGGGTAGACCTCGCCCGACATTGAGTTCGTCGTTGGCTGTGCTGTCACGCAGCGCACCAGCCAGATCCCAAGCGTCACGAACCGCAACCCGAAGCCCGCTGCTGCCTGCATCGACTCGTAGACCTCGACGGCGACATCGCCGACGTGGTTCGCCGTCGACTCCACAGCAACGATCAGCTGCTCACAATCCCAGGCGACTTCACCGACTGCGATCGACTGCCGGGTCGGTAACGGCTCAGCGTCGTAGTCCCAGCGAGTCGTTACCGCGTCGAGCGCAGCGTGCGCCAGGTCATAGATCCGGTTCACGTCGGGGGGCATGGGCTAGAGCCAGCCGAAGTCGTAGGTCTGCGTCGAGCGCGAGTGCTTGAGCACTGCGGTCAGCTCGACGTCTGGCAGGCTGACCAGCATCATCCGTTCGGTCGTCGTGAGCTGCACGAACCGGGCCAGGAAGCGGTCGGCTTCCGCGCGCGTCGCTCCGAGTATCCGCAGCCGTTCTTCGAGTTCTTCGCCGAGCGTGCGCTGCTCAGCCATCGAGGCACTCCATGATCGCGTCGGCTGCCCTCTCACTTGCACGGCCATCGAGCCCAGCGTAGGCGAACTCGACAGCATGAGCGCGCAACGCCTGAGCCGCAGGCGGGTCGTCGACCGCTTCGAGGATCACTCGTGCGAGATCGGCCGGGTCGTCGCACTGCAAGCCAGGGACGTGCGACCAGAACCGCAGGCCGTGCTCGACGTCGCGCCGATACCAGGGCGCGTTTAGGGCCACGACCGGGATACCGACCGCAGCTGCTTCATACAGCGCGCTGGTGTTATCGGCCACGACCAGCCGAGCAGTCGACAGCACGACGTCGAAGTCACTGAGCCATTCGACACCAAGCTGCTGCCAGTACGGCTGCATGCGACGCGCGATCCGCGGGTGTGCGTGACCCGCCAGAAGCACGCCAGAAGCACGGAGTGTGCTCAGGATCGACGGCAACGCCGCAGCGTAATGATCGTGCGCAGGCAGTGTCTCGGGCGTCACAGCGCAATTCCAGTGTGACGTGAACACGACAGGACCGCCCCTAGGCCGTTCCACGTGGAACGCGTCAAGAGCAGGGCAGCCGACAGCGACAGCACGCACGTCGCCGTAACGCGCCCGCCAGCGCTCAGCGACGCGCACTGACGGGCAGACGAACAGCACGCAATGATCGAGCCCCGGCCCGCCCGACCAGCCCTGCCCATCATTCGCCGCGTCGAGGTAACTCTGCCCAGCCCCGTGCTCGACATAGATGACCGGACGGCCATGCAACGCGCGCCCGTCGATGCCGCCAGCGACAAGCGTGGTCCGCTTGCCATGCCGGGGTCTGAGCAGCTCTCCCCACGGAGCGTGGTAACGCGACGCGAACGTGCGCACCTCGACGCCTCGCTCGACGAGCACTTCGACGATCGGCTCGCAGTGCCGCCAGTAGTGCGCCTGCGAGCAGTAGACATCGAGCTGCATCAGCACGCGAAGCTACCGTCCCCGAAGGAACGGCAGCATCACGCGGGGTGCCCAAGCCCCTGCCTGTTATGGCTTCTCCCGAAGAACGCGGACCCCGCGGGTTAGCCGGGCGAACGCTCAGATTACCGCAGACTTCACCAGCGGCGATAGGGCGCAGGATCGAAGACCATCTTGCTGTCGACCGGGCTCAGGAAGTAGAAGTGCTCACGCCAGACGTCGTGCAGCCCTTGCGCTCCGAGCCTGTTCAGGATCTCGCCGTAACTGCGCCAGTGATCGCCCATGCCACGAGGCAGGCCGCGCGTCGCCGCGTACGCGCGTGCGCCATTGCGGGCCTTCTGCACGAACTGCTCGGCGCTGCGGTACGGGAAGTG
>Ga0315273_10001307_pt1 | contig 28184 bp, 25 predicted proteins | sample YL17G02_0_MG_FD_205753 | JGI IMG/M metagenome (GOLD analysis project Ga0315273, IMG submission 205753) | Sediment microbial communities from Yellowstone Lake, YNP, Wyoming, USA - YL17G02_0 | ecosystem: Environmental > Aquatic > Freshwater > Lake > Sediment | place: USA: Wyoming | collected... | reverse complement strand
TAAAGAATTATTAGTCAGAAAAACATTAATCGGTCCCCATCGGGACGAATACCATATTTTTATAGTTAATAAATCATCTCCAAAAAAAAACATTCATGTGTATGGGTCAAGAAGCGAACACCGTTTAGGTCTGTTTTGGTTAAAGATTAACGAGCTAAAATATCTGGAACATTTTTTTAAAAAAAAGCCGATTTTATTACTTGATGATATATTTTCAGAATTAGACCACAGCAATCAAAAACTAATATTTAACTTGATTGGCGATTACCAGACGGTGGTCACTTCGACAGAAAAAAAACTAGTTAAATTAATTAATCTTTCTGATTACGCCTCTTACGATACCATAGATTTGTAGATCATTAAGTGGGTAAAAAGGCGGATATTTTGGATTGGCCGCTTCCAAATAATTAATATGTTTTCTCCGGTCGGTTTTTAAAATTTTTAAAGTCCACTCGTTATCAATCTGAGCTAGGACAATACTGCCGGTAATAGCGTCTTTTTTTCTTTCAATAATAACAATGTCACCTTCAAAGATTCCAACTCCAATCATTGAATCACCGGAAACTTTAAGAAGAAATGAAGTTTGCGGGTTCTCGATTAAATAATCGTCAATTGTCAGGTAGTCTTTGTTTTCTTCAGCGAGAATTGGAAAACCAGCCTTTATCATTCCAAGCAGCGGCAGAGCAAAAAACTTTTTAGTGGGTGAAAGCTTTTTACTGTCTTTTTCAACAAATCCAAGGTCAATCAATTTATTAATGATTTTAAATACAGCGTTTTTAGATGAAATATTAAAAAGCTTTAACATCTCAGAATAAGAGGGTAGTCGTCTGTTCTTTCGGAAAAATTTTTTGATACTTGCAAGTCTGTCTTCGATCATGATTTCTATTATAGTAAACAAATGTTCACTATGTCAAGGGGTTTATTTTTTAAGCATCAGCGCAATGACGTTCTTTGGCACTTCCTCGTAGTGACTTGGCTCCATGTAGAAAACACCCCGACCTTCAGTAAGAGATCTGATCGTCGTTGCATAGCCGGAAAGTTCTGATAGGGGAACATAACTCTTAATAACAACGGCTCGACTTCGCTTTTCGGTGCCTAAGATCTTTCCTCTTTTTGAAGAAATATCACCGATGGCAACACCCATAAAAGCTTCCGGAATTGTAACCTCTAACTTCATTATTGGTTCAACCAGTGTGGGCCCGGCTCTCTTAACTGCTTCTTGCAGGGCCATTGATCCGGCAATTTTGAAGGCAATATCTGACGAATCTACATCATGATAACTTCCATCAACCAATGTTATTTGGATATCGGTCACAGGATAACCTAAAAGAACGCCTTTTTCTGCTGCCTCCATAACACCTTTTTCAACAGAAGGAATAAATTCGGAAGGAATAGAGCCACCTTTGATTTTATTGACAAACTTTATTCCTTCGCCTCGGACGAGAGGTTTAACATTAATAACACAGTGTCCATATTGTCCATGTCCTCCGGTCTGTTTTATATATTTTACCTCGACGTCGGTAGCGGCTTTTGTAATGGTTTCTTTATAAGCAACCTGGGGTTTTCCAACCGTGACATTCATACCCATTTCTCGCTTCATACGGTCAACGAGGATTTCCAAATGGAGTTCTCCCATCCCGGACATAATTGTTTGATTGGTTTCGTGATTTACTTTTACTCTAAATGTTGGATCTTCTTCAGCTAATCTTTGTAGAGAATAAGATAATTTTTCTTGATCGGCTTTAGTTGTAGGTTCAACTGCCAAAGAAATAACTGGTTCCGGAAAAGTAATCTGTTCCAGAATAATCGGACTGCTTTGGTCGGACAGGGTATCACCGGTTTTGGTATCTTTTGGACCGATAACAGCGATGATTTCACCAGCATAAGCTTTGTCAATCTCTTCGCGGTTATTGGCATGCATAAGCAGGATTCGACTGACTCTTTCCTGTTTATTTCTGTTGGCGTTATATATATAAGAACCCGATTCTAAAATTCCCGAATAAATTCTAACATAAGTCAATTTTCCGACATGAGGATCAAGTTGAATTTTGAAAGCCAAACCGGTAAATTTTTCCTGTTGATTTAAAGCTCGTTTTTCCTCAAGTTTGGTTAATGGATTTATTCCCGTTATTTCTTTTAAGTCTAAGGGAGACGGAAGAAAATCAACTATGGCATCAAGGATCGGTTGAACAGCTTTGTTACGAAGTGAAGTTCCACAATAAACAGGGACGATTTTATAAGCAATTGTAGCTTTTCTTAAAGTTGCTTTTAATTCGTCAACCGTAATTTCCTCACCATTTAAATATTTATTTAACAACTGATCATCGTGTTCGGCAATCTGTTCAACCATTTTCGATCGGGCTTTAGTTACTTTATCTTTAATATCTTCCGGAATTTCATCAGTTGTCGTATATTTAACGCCTTGGACATCTTGATCCCAAATTTTGGCTTTTAAGTCAAGAAGATCAACAACTCCTCTAAATTCAGATTCTTTTCCAATAGGAACAGTCATTATAATTGGGTTGGCTCCCAATCTTTCTTTAATCTCTTCAACGGTTGCTTCAAAATCAGCCCCGAGCTTATCCATTTTATTTATAAAACAAATTCGAGGAACTTTATATTTATCGGCTTGACGCCAAACTGTTTCTGACTGACTTTGAACGCCTTCTTCGGCATCAAAAACAACTACCCCACCATCTAAAACACGTAGAGATCTTTCAACCTCAGCTGTAAAATCTACGTGGCCTGGAGTATCTATAATATTGATTCTTGTGTCATTCCAAAAGGTAGTGGTGGCGGCAGAAACTATTGTAATCCCTCTTTCTCGTTCCTGAGGCATCCAATCTAATTGTGTATCACCATCATCGATATTTCCGATTTTATAAGTTTTTCCAGTATAAAAAAGAAATCTTTCGCTGGTTGTGGTTTTTCCGGAATCAATATGGGCGATCACACCAATATTACGAATTCGATCGAGGGGAACATTACGATTTTTTGTGACAATAGGTTGTTGGGCCATAAATCAGTTTATAAAGTTTTTAAAGTCTGTAAAGTTCATAAAGTAGTAATAAAGTTTTTCTTTTTCTTACCACTTAAGGTGAGAAAAGGCCCTATTTGCGTCGGCCAATTTTTCAGTTTGTTGTTTTTTTGCTACAGCCGCCCCTTGATTTTTAGAAGCTTCAACAATTTCAACCAATAATTTTTTGTCAAAAGTATGATACTCTTTGTTGGCTCTTGCTTTGGCGGCATCAATAATCCAATTGAGCGCGAGCTTTAGTTTTCGCTCCCTACGTACTTCGATAGGAACCAAATAAGAAGCACCTCCAAGACGACGAGGTTTAACTTCATGAATGGGGGAAACGTTTTCAATAGCCAGATGTAATAATTTTAAAGGTTCATCTGACTGTTTTTTCAGTTCGTCAAAAACTTTATAAACAAGTCCTTCAGCGACGGATTTTTTACCGTTGATCATTAAATAATTGATCAATTTGGCCACTTCAAGACTATTAAAAAGTTTGTCTTTTTTAACAGGTCTTTTTTTATAATTATGACGTGGCATATTTTTTAATTTATGAACTTTTTACTTGTGGTTTCTTGGTTCCGTATTTTGATCTCGATGTTGTTCGCTTGTCAACTCCTGCTGTATCAAACTTTCCACGGACAATATGATATTTCACTCCCGGCAAATCTTTTACTCTTCCGCCTTTAACTAAGACGATCGAATGTTCGGCTAGATTGTGACCAACTCCTTGAATGTAGGCGGTCACCTCCATTTTATTTGACAATCTCACCCTGGCCACTTTTCTCAAGGCCGAGTTTGGTTTTTTTGGCGTCATGGTTTTGACAACAGTACAGACACCACGCTTTAAAGGATTGTTTGTCTTATTGTATCTCCTTTTCAACGAGTTAAAACTCATTTTAAGGGCAATCGATTTTGATTTTTTAATTCTGTTTTTTCTCTTCCTTTTTATCAGTTGGTTGATTGTTGGCATATTGATTTACAAACTTACCGTAATATTTACTAATTAACTCACTCGTCACTGGAATTAATCTGCCAATTATAACATTTTCTTTCAGCCCTAACAAGTAATCTGTCTGTCCTTTAATAGCAGCTGAAGAAAGAACGCTGGTCGTTTGTTCAAATGATGCGGCTGACAACCAAGAATCGGTATGAATAGCAGCTCTGGTTATGCCGAGAATTGAAACTTTTCCAGAGGCTGGCCTTTCTCCCTTTGATAAAACTCTTTTATTTTCTTCACTAAAACGAATTTTTGAAACAACTTCGTCTTTAATTAACGAAGTATCACCTTCATCCTCAATAATAACTTTATCACTCATTTTTCGGATAATTACTTCGAAATGCTTATCGTGAATAGCAATTCCCTGGGATTCGTATACGTCTTGAATTTCATCTAATAAGTAAATCTGAGCTGCCCTTAAGCCTTTAATAGCCAGAATATCATCAATATCAAGATAACCTTCAGATAAAGCTGTTCCAACGCTTATCAAATCGCCATCTTTAATTTTTAATTTTTGGGCTTTTGGAATTGTGAATTTTTGTTCCTGAATAGTCGAGTCCTTATTGAGGGCGGATATAGTGATGTCATATATTTCTTTTGCCGTATCCTCAACAACAGATACTCGACCCGCAATTTCTGCAATAGGGGATACAATTTTAGGAGTTCGTGTTTCAAATAATTCTTCAACTCGGGGTAATCCCTGAGTAACATCAGAAATAACAATTCCTCCAAAATGTCGAACCCTCATTGTCAATTGAGTCCCTGGTTCTCCTATTGATTGGGCGGCCATTACTCCAACCGGTACCCCAATTTCAACAATTCTATTTGTAGATAAATCCGTTCCATAACATTTCTGACAAACGCCGTAAGGTGAATTGCAGTAAAGTGGAGAACGAACAACAATTTTAGTAATTTTATTTTTTTCAATTAAAGTAATTTTTTCATTATCAATTAATTCATTAGCTTTAATGATAGTTTCTTTATTTTCGGTAACCAGATCATTAAGAATAAATCTATTTTTAATTCTTTCTTTAAATTTTTTTCCTCGAGATGAGCCAGTGGTCACAGTCAACCCTTCCTTAACCTGACAATCTTCTTCGCGAACAATCATATCATGAGACGTATCAACAAGTCTTCTCGTTAAGTATCCGGCATCAGCGGTTTTTAAAGCGGAATCTGTCAATCCTTTTCTAGCGCCTCGGGCGGAAATAACATATTCAAATATTGAAAGGCCTTGACGATAGTTAGATTTAGTTGGGACTTCGATAATTTTTCCCAACGGATCAACAACAAGCCCTTTCATGGCGGCCAACTGCTTTAATTGTTCTTTGGAAGCGCGAGCGCCTCCTGATTTAATAATTATTTTTACTGGATTTTCTTCGTCCAGTGCGTTCCAAGTTTTATCGGCTAATTTTTCCGTAACATCGATCCAAAGTTTATTTGAATAACGTCTCTTTTCATCAGAAGTTAATAGTCCCTGCTCGAAATTTTTGGTAATTTTTTTAATTTTACCTTCGGTTTCGTTAATAATCTTTGTTTTTTCCGTAATTATCTGACAGTCAAAAATTGAGAGAGATAGTCCGCCGGCAATTGTTGAAGCCCAGAAACCAATCTCTTTTAATTTGTCGATCAACTCTCCGACTTTTTCATTTTCAAATATTTTCATGGCGGAAACAACAATATTTTTTAAATCAGACGCTTTAACTTCGCCGTTTACAAATCGAAGTTCTGTCGGCAAAGCTTGGTTAAAGATTATTCGACCAACAGTCGTCTTGATTATTTTTCTACCGATCCTTACATTTATGGGTTGACGAAGTTTAATTTTGCCAATTGCCTGAAATCTCATTGCTTCATTTTCAGTGGCAAAAAATTTTAAATCTTCAGCATTTTCAATATCCAAATGACTATCAATTGTTGTTAGATAATAACAGCCAAGAGCCATCTCTTTGTTTGGAAGAACAATAGGTGAGCCATCAGATGGTTTGAGAAGATTATGATAAGGGAACATTCTTGCCTTAACTTCTTCAATAGCTTTATTGGATAATGGTAAAAATACACCCATAGCGTCCCCATCAAAGTCAGCATTGTAACCCGAGCAAACAGCTGGATGAAGCCTAATAGCATGATCATCGGTCAAAACAGGATAAAAACCGAGAATGGAAAGTTTATGCAGAGTCGGAGCACGATTAAGAAGGACAGGATGATCTTTAGTAATTTCTTCCAAAATATCATAAACAACAGGGTCTTTTTTTTCTAAGAATAACTTGGCACTTTTAATATTTGGAGCGAGTCCTCGAATAATAATTTCATGCAAAAGATATGGTTTAAATAATTCTAATGCCATTTCGCGAGGGAGCCCGCATTGATTAAGTTTTAACTCTGGACCTACAACAATGGTTGAACGGCCAGAATAATCAACTCGCTTACCCAACAAATTTTGTCTAAATCGACCCTGTTTTCCTCTTAAAATATCAGATAAGGACTTTTGTACTTTAGAATTACTTCTAGTTGAACGACTTTTACCTCGAGATTTTTGTAAATCAATTAATGAATCAACTGCTTCTTGGAGCATCCGCTTTTCATTCCTTAAAATAATTTCAGGGGCTCCAAGATCAATCAATTGTTTTAGACGATTATTTCTATTAATAACACGTCGGTAAAAGTCATTTAAGTCGGAAGTAGCAAATTTCCCGCCGGGCAATTGAACGACAGGACGTAAGTCAGGTGGAATAACAGGCAGAACAGTGAGGATAATCCATTTAGGATCAATTTTTGCCTTAATAAAAGCTTCAAGTACTCGGGCTTTTTTGAGAAGTTTATTTCTTTTTTCTCCCTTACTTTCATTTAAAAATTCTAAAGTTTGGGCGTACTGTTTGACAAGATCGAAGTTCGAAAGAATTTCATACAAAATTTCCGAACCCATACCAACGCTTAAAAAATCGGAAACATTATTTTCTTTAAAAAATAAATAGTCATCCTCTTCAATAACGTCAAAAGGTCTTATTGATCGGGCAATTTTAGAAACTCTTTCAAAGTATGCTGATTTTTTTGTTTTTGTATCAGTTTGTTCGTTTGATAACAATTTTAACTGTTCTCGCTTCTTAAATTCCACTTCTTGTTTGGCAATTTCCCATTGTTCTTTATGAGTAATTTTTTTTTCTAATTGTTGATATTGTTTTTCAAAATTTTTATTAATTTCTTCCTCTCTTTTAATAAAATCTTCCTCAATCTTTTTTAATTCATCTTTTTGTAGTTGGTCAATGGCTTTTAAAGTCTTCTTCTGATTATCTTTATCAACTTCTTTAACTAAGTAAAGAGCATAATAAATAATTCGCTCCAGTGCTTGTGGAGGAACATTGAGAATAATACTGAGTGTAGATGAGGTACCTTTAAAATACCAAATATGGGCAATAGGGGAAGCTAATTTAATATGACCCATCCGCTCACGGCGGACCGCCGATGTAGTAATTTCAACGCCACAACGATCGCAAACAATTCCTTTGTAACGCATTCTTTTATATTTTCCGCAGTAACATTCATAGTCTTTTGTAGGACCAAAGATTCTTTCATCAAAAAGACCGTCCTTTTCAGCTCTAAAAGTTCGATAGTTGATAGTTTCCGGTTTAATTACTTCTCCATGAGACCATTTAATAATCGTTTCAGGAGAGGCAAAAGTAATCCTCAATCCGGAAAAATCAACGATATTTATATCCTCCATAATTATTTGGCGTAATCAATTGACAATCCTAAGGCATTAAGTTCTTTGACAAGCACATGGAATGACTCTGGAACCGACGATTGTGGGATATCAACACCTTTAATGATTGATTCAAAAGCTTTAGTTCGACCACGTACATCATCACTTTTGATTGTTAATAATTCCTGAAGTGTGTAGGGTACTCGATGCGATTCAAGCGCCCAGACTTCCATTTCTCCAAATCTTTGTCCTCCTAATTGCGATTTTCCTCCCAATGGTTGTTGAGTGACTAAAGAATAAGGTCCGACCGATCGAGCATGGAACTTATCTTCAATCATGTGTATTAGTTTAATAATATAGCTTGTTCCAACCAGCGCTTTCCGTTCATAAGGTAAACCTGTTTGTCCATCAAACAAAGTTACTTTATTATCAATTGGTAGTCCGGATTTTTTTAATTCTTTTATAATAAAATCTTCCTTAATTTTTTCGAAAACAGGAATAGAAATTGAAGTATTTGTGTGTTTAGCAATAACTCCCATAAGATTTTCAAATAGTTGACCCAAATTCATACGGGAAAGAATTGAAAGGGGGGACAAAATAACATCAACCGGTGTTCCGTCTTCAAGATAAGGCATGTCCCAAGAGGGCAGAATTTTAGAAATAACACCTTTATTCCCATGTCGTCCAGCTAATTTATCTCCGACGATTATTTTTCGCAGTTGAGCGGTATTAACAATGATTCTTTGTAAAACACTTGGTTCAAGTTCATTTGGATCCTTTTTAGCATTAATAGTTTCAATGTTAACAACTGAACCTCTTTTTCCATATGGCATTCGGAGTGATGTATCTTTAATGTCTTTGGCTTTTTCTCCAAAAATTGCTCGGAGTAATCTTTCCTCAGCCGTTAATTCTTTTTCACCTTTTGGAGCGACTTTACCAACCAAGACATCTCCTCCTTTTATTTCAGTACCAACAGTCACCAATCCTTCTTTATTAAGATTCTGAAGAATTTCTTCACGAACATTTGGTATATCTCGAGTAAGTTCTTCCGGTCCAAGTTTAGTATCAATAACGTCGGCTATAAACTCTTCCATCGTGATTGAGCTAAGAACATCTTCCTTAACTAATCTGTCAGAAATAACAAACCCGTCTTCGTAACCTAATCCATTCAGCGAGGAATAAGCGACTAATAAATTTTTGCCTAGTGCCAGATGACCTTGATCAGTTGAAGGACCATCAATAATAACTTTCCCCTTTTTTACTTTTTGATTTTGACTAACTTTTGGTCTTTGATCAAAAGAAACATTTTTATTGGTGCGAATAAATCTTTCTAATTTATACTCATAAGTTTTACCACTTTTTCCTTTATATACTATTTTCTGTCCATCAACATATTTTACAATACCGTCTTCCGGCGCTTTTATAGTTCTTCCTAAAGCAATACTAATTTTTTCTTCCAGTCCAGTTCCAACAATTGGCGCTTCAGGTTTTATTAAAGGCACAGCTTGACATTGCATGTGCGAACCCATTAGAGCCCGGGACGCATCATCATTTTGAAGGAACGGAATAAGAGACGCTGATGCACCCAGTACTTGTCGAGGGGAGACATCAATAAGATCAATCTTTTCAATCGGTACTTCAATAATATCGCCATCGAAGCGTGCTGTGACCATTTGATCGGTTAAATAACCTTTTTCGTCCGTATTAACATCGCCCGAGGTAATAAAATATTTTTCTTCATCATCAGCCTGTAAATAAATAATTTCATCTGATATTTTCACTTTCGACTTACCGCCATCTTTTTCTTTAACTAATTTTTTATAGGGAGTTTCCAAAAAACCATATTTGTTTACCTTAGCATAAAGAGCCATGTAAGTGACAACACCAATATTTGGACCTTCAGGGCTTCTGATTGGACAAATTCTTCCATATTGGGATGAGGAAATATCTCGAATCGAGAATGAAGCTCTTTCTTTTTCAATTCCACCAGGTCCACCGACCGTAATTCTTCTTAAGTTGTCAAGTTCTGACAATGGATTAGTTTGATCAACGATAGTTGATAGTTGACTGGTTCTGTAAAATGAATTAATTGCCACGATCAATGGTTTTGAATTAACTACTTGGCTTGGGACAACATTTAATTCTTCGCCTGATATTAAACTCATTCTTTCTTTTATTTCTCGCTCAACCCGAACCATTCCAACTCTGATTCCATACAAACTGATTAATTCACCAACTGTTCGGAGCCTTCGGTTACCTAGATGATCAATATCATCAAACTTACCTTTATTTTGAGTCAAGGTAAGGAGATACTTAATAGAAGCGATAACATCTGCTTTAGTTAACAAACGATTTTCTTTTTTTATCTCAATATTTAACCCGAGTTTTTTATTAATTTTATATCGTCCAACATCGGCGAGTGAATACCTTTTTTGATTAAAAAGAAGGTTGTTTATAGTTTCGTAGGCATTTTCCAAAATTAGAGGTTCTCCCGGCCTGATTTTTCGATAAATTTCTAGCACCGCCTCATCTTTATTTTTTGTTTGATCCTTTTTAAGAGTCGGAATAAGATATTTTTCGACAAGACTTTTATCAATGTCTCCAAAGTAGTTAATAATATCGGATTCACTATCATTTTCAAATACTTTAAGAAAAACTGTTGATAAAAATTTTCTTTTTTTATTAATCTTCATTTCAATTAGACCATTTTTATTGATCGTCATATCAAGCCATGCTCCAATATATGGTCTTATTTCTGCATTGTATAATGTCAATCCTGTTGTTTTGTCAATTTCGGCAGTAAAATATACTCCAGGGGAACGAACGATTTGATTAATAATGGCCCTTTCAATACCATTGATAATAAAGGTACCTCGGTCAGTCATTTTTGGAAGATTAAAGAAATAAATGTCTTGTTTTTTTTCGCTGTTAATTTTTTTGTTAACTAATCTTAGTCTTAGATAAACAGGAGCATCATAGGTTAATTTCTTTTTGTAGCAGAGGTCAATATTATATCGTGGTTCACCGAAATAAAGATCTTCAAAATAGATAGTAAATTTTTTTTTTGTATAATCGTCGATTGGAAAAAATTCGTTAAAAATTTCTTTTAATCGAATATCGATAAAGTCAGCCCAAGAATTTTTTTGGACTTCTATTAAGTCAAATTTTTCAAGAAGTTCGTCTTTTTTTCCGAGGAATAAACTTTTGTGGGGTAAAATATCTAATTTAATAGTTTTGCTCATCGAGTAGATAGAAATAACATTTTATTAACAAGAAAAACCCCTGATACTAGACGGGGAGTAAAAAAACTAATATATCATACAAAACGCAATAAGTAAAGTCAAATGGATTTAAAGAACTTTTTTTTTGAAGAATGACTGTGAGAAATATGATTTTTCATTTTTTCAAGAAGTGAAGTCAGACTGACCCTTTTTTTTACTACTTTATCTTTTTTAATTTCAGGGCTTTTAACTTTATGATCGATTTCTTTGACATGATCTTTTTTTAGCTGCTTTAATAAAGAGATTAACTGAACACCAACAATTATTAAGAGAATAGTTGTAATTGTCACAGCAGTTGAAAGCAATAATTGGGTCGTATCCATATTAAAGTAGTCCTAATCGGACTTTTTCCGCAACAAGATTATTTGCTCGAAGAAGCTCGTCGTGAGAAGTTCCTGCGTCAATCCACCAATCAAGAAGGCCACATTCCAAAGTTCCCTCTTTAAGATAAAAATTATTGAGATCGGTTACTTCTAATTCTCCTCGAGCTGAGGGTAATTGTTTACGAATAAAATCAAAAACCCTTTCATCATAAATATAAACACCAGTTTGGGCAATATCAGACTTTGGATTTTCCGGTTTTTCCACAATTGAAATAATCTTTCCGACAGAATCAATTTCTATTATTCCATAGTGTTTTGATTCCATTTTCGGCATTTTTATTCCAAAAACAGTCGCCCCCTTATTTTTTTTCTTAAATTTTTCTACAGTTGGTTTTAAATTATAACTAAAGATGTTGTCTCCCAAAATCACAGTCATTTTATCACCCTTAGCAAATTCTTCCGCCAGACCAATAGCATGGGCGATTCCACCCTTTGGGTTTTCTTGAACAGAGTAATAAAGTTTGACACCAAATTGATCTCCACCTTTTAAAAGATTGGCAAATTGACCGGCATGGTCAGGCGAGCTTGAAATAAGAATTTCTTTTATTCCCGCCTTAACCAGCGATTCCAAAGGATAATAGATCATTGGCTTATTGTAGATAGGCAAAAGATGTTTATTAGTCACCCAAGTTAAAGGTCGAAGTCGAGTCGCCAGTCCACCAGCAAGAATTAATCCTTTCATAATAATTGTTTATTAAGGCAAAATAATAATTTTCAAAAGAAAAATTATTATAAACGCAATCAGGATATATTCTACCACAGTTTTCAAATGGAGAGTTTCATTGATAATATGATGATAGACGCCCCAGATAATATAAAAAAAGGCAAAAGAAATAAGCACAAAAAATTCAATAACTCTTTGTCCACGAAAAATATTTAACAGAATCAAAAAAAATATACCGGCCATAATCAAAAGTGAGTAATCAAATAAATGACTTTTAAATTCCTTTTTCAAATTAGAGTATAAATGTTTAACCATTGTTTAAATAATTGTGCCGATAGTCGACATAAATAATCCGATTAGTATAAATATTATAAATAATAAATGAGCTGTATTTTTTCCACCAATTCTTATAACGTTGAATTTTGAAGCGAAATAAAAATCAAGAATAAGAGCCACAATAAGAAATACCATAAAAATGACATTTAAGTTAAAAGAAAAACTTAGTGCATTAATTTTTGGTTGAACGATTTTTTGTGCTACAATTTGTTCAATCCTTTTTTCAACTACAGGTTTGGCTTCTGGAATAGATTCATTGGCTTGGACAGGTGGAGGAGTAAACGAGTTAGCTAATGGTGTGCCAAACTCCTGAACGACTAAAGTAGTTTGTTCTCCATTCAAAGTCCCATTAGCAATCGCATATCCAACCTCGGTGTATTCTTTTTTTAAAATATTATCCCGGTGAGTAGTCGAATTCATCCAGGCGTCGACGACACCGTTACTAAACAAAAAATTTTTTGCTAAATTTTCTCCGGCATATTCGTATTTATAGCCGGCACCTAATATAAAATTCCAAGGAGTTTTTCCATCGGGAGAATAGTGTGACCAATAATTTTCAGCCAACATATTTTCAGCTTTTCTTTGAGCGGCTAAAGATAAAGCAGAGTTTAGGGAAAGCGATGGTAGATTATTTTTTTGTCGTTGTTCATTTGTCAGTTGATAAAGTTTATCAACGCTGATATCCGTTGCAAATCCTAAAATATTATGGATATTACCTTGTTTAAACAGAATCATCATTAAAAAAGCGATAACTAAATAAACAGTTAGAAAATCGGTATGCAGGCTTTTAGCCCGGAAGTTGTTTTCTTCATGAGGAATGAAAAGACGGTGAATAAAAATTTTTATTTTTTCCATACGATAATTTCATTTTAAATAATATTGAACTGATAGTCAAAAGGTAATAGGTAGGTAATTAATTAAATCTGATTTCAAGATTACGATTAAGAGCTTTAGCTAGTCTCTTAAGGAAAGAAAAAGTTGGATTGGCGCGACCGATTTCGAGACGTGAAATTACCGACTGTGTTGTGCCTATTTTATTAGCTAGTTGTTTTTGGGTTAAATTATTTTTAATCCGACTTTTTATCAAGGCATCAATAATCGCAAATTCGGGCTGTTGTCTATCGTACTCCGCTTTTATTTTTGGGTTTTTTAATGATTCTTCTTTAAATTGATCAAAACTTAGATGGTGTCTCATATAGCATATATGCTATATAATATTTATAGATCTGTCAAGAGCGATTTTTATTTCTTTTAAAGGTGTTTTATTTGTTTTTTTCTTAAAAGCATGAAGAAAATAAAACTTATTATTAAAAATACAATAAAAAATTCTTATAGCATTTTTTCCGGAAATTCGTAATTCCCAAACATTATTGCGTATTTTTTTAACGTAAGGAGGTCTAAGTAATATTCCATTATTTTTAACCAAATCAATTGAGTGGATAATTTTTGCATAAGTTGATTCATCTTGTTTATTAATAAAATCTTTTACAGGACAATCTCCTCGTCTAGTTTGAAAAAAATCAATTTGCCAGGGCATATTTTTTTAGAACTTTATTTTTAATTAAAATAGAAACAATGGCTAAGAGGGAATAAAAGGAAGAAAGAAAACTTAAAAGATTAATCAGGGGTTTATTACTTGGATTATTTATTGTTAATTCATCTGATGTTCCAAGAACTGTTCCAACATTTTTTGTCTTAACTGGTATGGCTATTTTATTTGTATCGATTAATCGATTAATTGGTACGGGTTTATTTGGGGTTAATTTAATAGTTGTAGGGGATAAGTTAATTTGTTCTGTTTTGCTTAATATGACTATTGTTGGTGTTAGATTAATACAAGGATTATTAACAGAATTTTTGCTGGGTTCTTGAAGACAAAAGTCGTCTGAATCAAATAAGGTTCTTCCCAAGGTTTTTCCTTGTTCGGTTTTTGAATATTCAAAATCATCTTTTAAATTTTTATTAAAATCTAATAATCTAACATTGTCTCCATCATTATTAAACATCGATGAAGTCAGATTATAAACACCATAACTTTTTCCACTAATTTCTAAAGAAAATATTTTTGGAGACGATCCAGCATTTTTCAGATCATCAATATACCAGTTGTTTAAAGAAACGAGAAAATCATTATCATTATAAATTTCCAGCCATTCTTTTTCGCCGGTAACAGGATTAATCATGGTTTCGGAAATATAAATATTATCGTAGGATTGAGGCGTGGGCGTAATCGTAGGGGTCGGGTTTTCCGACCCAACTGTTGGCACAATTGTTAATGTCAGTGTTAATATTGGTGTTGGCATCAGCGTTGGTTGAGGAGTGGAAGTTGGGGTAGGACAAGTAAAAGAAGGAGGAACGATAATAGGATTTGGTGTTGGTGTTATTGTTATAGCGCAGGACGAATTTGATACCTCACGAGTGGGAGAACAAATGCCCCAATTCTCGTTCCCATCGGGAAACCTACCAAAAGAAATAGTCGGATTAGCATTAGGATAAGTTTTATAATCAATCAGTTGTTTTTCTGGACACTTATACAAATAAACAGTGTCACCTGAGTTGTTTAAAACAGAAGATGAAATAGCTGAAACAAAACCAAATGGTGAAGCACTTTCTGTTGAGATTTTTATTTTATTGCCGGCTAAATCTAAAAGCTGATAGTTGGAAATATCCAAAATTTCATTCTCATTATTATACAGTTCTACCCATTCATCTTCACCTGTCAATGGAGCTGGATAGATTTCGTTAAGTTTTAAAGTGGCAAAAACATTTTTGCCAAAGATTAAAATAAACAGCAATATGGCAATAAAAATTATTTTTTTCATATTACTTTATAAACTTTACAAACTTTATAACTTTATGAACTATTTTAGTCAACCGCTTATAACCTACAAAAATATATTATTAGATTGTTATATGGCTATATTATTGATGAAGTATTAGAAGTTTGTTTATTGAGTGTATGTATGTAAATACAAAGTAGTGAGGTTTGAATCTTTATGAACGAGTTTTGCGTAAGATAAAGTGCAACCGACAGAATAGCTTCCTCTGTACAATGTTCCGTCGGCAACGGCATAAACATTATAAGACGAACCGAAGATATCTAAACCATTATGGAAACGGTAAATATTTCCGACCCAGGTATTATGGATTGACCAGGTTTCTCCATATCCTTGATTAAATTCTATTGTTGGCGAAATTGGCCAATCCCAATTTCCCGAAGGACTCCAAGAATCACCGTTTGTATAATCGACATGGCCAACATCTTTTAAATAATTAAATGGGTTTTGTATATTTCCACCCTCTTGGACAATAAAATGAAGATGGGACCCCGAAGAGTTACATGATGCGCCTGATATTACTGTGGCAACTATGTCGCCCTTTCTAACCTCACGAATTTGTGTCTCTGTTCCGGCTCCGGCAACAATTCCTTGGATTGCGGCATATTCCTCTTGAGCTCTAGATAATAAACCCTGATAGACTTGCTCGCTGTTTTGTGTTTCTGCCAACAATCTTTGCTTAGAAATTTTTTGGTTATCCAAATTGGTTTTTTGTTTGGCTAAACTCTCTCTTAAATTATCCAATTCTTTTTTTTTCTCTTCTCTTATTTTTTTCTGCTCCTCATAATTAGTTTTTGTTTCCTGAACTGTATAAAGAAGTTTTTGGTTATTATCTTGAGCGGTTTTAAGATATTTTACCTGATTGAGAAAATCATTAGCATTATCATTATCAAAAATAATATTAAAAACAGAAAAAGATCTTTTTTTATAACCTTCAATAATTCTATTAATAAGAAGTTTAGATAAATAATCAAGAGATTGATCCAAACCTTCAATTCTTGAGCTTAAGAGATTGATTTCCTTTTCTGTGTTGGTTATTTTTTGTTCGGTTTCATTTATTTGTAAGGCAGTTAGATATATCTGAGTATCCATGTACTGGATTTGTGAAGATAAAGTGCTTTTTTGTTGTTTTAATTGTTGAAGTTTAGCTTGATATTCACTAATTTTTTTTTGGAGATCGGTAGTGTCTTGGGCCTGAATAGAAAAAATTACTAAAAAAAATAGAATGGCAAATATAAAGATTTTTTTGATCATTATCTAATTATACTTTAAGGTATTTGTTGGTGGCAATGTATGAGGCGGCTGAGGCAATGATTGCGCCAAAGATTAAAGTCGAAATAAAAACAATCGTAAAAAAAATATAATTTAATGGCCAAATAACCAGTTGGTAATTAAATACGTCAACCGATAGAGTTGTAATTCCTTTAAGATATGATTGTAAAAAAGGATTGAAATAAAGAACTGACAAAGCAAAAATTCCAAAAGATAAGATAGAGGCGGTTATTCCTAAAAACAAGCTTTCCATAACATAAGGCTTTCTGATATAAAAATTAGTGGCTCCAATTAGCCGAAGAAGAGTAATCTCGCTTTCTTTAAGGGCGATTTTAAAAAGAATCATAGTTATCAAAACAAGTATTGACATGATAATTAAGTAACTAAAAAAAATTAAAGCGGTTTTTCTTATTGTATTAGTGAGGATTAGTAGTTTATCAATAATATTTTTTTCATATTGAACTTCATCAATGTCTCCTTGTTTTTTTAGATATTCAGCGATTTCTGGGAGAAAAATTGGTTTTTTTGCATAGATTTCAAGAGACGGAGGAAGAATATCGGCTGAAACCATTTCCAAGAGTAGTGGATTATCTTTGTTTAATTGTTTATAAATATTAAAAGCTTCATTTTTCGAAATATACTTAAGGCTTAAAACTTTTCCTGAATTCATCAGTTCGTCTCTAACTTTAAAAATCTGAGTTTCTGGAGTTTTTGTTTGAAAGTAAACAGTTACTTGGGGTTTTGTTTCCAGGTAGCTCAAAATACTGTTAAGAAAAGTTAAAGAAACAAACAACATTAACGATAAAAAAAGAGTAAAGAATAAAATTAAAAAAGCAGACAAGGACTGGTATGGGGTTCTTCTAATTGATGTCCAGATTTCTTTCATAGCTCGTATCCTCCTTTTCTTTGATCTTTAATAATTTTGCCTTCTTTTAAAACCAAAACTCTTTTTTGAAACGAATTAACAATATCAGTATTATGAGTGGCAACAATAATAGTTCTTTTTCCCTCTAATTTTTTGAAGATTTTCATAATATCCCAGGCAGTTTTGGGATCAAGGTTACCGGTCGGTTCATCGGCTAAAATAATATTTCGGTCACCGATGACGGCTCGGGCAATAGCAACTCTCTGTAGTTCTCCTGCCGATAATTGAACAGGAAAAACCATTTCTTTTTTGGAAAGACCAACTAATTCAAGCGTTCTCTTTACCTCGGCCTTTATCTCTGATTGGTCAGCGCCAATGACTTTAAGACTAACAGCAATATTTTCAAAAACATTTTTATCACTCAAGACTTTGAAGTCTTGAAAAATAATTCCGATTTTCCGTCGCAAGTCAATTTTTTGAGAGAAATTTTTATCTGTCACATCAAAATCATCTACAATAATTGATCCGCTGGTTGGCTTAATTTCCTGAGTAATCATTTTTAAAATACTAGTTTTTCCGGCTCCTGATTGACCAACTAAAAAAACAAATCGATTATCGTCAATTTCAAAAGAAACATCGTTTAAAGCAGTATTACCGAGAGGAAATTTTTTGGTAACCTTATCAAAAACAATCATAGTTCATAAAGTTCATAAAGTTGTAAAGTTTGTAAAGTTAACAAAGAAGGATACTTTAAGAACTTTATAAACTTTAAAAACTATTTTTCTACTTCCACAAGTCCCACATCCATCAACCAACCGGCTTTTTGGCCTGAAAAAGTTTGTCCCCAGACCTTCACTTTTTTACCAATATAACTTGATAAATCAACGGTGCTCGAAGTCAGGTAGGCGTTTTGTGAGACTCCACCAGGACGCTCTATATGAAAGTTCCCTTCACCATCTATCCCTCCTTCTCTCAAAATGCCTTCTACGCTATCTTTGAAAGTTTTTTTATCAACAATGCCTGCCGATTGAGACGTATTTTTTGCTTCACCTTTATTATTTGTAGTTTTTTTATTGAAACGAGAAAAGCCAAAACCAAAAACAACACCAATAATAACGGCAACCGCAACAAAAGTAAAAAAAGATGAATAAGAAATTCCATCAACTTCTTTCGAATCCATTGTATGAATCAAATTATTATTTTCCATATAGGACTAGGATAGCAATTATTGGAAAAAAATTCAAATGACAAAATTCAAATGTCAAATCAATAACAAATAATAAATGTTTTAATATTCAAACATTTGATATTTAAAATTAAATTGTTATCCGTTCGACTTCGCTCAGGATAACCCTGAGTTATATCGAATGGGTTATTTATCATTTGTTATTTGACATTTTTAAGATATGCTTCCACAAATCCATCAAGCTCCCCATCAAGCACGCGGTCCGTCTGGGTTTCTTCGTAATCGGTTCTCAAATCTTTTATAAGTTTGTAAGGGTGAAGTACGTAAGATCTAATTTGATGTCCCCAGGAAGCCATTGTCTCGGTTTTAAAACCGGCAATAGTCTTAGCTCTTTTTTCCTCTTCTATTTTCCAGAGTTTTGCCCGTAAAATTTTCATGGCGTTTTCCCGATTAGCTCCCTGATATCTTTCTGTCTGACAAGAAACAATGATCCCGGAGGGCCGATGAATAAGCCGAACAGCCGTTGATACTTTATTAACATTTTGGCCACCTTTGCCCCCGGAACGATAAAATTCCCATTCAATTTCGTCCGCCCGAATATTAATTTCTTTATCTTCAATAATTGGTAAAACTTCAACTAATGAAAACGAAGTTTGTCGAAGTTTGTCAGCATTAAAAGGCGATTGGCGAACTAATCGATGAACCCCGGCCTCAGCTTTTAAATAACCGTAAACGAATTTTCCATAAACATTAATAATCGAACTTTTAATTCCAGCTTCTTCTCCGGTCACTCTATCAAACTCTTCAAACTTCCAGCCCCTCCTTTCAAAGTAGCGGGTGTACATACGATAGAGCATGCTTGACCAATCCATCGCCTCTGTCCCGCCTTGACCGGCGTGGATTGAAAAAATCGCACCACCCTGATCGTATGGACCGGAAAGGAAAAGGAGCACTTCATATTTATTAATCAATTTTTCCGCTTCGTCCGTCTGATTTTCTCCAAGAAGAAGTTCAATCATTTCCAGATCTTCTACCTCCTTTTTTAGATCAGTGATTTTTTTCATTATCTCACCGGCCTTTTTTGGTTCTTGCCAAAAAGATGGTCCGCAGCTTTGTGACGCAAGAGTTTTTAATTCCTCTTTTTTTCCAGGGAGATTAGCTTTGTTTAAGATTAATTGATATTTTGTTTTTAACTGTTCAATATTCGTTTCCATGGACCTAATTATATCACTTGAAGTCTGCGGCGAAGATTAAAATAAGATCTGATGCTTCTTTATCGTCTAATATTGTTATTTTTGGTGCGGAAACATAATCCTTTAAATCATTTTTCATCATTTCACCCAACTGTGATTTATCTTTTTTTACCTGAATTTCGGTAATTTTATAATCAAAATTATCGGCGTTATCGGTTAAGATTTCTACATAGCCTTTTTTTCTAAGAATTTCTTTTATTTCGGTGGCTTTTCCGCGGACCCCAGAACCGTTTAAGATTTTTATCTTAACCTCTTCCTTTTTAAAGTTGGGGGTTGGAGTAGGTGTTGGAGGAACAGCGGTTGGAGTAATGGTAACCACATTATTTTTAGCCAAAAAATCCGGTATTTTAAAATTAATTTTAAATTTAGAGATTAAAACGAAAAGTAAAAACGAAACAATAAAAGAGCTAATAAAAAGCCAAACTTCTTTTTTTGGCATTTTGATTTTTGGTAAAGAAACTTTATTTCTATTTGAACCAATATTATTTTTCAAAAGAGAAAAATTTTTATTTTCCTCAGATAATATAAAGGCGCCAAAACAAACATCGTAGGTTAAGATCGGAAAGGTTTTTCCATCTTTAGGGATTAACATTTTCAAATAACTTTCATAAAAAGTTGGGACAATTCTCTTTAAAGGATTAGTCCAGACACCGACTGATTTGGTAAAAGTATCTTGGCGGATAGTATCGGATTTTTCTCCGGAAATAATAATTCGGTTGACTTTTTTCTTATCAGCAGTAATTTCGTCAATCTTTACTTTAAGAACATCGGCAATTTTATCTTCGGCAGAGTAATTGATTAATATTTTTTTATCATTGATTAAACCGCAAGAGTCAAACAAATATCCACTTAAAACGTTATCGGCAAGCTCCGCGTAAAGAATTGTTTCCTTCTTTTGTTTTCGCAGAGTTTTTTCAAACAATTTAAAGTAAGCCATGGTATCAGGAATAATAGCGTTGATTTTAAAATCAATCAAAGTCATTGCCTGTTTGAAATTAAGGAGAGTTTCTTGGTTGATACCAAAATAAGTGACGATTTTTTCCTGCTCCGATTCTTGGACAAAATAGTCGCTGGCCAAATCAGTATTATCAACCGGCAAGATTGAGCGAGCTTTATCGGAAATAAAAGAGTTAAGAGCTGAAGCGGCGATGTCCGAAGGAACTGTGGTGCGGAAAAAACTAAAAAATTCTTGAGGGAGAATGAGGCAAACCTGATTTTCATTAACGGGTTTATTTGATGAGGAAATTACTTCCTTGATTGCCGATGCCAATAGATCGATATTAATAATTTTTCCTTTATCAATTAAGTCAGATCCATAAGTTTTTTGCTTATACAGAGTTTCCTGCTGGCCAAGGAGAGTTTTTTTTAAATAAAGCAGTTTAATCGTGTTTTTATCTATATAAAGATAGATCATACTTCAAATATAAAATATAAAATATCAAATATCAAATAGAAAAGCTTCGTGATAAAATGTAGAAGCAATGGAAAACCAGATTGAGGAAATAAAAAAAAAGATTGAGATTGTCGAGTTTATTGGCAGCTTCATTACTTTAAAAAAAGCCGGGCGCAACTTTAAAGCCGTCTGCCCGTTTCATCAGGAAAAAAGTCCCTCTTTTGTTGTTTCTCCGGAGCGCGGTATCTGGCACTGTTTTGGTGCCTGCGGAGAGGGTGGGGATGTGATCAAGTTTCTAATGAAATGGGAAAATATCACTTTTATTGAAGCTTTAAAAGAATTGGCCAAAAAAGTCGGAGTTAAATTGACGTTAAGTAAAATTAGTTTTGAAGATAAAATATGGCAAAAAAAAGAAAGATATATAGGAATGAATCAACTGGCTGGCGAGTTTTTTCATTATATTCTAAACAAAACTGATTTTGGAAAAAAAGCCGGTCAATATTTAAAGACGAGACTTCTAAATCAGTCAATTATTGATAAATTTGAACTCGGTTATTCGCCGTCTTCCTGGGATTCCCTGAAATTATTTTTGAAGAAAAAGAAGTATGAAGAAGAAGAAATGTTGGAAAATGGTTTACTCGTTAAAAGTGAAAGAGGCAGTTATTATGACCGGTTTCGCGGTCGTCTGATGTTTCCTTTAAAAGATAGCCGAAACAACATTCTTGGTTTTTCCGGAAGAATTTTAGACGGCCACGAAAAAGAGGCCAAATATATTAACACTCCAGAAACACCAATTTATCACAAAAGGGAAAGTCTTTTTGGAATTAATTTAGCAATTGAGGAAATAAAAAAACAAAAAAATGTTTTTATCGTTGAGGGAGAGCTTGACATGATTACGCCTTTTCAGCACGGACTCTCAAATTTTGTTGCCATCAAGGGAACAGCTTTAACTAATGAACAATTAAAACTACTTAAACGCTATACCGATAAAATAACTTTGATGATGGATGCGGACATCGCCGGCATTGAATCAATTAAGAAAGGAATTGATGAGGCGGAAAAATTTGATTTTGAAATAAGAGTGGTAGCCATTGATTTTGCCAAAGATCCCGACGAGGCTCTCAAGAAAGACCCGGATAAATTTAAAAAATTAATTACCAAATCGATACCAATCTATGATTTTTTGATTGAAACGGCCCAAAAAAAATATCCGGAGGAATCAGCTTTCGCCAAAAAAAAGATTGGTGAAGAAGTAATTCCAATGGTTGAAAAAATTTCCAATCCGATTGTCCGGACCTTTTATATAAAAAAATTAGCGAAGATTCTTGAGGTATCGGAAAATACAATCGAGAATTTAATCTATCAATTAAAACGGAAAAAGAAACAGTCGTCTTTAAATAAAATTAAGTACAATCAACCAGCTGAGGACAGTCGAGAGTTGACTATTGATAAATATCTCTTGAGCATTGTTTTTCAAAGCGAAGATCCTAAAGAAATTTATCATAAATTTTTTAGTGTTTTAAAACCGGAATATTTTTTATATCCTTCATATAAAAAAATCTGCCGTTTCTTTTTTGAGGAAATTGAGAGAAACAAAAAGGTCAATATTAATCAATTTGGTCAGAACCTACCAAACGAGCTTCGACCGATATTTGATGAAATATTTCTATTTGCCTCAACCGATCATAATCTTTCAAATGAAAGTTTGGACAGATTAATCAACGAAATAAAAAAATACTATTTTAAAAGAGAAATAAAAAAGATTCTTTCTGAGGAAGAGAGTACAGGAAATAAAAAACAATTGAAGAAAATCTCAGAAGATTTAAAAGAGGTAGAAAAAAAACTAATTTCTTTATAAAATAGTAGCGTCTTATGATAAAACATCACCTACCAAGATCATTAAAAGAATTGATTAGTCAAGGAGTAGAAGATGGGTTTTTAGTACAAGACGATATCCTATTAGTTCTTCCCAACCCGGAAAAACATATTAAAGAGATAGATGGTTTTTTTGATGACGCACTAAAGCGGGGAATTGATATCTTTGAAACAATTTCAACTCGTGACGAAAGTGAATCGCAAAAGACAGTTGAGGAGATTGAAAAAGAACTGGAACATTTGGTAGTTTTAAAACACGGTGAGTCGCTTGACCCGATAAAAATGTATCTTAAGGAAATTGGAAAAACTCCGCTTTTAAAATTTGCCGATGAAATTGATCTAGCAAAAAAATATGAAAAAGGCAATAAAGATGCCAAAGATAAATTAACTAAAGCTAATCTACGTTTAGTAGTCTCGATTGCCAAAAAATATTTAGGGAGACGATTATCGTTCTTAGATTTAATTCAGGAAGGTAATAAAGGTTTAATACGGGGGGTGGAAAAATATGACTGGCGACGGGGATATAAATTTTCCACATATGCCACCTGGTGGATTAGACAGGCGATTACAAGGGCTATTGCCGATCAGTCAAGAACGATAAGGATTCCCGTACACATGGTTGATCACATTAACCGGTTTTATAAAACCCAAAGACGGTTGACTCAGAAATTGGGCCGAGAGCCGACCGTTAAAGAAACCGCAAAAGAAATGCTTATGACAGTTCCGGAAATTGAAAATTTAATGAAAATTTCCCAACAGCCAAGATCTTTGTCGACACCAGTTGGCGATGATAAAGAGGCGACTTTAGAGCAGTTTGTAGCTGACACCAATCAACCGTCTTTATATGATAAAGTTTCGCGAGAACTCCTTAAAGATGCTCTAAATAAAGTGCTTGAGACTTTGTCTCCAAGAGAAAAAAGAGTATTAATGATGCGTTTTGGTTTGGAAGATGGAAAACCAAAAACACTTGAGGAGGTTGGAAAAGAATTTAAGGTAACCCGGGAGAGAATTCGCCAGATTGAGGCCAAAGCCATCCGTAAACTCAAACACCCAACCAGAGCCCGAAAATTAAAAGATTTTTTGGAATAATAGAATTATGAAAGACAAGAAAGTTACCCCAACGCAGAGGGCCTTGAATCTTTGGGCGGTGATTCTTATAGTGTGGAGTATTTATAGAACTTATTTTAAACTTCCTGAGTGGTTTGATGAATTTATTGCCAAACCGGCTGTGTTTGTTTTGCCAGTTTTAGTTTATATCAGATCAGTAGAAAAAAAGGAAATTCTTTCAGGTTTATTTATTAACAAAAACTTTAAAAATTTTATAAAAGAATTTTTCATTAGTTTTGGAATCGGTTTAATACTTTTGACGACAGCTTTGTTTTCCGTTTATCTAAGATTTAAAAAAGTCGTTTTATTTGGTCGCTTTCCTGAGTTTAATCAATTTGGATTAATCGTTTTAACCGCCTTGGCGACGGGGATCACTGAAGAAATTCTTTCCCGAGGTTTTGTACTAAAGCGACTTTATGAAGAATCAAGAAACGTTTACTCCTCGACTTTTTTTGCCAGTATTTTATTCTTTTTTCTCCATGTGCCAATTCTTTTTGCCAGCGCCAAAATTAATGGAAGCATGCTTTTGGTGTTTATGGTGACGGATTTGCTTTTAAGTATGGTAACGGGGTTAATTATGTTACAGCGGAAAAGTTTGACCGTGCCAATATTCATTCATGCCTTTTACAACATAGTAGTAGCACTTTCTTTTATATAGAAAATTTCTTCAGTTCCAATCTTTATTTTTTTTGTACCCGATTTTTCAACATCGGAAAAGTCGTCAGGGAAACCAATCATGACGGAATTTTTTATATTTTTATTATTAGGTAAATTAAAGATATATTTATCAAACTTTTCTACTTGACCAAAACCATACTCATCTGGAGAGGATAAAGATGATTCTTTTTGATAAATTTCCGGAGGATATTGGAGATAAAAAAGTAAGAAAATATACGGTTGACCATTTTTTTTGGTGACATAAAATTTATCGAAACGATTGTAATTGGTTTTAATATAGCTAGCTAATTCTTTATATCCGGCTTGCCAACTGCGAAGAACAATTGCCCTTTTTGGGTAATGGTTAAAATAGAAGTCCCAAGAATAGAATAATAGTATTAAGTAGCAAGTAGTAAGTATTAAGTATGAAAATAAACCCTTTTTATTGAGTAGGTTTACTGTTCCGTAAGCTGAGATGACAAAAATTGGGATGAAGATAAAAACTGATCTATTGATCGATTCTCCGGCCCAACTGAGAGAAGCGCTGATTGGCGAAAAAAGAAACATTAATAAAATCAAATAACGCCATTTTTCTTTGTTTTTAAATAAATAATAAAGTCCGGTAAAAATAAAAATATATTCCAAAACTGTTATCGGGGAGATTCCCGGATATCCAAAACGAGGATTATCATCACCATTAATAACTAAAAATTGAGGGGAAAAATATTTTAAATATTTGAAAGTAAGATCTTTTGCTCCAATAGTTAACCTGTTATAAAGAAAACGATTTCCACCTTCACCACGAAGTTCATTAATTTTTAAAGAAAACCCTAGGTTATTAAAAAACAACAAATTTTGAATTCGAGTCGGTTTATACAAAATATCTGTAATTCCAAAAAGAAATACAGAGAAAACAAAGATTAAAAGAAACAATTTTGAAAGCTTCTTTTTAATAATAAAAAATAAAAATAAAAGAAAATAGAAACCTGCCCAAAGGCGGGTAGAATGATAGCCAAAAAGAGCCAGTAAAAAAGTAAAAACAAAAAAAGAAAAATTCAATACGCTTTGCTTTTTAAGGAGTTTTAAAAATAAATAAAAAGATAGGGTTAGAAGAAAGGCAGTCATATATCCTTCTTGAGCTTGGCGACCAAGGAGCTGTAGTCCAGGAGCAAAGGCGGAAAAAAAAGCGGCTAACAAAGAAACATTTTTTTTATTAAATAATTCTTGAGTGAGCAAAAATATAACAATTGGAAAGAAAAAAACAAAAGGGAAATTGACCATTCTAATACCAGTTTCCGTCAGTCCGAATATTTTTATAAATGGAATTGCCAAGTAGGTTAAAAGAGGGAGCTTATAATCACCGAATGACTTAAGCCTTAACGGTAAAAAATTTCCGTATTGATCTTTACCGGTTTTTAAGATTGAATAAGCATCATAAGCATTAGTCGCTTCATCAGCGTTTAAGGCCGGAGGGGAAACATTCATTTTATAAAGAAATAAAGTGACAGAAAGGAGAGAGATTAATATCAAAAGAACTAAGGTTAAGTATTTTTTAGTCATAATTTTTTAAAAAGCTCGATACCGTCCCGCTAAGCGGGAGGTATCTGCGCTTTTATTTAAACAAGTTTAATATTTCTTTATCACTTTTAATAAACAATTTTATCGTCTTTTTCCTTGCTTGTAAAATTTTTGGTAATCTTATCAACGCGTCAAAAAATCCGGGAATAAAAATAAATCTTGAAATATTAAATAAATGTTTTAAAATCAAATCTTTGTCGGTTAGGTTTTTCCAATGAAAAATTAGTTGGTTACGGAAAGCTGTTTCCAATATTTTAGATTTATCGAAATATTTTCCAATGGTTGATTCATGGTGGTGTTCGACTTTAATATTTGGATCATATAAAATTTTGTATCCCGCTTTCCAAGCGCGGTATGACAGATCAATATCTTCCCAATAAAAAGGATTATAAAGTTTGTCAAATAATCCTAAGTCAATAAAGAATTTTCTTTTAAAAATTGACGAACCGCCTTCAGCCCAGAAATTAGAAACTGGTTGTTGGAAATTAGAAATTGGTTGATGAAAATGATTTATAAGGCCATTTTTGAAGTAAGATCGATTAGCGCCGACGATTTTTCCATCTTTTTCGATCTGGGCAAAACCAACCGCAAAAAGTTTTTGGTCCTTTTTAAAATATTCCAACGATTTTAAAAAAGAGTTATCTTTTAAAACAACATCAGAATTCATTAAAAAAACATAGTTTCGGGCTGCCCTTAGAACCCCACGATTAACATTACCGGCAAAACCGAGATTTTTCTTATTATTAATAACAAACGCTTCAGGACAAATTTTTTTTACCGGTTTTGTAATGTTTTCTAACGGATAATCATTCATAATTATTAATTCACAACCCTCAAAATATTTTTTATTTATTTCAAGATATTTGAAGAACATTTTGTAGTTTTTGTAAACAGGAATAATGATTGAAACAGGACATTTTTTTATCATAGTAGTTTTAGGACATTTTTCTTAAATACTTTATAAGAAAAATTTTCTTTCACGAACTGCTTTCCGTAATTAATAATTTTTTCTTTTAAAGTTTTATTTAAATCAATTTTTATCATTTTATCAATCAATTCATCGGTATTTGAAAACAAAAATCCGTTTTTACCATCAGTTATTAATTCTTTGGGTCCGCCGGCAGAATAACAAAAAGTCAAGCAGCCAGAAGCCATCGCTTCAAGAGGTGTGATGCCGAAATGTTCTACCTGTTCGGGATGATTTTCTTCATCAACTCCGTATCCGGTAAAATGCCAGAAATAGTTGGAAAGTTCATAAAGTTTATAAAGCTCATTAAGACCAACATTTGGTTTAAAGATCATTGAGGAATCGTTTTCGGCTAATTTTTTTAAGTAGTTAAAATATTCTTGATCTTCTTTTTTTAGTCCACCAACTAATATTAATTTATAATTCGCAAATTTTTTAGATTTATTTTTTAGATCTTTGAAGGCTCTTATTATTAAATCCTGTCTTTTGCTATGAAGATGTGAGAAAAATCGACCAACGGAAAGAATAATTTTTTCTTTTTTAGATAAATTTATGTTCTGTTTAATCAGTTTATTATTTAAATAAGGCATAATAACAGTCGATTTAATTCCAAATTTATTTAACCATTTTTGAGTAAAAATAGAGTGAGTAATAAACTGATAGTTATTTAACTTAAATCGATTAATTAAATTCTGATTGTAAAGTTTTTTATCCGGAATCATTGCGTAAATAAAATTTTTTTTAGCTCCAGAAAAAAAATAACTTCCGTCAGTCACATAAAAAAAATAATCATAACTTCTTAAAGTCTGGAAAG
>Ga0315273_10001306_pt1 | contig 28188 bp, 24 predicted proteins | sample YL17G02_0_MG_FD_205753 | JGI IMG/M metagenome (GOLD analysis project Ga0315273, IMG submission 205753) | Sediment microbial communities from Yellowstone Lake, YNP, Wyoming, USA - YL17G02_0 | ecosystem: Environmental > Aquatic > Freshwater > Lake > Sediment | place: USA: Wyoming | collected... | reverse complement strand
GACGATCGAGTTCGCTGCCAGCCTATCGTTGAGCCAGGCCATGTTCTCCATCGCGACGCCCATGCCCGGCACGGAGCTGTGGGAGGAGTTGGTTCACCGGAACCCGGATACGGTTTACAGCACTGACTTCACCAAAAGCTACTACTATAACTCGTACACGAGCGAGATCGCACCGTTCATGAACGTGTCTAACGTCAGCGACGAGCGCTTGAGCAAGATGGCGATCCTGGCACGACAGAGGTTCCTCGAGGGCAAGGAGAAGCGCAAGTTCATCCGCTTTTTCGGGCCGCGCCTGGGGGACCCATTGTACCGGATCTCCCGTGCCCGCCCGGTGCGCGCGGTCGGCAAGGGTGTGTTGAACCTGGGGTTGTTTCCCAGGTTCCGCCTGCTGCAGCCGAAAGTGGAGGCCGCAGCATGGGAGTAGATGGCGAAACACCGGCGCAGGCGAACTTCTTGGAGCGCCTGGAACGAGCCACGCGCTGGCAGCGAAATGACGTGTTGCGTCCCGTCAAGTGGCTGGCTTACGAGACTGGCCAGAACCGCCTGGTGCCACCTCCAGACCGCCTCTACATTGAGTCCACTAATGTCTGCAATCTCAGCTGCATCATGTGCCCGACGGGTCTGAAGGAGCAGATTCGCAAAAAGGGCTACATGCAGCTCGACCTGTTCCAGGCCATCGTCGACCAGATGGCCCCACATGTGCAGGCCACAACCCTGCACATCTGGGGGGAGCCGCTGCTCCACCCACGCCTCTTCGACATGATCGCTTATGCGCGCTCGAAAGGGCTGAACAGCGAAATCAGCACAAACGCCACGCTCCTGACGGAAGACAGGGCGCGCCGGGTCCTGGACTCGGGCCTGGGGGCGATTTATCTCTGCCTCGACGGCATGCGCCCGGAGACTTACCAGGCCATCCGGGTCAACGCAGATTACGAGAAGACCAACAGCAATATCCGCCGGTTCCTTGAGCTCAAGCACGTTGGCGGCTACACTAGCCCCATCGTGAATCTCCAGATCATCGAGATGGAAAAAACGGTGGATGAGATCGACTCGTTCGTGAAAGCCTGGGACCTGCCCGGGGTGGACCGGATCAACGTCAAGCCATTCGACTCCTGGGCCGGGCAAGTCGAGAACATCAGCGGCTTGCAGTCCGAGGAACAGAAGCTGCCGGCCAAACGCTACGCGTGCCCGAATCTCTGGTATCACACGCATATCTACTGGGATGGACGGATTGCGATGTGCGATCGCGACTTTAACCTGGCTTTCGACCTCGGGAACGTCCAGGGCGCCGACGGCGTCGTGAGGGTGCTTGAGAACTGGAACGGCCCCAAAATGCAGGAGCTGCGGCGGCTCCATGTGCGTAACGACCTGCAGAAGGTGATGCCGTGCAGCAGCTGCACCGAGTGGGCCTGGTGGAAGCCGTCCCCGTTCAAGTCACATGGCAACTACAATGCCAGCAAGCTCGAGGGGGATGCAGCGCAGTCCGGGTCAGAGCAGACTAATAGCCAGCCGGCATAGGCGAGCCAGCGAAAACATGCCAATTCGGAAGATCGTCCTCATCCAACCCAAACGCGATGGCCGCTTTATGGGTCGCGGCACCAGCGAGCCTTATACGCTCATGCGGCTTGCCTCGCTCGTCCCGTCCCAGATCCCGGTTGAGATATGGGACGAGGATCTGATGGCATTGCCGGTGAGCACATTGGGCCCGCAGGACCTGGTGGGCATCAGTGCCAAGACACTGCTCATCGACCGCGCGAGGTCCATCGCCCAGCGCATTGCCCAACAGGGCACGACCGTCGTGATGGGCGGAACGCACGTGACCCTGATCCCCGATGAGGTAGCCGCATGGGCCGACGTCATCGCAGTCGGTGAAGGCTACCGCACCTGGCCGCAGATCATCCGCGATTTCGATGGCGGCGCGCTGCAGAGCCGTTATGTCGATGAAGAGTGGGCGCCGCTTGATTCGGGCGTAGCCCTGCTCCAGGAGCGCGTCCTGCAACAGGTGAATGAGCATCGCAATTATTGGACGCCCTATCTGGAGATCACCCGTGGCTGCCCGCGCAGCTGCACCTTCTGCACCGCAATCCGGGTGTCCGGGCAGAAGATGCGCTTCCGACCAGTGGAAGAGGTTGTCGAGGAGATCGAACGGCGCCGCTTGAAGCGTTTCTTCCTCACGGATGACAACTTCGGCCTGAACTTCCGGCTGGACCCCTCGTACGTGGAGGCGCTATTCCGGGCCCTGGCCCGGCTTCCGCTGGAAGGATGGACATGCCAGGCGGAACAAATGGTCGGTGACTATCCCGACTTGCTCGACCTGGCTCGCGAGGCACACCTGGATAAGTTCTTCATCGGCTTCGAGTCGGTGAACCCAGGCAATCGCAAGGAACTTGGCGGTAAAGCACGAGGCGATGTAGCGCGCTATGACCAGGTAATCAAGCAGATCCACGCGCACGGCATTGGGGCGGTAGGCCTGTTCGTTTTTGGCTTTGACGGCGATACGCAGGCGACGTTCCGCGCCGCCTGGGAATTCATCCGAGCGAGCGAGCTCGACAGCGTGAGCGCCACGATCCTGACGCCTTATCCCGGCACCGCACAGCGTCAGGCGCTGCTCGAAGCGGATCGCATCCTACCGCATGCGACCTGGGAAAAATACGATACAAACCACGTCACCTATTTGCCCGCGCGCATGACCGTCACCGAGCTGGCGGATGGCTACGATTGGCTGTGCCGGCAGCTCTATCACCCGGCACAAATGGCCAGCCGCGGCTTCCGCGCTTGGCGGCGCCATCCGATTTCGAAAACGCGCGCCCGCCTGGTTTCCAGTTTCAGCACCGACTTCGGCTACCGGCGCGAGTTCTTGCACCGGTATAGCTGACAGGTCGGCAGGAGTGTTCCGATGAGAGTTTTACTGGCCAGCCCCGAGTCGGCGGTCTGGACCTCACGCAAACATATCCCCCTAGGGTTAGGTTATCTCGCCGCGGTGCTGCGCGAGAACGGACACCAGGTGGATCTTTACGACGCGGCTATCGAGGACGAATCCATCGAGACGGTCGCCAGGCGCGGCAAATTCGAGATTTTGGGGATTACGGCCCCAACGCCGCTGATCGTGGACGCCTGGAAGATGGCCAAAGTTGGCAAGCAGCTGGGCATGATTACGGTGCTGGGCGGGCCCCATCTTACTTTGATGCCGGAAGAATCGGTGGGGCCGGAGCACCCGGAAGTCGACTACGTCATCAAAGGCGAGGCAGAGGAGAGCATTATCGAGTTCGTGGACGCGCTCGAAGGCCGGCGCGCGATGGAGACCGTGCATGGGCTCTACTGGCGGCGGAACGGCGCGATCGTGGCCAACGCGCCGTCCGGGCTCGTGCCGAACCTGGATGCTGTCCCTTACCCGGCTCACGACCTGTACAAGATCACCCGCTACACCAATTTGCAGCCTCTGACCGACGGCCTCGACACCAAGGCGCGCGCTTACACGATCATGACCAGCCGCGGCTGTCCCTACAAGTGCACCTATTGTTCCAAGCCTATTACCGGCGACACCTGGCGGCCCCGCTCGGTCGACAACGTGATCGGCGAGTGGCGTTGGCTGGTAAACGACCTGCGAGCAACCGAGATCGGGCTGACTGATGACATCTGGAACCTGAAGCTGGACCGGGCGAAGGCCCTGTGCCGAGCGCTGGTTGTGGAGGGCCTGAACACGGTGCCTTGGGTCACCGTCCATGGCATGAAGGTCAACCACTCGGACCCAGAGCTATTCCAGTTGATGAAGGCGGCCGGGTGCAAGAGAGTCGGGTTTGGGGTGGAAAGCGGCGACCCGCACATCCTGCGCGATGTGGTCCGGAAGAGCCAGAGCCTCGAGATGGTTCGCAACGCGTTCCGGTGGGCCAGGGAAGCCGGGCTGGAAACAATGGGGTTCTTTATCTACGGCATGCCGGAAGAGACCGAAGAGACGATGGAGAAGACCACCCTACTGGCGCTCGAGCTCGACCCGGACCTGGCCCACTTCATGCTGGCCACTCCGTATCCGGGCACGGAGATGTACAACGTGATTCGAAAGTACGGCAACGTCTTCGCCCATGAATGGCAGGACTACGCTATCCAGTCCGACAAGGCGCATTTCACCATGCCAGGCTACGATCCGGACCTGGTTGTGCGGAAGTGGAAAGAGGCCTACCGGCGCTTCTACCTCTACCGGCCGAAGCGCGTCTGGCAGAAGGTTTCTAAGAGGAGCTTCTGGTCGGAGCTGCCGAGCACTGTCGGTAACGCGTCGCGTTTCTTCCTGCCCGACAAGGGAACGGAGAAAGCTGCGGCCTAGCTGGGGCCGGGACCGACCCACTTGTCGAAAAGCTCACTCAGATCCTGGCCAGACACCTCTTCCGCAACCGCACGAAACCCTTCCGGAGTCGCTATCTGCCACCGGTTGCGCACGAGATAGGTTCTTAGGATTTGTTGGAAGGTCTCGTCGCCGACGGTGTCTCGTAGAGTGGCGAAAAACAGAGCGCCTTTTCCATAGATCATTGTTTCGTAGTTCTTCGGATAGGCGGTGATGGGTTGGCCGATGGGTGCATCGATGCCGCTCTTCACAGCAGCCGCCACAGGTGCTTCCCAGCGGGTGCGACGCAGTGTGCGGGCAGCGGGCACGCCGTGCCGATCTTGGAAGTAGTAGTACATGCTGTACTCAGCCAACCCCTCGTCAAGCCACGGATTGCCCGTCTGGTCACTGCCCACCTGGTTGTACCACCACTGGTGCGCCACCTCGTGGACGACGAGCTTCTCCAGGTCGGCGGCATAGCGGCCATAGGCATCCCTGCCGATCAGGCTGAGGCCGGGGAATTCCATGCCGTGGAAGGTCAGCGGCGCCTCGACCACCGACATCTCCTCATACGGATAGGGGCCATACTGATCGCTGTAGATCTGGAGCGCCGCTACGGCATCGTAGAGCGCTGAACGGCCCGCGACGGCATCCTCCGGAAAATAGTAGGAGCGTACGATTGTACCGTAGGCGTAGGCCTCCTGCGTTTGGAAACGGGGGCTCATGATTGCGGTAAATTCGCGCGCCGGTCCCAGTACGAAGCCGGTAGTGGCCAGACCGTTGGAGTCTTCGGTGCGCGTGATCATGGCCCCGGTCGCGGCAATCACCTCGTCGGCCGGAGCAATCACGGTCACGCGATAGAATGCCGCGTCGTGGAAGCCGACGTCGCCCTGCGGGTTCGCCACGTCAAGCGCCCACTCCTCCCCGCGGTGGCCGGCCAGAATGGGATAGAAGTTGGACAGGGAAAGCTCGTCTCCGTTGAGCCCAAAGATCGAATAACTGCCCGCCTTACGCGCTGGTAGTTTACCCGAGAAACCCATCTCTACGCGGGCGGAGGTACCCGGATCTATGGGCACGGGCAAGGGAATGTGGATCGCGGTGTTGTTGGCCTCGTAGCCATAGCTTGGTGTCAGGCCGTTGACACGCATGCTATTCACCTCGGCGTCGCCGCCAAATTGGGCCAGGTTGGGGTATAGCCGGAAATAGAGGTCACCGATCGCATAGTCTCCCGTGATTGGGATCGTGACATCGAGCGTGCCCGTATAGGCCCGCCCGGCGGGGTTTACCTCGACCGTGATACTGTAGTTTGGGAGCGCTGCCATCTGGTCTGCCGCCAGCACAAAGCTCTTGCGCAACATGGGGCGGTAGTCGACGAGAGGGGCCGGTGGGGTTGTCGTTCTCAAAAGACTGCACCCACCCACGGCTAATGTGGTAAGGGACAGGCCGAACACCAGGGCCACAATGAGTCGAAAGCGTGGTTGGGCAGGCATGCAACCTCCGAGGTGTGCAACCAACAATATACGTTACATTATAGCATATCAGGGCAAATTGGTCCCACTTCGCTAAGATGCTATAATGTCGACCTGACGTCGCCCGGAACCGGCTCGGAGAAGCTTATGGGGCACGTCCTCGGAGCGGAAATCATGAGCCTGACCCCTGCCGAAGTAGCGCATATCGCCGTGCTGGCCAAGCTGGCGCTGACCCGCGAAGAGGAGGATCTTTACCGGGAGCAGCTTTCCGCCATCCTGGATTATGCCTCAGTATTGCAGCGAATCGACACCGCCGCTATCCCGCCGACAGCGACTGTTTTGCCACTTCGCAGTGTCATGCGCGAAGACCTCGTGGAGCCCTCCATGTCACGTGAAGATGTCCTGGCGAATGCCCCTGATCCGTTCGATGGCTTCTTTCGCGTGCGCGCGATCCTGGAAGATGGAGACTGAAGCGTCCTCCCGCATCCGGAAGGCAACCCGCCAGATGTTCACAACGGCCGAATGCGCCGGCAAAGGCTGAACCCGTGCTCAACGAACTTACGATCCACGAGGCAGCGAGGCTGCTCAGGTCCGGCGAGATCAGTGCCGTCGAGCTGACTCAGTCGGCACTAGATCGCATCTATGCCGTCGACAACGACGTCAAGGCCTTCCTCACGTTGATCCCAGAGACCGCTCTGTTGCAGGCGGCTGAGGCTGACGATACGATCGCTGCCGCGAGAGCGGGCGGGGATTTGGGCGCCCTCCCGATGCTCACCGGCATCCCCCTGGCCATCAAAGATGTGATCACGGTCGAGGGCGTGCGGACCACCTGCGGATCCATGATCCTGGAGAGCTACGTAGCGCCGTACCAGGCTACTGCGGTCGACAAGCTGCGGGCGGCAGGTGCGGTTTTACTGGGCAAGACTAACACCGATGAATTTGCCATGGGTTCTAGCACCGAGAACTCGGCGTATTTCACAACGCATAATCCATGGGACCTCGACGCGGTCCCGGGTGGATCGAGCGGTGGGAGCGCGGCCGCCGTAGCCGCTGACGAGTGCCTGGGTGCCTTTGGGACCGACACGGGCGGCAGCGTGCGCCAACCGGCATCTCTGTGCGGTGTGGTCGGCCTTAAGCCGACTTACGGACGAGTCAGCCGCTACGGGCTGGTGGCCTTTGCATCGTCGCTGGACCAGATCGGTCCCCTTGCCAAAGACGTTACCGACGCAGCGATTCTGCTCGGCGCCGTGGCAGGTTATGACCGGCGGGATAGCACCAGCGTCAATTCGCCTGTGCCCGATTACGCGTTGACCCTTCAACATCGATCTCGGGGGGACAGGTTACGAGGAGTACGAGTTGGCGTCCCGAAGGAGTACTTCGTGGATGGTATGCAGCAGGACGTCGAGTCCGCCGTCCGCGGGGCGGTGGCATTTTTGCAGGGCCTTGGGGCCGAAATCCGTGAGATAAGCCTGCCGCACACCGACCTGGCCTTGCCGGTGTATTACCTGATCGCGCCGGCCGAGGCATCCGCCAACCTCGCGCGCTACGACGGCATCCGCTACGGGCTTTCGGTGCCACAGGAGACTCTGTGGGACGGCTACCGGGAGACGCGCGGCCAGGGCTTTGGGCCGGAGGTGAAACGGCGCATTATGCTGGGAACCTACGCACTGAGCGCGGGTTATTACGATGCGTACTACCTCAAGGCGCAGCAGGTGCGCACGCTGATCAAGCAGGATTTCGAGTGCGCGCTGCTCGAGGTGGATGTCATTGCCTGCCCGACCAGTCCCAGGACGGCTTTCCGCATCGGCGAGAAGGTGAACGACCCGTTGAGCATGTACCTGGAGGACATCTTCACGCTTTCTGTGAACCTGGCCGGCATTTGTGGCCTCTCGATGCCGTGCGGCTTTGACCCTGCCGGCCTGCCTATCGGCCTTCAATTGATCGCCGGGAGCTTCGGCGAAGAAACGCTTTTGCAGACCGCGTTCGCCTACGAGCAGGCGACAGATTGGCACATGCGGAAGCCTCCTGTTGCTGCCAAACGCCCTTGAATGGAGACTCCATGAAGGTTCTCATCCCGCTTGCCGGCTTCGGTACCCGGCTTCGTCCGCTGACCTACACCAGGCCGAAGCCGCTCCTGAATGTCGCCGGCAAGCCGGTATTGGGGCACATTCTCGATTCCCTCGAGGGGCTTGACGTCGAGGAAGTGACGTTCATCATCGGCTACCTGGGCGATCAGATTCGCGAATATGTGGCGGAGAGCTATCATTTTCCCGCCCGCTTCGTCGAGCAGAAGGAGCTGCTCGGCCAGGCTCATGCGCTCTGGCTGGCCCGCGATGGGATCGATGGTCCAGTGTTGATCATCTTCGTTGACACGATCTTCAAAGCCGACCTGGGCGGCATCGCCGGTGTAGCGGCCGACGGAATCATTTACGTCAAGGAAGTCGATGACCCGCGGCGGTTTGGCGTGGTCAAAGTGACCGGCCCCGACGCGACGATCATCAGGCTGATCGAGAAACCCGCTGGATTCGAGGACCGGCTGGCCGTCAGCGGCATCTACTACATCAAAGATGGCGCCTGGCTGATGCGCGCCGTCGATACCCTGATGGGGCAGCAGCGCATGACCCAGGGCGAATACTACCTGGCCGACGCGCTTCAAGTGATGATCGAGCAAGGAGCGCATTTTGTGGCGCGCGAGGTCGAGGTCTGGGAGGACTGCGGCAAACCGGAGACGGTTCTGGCCACCAATCGCTATCTGCTCGATCACGGCCACGACAACAGCGGCACGGCCCCGCCGGGCAGCTCGGCAATCGTCAAGCCGGTCCATCTCGGCGCGGGGGTCGTGCTCGAGGAGGCAGTTGTCGGCCCATACGCGACGCTTGGCGATGGCGCAGTGGTACGCCGCTCTGTCGTGCGCAACTCGATTGTCGGCAAGCAAGCCTTGGTGGAGGATTCGCTCTTGACCGGGTCTTTGATCGGCGACTATGCGGTGGTGCGCGGGCTGCCGATCAAACTCAACATCGGCGATTCCTCGCAAGTGGATATCGTTGCGGCGGGCGAATGAGCCAGGTCCGTTGTTACGCGGGGACGCGCTATCCCGAGCGGCCGGTCGCATTTGAGTGGGACCGCGCCTGGCTGGATGTAGTGGCGCTCCAGCGCGAAGAGCGCCTGCCCGGTGAGCTATCGTTCCTGGTGCTCGCCGGAGACGGCAGGCGGTACCGCCTGATATGGAATGAAGTGCGGGATCAATGGTCCGTGACGTTAGCTCCCGCGACGGCGTCTGCCGAAGGAGAGAAGCCCAGTGTCTGATCGAATCTCGCGCCGGGTGGCGGCCGTACCGCCTTCCGGAATCCGAAAATTCTTCGATATCGCCGCCACGATGCAGGACGTCATCTCGCTGGGAATCGGAGAGCCTGACTTTATCACGCCGGATGTGATCCGGCAGGCCGGCATCGCATCCCTGGGGCGCGGCGAGACTCGCTACACCTCCAATTCCGGCATCCTGGAGTTGCGGCGGGCGATTGCGGAGAAGTGGTGTAGTCTGTACGGTGTCGAGTACGGGCCGGACACGGAAGTCCTGGTCACAGTCGGCGGCTCCGAAGCGCTCTACCTTGCATTGACGGCGATCCTGAACCCGGGGGACGAAGTGGTGATCCCCGAGCCATGTTTCGTCTCCTACGAGGCGGAGGTGAGCTTTGCGACCGGGACCCCGATTCCGATCGCCACCCGGGTCGAGAACACTTTTCAGGTCACCGGGGCGGAGATCGAGGCCGCGATTACACCCAAGACCAGGGCGGTCCTGATCAACTACCCCAACAATCCCACGGGTGCAGTGCTCGACCACCAGCGGATGCTTGAAATCGCCGCCGTCGCAGAGCGTCACGACCTGCTCGTTATCTCGGATGAGATCTACGACCGGTTGTTCTACTATGGAACGCACACCACGTTCAGCAGCCTGCCAGGGATGCGCGATCGCACGGTCGTGGTCGGTGGGTTCTCGAAGGACTATGCAATGACCGGGTGGCGCCTGGGCTTTGCGCTCGGCCCCGCCGATATCATGGACGCCATGCGCAAGATCCACCAGTACACGATCATGTCGGCATCCACTACGGCCCAGATGGCTGCCATCACCGCGCTGACCGACCCGGCTGCTGAGGATGCGGTGTTGGCAATGCGCGCCTCCTACGACCTCCGCCGGAAGCTGCTGGTGGGGGGTCTGAACAGCATCGGCATGCCGGCTTTCGAGCCGCGGGGCGCCTTCTACGCCTTTCCTGACATTCGTGCCAGCGGTATGACTTCGGAGACGTTCGCTTGGACGTTGCTGGAGGAGGAAAAAGTGGCCGTCGTGCCGGGCCCGGCGTTCGGCCAAGGCGGCGAAGGCTACGTCCGTATCTGCTACGCGACTGCACAGGAGCAGATCGAGGAGGCCCTCGAGCGAATGGAGCACTTCGTACGGCGACACGGGTGACAGGCGACAGCATGGTCGAATATGAGACAGTCATAGGGCTCGAAGTTCACGCTCAGCTGCAAACTGCCTCGAAGATGTTCTGCTCGTGCAGCTCAGCCTACGCCGCCGCGCCACCTAACACCCACGTCTGTCCGGTGTGCATGGCGTTGCCCGGCGTGCTGCCGGTGATCAACCGTGCGGCGGTCGAGAAGACGATTATGGCAGGCTTGGCCCTCAACTGCAGCATCGCGCCGGAATCGGTCTTTGCCCGCAAGAACTACCACTACGCGGACTTGCCCAAGGGCTATCAGATCAGCCAGTACGAGCTGCCCCTCTGCCGGGATGGCTGGTTGCAGATTGACATGGAATCGGGAACGAGACGCATCGGCATTACCCGAGCCCACCTGGAAGAGGACACCGGAAAGCTGACGCACGGCAGCATCGAGGCGGGCAGCACGCGGCTCAGCACGGGGCACGGGGGCTTCACCCTGGTGGACCTGAACCGGGCGGGCGTGCCGTTGCTGGAGATCGTCACGGAACCGGACCTCCGCACGCCCGAAGAGGCGCGCGCTTACCTGGTCAGGCTTCAGGCCATCCTCAGATACCTGGGCGTAAGCACCGCCGACATGGAGAAGGGCGGCATGCGCTGCGAGGCCAATGTGAGCGTCCGCCCTCTCGGCCAGGCTCGGTTCGGGACGAAGGTAGAAGTCAAGAACCTCAATTCCTTCCGCTCCGTGAAGCTGGCGTTAGAGTACGAAGTAGCCCGACAAATAGCAGCGTTGGAGCGAGGCGAGCGTGTGGTGCAGGTTACGATGGGCTGGGACGAGGAGCATGGCCGCACCGTGGTCCAGCGCGTGAAAGAGTCGTCGGATGACTACCGCTATTTCCCCGAGCCGGACCTTCCGCCGCTGGCCATCGAGCCCGCCTGGATAGCGGAGCTGGCCGCCCGGCTTCCGGAGCTGCCCACGGCCAAGGCCGCCCGGTTCGTACGGGATCTAGGCTTGGACCCGCGTGAGGCCGAGGTCCTGACCGCGGATCGTGGTGTGGCAGAGTACTTCGAGGCGGCAGCCGTCGCGTTGGGGCATAGAGTCCCCGACCCGCAAGCTCCAAAGAATGTCGCCAACTGGGTTACCGGCGAGCTGTTCCGTCTCATGAACTCGGCCGGCGCGGGCATTGAGGCGGTGAATATCACCCCGGGCGCCCTCGCCGAGTTGTTGGCTCTCGTACATGCGGGGCAGCTCAACCTCTCTAGCGCTAAGAAAGCCCTGGACGCCATGTTCGCGAGCGGCCGCAGCGCCCCGGCGGTCGTACAAGACCTGGGCCTCGCGCAGGTGAGCGACTCCGATGCGATTGCGGCGGTGGTCGCCCGGGTCGTGGCGAGCTACCCCGACGAAGTCGCGAAGTATCGCGCGGGGAAGGATAGCGTCCGCGACTGGCTGATGGGCCAGGTCATGCGAGAGACACGGGGCAAAGCAAACCCAGCGATGGTTCGCGAGCTGCTGAACAGGGCGCTGGCTTAGGCCTCACGATCGCTAGGCAAGATGCCTGTCCAGCGTCCGATCCCAGGTCTCGAGGATCCCGGGCAATTCATCGAGCGTACGTATGTGCGCGTCGGGGGTGATCTCCAGATTCTCTTCGACGCGGTACGGTGTAGCAACCAGAATCGCACGCATGCCGATCTTCTGCGGGCCAGCAATATCAACTGCTAACTTGTCACCGACGAATACGGCTTCAGCCGGGGCGACATCCAACTGATCCAATGCCTGGCGATAGATCGAAGGGTGGGGCTTGACCACACCGGCCACGCAGGAGTACACGCGAACGGGCAGGTATTCCAGCAGTCCATAGCGCGCCAGGTCGGCATCGTGCATCTCCGCCGACCAGAAAGTGTTAGAGACCAGCCCCAGCCCTCGCCCCTGTTCGGTCAAGCAGGCCAAGACCCCTTTGGGATCCCCCTCGACCGGCTTGGTGACCTCCGAGATGGTCCGATAATAGGCGGCGATCCCGGCATCCCAGGCCTTGGCCGGCAGACACACGTTGACCGCCTCTAACCCATCGCGGATGATCACTTCGGCGGTATTGGAGTACTGCGTGCGCGCGGCGCGGGCTTCCATTGCTGCACCCATCCTGCCCACGGCGCGTATCGCCAGGTCCGGATCGGCTACCCGTCCCCCGGCCTCAGTTGCAGCCTTCAGAAAGGCGCGCAATCCTGAGGCATTCAGGGCGTCAAAGGAGTACTCAGGCGGCTGCTCGTAGTGGAGCAGCGTGCCGCCCAGGTCAAACAGCACGACTTGAAGCGCAGGCATTGAGATCCTCGCTAGATCACGGAGCTACTGAGAGGTACTGCTAGGCTCAGGTTGATTCAGATAAGCCAGGAGCTTGCGCATGTTGACATAGACGGATTCCGCGGTGTCCACGACCATGCGTCGCTCGTTTGGCCGCACAAAGCGGGCTCGCTCGAGCTGATAAGCAGCCCAATCCTGGCTGCTTCCTTCAATCCGCTGTCTTAGCAGCCTTTCGTCGGTGCAGATGCACTCGATAAGATACATGTTGGCCTTGAGCGACCGGGCCAATTGCTTGGCCCGATCCCGGAATGCGGGGTCGCCCGCCGGGCTATCGAGAATCACCGAGAGATTTACGCTCAGATTGTCGCGCGAGAGATCGAGCAATAGGGCATAACCTTGTTGAACAACAACAGAGAGTCCCTCATCCGAACCGCGCTTGTCTGCCAGGGTAACGATGGCCCCCTCAAGGGTCGCCAGGGAAAGATAGACGGCTTGCAGCTCGCGCGCCAATTGCCGGGCCAGGCTGGACTTGCCGGTGCCGGGCAGACCGACGAAGACGATAAGGGCCAGATCCGGTGGCATGGCTGACTCCTCCAATCGTACCCTCGGCGCCGAAACCCGCGTGAGGCACGCTGATGCCCTAGAAACTGATCCCCAGACGCCCTAACAGCAGCACTATCAGCGGTGCGATCAGGATGGCCGGCAGCAGATTGGCGGTACGAATACGCTTGATGTCCAGCAGGAGAAACCCGATACTCAAAATAATCACTCCGCCGGTGGCGGTCATCTCCACAACCCAGGGCGTTTGCCGGGTTACTCCGCCCAGCGCCGCGCCGAACGCGAGAGCCAGGAGGCTAAGTCCACCCTGGAGCACCAGAATCGTGCCTGCCGACAGGATCACCCCTGCTCCCAGTGAAGCGGCCAGGGCCAGCGACGTGAAGCCGTCCAAGACCGACTTGACGGATAGCAGAGAGTAGTCGCCCATCAGCCCATCCTGGATCGAGCCCAGGATCGTGAGAGGCCCGACGCAGAATACGAGGCTGGCTGTGATGAATCCTGCGGCGAGTGATCTACCGCCGACCTGTTCCTCGGCGGCGCCCGAACCTCCCACGAAGCGACTTTCGATCCAATTACCAAGCCGTTGAAGGCCGGCATCAATCGCCAGTGCCTCTCCAAGAATGCCGCCGATCATCAGGCTGAAGAGCAGGATAAGGATGTTGCGGGTCGTAATGGCCATGCTGATGCCCACCACCAGCGTCATCAGACCCAGGCCGTGCAAAACGGTCTCGCGCATCTTTTCCGGCAGACGATTTCCCAACAGAGTTCCCAGCGTTCCACCGATAACCACGGTGGCGACGTTCAAGAGGGTGCCTGTGATAGGAAATGTCATGATAGTCGTCAATCAGCGTCCGGCGATCCGATGACCTGGAGCCGGTTGGGCAGTACGATTACCTCAATCCGGCGCGCATCGGTACGGAAAATCTCGCCATCCAGGTGCACGGGAATCCCGCTGGGTGCTTCCACAGTCACGCAGGAGGTTCGTTCCAGGGTGACATAGCGCGTCTGTGCCACGTGAGTGCCCATCAGGAAGTGCGGTAGCAACCACAGGATGACCGCCACGTTTGGCGCATCAGCCAGAATCAGATCCAATAGGCCGTCATCCAGCCGCGCATCCGGCGCAATTTTGAACCCCCCTCCGCTCCGCCCACCATTGGCCGCGGAAACCAGAAGAATTGGCCGCGTTTGCGTCGTGCCATTGTAGCGGACGGTCAGTTCCGGCGCCTTGTAGTAGCGCGGAATGACACGCAGGACGGCTGTCAGATAAAGCAAGAGCCCACGGAGACGCCTAATCTTAAGGCTTTCGATCGCGGTGGCGGCTTCGAAGCAACCGCCGAGGTGATTGTGAAAGATCTCGGTGCGGCCGTCTTCGTCGGTGACCTGTCCCAGATCAATAGTGCGCCTATGACCGGCCAGAAGCAGAAGACAGGCCTTGGCCGGGTCGTTTTGGGGGATTCCCAACCGCCAGGCGAAGTCGTTGCCGGTGCCCAGCGGAATGATGCCAAGTGTGCCGGCTGGTGCGCCGCTGGCCCAATCGCCGCGCTCCATGGCCCCTTGGACGAGGCCACCAACAACCTCGTGCGCCGTGCCGTCTCCGCCCACCGACACGACGACATCGAACCCTCGGCGTAGCGCTTCGCACGCCAGGCGTCGGGCATCCCCGGGAGCGTGGGTTTTCTCCAACTCGAAGGCTGTTCCGGCCTCGCCGAGAACGTGCCGGATGATCGTCTCGGCTCGCGCGCCGCTACCACGTCCCGACGCCGGGTTGACGATTATCTTATAGCCTGGCATGCGCCTCCCAGCGAAGCTGGTTTTGTCTTGTCAAGCCTCAAGACATAAGGATAGCAGAAGATGGATAATGGGGCAAGCACTGCACCAATTATAGGTTGCCAAGTCGCGAATGTCAAGCACTCCTGGCACGAGACTTGTGCAATTGTTGTGGACAACCAGTCCGCGCCAATTGACACAAGACACGTCAAACCGTATAATCGCTCAAGGGAGTCGGCACGGACCAGCCATGTCAGACACATCGCGCAAAGTCATGCTAGGCGCCGTTTTGCTGGCGGTCATCATATTTGGGGCCGCTCGCTATGCGCAAGCGATGTATACAGAAAGACGTCTATTGCAGCAGCCGCCTACGGCGGAACCGCTGGTGCCTACCCGTCTGCCAAGTTACCGCCAGGCCCCGGCCGTCTCTATGACGCGCACCACGGCTTCCGTTGTGCCCACCCAGTTGTCTTCCACCGTACCGCCCGTAACTCAGGAGGTTGTCAGCGCTCCAACGGCACGATTGCCGCTCCTGACACCGGATGCGATTAGGACGGCAAGAGTGAGTTCCTCGCCGGTACCTTCAACGACAACGAGCAGCTCATCTCACCCCACTGCGCCTGCGAAAGCCGCTTCGAAGGTTGCCCTCGTAGGTGCCAGCGCGACCCCGCCGGGGACGGCGCTGGTTCAAGCGCGCGCGCGGGTATGTGCTGGCCTCCCATCCGGCGCGCTCGGCGACTATGACTGGCAGGGCGGTTTGCCCGGCTGGTACCTGAACTGGCGCGTTGTTCGCCAGCCGCACCAGCCCGACGGAACTCGTTTCGCGCAGATGCCCCATGTCACCAACAATGGCTTCTACCCGGCCCTCAAGGAAATCACAACGACGGCTGCGGCCAACCCGGGCGCGCTTTGGCTCATCGGCAACGAGCCCGACGTCGTTTGGCAGGACAACGCCACGCCGGAACAGTACGCCTCGGGCTATGGGGCGCTGTATCAGGCCATCAAAGCAAGCGACCCAACCGCGCAGGTGGCCATCGGCGGTGTTAGCCAGCCAACCGGGCTACGCATGGCATACCTGGATCGGATCCTGGCCGCCTACCGCGCGCGATTTCGAACGGAGATGCCGGTTGACGCGTGGAACATTCATGCGTTTGTGCTGCGCGAGGAGAAGGATTCGTGGGGCGTCGGCATCCCGCCCGGGATGGAGGTCGAAAAGGGACAGATCACAGAAATCAGCGATCATGCGGACCTGGGGATCTTGCGCCGCCAGATCGCCGAGTTCAGGCGCTGGATGGCCGATCGTGGCCTGCGGGACAAGCCGTTGATCGTGTCGGAATACGGCATCTTGATGCCCGACAGCTACGGTTTCCCGCCCGAGGTGGTGAGCCGGTTCTTGACCGAGAGCTTCGACTTCTTCTTGAACGCCCGCGACCCGGACACAGGCTATCCTGTCGATGACAACCGGCTGGTACAGGCATTCTGCTGGTACAGCACGGCAGACACGACCTACCCGACCCCAAACTTGTTCGACCCGCAATCGCGTGCCGTCACGCCGGTGGGCCTGGTATTTCGGGATTATGTCGCCGGTCTCCGGTAGACTACAGCAGCCCTCGCTCGCGCAGTACCTGCGGGTATATCTTCTCCACAAAGCGAAACATCTCCGTCAATCCTGTCAGCAGTCCCAAGGCGTGCAGGGGCGGAGTGTCAAGCCTGATCGTTCCGGCCAGGAAGGCATCTCGCAATCGGATCTTGCCGAGCCACACGTAGTGCAGGGTATCCGCCGGGACGCGGAGCCCCACGTCGGCCGAGCCTTCGGCGAGGCCGGTCAGAAACCGCGGTGGGTGGCTCCGCCCATCAACGGTCAGGATACCGGCAGGGCCGGTGGTGACAATGCGAAGTACAGCTTTTTCCTTAACCAGTGGCTGCAACATCCCGGGCGCAGCCATGACGCGCGCGAAGAGGTCGGACATGATACTGTAGAAGGCAACGCTATCGGCATAGAACGCCATGTGCTCCTCCTCCCCCGAGGCTGAGATTCTTGCGATTGGGCACCCCTTATTTCAATACCTCCGACGCTACCCTGGCGACGGTCGGCGGGTGTAACAGCATATTGGCATAGCTTGCGTTGGCCATCGGGCAGGCGCATTCCTTGTTGTAGATGGACCGGCGAAGACGCGCCATCGGCTCACCGAACCAGATCGGTGCCAGGTCATAGCCGGTACGGCGCAGGTTGCCGACCCCCTCGGCACGAATGCAGCAACTCCAGATATCGCCATTCGGCGCGATATGCGCGCTGGCCCAGCCGGCATAGCAGGCGATGACCTGGGTCCGCTCCTCGAGTATGCGCCGGGCGAGCTGGTAGTATTGTGCCCGAAACGCCTGGGTGAATCGCGCGAGTCCCTTCGCGGGACGTGCGCGCGCCTGCTCGCTGAGGAAGTCGGCAATGGGCGCGTAGCTCTCTGGGTCCGGCGTGATGCCCCAGCCGACCGTGTCCAGCTCCACCCGCTCCTCGGCTACTTCGGTGATGTAGCTGTCCGGCTCCAGACTCTGCAAGCCGTCATAAATCGCCCGGAAGCGATCCTGATTGAAACGGCTTACGACGGTATGGACGGAAAGCACGAGGTTGGGGTAAGCTCGCTGGAGGATCTTCAACTTCTCCCATGTGGCGATGGACCTCTCCCAATTGCCAGCCACGCCCCTGATATCGTCATGCTCATCACCGATGCCGTCCAGGCTAAGGTTAATGCCGATCTGGCTGCCTGGACACTCGCGACAGATGCGTTCCACGCGCTCTGCGACGCGGTCGGTGAGCAACCCGTTGGTTGGGATGGTAATGACGGCTGGATGGCAGCGGCGGTACGCGCTTAACACCATCTCGTCGAGGTCTTTACGGAGGAAGGGTTCGCCGCCCGTGAAAGTGATGTAGAAGGGAGTCCGGCCCAAATGGGCGAAAACCTGGTCCCACTCTTCGACGGTCATGTCGTCGTTGGTCTTGCGCCAGACGTCGCACGTCCGGCATTTCGAGTTACAGCGAAAGCTGACGCTGACGACCAAGGAGAAGGGGTACAACTTCGGCCAACCGAAACGACGAAAAGTCCAGTAAAGGGGTAACCTGGACGCGAGCGTTAACATAGACATGGGCGCATTATAGGAGGAGGGGGGAGGGATGTCAATCGATCGTCATCCACCGCTTATCAGGTGGATCGCCCGGACATCGGCGCCGTCGGGCACCGCCGTCGTGGCGTATGCGGAGCGTCGAACCAGCTCGCCATTGACTTTGACCACGATCATGCGGAAGCTGAACTTGAGCTCGTCCAGCATGTCCTGGACTGTCATCCCGGGACGCCACTCGAGCTCGAACTGGTCATTGACGCGAACTATGCCCATATCAGACCACAGCGTGTAGCGGCGCGGATCGCTCGTACAATCCGCGCCGCAGAGTCCGCCGTCACGTGCGGGATCGGACCAAAGCGAGCACATCGGGGAAGTCGATCCCCAGCTCGCTTAGTTTTGCAGTCGTGGGAATGCCGTTCGAATTCCAGCCGCGGCGCCGGTACACGGCATCAGTCAGCTGCCGGTACTGATCTTCGCGATGCGCACGCAGCGCTGCGGCTTTCTCCGAAGTTGTCATGGCTGTCGGGTCCAGGCCCAGCCGTTCACGGAGTTGCTTATCGTAACGGTCAACCCGGCTTTCGTACTCCTCCGATGTCACCGGACCCTGGGAGCGATAGGGGATGCGATCATGTTCGCGGGTGCCAAATCCCATCTTCAGGTTGAAAACGCGCTGGAAGTTGTACACGCGCTCGGACATGATGATCAGATCCTCTTTGGTCACTTCTTGTCCGGTGACGCCAGAAAAGAGCGCGACGTAGTTGGCAACGTGCTCGGGTACTTTGGCCGGCTCATCGGTAAGGGCATTGTCGGCCGGCTCGATGTCGTTCCACGGCATCTTGCACAGACCGTTTAGCCCAAACCAGGTGCGCCACATCGGGAAGTAATGGAGCGCCTCAGCCTTGTCCTCGAAAGTGGGTAGCTGGTTATTTACCATATCCATGAAGATCAGCCAGGCTTCATCGTGCTGGGCGCCCTTATTAGTCAGGCCGTAGCCGCCCTGCTGCGCCAGACTTTCCTTGGTCATGTACTCCGAGTACTCCATCCCCTTGTTTTCCATGCCGATGTCCTTCAGGAATGCCCGGTCTGCGCCGAAGTGCTCGGCAAAGTAGTCCTTCATGTAGCGCACACCCATGCCGGCAATCTGCCCAAAGCCGCGGCCGTCGGCCATCTGGTGCAGCAACTCGATGGCGGCACTTGCATTGCCAAAGCGCAAGTCGAGCCCGCCTGTCTTCTCCAGATCAAGGACTCCGGCCTCGTAACACTCCATCACGAAAGCTGTGAGAGTGCCAAACGAGATCGAGTCTATCCCATAGGTATCGCAGTAGAAGTTCATCTCGAGAATAGGCGCTGGCTCGAAGATGCCCAGGTTAGAGCCGACGCCGGCGATCGTCTCGTACTCCGGACCGTCGACGGTGACGCACTCGCCTGCATAAGGGCCGGTCCGCAGACAGAAACGATCGACGCCCTTGGAGCAGGCCATGGTGCAGCCATAGAAGCAGGCATCTGGTATGCCCTGGGTGAAGATCCCGTCCCACACCTTTGAGTCGATCTTTGCCGCGCCGGCGTGCGCGCCAAAGCGGAAATTATGGACCGGGAGCAGGTCGTAATCGTTCATGATCTCGACCAGGTGTGCGGTGCCGACCCGGCGCATGCGGTTCTGCTGCTCGTCCAGCTCGCTGATCTCCTTGTTGATCCGCTGGCCCACGGCCCGGATACGCTTCAAGTCGGCCGGGTTGTTGGCCTCGGCCTTCAGACCGGTGTAGCGCACGACAATTCCCTTGATTCGCTTGTCCCGCAACACAGTGCCGAGCCCGCCGCGCCCGGCTTGCTTCACCCGCGCCAGCCCGCGCCGCACATCGTACCAGCTAACGTTGAGGCAGCCGATCCGAGTGTGCTCGCTGCCCTGGCCGGCCGACATCACAGACACGTTACGCCGGTCGCCTTCGTCCCTGGCGTACATCTCGGTGAGCTGCTCGGCGACCAGGTGAGTGTTGGTTGCTTCCAGGGGTGCTTGCTCGATAGACACGCAGCCGGTGTCACCGTCAATAACAAGGACCACCTCTTGCTCGGCTTTGCCCTGTATTTCCAGCGCGTCCCAGCCAGCCAGCTTGAGAAGCGGACCGAAATAGCCGCCCACGCTGCTGTCCACCACGCTGTGGGTCAAAGGTGAAATGCCTACGACCAACGATTTGCCCGTGCCGGGATAGAGAACGGTTCCGGCAAGGGGCCCGGCGGCGAGAACGATCTCGTTCTCGGGGTCATTCCATTTCGTTTCCGGTGTCACGGCATGCCACAGGCGCCACAGTCCGAAACCCTTGCCGCCGACAAAGATGCTCTTCATCTCCTCAGTGACCGGACGGGACTCAATTGTGTTGCTCGACAGGTTCACATAAAGTGTCTGGCCAGCGTACCCGCGGTGGACTTTCGGCACGACGTAGTGCCAGTCGGCCACTACGTGATGGGCGAGCTTCATCTCCTGAATAGTTGCTTCTGTCATCGTTGACACCTCCGGATACGAAATGGCATGGGCGACCTGATGCTCCTTGCACCTCAAGACAACAGCTAAGCAATAGACATTGTACCGCAACGCGGGGCGATGGACCATGACCTGCATCATGGGCTCATCGCGATCAGGACTTTGACGGAGGCTGGAAGAGGCGGTAGAATCGCGGGGAATCAATCAGGGGCGTACTTATACTTCATCATGACCGTGGGGCTGGCTCTTGTATTGCGCGCGGCGGAGAGCCGGATGCCCGGACGGGCATAGACCTGTCTCGGTCCTATAGCCACCGCATCAGGTCGGCGGAAGATTCGATGACGAGGTCGGCCGCCTGAAGATCGGGCTGCTCCCCGAAGCCGCAAAGAACCCCGACCGCCAGGGCCCCGGCGGCTTTGGCAGCTCGCACGTCCACAGTGGTATCGCCCACCAAGACGCACGCCTCGACCGGCACATTGAGCTTCGTGGCGGCCGCTCGCACAGGCATTGGGTGAGGCTTGAGTCGCTTTACGTCATCGCGAGTGACAACGGCGGCAAAAAGACAACCAAGTTGATACTGGTTCAAGAACGCAGTCGCCTCTTCGCGGCTCCGGCTTGTGACGATGGCGAGGGGGAGGCGTCGCGCCAGCTTATGCAACATCTCGGAGCTGCCTGCAACCGCCACGAAGTTCTCGGGCTCTCTGATGCCCCGCCAACGGCGAAAGCGGTAGTTCATCCTGAACAAATGGCCGTCCAGGCCCAGCCGGTCCAGCAAGGTGATAAATCCGTTGACGAACACCTCGCTGGTCATCAGCCAGCGCCGGGCAAGGTCCCTGCGCTTGTTGCTCGGCAGGAGCCGCTCTAAAAAGCGGAACCGGCGCGCCACCAGGTCGACGATCTGGTCATCCGTCTCGATGAGCGTACCGTCCAGGTCAAAGAGAACCGCGCCGATCGGACGGCGTTGCAGCAGCTCATCCCAAAACAGCCGCTGATCGATTTGGCCCTCTTGCGGCGGGAAAGGCGCTTCGTCAGCGAGTTTGTGGTACGTGTAGCCAAACAGCACGCGGACTGACGCGATGAGAGGAGCTGCCAAAAGGATGCCCAAAATGCCAGCTAGGTGTGCGCCGGCCAGGGCGCCCAAGATGACTACGATGGGGTGGAGCGCGATCCGGCGGCCCACAACTCGGGGCTGGATGTACATGTTCTCGATTTGCCCAAGCAGAAAGTAGACCGACGCTACCAGTACCGCAAACCAGAGATTCGGCAACGGCAACCAGGTCGATCCCAAGATAAGCGCAATCAAGCTGCCAGTGATCCCAGCGAAGACGGGCCCCACGCCGGGCACAAACTCGCCCAGAAAGAAGAGGAGGCCCAGAGCGGGCGCGTTATGGACGCCGAGAATCGACATCGTGATCCAGACGACGACACCCATCGTCAGCCCAAGGATGATTTGGCCGCGCACGAACGCATCCCAGACCCTAGAGAGCTCTGACCAGAGCCGGCGCAATTCTGGGATCATCGTCTCGGGCATCCGGCTCATGACGAACCGGCTGATCGTAGTCCAGTCTTTGACCAGATAGAAGCTGAGGACAAGAACGAAGAAGACGGTGACTACTCCACTCACCGCCGAACGCACGAACACCGCAGCCCTTGTGGCAAATGGAAACAGAAGATCCTGTGGGTTGAGGGTGGACCCGGCGCCAGGGTCCAGGATGCCTGTCAGCCACTGGTTGATTGGCGCGTATAGTATGCCGGGATCAAGCGTAAGGCTAGGGGTGATGAAGAGAGGTTCCGGTTTCGCTTGAAGGAGCTGGGCGATCACGTTCGCCAGCGTTATGCCGAATCCCCGCACCATGGCGACGAGCCGGGGGAGAAGCAGTGCCGGCGTGAGGACAATGAGCACGATCACGAACAGGTATACCAACGCGGCGACGAGGGTGCGGGGCCAACCCGTGTGATGCAAAATGGCGTTGACAGGCAAAGACACCAGATATGCCAGCAGCAGCATCAGCATCACTGGGATCCAGAGCGCTTCGACGCGGAAGAAGACCCAGACGCAAGCGGCCAGGCTCACAATGACGACCAGTTGCTTGTAGAAGGGGCTCCAGCGGCTGCTCATTGGTAAGGCCTGTCTTATCGCACAGCGCCAAGCTTGTCCGGTGGCCAGAAGCGAAAGACTGCATGCCCGATGATCGAGTCAACGGGAACAGTTCCGAAATAGCGCGAGTCCTTACTGTTGCCTCGGTTGTCGCCCAACACAAACAGCTGCAGCGGCGGTACCTGCCAGGACCGGCCTTCCCCGGCAGTGCTCTGTGACAGGTATGATTCGTCGAGGGGAAGCCCGTTGACGTAGACGCGTCCGCCGGAGATGCTGACACGTTCACCCGGAAGCCCAACCACGCGCTTGATCAGGGGAATGGGTCCACCAGTGGGATCAGGCAGGATGACAATATCACCTCGCATCGGGCCGTGCAGGTGGTAGCTGACCTTCTCCACAACCAGGCGTTGGGCAGTGCCCAGATTGGGCTCCATGCTTTCGCCATACACGATCGTGGATTGGGCGAGGAATAGATGGATCACCAACGCCAGAACGATGGCTGGCAGGAAACTACCCGCTAACTCGCGCCCGAAGTGTCTGGTTCCAGAACTGCCAGATTCGGGGAGCATGGCGTCGTGAAGGTCGCGAGATTCGTTGACAGCATCATCCATTGCAGGGCTTCCCTGACCAAGGCATCAGCGCACGATGCCGGCCTGGTCTGGCGGCCAATAGCGCACTATGGCATGGCCGACGAGCTCCTCCAAGGCAACGGCGCCGAACACACGCGAGTCCCTGCTGGCGCCCCGGTTATCGCCCATGACGAAGACGTGCAGCGGCGGAACCAGCCACGAGCGACCGCCCCCCTCAGTGACCTGGTTCAGATACGGCTCGCCCAACAGAGATCCATCGATGTAGACACGCCCGTCGGTGATCGTGACCCTCTCGCCAGGCAGGCCGATCACTCGCTTGATGAGTAGGTCCGGACCGCCGGTCGGGTCATGCAGAACGACAATATCGCCCCGGCGAGGTCCGTGCAGGTGATAACTGAGTTTCTCAATCACGAGACGTTGGTCGGTGTGCAGACCGGGCTCCATGCTTTGCCCATAGACACGCGTGGCCTGCGCCAGGAAAAGGTGAATCGCCAGCGCAATGATGACTGCCGGCACTATTGTGCCGAACAGATCACGGAAAAGCTCGCGCGGCCAAACACGGGCCATAGCAGACTTAGGCGTGGCCGTTGATGGCTTTTCGAGTTCCGGCGTGCGAACTTCGGTCTCGTCCATAGTGGTGTGGGAGTTTGGGGCCTGGAGCTGGCGCGGCAGGAGTGACCTGAACGCGCCAGCCTTGCGGCTCCAGCCTGTCCTTATCGCCTGCGGTCGGGGCCGCCTCGTCCTCGATCGCCACCGCGATCTCCACGCGGCGGGCCGCCCGGCCGGGCTCCGCCACCCTGACGATCGCGCTCGCGCGCTTCCTCCGCTGTCCAGCCTTCCATAACGGCCTGGCGGCTCAGCCGGATCTTGCCGGTAGACGGGTCGATGTCGATCACCATTACGGTGATCTCGTCGCCGACCTTTACGACGTCTTCGACGCTGGGAACCCGGTAGTCGGCCAGCTGCGAGATGTGGACCATGCCATCTTGCCCGGGCAGGATTTCCACAAAAGCGCCATAGGCTTCGGTGCGCACGACCTTGCCCGTGTAGATACGCCCGATCTTGACCTCTTCAGTCATCCGCTCGATCTCAGAGACGGCAGATTCGGCGGCCGGGCCCTCGGCGCCTGAGACGAAGACCGACCCATCGTCGTCGATGTCGATCTTCACTCCATAGGTTTCCTGGAGCGACCGGATCATCTTGCCGCCGGGGCCGATCACCTTGCCGATCTTGTCCGGGTCGATGTGGATGGTCAGAATGCGCGGCGCGAAAGGCGACAGACTTTTGCGCGGCGCAGGCAGCACGTCCAGCATTTTCTTCATGATGAAGAGCCGGCCTTCGCGCGCCTGTGCCAGCGCCTCTTCAAGGATTTGCGCGCTAAGCCCGTGGATCTTGATGTCCATCTGCAGGGCAGTGATGCCGTGCTCGGTGCCGGCCACCTTGAAGTCCATGTCGCCCAGGTGGTCTTCAAGGCCCTGGATATCGCTCAGAACGGCATAGCGCAGGCTCTCGCTACCGATCGCTCCGTCGGTCACGAGGCCCATGGCAATGCCTGCGACCGGCGCTTTGATCGGAACACCCGCATCCATCAAGGCCAAGGTGCTGCCGCACACCGACGCCATCGACGTGGAGCCGTTGGACGATAGCGCTTCCGAGACCAGCCGCAAGATGTAGGGGAACGTTTCCTGGGCGGGAATCATCGGCTCCAGAGCGCGTTCCGCCAGGGCACCGTGCCCGATCTCGCGGCGCTTGGGGCCGCGCTGCGGAGCGACCTCACCGGTTGAGAAAGCCGGGAAGTTGTAGTGATGCATGTAGCGCTTGGACTCCTCAAGATTGAGGGTGTCCAGCCTTTGGGCGTCGCCGGGTGTGCCCAGCGTCGCAACGGTCAAAATCTGTGTCTCGCCGCGGGTGAACAGACCGCTGCCGTGCACGCGGGGAAGCAGGCCCACCTCCACGGTGATTGGCCGGATCTCGCTGAAGCCCCGTCCGTCGGGGCGCACCTTGTCGCCCAGGATGCGCTCGCGTACTAGCTGCCTCTCGAGACTGTCAAAAGCCAGCACCAACGCCTTCGGCTCAAAGGACTCGCCCAGCGCGGTCACCAACTCCTGCCTAAGGGCGGCCAAGCCGCCGTATTGCTCTTCCTTGGAGAGCTGCTGTGCGAATAGGTCGTGCATACGACTGCCCAACCAACCTCGGGCAGCTTCGGCGACCGCAGGGTCCGGCAGGATCGGGGTGAATGCGAACTTGGGCTTGCCCAATTCGGCGCGCATCTTGTTCTGCAACTCGATCAAAGGCTGCATTGCCCGGTGCCCCAGTTGGAGCGCCTCGAGCATCATGTCCTCGGGCAACTCGTCGGCGCTGGCCTCAACCATCAAGATCGCATCTACCGTGCCGGCCATCCGCAGGTCCAGCGTGCTGGACGCCATCTGCGTTACGGTGGGGTTGACCACGAACGCGCCGTCCACGAAGCCGATCCGCACGGCACCGATGGGGCCTTCCCACGGGATATTGGAAATCGTCATTGCCGCACTGGCGCCGACTACGGTGAGGGTGTCCAATTGGACTTCGGGATCACGCGCCAGGGCCGTCACGATGACCTGCACCTCGTTGAGAAGTCCTTTCGGAAACAACGGGCGCAGCGAGCGGTCGACCAATCGGGAGATCAGGATGGCCAGGTCGCTGGGCCGGCCCTCCCGGCGCTGAAAACTGCCGGGGATACGCCCGGCGGCGTAGAGACGTTCCTCATAATCGACGCTGAGGGGGAAGAAGTCGATACCCTCGCGCGGCTTAGCGCCCGTCGCCGTCGCCAGGAGGACGGAATCGCCCGAGCGCACGGTGACAGCACCGCCGGCTAGCCTAGCCAGCGAGCCGGTTTCAATCGTAATGTCGTCTTCACCGACACGTGCCGTGTAGCTGTACTTTTGCATTTGGAATTACCTGAACCTCTCTCCTGCGCAAGCGCAGGCGCATAAACGGCGCCGCGCCGTTGCGCGCACGCCTCCTGCACGATCCTGAGGTCAGGGACTGGGGAGTGGATCCAAAGCGTTGTCTTGGATCCACTCCCCAATTCCTGCGCCTCCGGACGGCATCCTACAGGGGCGAAAAGCCCCCTTCAATGATGGGGTTACACCTCCCGCAATACCAAACGAGTAGATACGCCGCCTAGCGCATCTACTCGTCGTCTGCACCACTCTTCAGATTCCAGCCTGCGAGGCAGGCCATCGAACCACCGGGCCAACCGCACGCTACTTGCGCAGGCCCAGGCGTCCGATCAAATCCTGGTAGCGCTGCGGATTTTTCTGACTGAGATACGCCAGGTGCCGCCTGCGCTGGCCGACCAGCTTGAGTAAACCACGCCGCGAGTGTTGGTCCTGCTTGTGGATCTTGAGATGCTCGATGAGCGAGTTGATGCGATTGGTCAGGATAGCGACCTGGACCTCTGGCGACCCCGTGTCACTGGCGTGAACGTGGTATTCCTGGATGATGGCATCCTTTTCGAACTTCGAGAGAGCCATTGTCTACTCCTTGCTGGAATGTGACCGGAACACCGCTGGAATACCGAGGCGCGTGTCCCAGTCCGCACAATGGTCGAAGTATATCATAGCGGGGGGGTGAGGGCAAGTTGTGACGCGCGGAATCGCGCAGGTGCACTGCGCGAATTCAAGAGACCTCCCGGCGGTGCCGGCCAGTTGGCCGTCAGGTCGTCTCGGGAGGTCTCTTGAATCCCTCAGATCGGGGCCCAGGCATCGAAGCGGCCAGGGCTCGCTTCTAATACTGCTCAGGCAGCCTTGCGGCGCCGCGAGCGGATACGCATCTGAGCATAGCCAGCCAACCCGGCAAGCCCACCGCCCAGCATCAGCCAGGTGCCGGCTTCCGGGATGTCGGTAGGCACGGGCAATACATCAACAACCACGATGTTGGAATTGCGGGCGACACCTTCCAGGAAGGCGACCGTACCCATGTTGGTGATCTGATATGGCAGATCGGCCTGGGACACTCCCACCGCCCTGCCACGAATCACAATCGTGACCGTCTCATTCGGGGCAAGCACGCCCACGTTGACGGTCCACACGCGAGTGACCGAGTCATAGCTGGTGCTGCCCTTGGTGCTCGTCAGGGTAACGTTGTCTAGCCGCGGGTGGATCGCGTCTGTAACGACGACATCGTTTGCGTTCGCCGTTCCACGGTTCGTGACCATCACGGTGAAGACGAGGTTCTCCAGGACGTGCACGACCGACCGGTCAACCGTCTTGAAGATAGCCGGATCCACCGTAGCGTTCAGCGGGTTGCTGACCGTCGCGATGACGTCCGGCAGCTCGTTGGACTTCACAGTCGCCGTGTTGACGATCGAGAGGGCATTCCATTCGGCGAAGCTCATGGCGCCCGCCTGGCCGGTCAGGCCGACAATGGTCATATTGACCGTGACATCGAAGGTGGCGCAGACCAGTGGTGTCGGCGGCACGGTGCCCAGAGGCCAGGTGAGCGTCCGGCTGGTCGGGTCGTACACCGGCGGGATGGGCGCAGCACTGCCGACCACGTAGGTCGTGTTCACCGGCAGGGCATCGACCAGAACCACGCCCGTGGCAACGCCGTTGCCCGTTTGGGCGGCACAGACAGTATAGTGGATGGTGTCGCCCGGCTTAACCTCGCCGGGCGGATTGGCGGACTTCGCAAGTGTTATGACCGGGGCGGCGTGCACGCGTACGACGTCGGTCGCCTCGTCCGTAACTTTCGCGTCATCGCTGATCTTGGCGGTATTGAAGATGTAGCTGCCATTCTCCAGCGGCATCTTCACGATGACCGTGATAGTTCTGGTGCCCGAGTCACCCGGGTTCAGGTTGCCCAGGTTCCAGCTTACCAAACGCGTCTGCGCATCGTACACACCACCGTTGCTGGCGGAGACGAAGTCCACCTGCATCGGGAGCAGATCTTGGAGCACGACGTTCGGGGCTGTCTCTCGACCGCTGACACTGTAACCGATCGTGTAGACCATCTGTGCGCCGGCTTCGACAGGCTGCCCGAATGGGACGTCGTTCTTCTTGGTGACGCTCAGCAGGTGCCCGTCAGCGTAG
>Ga0315273_10001305_pt1 | contig 28211 bp, 28 predicted proteins | sample YL17G02_0_MG_FD_205753 | JGI IMG/M metagenome (GOLD analysis project Ga0315273, IMG submission 205753) | Sediment microbial communities from Yellowstone Lake, YNP, Wyoming, USA - YL17G02_0 | ecosystem: Environmental > Aquatic > Freshwater > Lake > Sediment | place: USA: Wyoming | collected... | reverse complement strand
ACGTCCAGCAGGGTGAAGGCGCCGCCCTCGGCCTTGGCCGGGAGCAGGATCAGGCCATTCACTCCCTTGTCCGTGCGCAGCGGCACGATGATGTCCGGCTGGACCGTGGCCAGTTGAGCGACCACCTGCGGGTCCGGGAAGTTCTCGGAGAAGTAGCCGAAGGTGATCTGGTTGTACTCGTCGCGCTCCAGGAAGTTGAGGATGGCGGTTATGGTGGGGATCTCCAGCTCCAGCTCCCGGCTTTTCATGCCCTGGTAGTGGTAGATCACCGGCCGGCTCTCGTCCAGGTCGTGGGGCACCAGAAAAGTCACCGTGGAGGTCTGGAACTTGGCGAACACGCTCAACACCACGTTCTTGATGATGTTCTCTATGTCCAACTGGGCGGTGATCTGGGAGGCGACCTCGATGATCTCCTTCAGGTCCTGGTTGCCCAGCTCCATGGCCAGGTGCTGGAGTTCTTCCCCCTCGCTCGGCATTAGCGCAGTATTATATATAGTAGATACCTCGTTGCCAAGCCGACGACGCTGGCCGGGGCCCGCCGCCGGTGCCCCTCCCCTTGACACGCGGGGGCAATCCCACAATTCTAAGGGCACCATGAACCCCTACGCCCGGCGCTTCGTGTCCCAGGGACACCTGGTGGACTCGGGGTTGCTCACGCGCATGCTCAACCTGATCGTGGAGGAGGGCGCGGACTACGAGGTCCTGAGCTTCAGGCTGGGCAAGACCAACCGGGACGAATCCCACCTGGAGCTGGAGGTGCGCTCACCGGAGGAAAGCCGGCTGGCGGACCTGACCGCCAGGCTGGTCGCCCTGGGCTGCTACGAGCGCAAGCCGGGCGAGGGGCTGTTCCGCCCCGCGCCCCGCGACGGGGTGGCGCCCGAGGACTTCTATTCCACCACCCACCATCGCACGGAGGTGTACGTGCAGGGCCGCTGGCGGGAGGTGCGCCGGCAGCGCATGGACGGGGTGGTGGTCCTGGAGGACGGGGACCCGGTTTGCCGGAAGCTGCGCGACCTCGCCGCCGGCCAGACGGTGCTCTGCGGCTCCTCCTCGGTGCGCCTGGCCCCGCCGGCCCGCGCCCGCGACCCCGGGCTGTTCGGCTTCATGCAGAGCGAGGTGTCCTCGGAGCGCAGCGTGGAGAACGCGGTGCGGCGCGTCGCCGGGGAGTTGAAGAGCATCCGGGCAGCCGGGGGCCGCATCGTGGTGGTGGTGGGGCCCGTGGTCGTGCACACCGGGGGCGCGCCGGCCCTGGCCGCTCTGGTGCGGGCCGGCTTCGTGCAAGGGCTGCTGGCCGGCTCCATCCGCGACGACGGACCCCTGCCGGAGACGATCAACGACATGATCCAGGCTCAGGGCGCCTACGAGCGCATCCTGGCGGAGGCCTCCCTGGTGCTCATGCTGGGCAGCATGCTGCACTCCATCGCCGTGGGCAATATGCTGCCCTCCTGGGTCAAAATGGTATGCGTGGACATCGCCCCGCCGGTCATCACCAAGCTCGCCGACCGGGGCTCGGCCCAGACCGCCGGGATCGTAACCGACGTGGGCTTTTTCCTGCGCGGCCTGGCCGCCAACCTGATGGGGAGTGTTTGATGCTCAACGAATCGCTCGTCAAGGTTCTGCATCCGCTGGAAGTGAAGGTGCTCCTGCATTTCGGCAAGGGGGAACCTTTCAGCGCGGCCCGATTGGAAAAGGACCTGGGCTTCAAGCCGGGGCAGTCCAACCAGGCCCTGAGCTGGTTGAGCGGCAAGGGGCTCGTCGAGGAGGTGTCCCGCCAGCGGCGCGTGACCTACACCCTGACGGAGCTGGGGAAACAGTATAAGGAGAAGGGGACCCTGGAGGAGCGGTTGGCCGCGCTGTTGCACCGCGAAGGCCCCTTGAGCCTGCCGGAGATCGCCGCGCGTCTTGCCGTGGAAGCCAGAGACATTGGTTCGGCCTTCGGCGCCCTGTCCAAGTCGGGGCTGGCCGCCATGAACGAGGCCAAAAAGGCCGTGCTGGCAGCGGGCGCCGACCTGGGCAAGTCGGGGCTGGCCACCCTGCGGGCCCTGTTCGCCCTGTTCGACGACCGGGAGGCGGTGGCCGAAGAGGAGCTCTCCCCGGCCCAGGCCGAGCTCATCGCCTTCTACAGCCGCAAGCGGGGCGCCGACAAGGGGGCCTTCCGCACCGTGGAGCGGGAGGAGGTCGACTACCGGCTCACGGGCCTGGGGCAGGAGGCCGCCGCCCAGCTCAAGCTTCAGGGGGTCACGGGCGAGGAGGTCGGGGTGATCACCCCCGAGCTGCTGCGCAGCGGCGCCTGGCGCACGGCCAGCTTCCGGGCCTACAATCTGGCCAGCCCGCCGCAGCGCGTGGCGATGGGCCGCAAGAACCCCTACGTGGAGTTTCTGGAGGAGTTGAAGGACAAGCTAGCCTCCCTGGGCTTCGAGGAGTTCGACGGCCCGCTGCTGGAGACCGAGTTCTGGAACAGCGACGCCCTGTTCATGCCCCAGTTCCACTCCGCCCGGGACATCCACGACGTGTACCACGTGAAGCGGCCAACCCACGCCCGGGAGATCGAACAGCCGTACCTGGACCAGGTGGCCGCCGCGCACGAGAACGGCTGGACCACGGGCAGCCTGGGCTGGCGCTACCCCTTCGACCGGGAGTTCACCCGCCGCCTGATCCTGCGCAGCCAGGGCACGGTGCTGTCGGCCAAGCAGCTGCCCAAGGCGCGGGTGCCGGGCAAGTACTTCGGGGTGGTGCGCTGCTTCCGCTACGACCGGGTGGACGCCACCCACCTGGCCGATTTCTACCAGACCGAGGGGATCGTCCTGGGCGAGGAGGTCAACCTGCGCACCCTCCTGGGCCTGCTGAAGATGTTCGCCGTGGAGGTGGCCGGGGCCCGGGAGTTCAAGTTCGTGCCGGGCTACTTCCCCTTCACCGAGCCCTCGGTGGAGGCGCACATCCTGCACCCGCAGCTAGGCTGGTTCGAGCTGGGCGGCGCGGGAATCTTCCGCCCGGAGGTGACCCGGCCGCTGGGGATCGACGTGCCCGTCCTGGCCTGGGGGTTGGGCATCGACCGCATGGCCCTGGTGGCCATGGGCCTGAACGATCTGCGCGAGCTGTTCACGGCCGACATCGAGCAGGTGCGCCTGCGCCGGAGGAAGTAAGACATGCCCAAGATCGAAGTGAGCGAGCGCACCCTGTTCGGCCTGCTGGGGCGGCGCCTGGAGCGCCGGGAGCTGGAGGAGCTGCTCCCGATGGCCAAGGCCGAGCTGGACGACTGGACCAGCGACGGGGTGCTCAAGATCGAGTTGAACGACACCAACCGCCCGGACCTCTGGTCCGGCCCGGGGCTGGCGCGCCTGCTGCGGGTGTACCTGGGCGGAAAAGCCCCCGACTATCCCTTCATCTCCTCCCCCGGGAAGCCGCGGGAGTCAGGGGACCGGGAGGTGATCGTGGAGGAGGGCCTGCGGGGGATCCGCCCGTTCATCGTGGCCTTCCTGGCCACCGGCCTGCCCATCAGCGACGATCTATTGAAGGAGGTGATCCAGGCGCAGGAGAAACTGTGCTGGAACTTCGGGCGCAAGCGCAGCTCCATCGCCATGGGCGTGTACCGCGGCGACCTCCTGAAGTTCCCGGTGCGCTACCGCGCGGCCGACCCGGACAAGACCTCCTTCGTGCCGCTGGACTTCGACCAGCCCATGAGCCTGCGGCAGATACTGGAAAAGCACCCCAAGGGCGTGGAGTTCGGCCCGCTCATCGCCCGCTTCCCCCGCTTTCCCTACCTGGAGGACGCTCAAGCAGCGGCCCTGAGCATGCCTCCGGTCATCAACAGCGCCCGCCTGGGCGCGGTGAAGGTGGGGGACTCCAGCCACTTCATCGAGCTGACCGGCACGGACCAGGACAGCCTGGCCACCGCCGGGGCGATCGTGGCCTGCGACCTCGCCGACGCCGGCTACACGATCCAGCCGGTGAAGGTCGTTTACCCCTACGACACCCTCCACGGCCGGGAAGTCGTTACGCCCAATTACTTCCAGAAGCCGGTCAGCATGGACAGCGCCGATGCCGGGAGGCTGCTGGGACGCAGGATCGGGGCCGGGGAGGCCGAGGCCGCCCTCCGGCGCATGGGCAACCCGGTCGAGCGGCGGGGGGACACCCTCACCGTGCGCCCGCCCCCGTACCGCAACGACTTCCTGCACCCCGTGGACGTGGTGGAGGAGGTGATGATCGGCTGCGGCATGGACAGCTTCGAGCCGGTCTGGCCCGAGGACTTCACCGTGGGGCGCCTGTCGGAGATCGAGCTGTTCAGCCGCCGGGTGCGGAACCTCCTGGTCGGCCTGGGCTACCAGGAGATGATTTACAACTACCTGGGCTCGCGGCGCGACCTGGTGGAGCGCATGAACCTGGATGGCGGGGAGGTCGTGGAGATCGCCAACCCCATGAGTGAGAGCTGCGAGCTGGTCCGCAACTCCGCCCTTCCGGGCCTGCTGGCTTCCGAGGCTTCCTCCTCCAACGCCGCCTACCCGCACCGCATCTTCGAGATCGGCAAGGTGGCGGTGCTCGACGAACGGGAGAACTACGGCTCCCGCACCTTCACTTCTCTCGCCCTGCTGTACGCCGACCGGGAAGCCGGCTTCAACGACGTGCGTTCCCATCTCGCCGCTCTGGGCTACTACCTGTCGCGGGAGGTTGGCCTCCAGGAGGCGGAGGACCCGCGCTTCGTGCCGGGCCGCTCGGGGGCCTTGGTCTACAAGGGGAAACGCATCGGGAGTATCGGGGAGGTCCACCCGGCGGTGCTGGCCGCCTGGAGCATCCAGATGCCCTGCGCCGCCCTGGAGCTGGAGCTGGAAGCGCTGCTGGAAGCCTGAAGGGAGGATGGGGTGGCCTACGAAGTCGAAGCGGTGGGCCTTTCTTGGGAGGAAGGGGCCAACATCGTGGTGGGACAGTCCCACTTCATCAAGACGGCGGAGGACCTCGCCGAGATCATCGGCGGCTCGGTCCCGGGGGCGGAATACGGCCTGGCCTTCTGCGAGGCCTCCGGCCCCTGCCTGATCCGCACCGAGGGCAACGACGAGAAGCTCGTGGCCCAGGCCGTGGAGTGCGCCCGCAAGGTGGCCAGCGGGCACAGTTTCTTCCTGATCCTCCGCAAGGCCTTCCCGATCAACGTCTTGAACCAGATCAAGGCCTGCCCGGAGGTGGCCCACGTGTTCTGCGCCACCGCCAACCCCCTTCAGGTGTTGGTCGTGCGGACGGAGCAGGGACGGGGCATCGTGGGGGTGGTGGACGGTTTCCCGCCCAAGGGCCTGGAGGGGCCGCAGGACAGGAAGGACCGCCGGGAGCTGCTGCGGAAGTTCGGCTACAAGCTGGGCTGAGGGACCGCCTGCCGCCGCTGCCGGGATGGGGCAGCCGGAGCAGCGCGGCGACTGCGGGGTGCAGGTGCGCTGCCCGAAGGCCACCAATAAGCTGCATATCTGCGGCGAAATGTCGAATCGAATGGATCGATCCCGGATTCGACGGCCCTGCTCGGCGTGTCGGCCGCCAGGTAAAGGTACCTGTTCGAGCAGACCAAGCGGATGGGCTTTCCCCGGGTTTTCGCGGAATAGGGTTACTCAGGCAGCCCATACCGCGGGAGGATCTGCGAGACGTAGGCGAGCAGTCTATGGTAGTACGGTACCGCCTCCTGGATGAAGGCGGATATCCGGGCCCAGCGCGTGTCCAGATACTCGTGAGCGACAATGTTCCTGAGCCTGGAGAATCGGGAAAGGTTCTCTGCAGTCTCGGCATCGAAGTCTTGGAGCGTGCCCAGGTTGAGGAATATCTCCCGGTAGGTTTGGGGCAACCTTGTCTGCACTGACGCCAGCAGTACCTTGGCGATATCGATCGACGCGTTGACGATATTCTCGATCCACCGTTCCACGTTTCTACGCCTGCCGGAGTCGGTCAGGTACGATTCACGGGTGAGGGAGGAGAAGTCCCCGGCGTCGGCGATTTCACTGCTCAGGAAATCCACGACGCGGAGCAGACGGTCTTTGTCGACGTCACTCAGCGATCGGGAGCGCTGTTTGATTTCCAGGAACTCACGGGTAAACTGCCTGAAGTCCTCCGCCGCGGAGCTGACGGCGAGGAGCAGTCCCCAGTACAGGGAGATGTTTTTGACGACGATGGGGCAATCCTCTTCGAGTACGGCATAGGCCACCGTGGCGGGCGCCCGGTTCAGCACCAGCAGGTCCGTATCGATCGAGGTAATCCGTTCTACTTCTGCCCAGATCCTGTCTTTCTCCGGATACTCCCCCTGCTCTTCCCACTCCAAGCTGGCACTGGGCGGATAAAAGTAGATCGCTATGTCCAGATCCGAGTCCGCGGTCTGCTGAGAACGCGCGGCCGAGCCGAATAGGAAAGCCATGGCCACATCAGGCCGCGACAGGAAGTAGTGTTTCAGGCGTACGCGCAACTCGTCGACCTTACCCATACCGGAATTATACGCCGGCGCCGCCTTCTGCCGCAACGCAATCCCACGGTCAAAGGCCCCCGGCTGCCTGCTCGGCTGGGACTGAGGAAACAGGCCTCGGCGACTTCCCGCAAGGTGGCCCAGACCCTGTGCCGCAGCCCCGCCAACAGCGGGACGATCTCCAGCATCATGGTATCCTCTTATGCATGGGGGCGCAGCAGAAATGAACAACCGCACCAGGACCCTCAGCAAGGACTGACGGCGCCCCCCAGGCCGCCGGGGTCCACGCGCTGGCGTGAGCTGCCGCGGGCTACCGCGAGCGGGTGACCCCCATCCGGGCGCAGTGCGCCCGGATGGGGCAGCCGGAGCAGCGCGGCGACTGCGGGGTGCAGGTGCGCTGCCCGAAGGCCACCAGAAGGCCATTGATCGGAATCCAGTAGCGCCGCGGCAGGCGGGCCTCCAGCGCCTTCTCCGTTTCCAGCGGCGTACGCGTAAGCACCCAGCCCAGGCGGTTGGAGATGCGGTGCACGTGCGTGTCCACGCAGATCCCCGCGAGGCCGAAGCCCAGGTTGCGCACCAGGTTGGCGGTCTTGCGCCCCACCCCGGGCAGCGCCAGCAGGTCCTCCATCGCCTCCGGGACCCGGCCGCGCTCCGCCAGGAGGCGCCCCACCTGCCGCAGGTGCCGGGCCTTGGTGCGGTAGAAGCCGGCCGGGTAGATCAGCCCGGCGATCGCCCGCTCGCTCAAGGAGGCCAGCGCCCTAGGCGAGCTGGCCCGTGCGAGCAGGCGTGTGGAAGCGGCGGCGGTGACCTCATCCTTGGTGCGCAGCGAGATCATGGTGGAGATCAGCACGGCGAAGGCCTGCCCCTGGCAGCGCCCTCCGGGCGTCCCCCGCCGGGCGGCAAACTCAGAGACCGCCGGCAGAGATTCGCCTTCCAGCGCGCGGGCGAGCGAGTCGAAGACGGCCTTCCAGGGTACGCGGGGGGCAGAGGGGGAGCGGCCGGCGGGGCTCAGTTCCGATCCAGCTTGCTCATGACCAGGGCCTCCACCTCGGTCTTGGATTTATTCAGCGAGAAGGAGATCTCGTCCACCAGCAGCCTTAGGGCGTTGTCGTAGAGCTTACGTTCCAGGATGGGCAGCTCCTTGATGCGGCTGCGGTGGTACAGGGCCCGCACCACCGTGGCAATATCCAGCACGCTGCCCTTCTTCAATAGATCCAGGTTCATCTGGTAGCGCAGCTTCCAGTCCAGAGGGATCGGCTCGTAGTCCTCGGAGATCAGCTTGAGCGCCTTGTGCGCCTCGCGCTTATCCACGATGGGCCGGATGCCCAGCTCGTCGGCCCGCCCCACCGGCACCAGCACCGTCATGTCGGACACTTCCAGGTAGATGATGTAGTACAAGAGGCGGGTGGCCCGGAAAGGCCGCTCTTCGATTGAGATGACCTTGCCCACGCCCTGCAGCGGGTAGACGATCTGCTGGTTCTTCTTGTACCTCAGCTTGGAGCGGAGAATCCGGGCGGGCCTGGCGGCCGGGTTCGGGCCGCTCGCGGGCGTCGCGCCGACTACGGGCTTCGCGCCGGCGGCTCTTGCGGCTTTTTCAGTCTTGGCGGGCCTGGCGGAGCGGACGGGCTTGGGCTTCCCGGCTGGCTTGGGCGGGGCCTTCGAGGTCTTGGCGGTTTTATCTTTTTTCGCGGCTTTTATGCCTCTGGCGGTCGGGCTCATGGGGCAGAGTATACTAAGAAGGGAGCCGCGTAGTCAAAGGCACGGGCTGCGTTGTACACTCGCAGGCGTCATGAAGGCCCGCAGGATTCTCGCCCTGGTGGCTTTTCCGGCGGCTTTCGCCGCCATCGTCACGCTGGGCATCGTGTTCCGGCGCGAGATCTGGGCATTGTTCACTTCCTCCCAGCGCCTTCGCGACTGGATCGCCGCCGCCGGCCTCAGGGCGCCCCTGCTGTTCGTGGGCGTGCAGGCCCTGCAGGTGGTCGTGTTCTTCATCCCCGGCGAAATCCCCCAGATCGCGGGGGGGTTTCTGTTCGGCCTCTGGCGGGGGAGCCTGCTCTCGCTGGCCGGGATCAGCCTGGGGGCGACCTTCAACTTCCTGTTGGCCCGTCTGGTGGGCGTGCCCTTCGTGCGGGCGCTGTTTGCGGGCAAGGACGTGGAACGGGTGCGGCGGCTGGCCGAGTCAGGGCGGGCGCGCCTGACCTTTTTTCTCTTTTTCCTGATCCCCGGCATCCCGAAGGACATCCTCTGCTACGCCGCGGGCCTGTCCTCGCTGTCCCTGGGCACGTTCCTGCTGTTCTCCAGCCTGGGGCGGCTGCCGGGCATCCTCGGCAGCGCCTTGATGGGGGAGGCGGCGGCCGGCCAGCGCTGGCTGCTCGCCGGCGGGCTGCTCCTGCTGGCGGTGATCCTGTTCGTGCTGGGCTTCGTGCTGCGCGACCGGATCCAGGGCCTGCTCGAGCGGCTGGCCCGCCGGCGCGGGGCTAGAAAGGGGCGGAAGCAGGGCCCGGCAGGCCCAGGGCAACCCCCGGGGGAACGCGTGCGATCCGGAAGCGCAGGTACTTGAAGGGGTGGATGTTCAGCACGTTGGGGAACCAGCCCTCCACCCGCTCCAGGTCGATCAGGGCGAAGGCCGGGGCGTGGCTAATCGGGAGCACCACCGCCTCTGAAAGCAGCATCGCCTCGGCCTTGCCCAGGGTCTGGTAGCGCATCTGGTCCTCCTGCCCGAGGCTTAAGTCGATCAGCTCGTCGAAGCCCGGGCTCACGAAGCGGGCGTCGTTCAGGTTGGAGCCCGTGACCCACATCTGCAGGAAGGTGAGCGGGTCGGGGTAGTCGCCGATCCAGGTGACAGTGCCCAAGGTGTAGTCCTTTTTCTTGACCTCCAGCAGGTAATCGTCGTAGGCGAAGGGGTCGATCGTGACCTTGAGCCCCAGCTTGCCGCCCCAGGTCTGGGCCATGAGCTGGGCCACCCGCAGGCTCTCCTCGCCTACGGGGATCTTGATGCTCATCGACGGCAGACCCGCGCCGCCGGGGTGGCCGGCCTCCGCCAGCAGCTTCAAAGCCTGCGCCTCGTCCGTGGCCCCGATGCCCTCCAGCTCCGGGTAGCCGGGGATGACGGGGATCAGGCGGCTGGTCGGGAAGAGGGTGTCCTCGGTGCGAATCTCCGGCCAGGGCAGCAGCAGGCTCAGGGCCCGGCGCACGCGCGCGTCGCTCCACGGGTCCTCGGCGCAGACGAAGTAGAAGTAGTTGGTGGCGAAAAGAGGGTGGAACAGGATCTTGCTGCGGTCGGTCAGCGCCGCCGTGTCCCAGTCCGTGGCCCAGTGCACGCGGCCGGCGTTGAACTCACGGCTCACCTCCGCCGGGTCGCCCAGGAACCGTATGCGCACCGCGTCCAGCTCCACGTTCCGGGCGTCCCAGTACAGGCGGTTTTTGCGGAGAAGCAGCCCCCCCTCGCCGCGCTCGGCGATGAAGAAGGGGCCGTTGCCGATGAGGCGCGGCTCGGCGTCCCACCCCCCCCGGCCGAGGTAGCCGGGGTGCACCGGGGCGAAGGCCATGTGGCAGAGCAGCTTCAGGAAGTGCCCGGCCGGCTTCTCCAGCTCCACCTCCAGCAGCTTGTCGGACACGGCCCGGATGCCGACCTCCCCCTTCTGCCCATTGCGGTAAGCCCGGGCCCCCTTGATCACGTCGAACAGGAAGGAGTATTCGGCCTTGGTCGCCGGGTCGATGGCCCGCATCCAGGAATCGCGGAAGTCCTGGGCGCGGACCGGGTCGCCGTTGCTGAACAGCGCCTCCTCGCGCAGCCGGAAACGGTAGACGGTTTTGGCCCGGTTCACGTCCCAGTCGGCGGCCACCCCGGGAACCGGCTGCAGGGTCAGCGGGTGGTAGGAGGCCAGCCCCTCGTACAGCGCGGTGGCCAGCTCCGCCTCCATGGTGGTGTAGATGTGCACCGGGTCCAGGGTCAGCTTTTTGGGGGCGTAAACGGCCACCAGCTCCCGCGGCTCGGCTTCCTGGGCGGGGAGGAGAGCCGGAGCGGCGAGCAGCGCCCGGGAAAGAATCAGCGCCGGGACGAGCCACAGCGCGGCGAACAGCGGGCAACGCATACGGATAAGGTAGCGCGTTTGTTCAGAAGAGGCTATACGGGCGGATTTCCTGCACCCGCAGCTTGACGGTGACGACCGTCAGGTAGTCGCCCGCCGCGACGATGACTTTCGGCGCCTGCCACAGCAGGAGCTCGCCGCGGACCTCGCGGGGCTTGTTGAACAGCACCGGCCGCAGGTGGTTGCGCACGGCCTCCTTCAGGGCCTCCTCCAGCGAGCGGCGCTTGCCCTGGGGTGCGGCCGCCGCGAACAGGCTGGCACGGCCGGTCCCGGCCGCGGTGGGGATGGCATTGCTCTGCCACGCCCGCCGGCGCGCGCTCTGGAAATCCTCCAGGTCGTAACGGACCCGGGCGAAGAGGCGGGCTTCCCGGACCTCGGCCTCGGCGACTTCCAGGCGGAGGTCCCCCCAGCGCAACTCAGCCACGGGGGTGAGGAGGAACTGCTCAGCGGTCCGGCGCTGCGCGTCGGCCGGGGTGTAGGTGAACCGCACCCCGTAGATCATGGCCGACAGCAGGCAGCGGGCCTCCTCCAGCACCCGCCGGCGCGCCTCCTCGGCGGACAGAGGGTAGGAGTCCGATTCCTGGATCATGGGTTCCAGCTCGCACCAGACCTCCAGCTCCAGCTGGTCGTAGGCGGTGGCGCCCAGGAAACCCGTGGGAACGAAAAAGAGGCTGAAAACCGCGAGGCTCAGGGCGAGGCAGCGCATCCTCCCCTAGTATCGGCTACCAGCGGCGGCGGAAAAAGACGCGCAGAGGGTTCACCCCCAGCCGTACGAGGAAGTATAGGTAGCCCAATACCAGGCCGGCCAGATGGGTGAGGTGGGCAACGCCGCTCCTGGTGTTGGTGAACATAGAGAACAGCTCGATCCCGGCAAACACCAGCACGGCCACGGGCGCCCGCATGGGTATGAAAAACATGAAGACAATGCGCGCGTCGGGGAAAAGCGTGGCATAGGCCAGCAGCACGGCGAAGATCGCCCCGGAGGCGCCCACCACCGGGATGTACGCCATGCCCGAGTACCAGTTCACCGCCAGGGTGCTCAACCCGGCGCCGACACCCGTCACGAAGTAGTACAGCAGGAACTCTCCGGAGCCGAGGTTGCGCTCCAGCGGCACGCCGAACATGAACAGCGCCAGCATGTTGAACAGTAGGTGCCAGGTCCCACCGTGCAGGAACATGTAGGTGAGGACCTGCCACCAGGCGCGATTTTCCACGACCAGCACCGGGATGAGCGCCAGGTAGCGCAACAGCCGAGGGAAAAGGGACATCAGCAGGAACATGGCGATGTTGACCACGATCAGCGCCACCGTGGCATTGTAGTAGCGGTAGCGCAGGGGCCGGCGCAGGACAGGACCTTGGCTCATGCCTTCAAGGTATGGCGCTCCCGAGGGATCGTCAACCGCTTCCTTCCTGCGCCCCGAAAGGCTACAATGCCCCCGACGCATGCGCAGGAACGAGGATCATTTCAGCCGCCTGGCCCGGCAAAAGGGCTATCCAGCCCGCTCCGTGTTCAAGCTCCAGGCGATGCAGGCACGCTTTAAGCTGATCCGGTCGGGTGACCGGGTGCTGGATCTGGGCGCGGCCCCAGGCAGCTGGAGCCAGTACTGTCTGCAGTTGCTGGACGGCCGAGGCCTGGTCGTGGGTGTGGACCTGAATGAGCCGTCCTTCCACCCGCCTTCGCCCGGGGCGGCAGAGTACCGCTTTGTCCTCGGGGACCTGTTTGCCGCGGAGGTGGAGGCCCGCCTGGCGGAGTGGGGTCCCTACGACCTGGTCTTGAGCGACGCGGCCCCCCGGACCAGCGGCTCCCCCCTGGTGGACAGCCAGGCCTCCCTGCAGATCGCCGACCGCGCGCTCCAGCTGGCCTGCCGGCTGCTGAAGACCGGCGGCAGCGTGGTAGTCAAGGTGTTCCAGGGCGGGGAGGAGGGGACACTGCTGGAACGGCTGCGCGGCGGTTTTTCCCAGGCGCGCGCCTTCAAGCCGGAGGCCTCGCGCAGCGAGTCCCGCGAGGTCTACTTGCTCGGCTTCGGCCGGAAGGCCTGAACCCCGTTTACTTTTCGCTGTCTTCCCGCTACGATAGCGGCCGGATGCGCATCTTCAGCGTCGCCGACAGCGCCCTGACGGGCGCCGAAAGCCTGGAAACCCTGGCACGCCTCCTCGCTGGGCAGACCGACGCCTGCCTGGTGGTTTCGGAGCTTGCCGGCGTGCGCCGCAGCCTTTTGGCCGCCGCCGCCCAGGCCGAGGCCGGCCAGCCCGGGTACATTGAGGAGATCAACCGGGTCCGTGAGCTGCACGTCCGCATCATCCAGGCCCTATTCCCCGCCCGCGAGCAGTCCAGGCTGCTCACCCCGATCCAAATCCTGCTCGGCGACCTGGAGGACATCCTGCACGGGGTGCAACTCATCCGGGAGTGCAGCCGGCGCACCCAGGACTTGATCCTGAGCCTGGGGGTGCGGGCCGGCTGCCTGCTGGCCAGCGAGTACCTGCGCCGGCACAAGGTGGAGACCCGGCTGGCCGAGTCCTCCGGGCTGGTGTGGGTTCCGCGGGGCGCCGGCGAAGGCCGGGTGGACTACCAGAAGAGCTACGCCGCGATCCGGTCCCTCCGCGCGGCCGCGGGAGGGCTGTACGTGATCCCCGGCGGGACGGCGGTCACCGACCAGGGGGTGATCACCATCCTGAGACAGGACGGCAGCGATCTGACCGCCGCCTTGGTAGCCGCGGCCCTCCAGGCCGAAAGCCTGGAGCTGTACTCGGACGGCGGCGGGGTCTGGAGCGCGGACCCCGCGTTCGTACCCGACGCCTTCGTGGTTCCGGAGCTGAGCTACCAGGAGGCCATGGAGCTTTCCTACTTCGGGGCTCATATGGTGCACCCCCAGGCCATGGTGCCGCCCATGGAGCTGGGTATCCCGGTGCACTTGCGCAGCCTGGCGCGGCCGGGGGAGCCCGGCACCCTCATCTGCCGCAGTCCGCAGCGCGCGCGCGGTCTGGTCGCCGGCATCGCCTCCATCGAGCCGGTGGCCCTGGTGAACGTGGAGGGCGGGGGCATGGTGGGCGTGCCGGGCATCGCGGCGCGCCTGTTCGGCGCGCTGGCCCGCGCGGCGGTCAACATCATCATGATCTCCCAGGCCTCTTCGGAGCACTCGATCTGTGTGGTCTGCCGGCAGGAGGAGGCGGCCCGGGCCCTGAGCTCGCTCCAGGCCGAGCTGGCCGTGGAACTGGAGGCCAAGCAGATCCAGAACCTCGAGAGCCGCGGCGAGCTGGCGATCGTGGCCGTGATCGGCGAGCGGATGCGCGGCACCCCGGGGATCTCCGGCCGCCTGTTCAGCGCCCTGGGCGGGGAGGCCGTCAACATCCTGGCCATCGCCCAGGGCTCCTCGGAGACCAACATTTCCTTCGTGATCGACAAGGCGGCGGAGGGCAAAGCCCTGCGCACCATCCACCGCGCCTTCCTGGGGCCGGAGGGCCGCTCGTGAGCCTCGCCTCCGTGAAGGTGTTCGCCCCCGCCACGGTGGCCAACGTCGCCTCCGGCTTCGACGTGCTGGGCTTCGCCCTGGAGCGCCCCGGCGACACGGTTCAGCTTTCCCGCAAGGCGGAAAAGCGCGTGGACCTGGTGGCCGTGCACGGGGACGGGGGCAAGCTGCCGCTGGACCCGGCCAGGAACACCGCGGGGGTGGCCGTGACCCGCTTCCTGGAGGCCAGGGGCTTCCCCTTCGGGGTGGACCTCGTGCTGGAGAAGGGCATGCCGTTGGCCTCCGGGCTGGGCAGCTCCGCGGCCAGCGCGGTGGCGGGCGTGGTCGCCGCCAACCTGCTGGCCGGGGAGCCCTGCAGCCCCCGGGAGCTTCTGCCCTTCACCCTGCAGGCCGAGCAGGTGGCCTGCGGCGCCGCCCACGCGGACAACGTGGCGCCCGCCCTGCTGGGGGGGTTCATCCTGATCCGCAGCTACGACCCGCTGGACATCGTGCGGTTGCCCGTGCCCGAGGGCCTGGCGGTGGCCACTGCCCACCCGCACACCGAAATCCGCACCGAGGACGCGCGCCGCATCCTCAAGAAGGAGGTGCGCCTGGCCGACGCGGTACGCCAGTGGGGGAACCTGGCCGCCCTGGTGGCCGCCCTGTACGAGGGGGATCTGGAGCTGCTGGGGCGTTCGTTGCAGGACGTGGTGGCCGAGCCGCGGCGGGCCATGCTCATCCCGGGGTTCGCCGAGGTCAAGGCGGCGGCCTTGGCGAGCGGCGCCCTGGGCTGCTCGATTTCCGGCTCGGGCCCCTCCATGTTCGCCTTGTGCGCCTCCATGGACAGGGCCTGGAGCGCGGGTAAGTCCATGCAGGAGACCTTCCGGAGAGTGGGGCTGGAGTGCGACCTGTACGTGTCGGGCATCAACCGGGTCGGGCCGGTGTGTCTGGAGCGGGCGTAGGGGTGGCGATGCAGTTCCGCTCCACGCGCGTGCCCGTGGGCGCCGGACCTGCCATCCTGTTCCGCGAGGCCCTATTCCGAGGCCTCGCCCCCGACGGCGGGCTGTACCATCCCGTGCGGCAGCCGGACCTGCGCCCCGTACTGGCGGCCTTCTGCACCCGGACTACGTTCCTCGAGGTCGCCGAAGAGGTGAGCGTCGCCCTGCTGGGCGAGGAGCTGGGAGCGGAGGCGGTGAGGCGCATCGTGCGCCGGGCTTTCGACTTCGAGCCGGTCCTGAAGCCCCTCTCACCCGGCCTGCGCCTGCTGGAGCTGTTCCACGGTCCCACCTGCGCCTTCAAGGACTTCGGCGCCTGCTTCCAGGCCGCGGCCATGGAGGAGCTGCTCGCCGGCGAGGGCCGACGGGCGCTGATCCTGGTGGCCACCTCCGGCGACACGGGCAGCGCGGCGGCCCGGGCCTTCCACCGGCGGGCCAACATCGAGGTGGTCATCCTCTACCCCTCCGGCCGGGTGAGCCCCCTGCAGGAGAAGCAGCTCACCACCCTGGGCGGGAACGTGACCGCCCTGGAGGTGCGGGGCAGCTTCGACGACTGCCAGCGCCTGGCCAAGCTGGCCTTCCTGGACGGGGAGCTGCGCGACCGGCTCCCCCTCACCTCGGCCAACTCCATCAACCTGGGCCGCCTGCTGCCCCAGGCATTCTACTACATATACGGCTTCTCGCGGCTTCTGGCTTCGCCTGGCGCCGAGGCGGGCCGCGTGCGCTTCTGCGTGCCCAGCGGAAACTTCGGCAACCTCACCGCCGGGGTCTACGCCTGGAAGTGGGGCTTGGCCGTCGAGGGCTTCGTGGCCGCCACCAACGCGAACGACGTGGTGCCCGAGTACCTGGACACCGGAGAGTTCCACCCCCGCTCCTCGGTGCGCACTCTGTCCAACGCGATGGACGTGGGCGACCCGAGCAACTTCGAGCGCCTGTTGGCGGTGTTCGGCCGGGACCCCCAGGCCATGCGGGAGGCGATCCACGGGCAGAGGGTGAGCGACGAGGAGACCCGCGCGACCCTGCGCAGGGTGTACGAGGAGCGCGGACTGCTGCTGGACCCGCACACCGCGGTGGGGGTGCTGGCGGCGGAACGCTACCGGGCGAAAAGCGGCTTCGACGGGGAACTGCTCGTGCTGGCCACCGCCCACCCCGGCAAGTTTCCCGAGATCGTGCGGGAAGCCGCGGGCGTGGAGCCCCCGCTTCCCCCGCCGCTCGCGGCGGTCCTGCCCCTGGCCAAGCAGAGCGTGCCCATCGAGCCGCGCTTCGAGGAGCTGAAGGCGCTGCTGCTCGGGCGTTACGCCGGCGCCTGACGGGGCCGCTACCAGCTGCTGCGGACGGGAGGCCGGTAGGCGAGCAGGACCTGCACCGCGGTGGCCGCCAGGATCGCCGTCGCCGTGATCACGAGTACCCGGCTGAAGGAGGCGTGCTGCAGGAGCAGGCCGCCCCCCGAAGCGCAGGGGAGTGCTGCGATCCGGGGCCTGGAGGTGCTGCCTGCCCGTGGGCTCCCGCTCCAGCAGCAGCCCCGCCGCGTACGGGCTGACGATGTGGCTGCTGCTCCAGGCCTCGGGCCAGCCAGCCCATCAGGGGAGGCCAGAATACGGCAATCAGGAAGCCCGACAGGCCGAAGAGCACGAACACGCCCGGGAGGCTGCGGGCGGCCAGCAGCCCCGCGAGGAGCAGCGCAGTGCCGCCCGTGGCAACGATCAGATAGTGCCGCGCCAGGAGCAGGCCGAAGAGGGGAGGGAAGAACAGGCAACCGGCCAGGTAGGCGATCTGGGGCATGGCCACCAGCCAGCCGATCTGGGCGGCAGAGGCGTGGAAGACATCCCGGGCGTAGAAGATGATGCCGAAGCTTGCCAGTCCGCCGGTTAGGTTGAACAGCAGCGCCGCGGGAAAGAGCGCCGCGGACTTGTCCCACCGCAGGCTCACGCGCGCTCGGCCCTCGGCACGGTCCTGCTCCAGCACCGTACCAGGCAGGACCACCCCCGATTCACGATGCCAACGCGGGCCCGCTTGCTGATGCGGGGTCTCTTGCTCATTGTTCCCTCCAGAGCAGGCTCCCTCACTACCCGCCGAGGGAAGCGAGGGTCAAGGGCGGCGCCCTGCAGCAGTAAGTGATGACATTTTACATCATAGGCGAGGGGGACATGAACCACCACGGAGAACCGGTGGAAATGCGGGTTCCGGCAAAGGAGCTCCCCGCTTGACCGGTAGGCCAGAACCATGCCGGTATTTTATGCTCTTTTTGCCTTGTTGGCGCAGCCCTCCTCCCGGATGGAATCGAATAGTTCGACGGGCCGCAGACCCAGCCGCGCCATCGGCCCCCGTGCACCACCTCGTGGTCGATCAGCAGGCTTAGGTGCAGGATTTCGCGGACCTGGGGACCGAGTAATCCAGCGCCCAAGGCTTGCGGGTGACGGCGCCGAGCCCCACGACGAGGGCAGCCGCTTTTTTTTTCCGCTCCCCAGCCCGGCAGCATCGACTGTCCCGGGAAGATCATAATTCGCTGATGCACTGATACTTGATACATCTCGCCCTAGGGAGGTAGTCTACATGAGCCGCGCTGGTGCTCAGCGGCCGGGCTATCGCCATGTTCGATACGATCGATCAGGCCAAGGAGCGGCTGGTCGGCCGCTAACCGCTGCGCCATCGGTATTCGCGAAAGCCTGCAACCCGCGCCCCCTTCGGGTGCTCGCTGATGAAGAAGCTGTCCACGCTGATCTGAACGGCTCCGGCGACTACGTATACGCTATCGATGCGGAACAACGCGAACAGACCGACGGATCGACCTCAGGTATCTGGGCAATGAGCTTGGCCCAAGTCGATCGGCTTTCCTTGTTGGAAAAAATGTAGGCTGATTCTCTATAGAAGGGTTGAACAGGCTAAAACCGGCAGCCGTTGCTCTTGCGCCCCGGAGTAGGGATCCGGATCGGATGCGGTCTGTCCGGTCACTGGCCCGCAGTGCGGGAAGCATATGGCCTATATCGCCGGATAACTCGTTGCAGGAGGTGAGGCAGATCGGGGTGCCGTCTACATTCTCTTCGATGCTGATGTTTTTCGGGAATAGCGAGGGCCGAGCGTAGTACACAAGAGAGGGTTATGCGCACCGATCCACGGAAAAGCCGGAGTGCTTCCCCGAGATCATCCGGAGCAGCTGTGCTAACATCCTCTATATCTGGGCTTCCACCTGCTTCTCCAGCAGTCCGAATACGACCTGCGAAAGGAGCGGGACGGCGTGCGCGGGGCCCGCTTTTCCAGTATACTCCTGAGTCTCAGGAAGGCGCACCCCTGCCGATGCCGGAGCAGGCTGGAACATGATGCATCGCAAACCCGAATCGCTATGGCGCTACATTCCCTTGACGTTCGCGCTGTTCGTGGCGTCGTTGGGCTGCCTGCTGATGATCGCCTTGAGGGTGCTGGTGACGGGTAGCATCCGCTACGCCTTTCTGCTGTGGAACCTGTTTCTGGCCTGGATCCCATACGTCTTGGGCCTGGCCATCCGCCGAATCGCCGCCGGGGCTGGGGTCGGCGCCGGGTTCAAGCCGCTGGTGGTGCTGCTCGGTCTGGCCTGGCTGTTCTTCTACCCCAACGCGCCGTACATCCTCACCGATTTTATCCACGTGATCCGGGGACCCCTGCGGGTCGAGCCTCGTCTGTCCCTGATCACGGAAAACGCCCTGCTGTGGTACGACATCGTCCTGAACTCCTCGTTCGCCTTTGTCGGCCACATCATCGGCTTGATCTCCCTGCTGATCCTGCACCGCCTGATCCGGGAAAAGTACAACAGGCGCTGGGGCTGGACGTTTGCCGTCGTCGCCATCGGCCTGGGCGGCTACGGGATCTACCTAGGGCGTTTTGAGCGGCTGAACAGCTGGGACATCGTGCGAGCCCCGCTGCAAACCCTCCGGGTCGGGTTTCTTAACCTGTTCAATCTCAAGGCGGTCCTGGTCAGCCTCTGCTTCGCGCTGTTCATCTTTCTTACCTACCTGGTGGTTCTTTCGCTGTACGAAACGGCGCAAGAGGGGAGGCCGCAAGCCTCTTGATCCCCGCGACCGCCAGAAGGTTCGTACTGCCTTCCCCCGCCTCGGAGCGCAGGGATTCCAGATGGAAGTTGTCATCAACCATCACCCGGCATTTCATATCGGCAGCTTTTTCACCTTCCTGGCGATCGCCCGCTTGATCTTCTCGTAACTCGGAGGCGGGCCCGTTCTCACTTGTTTCGCATCGATGAACAGGGCGTCGGAGATTCCCCATTCCGCCGCGGTTTCCCGGTTGAACGTATCGATTTCCCGGAACTCCACCTTGTCTCCGAGCTCCTGCGCCGCTCGTCGGGCGCGCTCGTAGGCCAGGTTCTGGGCCGGGCACCAGCCGTTCTTGAAGCAGGTGACGACCACCTTCCCCGGTTCAGCAGCCGGCTTCTTTTTTTGTTTGATCCATTTGGGTGGGACGGCCCCAGCGGTGAACGGCTTCCACAGCAGCTCCTGGATCCCGTCTCGATCGACTCGACGATATCCCTGTTTTCTGAACCAGGCGGCCCTCATGAAGAAGGGCAGCGATAGTCCCCACACGACGAGCCCCTTGCCCCCCCCTTGCCTGACATCCTCCTCGGCTGCCTGCAGCAAGGCCTTGCCCATCCCTCTTTTCTGAAAGTTACCCCGGCCTTTGGCATATCCATGCACCCAGATGCAGTACACGTAATACAGGTCCCGCCCCTCGACGGGGACCTGCTCTATCGGGACATATTGGATCATTCCTCCCACGGTGCCCTGGTCGTCCAGGGCGACCTTCACGCGCAGCCCTTGCCCCCGCTTCCTGTCGAACCACTTCTCCTTGTGATCCCCCGCCTCACGAATGTCCTCCGACCAATCCTCCAGGCATTGGAAATAGGTATTTTCCTGTTCGCGCGGGAGATCGATCACCTTCATCGCAGGCCTCCTGTCCCCTTGTTTCTCGTTGCCAGTATACACCCGTCGGTCATCGGGGCGAAGTCGGTGTCTCAGCGCAGCGGCTCTTCCCGCGGCAGGAGCAGGGTGAGGAGGGTGGCTAGGAGGGGCAAAGCGACCAGCACGACCAGGCCGGAGGAAAGGCCGGGCGCCCAGGGGAAGCGGCCGGAGAAGGCGGCCCCGAGCGGCAGGGCGAACTCCCCGAACGCCCAGGCGAAGCCCATCAGGATCCCGCTCACCGTGGAGGTCATCTCGGGAAGCAGGCGGTGCCCCATCATGATGTTGGGGACGTGCGACAGGTTGAGCACGAAGCCGGTCGCGGCCAGGCCAGCGAAGGCCGGCCACAGGGCGGAACGCCCGCCGAAGTGCAGCAGCAGCGCGAAGAAGGGCAGGAAGGCGAGCTGCGAGATCACGAGCAGGGTGCGTAGCCTCACCCGGTGCGCGACCACGCCGGAAAGCAGGATCCCCGCCGCGCCGGCCAGGTTGTACACGGTGCCCGCCGCGCTGTACGCCAGGCGGGGGAAGCCCCAGTCGGCGAACAGCTGCGCGGCGAAAAAGGCGATGGCGGTGATGAAGCCGTAGCGGAAGATCATGATCGCCAGCAGCAGAAGGATGGGCGCGAGGCGCTCGCGGAAGATGCGCCCCGCCGTCCGAATGTCCAGGCTCTGGCGCGGCCCGGTGATGACCATCCGCCCGGCAAACAGGTAGGTGAAGGCCAGGGCCAGAGCCGGAAGCGCCAGCAGCGGGGAGGCGGCGTTGTCCAGGCGGGCGGTGAGCACGGAGAAGTAAGGCTGCGACAGCGCCCCGCCCATGATTCCCACGGCCAGGAAAATCGAAAACGACAGCTCCCCACGGCCCCGCCCGGCCGCGCCGGCGATGTTGGAGGCTCCCGGGTGGAACAGCGAGATCCCCAGGCGGCCCACCAGCACCAGCACGAACAGCAGCGCGTAATTGCGCGTCAGTCCGATCAGCGACAGAGCCACGGCTCCGACGGCCAGCCCGAGGAACACGGGCAGCTTGCCGCGGAGACGGTCCGCCCACAGGCCCATCAGCGGCTGCAGGCCGTTGGCCGCCAGCGAGCTCACGGCCGTGATCATGGCCGCCCAGGCCGGGTCCAGGCCGGCGATCACCATATAGATCGGGAAGAACAGCGAGTAGGCGTCGACCCAGAAATGCAGGGAGCTGATGAACAGGATCTGTCGGCGTTCCATGGGGCTTCAGCCTCGGTTCTGGCGGCGCGGCTTGGAGCCGTCACTCCGGCGATAGGGGTTGGCCTTGTTCTTCAAGTAGGTGCGGTACACCTGGCAGGCCTCGTAGTAGCCCTCCGGGCCCGTGTAGGAGGCCGACAGGTCGGCGCGGTACAGCTCCAGCAGCTGCGGGAAAAGGGGCGAGTCCATGATCTTCTCGCAGCGGAATAGGGGCAGCTTCTTCAGGGCCGCAGGCATCATGTGGTAACGGATCAGGAAGGTGACCTCCTGGATCAGGGACTGGGAAAAGCCCAGGCGGCGCAGGAAGGAGGCCGCGATGTCGGCCCCCAGCTCGGCGTGCCGCTCGTAGGGGCGCTCCTGCGTGGCGGGCGCGTCGGGCTTGCCCACGTCGTGCAGCAGCAGGGCCAGGGACAGCACGGCGTCCGCCTGCTTGCGGTGCTTGAAGGTCTCCAGGGTGTGCTCCCAGCCGTCCCCCTCCGGGTGGAAGTCCTTCACGGGCGGGATTACCGACATGCGCGCCAGCTCCGGCCAGAAGGACTCCACGAAGCCGCTCTCGTAAAGCAGCCCCAGGCCCTTGCGCGGCTGCCTTCCGTCCAGCACGCCCAGCAGCAGGTCGCGCTGGTAGGCCTCACTGGGCCGGGTGAACGGCCCCTCCAGGTCAAGCTCGCCCGCGCTGGCCCGGTAGTGATAACGGCCCACCAGCTTGGCCGCCTCGGCCAGGCGCGTCAGGGGCTGCGCCCCGCCTCGTGGCACCAGGGAGGCCAGGCGCAGGTCCGGGTACACGCCCTCCGGGTCCAGGAACACGTCGCGCTGCGGGTCGTAGAGCAGCTCCTGCACCGAGAAGGGGCGGGGGGAGGGCGGGTCGTCCTCGTCGTAGCAGCGGAAGGCGTACGGCCTGCCTTCGTAGGACACGATGGCGTCTTCGTGCCGTTCGCCCGCATATTCCAGCTGGTCGAAGGTGCGGGCCAGACAGATCAGCGAGCAGTCGGTCAGGAGGTAGCGCGTGCCCGGTGAAGGCGGCAGGCGAAAAAAGCGGTCCAGGGCGGAGGAGCTGGCGTAGTAGACGCGGTGCCCGCCGTCCTGCAGGACCGCAACCGGGTCTCGCACGTTCGCGCTTCCTGCACTCGCTCACCCGGTCGGCTTCAGGCCGGGAGCCGGGGTCCGATGCTCTGGAAGCCGGCGTAGGGCGCCAGTAAGGCGGGGAGGCGCACCGAGCCGTCGGCCTGCTGGCCGTTTTCCAGCAAAGCGATCAGGGCGCGCGACACGGCCACGGCCGTGCCGTTGAGCATGTGCACGTGCACGCTCCTGCCTTCCTCCTTGTAGCGGATGGCCAGGCGCCGGGCCTGGTAGTCGGTGCAGTTGGAGGTGCTGGTGATCTCGCCCCAGTCCCCTGCCTCGCCGCGCCCCGGCATCCAGGCCTCCAGGTCGAACTTGCGGTAGGCCGGGCCGCCCAGCTCCCCGGTGCAGGTGTCTACCACCCGGTAGGGGATCTCCAGGCCCTGGAAGATCCTCTCCTCGATGGCGAGCAGGTAGTCGTGCAGCGCCTCGGATTGCTCGGGGCGGCAGAAGATGAACATTTCCACCTTGGTGAACTGGTGCACCCGGTACAACCCCTTGGAGAACTGTCCGGCGGCCCCGGCCTCGCGGCGGAAGCAGTGCGAGAGGCCGGCCACCTTGATGGGCAGGCTCTCCTTCGCTAATAGTCGGTTGGCGTAATACCCCCCGAGGGTGATCTCGGCGGTGCCGATCAGGCAGGTGCCCGTGCCCTCGAGGGTGTAGATGTTGGACTCCTCGCCGCGGGGGTGGAAGCCGATGCCCTCCACCACCTCCTCCTTGGCCACGTCGGGCGTGATGGTCAGCGTGAAGCCTTCGCTCTTGAGGATGTCAAAGACGTAGCGCACCAGGGCGAGCTCCAGCAGGGCCGCCTCGTTTTTCAAATAGTAGAATTTCTGGCCGCTCACGGCGGTCGCGGTATCGAAGTCCACCAGGTCCAAGGCCTCGCCCAGCTCCAGGTGGTCCCTGGGCTTGAAGGAGAAAGTCGGCGGCGTGCCCCAGCGCTTGAGCTCGCGGTTGGCCTGCTCACCCGTGCCCTGCGGGGCCAGCGGGTGGGTCAGGTTGGGCACCCGCGCCGCTTCGCGGGCCAGCTCCGCCTCGATACCCGTGAGGGCCAGCTCCTGGGCGGCGATCTGTTCCTTGAGCGACTTACCCTCCTCGATCAGGCCTTGACGCTCTTCCGGGCCCAGTTTGCCCTTCATGGCCTGGGCGTTGGCGTTGCGCCTGGCGCGCAGGGCCTCGCTTGAGGTCAGCAGGCGATTGCGCTCGTCGTAGAGCGCCACCACCCGGTCCGGGTCCGCGTTGGAGTTGCGGCGGCGGGTGTTCTCCCGCACCGCCTCGAGGTTGTCCCGGATGTATTTCAGATCCAGCATGGGGTGATACTAAGACGCCGGGGGACACTGTGGCAATCGGGTAGGCAGGCCCCGGGTTTCGGGGTACAGTGGAGCGGATGTCCACCCTGTACATCGTCGCCACCCCCATCGGCAACCTGGAGGACATCACCCGCCGCGCGCTGCGCGTGCTCTCCGAGGCCGACTGGGTCGCCTGCGAGGACACCCGCCAGACCCTGAAGCTGCTCGCCCATTACGGCATCAAGGCCCGCCTGACCTCATTCCATTCCTACAACCTGAAGCGCGAAACTCCCCGCCTGCTGGGGCTGCTGGCCAAAGGCGAGAGCGTGGCGCTGGTCAGCGACGGGGGCACCCCGGGAATCTCGGACCCCGGCTCCTACCTGGTGGCGCTGGCGCGGGAACGCGGGATCGCGGTGACCCCGGTGCCCGGCCCCTCGGCCCTGTCGGCGGTCCTGAGCGTCGCCGGGTTCGCCGGGCAGGTGGTCAGCTTCGCCGGGTTCCTGTCCCCCAAGGCGGGCCGGCGCCGGCGGGCGCTGGAAGAGCTTCTGGACCGGCCGGGAGGAGTGGTGCTGTACGAGTCCCCCCACCGGATCGTGAAGCTGCTGGAGGATTTGAGCGCCCTGGCCCCCGAGCGCGGCTGCCTGCTCGCCCGCGAGATGACCAAGGTGCACGAGGAGTTTCTGGAGGGAAACCCGGGCGAACTCTTGACGGAACTGGCGGGAAGGACGAAAATATTGGGAGAGTTCACGGTATTCGTGCGGCCCGATAAAAAACATCAAGTTGATCTGGAGGGCTGACGATACTTGAAATTGAAAGGAAACCCCGGATGACGATCGACCGAGTTGGGCCTGTAGATCCCCTTCAGAACCTCAAGAAGGCCAAGGGTCCCGAGAAGCCCCGCAAGAACGAGGGGGAGGATTCGATCCACGTTTCCGAAGAAGCCCGCTCCAAGGCGGAGGTCTACCAGGCCACCGAGCTGGCCAAGGGGGCGCCGGAGATCCGCTGGGAGCTGGTGGAGGAGGTCAAGAAGCGCCTCCAGGACCCCAACTACATCTCCGACAAGGTGCTGGACGGCGTGGCGCGGCGCCTCATGGAGTACTTCGAGATCACTTGAACATGCGATAGCAGGCAGCGTGTTGGAAGGCAGCAGGCGGAGGGTCCGGACGGGTCTTCCGCCTTTTTGTTTCTAGGCAGGTCAAAAGGAGCTAAGCATGCCGGACATCGCTTTTAGCGTACCCACGGAGATCAAGTTCGGGCTGGATGTGGCCAACCGCGTCGCCGGCGTGGTGAGCGAGTACGGAGAGAGGGCCCTGCTGGTCACCGAGGCCATCCTGTACGAGGGCAAGGTGATCGACCGGGTGCAGGCCCTGCTGGAGAAGAAGGGCATCCAGTACATCGTCTATGACGAGGTGGTGCCCAACGCCACCAGCGCGGTGGTGGACGAGGGGGTCAAGCTGGCGCGCGGCGCCCACGCCGACGTCATCGTGGGCCTGGGGGGAATGCGCACCCTGTCCGTGGGCAAATGCATCGCCATGGTCGCCGCCGGCCAGACGGACATGGACGACTACCTGTCCGGCGTGCAGCCCAAGGCCGTGGCCCTGCCATTCATCGCGCTGCCCACCACCTGCCGCGACCCCTTCCTGCTGACCAATGAATACCTGGTGACCGACTCCCGAGACCGCTCCGCCAAGCTAGGCCGGGTGCCCGCGGGGCCGGCCCGGGCGGTCATCATCGATCCGCGCCTGAGCGCCACACTGCCCCCCAAGTTCACCGCCACGACCCTGATGGACACCTTCCTGGCGGGGGTGGAGGGGTACTTGAGCTCGCGGAACAACTTCCTGTCGGAGACCTTCATCCTGCGCGCCCTGGAGCTGATCGGCAAGACGATGGGCCCGCTGCGCGACTCACCCGATGACCTGCGTGTGCGGATGAACGCCTCCACGGCCGGCCTGCTGGTCGCGCTGGGCCTGACAGTGAGCCGCACGGGCGTGGGTACGGCCCTGTCCTACGCCATCAATGGGCGCTTCATGGTGCCCAAGTCCTGGATCTCCTCGATCCTGCTGCCTCACGTGCTGGAGTTCTATGCCGGGGTGGCCGCGGAGAAGCTCGCGAAGGTGGCCGCTTTCCTGGGCGAGGAGGTGAGCGAGGGGGCGCCGGTGGAGGGGGCCAGCAGGGCCGTGGAGGCCGTCCGGCGCATTCTGGGCTCGCTCGGCCTGCCCACCCGCCTGCGGGACTTCGACCTCAACCTGGACGATATGGTGGAAGCGGCCAGCACGGCCCGTTCTTTCGACATGATGAACTACCTGCCCCGTTCCATCTCGGCCGAGGACCTGTACGAGCTGCTGAAGTCGGCCTACTGAAGACGGTCACCGGCGGTGATCAGCCTCCCCAAGCTTGCCAGCCTGCCTACCCGCACCCGCCAGCGCAAAATCGCCCTGCTGCTGCAGCGCGCCGAGCTGTCGATGGAGCGGGGGGAGCCGGGGGACCCGGAGTACTGGCGGGGGGTGGCGCGCCTGCTGGCCGCCGACGAGAAAGCCGCCCCCGAGGTTCACGGGCAGGCTGAAGCCCTGGCCTCCGCGACCCTGCCGGGGGTCTGCGCTCCGGAACTGCGGCGCGCGCTCAACCGCACGCGGCACGCTCTGCTGGCTTTCCTGGGGGCCGAGCCGGCGGAGTGGGACCTGCTGGCCCCCGAGGGCGGACTGGACCCCGCCCCGCGCCGGGGGGTACCGGTGAGCGCCTACCTGGAGGAGGTGCGCTCCCCGTTCAACGTGGGCGCCATGTTCCGCACGGCGGAGGCCTTCGGCGTGGAGCGCCTGCTGCTTTCCCCCCAGACCGCCTCGCCCCTGCACCGGCGCGCCTCCAGGACCGCCCGCGGGGCGGTGGCGGCCCTGCCGTGGGAGTTCGCGCCGCTCTCGGCGCTCGCCGGCCGCGACGGCGTCGTCGCCCTGGAGCTGAACGGCATTCCCCTGGAGCGGTTTTCGTTCCCTGCCAGAGGGGTGCTGCTGGTCGGCTCCGAGGAGCTGGGCCTGAGCCCGGAGGCGCTGGCCCTGGCGGAGTCGGGCCGGGTCACCATTCCCATGGCCGGGTCCAAGCGCTCCCTGAACGTGGCGGTGGCCTTCGGGATCGTGCTGCACGCCTGGGTGGCCCGCCTGCGCCGACTATAGTCCGGAAGGACCCGCCCCGGCCGCCCGTTCGGCGTGCGGTTCGGCGGCGCCTGTGGGCCGGCTCAGTCGAAGCGCACCGCCCGCCAGGGCAGGAACGACGCGTAGCTGCGCTCCCGGTAGCTCCACACCCGCACGTGCCTGCCTAAAGCCAGGCGAACGAGCATCGGCTCGATGGTGGCCAGCAGCTCCGGCGGGGCCTGGCGGGCGTTGCCCACCAGGATCGAGCGGGGCAGCAGGGCGGCCAGCTCCCGCTCGGGCAGGTAGGCTTCCAGTCTGTCGCCTGCTTCCATGGCCACGCGCAAGCGGGCCTTCAGGCGCGCACCTTCGAGTACCGGGCAGGCCTCCTCGACCCGCCCCATCGCGGCTTTCATGGTTCACCCCCCGCAATGAACAACGGGGGTGGGCGTCGCGGCGCTTGACGGCCGCTCTCGGGACTTCAGGACGGGTTCAGCACGACCTCGTGGGTGATCGCCGCGCTCTTGGAGAGCATGGCGTGCACGGCGCAGTACTTTTCCAGCGACAGGGCGATGGCCTTGTCGATCTTGTCCCGGTCCAGCTCGGGGCCTTTCAGGATGTAGCGGATCTTGATGCGGGTGTAGACCTGGGGGTGCTCCTCGCGCGCTTCCCCCTCCACCTCGACGGCCAGTGCGTCGAAGGGCATCTTCATTTTCTGCAGCAGCGAAACTACGTCCATGCCCGTGCAGCCTCCCAGGGCGGTCAGCACCAGGGGCTTCGGGCGGGGGCCCCGGTCCTGGCCCCCGAACTTTGAATCGGCGTCCACGCTCAGGCGGTGGCCCTGGAGCTCCGCCGCGAAGCTCATGTCCCCTTTCCAGTCGAGGGTCGTTTTCACTGCCGGCACGGTTATCCTCCTGCGCTCACCGGGGCTTCAGCGCTTCAGGGCGCGCTCGATCTCCGGCTGGTTGAACCCTACAATGACTTTCCCGTGGATATCAATCACGGGGACCCCCATCTGGCCTGACTTGCGCACCATCTCGTCGGCCTTGCGCGAGTCGGCCGCCACGTTGTATTCGACAAATGGGATTTTCCGCTCGCGGAAGAAGGCTTTGGCCTTGGTGCAGAAGCCGCAGGTCGGCGTGCTGTACAGGGTTATTGCCATGCTGCACCTCCTGAAATAATATATAGTAAATTTACTATATTAATCCGCCCCTGTCAACGCTTGGCGGCCTGCCCCGTTGCCCCGAAAAGGACAGCCTCGCGGCGGCGCTACAGGGTCAGGAATGGGAAGGTGAAGCTGCCGGCGGCCGGGCCGCGGGATTTTAGAAGCGGGAGTTCTGCTGTTCGAAGGCTGCGGCCAGCCGGCCCTGGATGCGGTCCAGCTGCGAGTCGTCCGTGATGCCGAAATCCAGCAGCACCCGCGAGTCGAGCTGGTCATGGACGATGCGCTCGCGCTCCAGGTCGGCGATGCAGTTGGCCAGGTACACGCTGAACACCACGTCGCGGTATTCCTCGGGGGAGTCCAGCGGGGAGTGGTGGAAGCGGATGGCCGCCACCAGCTGTTCCGGGAAGTTCCACTT
>Ga0315273_10001303_pt1 | contig 28231 bp, 18 predicted proteins | sample YL17G02_0_MG_FD_205753 | JGI IMG/M metagenome (GOLD analysis project Ga0315273, IMG submission 205753) | Sediment microbial communities from Yellowstone Lake, YNP, Wyoming, USA - YL17G02_0 | ecosystem: Environmental > Aquatic > Freshwater > Lake > Sediment | place: USA: Wyoming | collected... | reverse complement strand
ATTCGCGACGAGTTCCTTCAGCGCAGCGCGAATCGCGGGCCCGCCGACGGTCTCCAGCTTGAACGACGCCAGCCAGCGATTTTGGCCATCCTCGTCCCCCAGGGCTGCAATCAGAGTGCCGAACGCCTCTGGCGTCTGCGCATCGCGTGCGGCCATGATTTGCCTTCGCCGCTCGGCTGTGGTGCCCTGGGGCGCCGGCATGGCCGGGATGGCGGGCTGGCCCGGCGCGGGCGTCGGGACCTTGACGGCGGGTACCGCGGCTGCCGGCGGCTCGGCCCAAAGTGCGGGCTGCGCGGGCTCGGGCCTCGGCGCTGCGGCCTGATGCTTTGGGAGGGCGGCTTTTCTAGGCTCGGCAGAGGCGGGCTTTGCTGGCCGGGTTCGACGCGCTGCCCTGGCCGATCGCTCGGAGTCTGCAGTCACAGGCGCTGCCAAGACCGGCGCCCCACCCCCGGGGACCTGTGCCGCCCACGCCGACTCAAGCTCGCTTGACTCTCCACCTTCCCGAGGCGGGTGTGCTACCCGCGGATCCGCCGGCGGCGGGTCGAGGTGCGTGCGGTAGGGCTCGCCCGTCCGCATCGCCTCAGCCATCTCATCGTACATCTCCAGGATCACCCGCTTGGTGCGGTACTCGCCGTAAGTGGCTTCGTCCTTTCGCCGCACGATGGGGAAGGTGTCCATGATGTAGTCGACGTCGTCCGGGGCGATGCCATGGAGGTGGAAACACGCGGCATCCAGTTCGCAGCGCAGCAAGAAGCGCCGCTCCGCGTCCCAACGAAAGGGCGGACCGTCGTAGCCACAATCATGAGCGAAGGGCTGAAGATCCCAGGCGGTAAAGGTAAGCTCTATGGCTCGTGGGAGAATCCACTCCGACAGCAGTACCTTGCCCCAACGGGTACAACGTCCATACTCACTGAATGGCACCACGGGAAGTTGCTTCAAAATCCAAATGTTCACGTGCATCCCGCTGACCTTCTGCCGGCATGCATAGTCGAACGCGTAAGAGTTTACGTCAGCCAGCAGGCAGACAGCAGCTAGTGGAGACAGCCCTAATACCAAGTTGATGTTATTGCCAACCGCAGAGAACGGAAAGACCCCAAAGATCGCGGTTCGCTCGTTTGTCGGGCTGGCAATGTCGCGAAAGCCGAGCATCCAATCTCTAGTCATGCCCCGAGCGACAGTTCGCCGTTTGACCTCGAGCAGTGGCACATAATGTCGAGTCGTGATACTGAACTGCGGGTCTAGCTTCAAAGAGGAGTGGCACTCGGCGACGTCGGGCTCCGCAAAACTCGCAAAGCGATGATCAAACTGATGGATATACTTTGCCTCATATAGCGGCAGATGGGTGCTGGGGGTAGTCTCTTGGTATGGCACAAACAGGGCTGCCGCACGCGTCATATTGAACAACTCGCCCAGGAAATCGATGTCTTCGAACCGGTCCTCTGGGCCAGCGTGAATGTGCCGTCCCGCCGCGTACATCTGGCGATTGATTAGAAAATCCCGCTGCGATAAGAACATCGGCGCAGTGCCCGAACCGGGATTGAACAGAAGCACGTCATCAGCAGTCAATCTTATCAATCGACCGGGCTTGTCAAGCTCGGCAAGGTTCCGTAAGAGCCAACCGAATTCGCCAACTTTCGCCGCAGATCTATCGTTCTCACCGACGAACACGACGAGCGCGAATCTAAACCGGCTGTCAACATCGGGAAAATAGCCGTCGTGGTTCTCAAAATCTAGAAAACGCAGGATCCGGTTTGCTCGTAGCTGGCTTAGGAAGAATTCCTTCCCAGATTCATCTGTGGCTAAACCCGTTTGTACAATCAGACCAACACGCCCAGTGAGCCCAAGCACCCGATTTGCGAGCTCAGCAAACAGCCGGTAGCTGTTCAGATTGCCTTGCGAGGTGAGGGGCAAGAACCGGCCATCTCGGAGAGTGTGGCTGACCGCATCAATGTGTCGCTTATGGGCGAGCCAAAGGGAATTAGTAAGGGGATCCTCAACGGGAAGGTTTTCGATTAGTCGCTTGCGAATCGTAGGCGTTTCAGCGAGGGCGATATCTGGCCGGGTGCTTGCAAAGAACTTTTGCTCTTCAGGCTGGATTTTGTCCCAAGGTGGATTGCCTAATACGATATCAAATCCACCGTTCCAGCCCATCGATTCGTTTTCAGGCGGCCTACCCGTACTTGGCATGACAAACACATTCGGGAAGGCCAGATGCCAGTGGAAGAACTGGTACTGGTCGCGCAGCCGTCCGATCTCCTCCTCCATCCACTCGGCCACGTTGAATGGGTTGCGCTCGATCTGCCGGAACACCTCCTCGGTCATGGGATAGGCGAATTCCCTGGTCTTCTTCCAGGTGAAGGCCGTACACCAGGCATCGGCCAGCAGCCGGCCGTAACGGTAGTCGGACGAGCGTACGAGTTCGTCGTATAGCTCCTGCTGCCGGCGCACGTCCTGCAGCGTCTCGTCCCCTGCCCGATCCATGCCCGCCATCGCTGCCGCCAGGTTATCTAGGCGCTCCCAGGCCGGCCGCTCCCCGCGCAGCAGGGCATGCTGCCCCTCGCGTTCCTTCTTGTTGCGCTTCTTGAACTCGCTGCAATAGGACTTGTCATCGCCGGTGATGGGCGTGAAGGCCTCGTCGGGGATGCCTTCGTCGAGCAGCCGCGGTGTCGCGCCGATCAGGCTGTTGCCGCACTGTATGTTGCGGTCCAGGAAGCTCAGCGGCTTGCCGGGATCCAGGCTCTCCATCCACAGCGCCACCTTGCACAACTCCACAGCCATCGGGTTGATGTCCACGCCGTGGATGCAGTGCCGCACCACGTCACGCAGCGCCGCCCGCAGCGCGACCGGCGAAGGCTCCTCGTCTCCTGTGCGCGCCCGCGCCAGGTGCCGCGCCAGCCTATGCGCTGCAGCGATCAGGAAATGGCCGGAGCCGGCAGCGGGGTCGACGACGCGGATGGAGAGGATGGCTTCTGCTTCATGCCCGCGCTTGGCCGCATGCAGGCGATCCGCCACCACAGGTTCCAGCGCGCTGTCGAGCAGGCAGTTGATCAGAGATGTTGGCGTGTAGTAGCTGCCGGTGGTCTTGCGCTCCGAGCCCGCCGCGATCGCCAGGTCGAACGCCCCGGCGTCGACATTGAGCTGAGGCTGAAGCTCGAGCAGACTCTCGTACACGCTGCCCAACTCCTCGGCGCCCAGGTTCTTACAGTCCACCGGGCGGCGCACCCGGTTCTCCTCAGTGAAGGCCAGGGCGCGGATGGCGTTCAGCAGGTCAAGGTTGGCCAGGTCGGCCGCGTCGAGGGCGGGCGTGGACTTGTCGGAGAAGAGAAAGCTGCCAAGCGCCGGCAGTCCCAGCGGCGGATAGCCCTCCCGGAGCTTCTCGCCGACCAGGCGCAGTGAGCGGTAGAGATCGGGGTGCGGCCCGCCCCGCCGCGCCTCGGCCAGGGACCGCAGGCGAGCCAGCGAATAGTAGTCATGGTACCGCGTGCGCGCCTCGGCGTCCGCGCCCGATACGAGCAGCAGGTCGCGGTCCTCGGCGACGAACAGGAAGATGAGCCGGTAAACCAACCGCAACAGCTGGCGGTAGTAATCATCCGTGCTCAGCTGGCCGGTCTTGAGCGCCCCGCGCAAGCTTCCGTTAGCAGGATGCGCCAAGAAGCCTCGGCCCAGCGCCGAGATCGCGTCTTGCACACCGCCGCGCAGCGCCTCCAGCGCCCGGGTCCCCTGCTCGGCCGCGTTCTGTGACCAGCGCTCCAGCCAGTAGGTCGACGGCTGTGCCCCTTCCACGCGGCTCTGGTGGCAAACCAGCCAGAGCAGCGCGAAGTCGGCGTAGCTCTCGCCCGTCATCATCGCTTCGAGGTCGAACTCGACGAAAGCCGCCCGCGTCAGGCTCACGTTGTCGCGCAGCACCCGCAGCCGCAGCCCGTTGCTCACGAACCCCCACAGGCTGGCCTCATCCCGGTTCAGGAATTCCTGCAGCAGGCTGTGCGGGCTGCGCGCCCCGCCGGCCGCGCCCTCCCTCCGGTCAAGATCCTGCCGGAAGCTGGCCAGGTGAATCGGCGTGTGCCCCCAGCCGTGGCTGATGGGGTAATCCACGCCGCCTCCATCACCCGCGTGCAGCGTCGTCGCGGCGGTCATCTTGCCCTGGTACGCCAGCCGGCCGTATCCCAGCTCTTGGAACAAGATTAACAGCCAGCGCTCGCGCGTCAGGCTGACACCGCTGTCGCTCGCGGGCAGGCGGCCGCGCTGCTCGTCGAAGCTCTGCCAGACGCCGAGGAGGCGGTTCCACGAGCGGTTGACCGCTTCGTTGAGCCGCTCGCTGGGCGCGAGATGATAGTCCTCGGGAGACAGTCCCTCGAGCCCGCGGCCCTCAGCGATGCGCTGCAGGAGGTCGGCCGGCAGGATGGCACCCTCGGTCTTGACGGTGGTGAATGTCGTGCGGGAGATGGTTTGCATGAGCTACCCTTCGTCGACGGTGACTGAGGCCATGATATCGAGCTGTGGGATCAAATCAACGAGGTTCACCAGGCGTACTTCGCCTTTGTGCGCCTCGTAGAACTCTCCCACCGTATGATAAGTTTTGCCGTAGCGTTCCACAAAGTCGTCTGCAAGGCGCCGGTTCCGGTCCAGCACCTTCAATACGTCCCGCTTGCTCCGCAGAAAGCGGAGGGGGATCTTTGTGTTGAGGAGGTAGAGATACTTGAGCTTCGCGGTTGGCTCACGGACTAGCTTGTAGAAGTCCTGAAAGAGGGTCTTCTTGCGAACCGCCTCGGACCCTCCCTGCCAGTGGATGAATTTGAACTCCGCAATACACCGGCTTGTCTCAAGATCAAAGTCCGAGGCTGCATTGCCTGCCCCCAAAGATAGCTTCTCAACGACCTCATCTTCTTCGAGGAGGTAGGGCAGGCAATTCAGAATAGCAGTGGCATGAAGGACAACATCGATCTGGGCGGCCGCTGTCTTGACTGCGATGGCACTTTGGAGGAGCTTAAGGTCGATCCCGAACGCGAGATTCACGTCACCAACTCGGGCCGTGTCAGCAGAACCGAGCCGTGATTCGATGTCAGCAATCGTAGCGGCCAGTGAGCTGCCGCGAAACTGCTGCAATCGGTCCAGTGCTTCTTCAAGCGCCATCGACAAACACCTACTGAGCCGCTAGGGGCAAGAGCAGATACACCCCAAGCACATCTGGCGGCAGTTGGGGGACCACTTCGTAGCGCACGCCGGCCAGCCGGCTCGCCGAGCGCACGCGATCATGGGCAGCCAGGACCTCGGCGCCTTGCTTGCGGGCGATGTCGTTCAGCGGTTCCTCCAGGTGCGACATGCCGGCGATGACGCGCGCGATGAATTCCTTTGCCTGCTGCGGCACCACATTGGCATCGGGCTGGGCCGCGAGCAGCTGCTCTGCCTCGTCGGGGGACAGCCAGACCGGCGCGGACGGACTGCCGCGGAAGCCAGCTACCTGGCAGGCTTCGGCCAGCAACGGGAACTCTTTGGTGCCTCGCCGTGTCACGATGTGGTAGCGGAAGCGCAGCAGGAGCAGCGTGGTCACCTGCGTGGCGGCCCGGGTGCGCATGGCCCCACAGCGGCGGGCCACCCCCAGCAGCAGCGGGTCGAGGGCGCTTTCCATAGTGTATGCCGCTAATCCCTCGACGAGAGGGTGCGTGCGCGCAAATTGAGTGTTCCGTCGGGGACGGGCAGCTCGAAGCGCGCCGTGAAGCTCTCGCGACCATCGCAAGCCTCGCGTAACGGCGCCTGGTTCGGCAGGTTCACCCGCAGGCTGCCGTTGGCTGCTACGGCTGTGCCGCCGTGCATGCGTACGGCCTTGGCCACGAAGCGCTCGACATCCGTTCCAGTCCCGATGGCCCGGCGCACAGCCTGCCACTCCTGCGCCACCTCGTTCACGTCGATAGTGTGCTGTGCAAACAGCGTGCGCGAGCGCTTCTCGCGCGCCGAGACTTCATCCCACTTCAGGGCGAGCTCCCTGGCCCTGTCGTCCGCAAGGCCGAGGGAGAGCTGGTCGCCGTCTGCTGCCGCCCCGCGCAGCATGAGGCCGTTCATCAGCGCCTGGACGACGTCATTGCTATTGGCGGGCACGGGCACCGAAATGCCCAGCGAGTGGCGGATGGACTTGTGCTTGCGCAGCAGCACTTGGAGGACGATACCGTCGATCTGGTTGTCGATGCCGTAGTACGTCACCGTGCGAACCACGCGACTGGGCTGCCCGTAGCGATCGGCGCGCCCTTCCCGCTGCTCGTGGCGCGTTGGGTTCCAGCTCAGGTCATAGTGCACTACGGCGTCGAAATGATCCTGGAGGTTGATGCCCTCGCTCAAGCAATCGGTAGCGACCAGCGCGCGCCGGGGAAAGCCGCCGAGGCTTGAGACACGCGCCTCACGTTCGGCAGGGGGCAGCATCCCGGTGACCGCCGCTACCTCGACGTCCTTCGGCAGCGCGCGGCGCAGCTCCTCGGCCAGGTATTCGGCGGTAGGGATAAAGCGGCAGAATACGATGGGGTTGAAGCCGTCCGCCAGCAGCTTGCGCACGAGGCGGATCCCCTTGGCCAGCTTGGCGTCCTGCTCCGGCCCGCGCAGCTTGTCGGCCCGGGCTGCAAAGCGCAGCAAGCGACCCCTTTGAGAAGCAGCTTCCCGTCCAGTCTCTCCTTCGCCGGTCTCGTCGTCGCCGACCTCTTCTAGTGCGCCGGGCGCAGTGTCGAGCGTTTCCTCAGCGTCGAGCTCCTCGAGGTCGAGCACCGACCGCTCACCCAGAGCGTCTGCCTCAGCGGCATCCTCAGCACTCACGGTCACCGAGCGGGTCCGTAGTGTAGCGGCGGCCGCCGCCGGGCTGCTGCCCAGGCTGCGCAGGAGCGCCAGGACAGACCACCAGCGCACGCGTTGCCGCTGAAGACCCCCTGACGTATCTCCGACGCGCTCCCGCGCGTAGTCGAGCACCGAGTTGAACAACTTGCCATACTCGGGCGTCAGAGAATAGGTTTCCTCGGCTTCTTCCCGGTCGGGGAACACCGTATCGGCGGACATATAGGCGCGGACATCGGCCCGCCGCCGTTGCACCAGATGTGCGGCCACCTCGCGGCGCCACCTCTCGTTGGCTCGCCCTGAGAGCTCCTCGGGCAGCTCCGCGAAGTCCGGGCGCAACAGGGCGAGGAGCGAGCGGAACGCCCCCTCATCACCCGAATGCGGCGTGGCCGTGACCAGGATCATGTGTCGATCCGGGTTCCCTGCCAGGTCGTGCAGTAGCTGGTGGCGAAGTTGTCGTCCGCCGCGCCGTTCGGCTGAGAACGCACAGGTGTGGGCTTCGTCGACTATGACAAGCTCCGGACAAGTCCGGACGAATTCGTCGCGCCGGCGGGCGGACTTGATGTAATCCATCGACACGATGACAAAGGGGTACAGGTCGAACAAGGACTGGCCCACCGCCGTGCCGCGTTCCAGGCGGGCTGCGGTGCTGGCCAGCACCAATTCAGCCTCAATATGAAACTTCCCGGCCAGCTCGGCCTGCCATTGTTCCGCGAGGTGCGGGGGACATAGGACCGCCAGCCGGCGGACCTCGCCCCGGTCCAACAGCTCACGCGCCACCAGCCCGGCCTCGATTGTCTTGCCGACGCCGACGTCGTCGGCGATCATGAGGCGGATGGGATCGAGCTTGAGCGCCATCAGCAGCGGCACGAGCTGATAAGGACGCGGCTCCACGTTGATGCGGGCAAAGGATCGGAAAGGTCCCGCACTGGAGCGGAAGCCTAGCCGCACCGCGTCGCGCAGCAGACGGCAGGAGTTGAAGTCACCGGGGCGCGCTGGGTCCGGAAGATCAAAGCGCGCCGGCCGTACGTCGGGCCCCTCGAGGGGTAAGTAGATCCCAGCAATCTCCTGATCGGTGCCGCCCAGCGGACGCAAGACGAGGAAATCGTCGGTTGAGTCGGGCAGCACGACCCATTCGCGGCCGCGAGCCTTCACGAGCGAGCCAGCTACGAAGCTCATGGGCTAACCCTCAATCTTCCCGAAGATGCGTGTGTACTCGCCACAAGTCGCCTTCCAGTCCCCATCGTAGCGGAAGCGGACCACAGTCAGGCCGGCGTCCCACGCCAGGCGCTCGTTGACCTGCTGGTCCTCGGCCGCGACGTCGGGCTGATCGTGCACCGGACCGTCGATGAACACCGCCGTCGGGTCATCCGCATAGAAGAAGTCGGCGCGCGTGCTCGAGGCTTCGAACAACTTCTGGGCGCAATCGGGCAGCTGCAGCTGATGCGCCTCCAGGAAGTCCAGCCAGGCTCTTTCCAGGTCGCTGTCGCACAGCGCCTTGAGGCGCGCGAGGTGCTCCGGCCGGTTCGAGGACCCCGGGCTGCTCAGCACCTGGCTCTTGGTCAAGGCCAGCAAGGTATCGCGGATGAGCATGCGATCGAGCAGCTTGTGATCCCGTTGATTGGTGTAGCTCATCAGGCAGTCGTAGCAGGCCGCCTCGCATTCCTCGCGCGCGCCGCGCTCTTTTCCGAGATCATTACCTTGTGCGTCAAAGTGGCATAGATCCAGCGCCTGCACGGCCACCTTCGCCATGGCGTCGGGCGCCGCCAGCAGCTGGCGCAGCACGCCTGCCCCTCCCTCCGCAGACTCGTAGAGCAGGATGAATTGGCGCGCGTCGTCGTTCGGCAGCGGCTCTGCCGCGAACTCGCCGTCCTCCACCTGGTACAGGACCTGGATGGCGTTCTTTAGCGCCGGCTGCAACGAGGCCATTTCCTCGAGCTTGAGCGGCTGTACGGGTTCAAGAAGTAGGCAGTTTCGCCAGTCTTCGACGTAGGGCACGACCCGGCGCCGTGATGGGCTCAACGGATCCTCGGGGTCGGTCTCTACGGCCTCCTTGTTGGCCTCCCAGTACCCGCGCTCGGTATCAATCAGGAAGCCATGGGTCTCCTTGTCTCGCCGGCGGCGCCAACCCAAGTTAATGCGCCAGATCGTCGCCGCATTCCCGTAGGTCAACCGCAGCAGTTCGCTGCCGTCTTCGCCCACAACGACTGCTCTGCGAAACCCAGAGCCGGTTTTCCCGTCGCCAAAGCGCACGGCTGTCTGCAAGTCGTAGCCCAGCCGCATCCGTTCTTCCTCGTCCGAGTTGATGCGGTCCCGCCGTTTGGTGGAAACGTTTTGCATGCGGAAGAGCGAGCCGAGCGGAGGCTGCAGCGGCGCGGCGCAATGCTCGCATCGGTCGGGATCAGCCCCTCCCTCGACGATAGGGTGCAGATAGCCGCAGCGCGGGCAGAGTTTCGCGCTGGCGGTCATCAGCCCTTTCTCTGCATTCTCCTGCACCGGCAGGATGACCTTGTTTACGATGTAGCGCGAGCCCTCGTGATACACGATGCTGCGCGGTCCGAACTCCGAGATGGCCAGGAAGCGAGGCCGGTTCAGATACTCGTCGTCGCCCTGCTTCTTGCCCCGCCGGCCCGGGATATAAGCCGAAAGCGGGAGGCGGGGGAAGTTGTAGCCGGGCAAGAACCCCTCGCTGGCGAAATAGCGATAGCTGTAGAAGTCGGACTGAATTCCCCCCTGGCTCTGCGTCAGCAGATCCATCTGCGATTCGGCCTCCGCCCGGAGCCGCTTGGCCTGCTGCTTATCTTTCATGCTGCGTGAAGCGTCGCCGATCACCTTGTTTTGGACCGCGCGTTGGGACTGGGCGGCTCTGTAGAGGGTGCGCCAGCGATCGCAGGCCCGATCGAAGCGCGTCTCCACCTGGTCGAGCGTGCGCTGCAGCCAATCAGGCGTGTACCAATCGGCATCCTGCAGTTCGCAGGACAGGTTGGCAAAGATGCGCTCCAGCCGCCGGGCAGCCCGGGTCTTGGACGACGTCGAGGTAAGCGCCGCCCGCACCGACAGGCGTATATCCAGGGTGGGGTCCTCTCCCGCGATGTCAAGCACCTCGGTCAGGGAGGAACCCAGGTACTGGCCGGTCTCGGCCAACCACACGGCATATACGTGGGCGCGCACCAGGTCCTCATTGGCGAGGTCCAACCGTGGCGGCGCCACTGCGCCCGCCACCATCCGGCCAGGCCGCTTGAAGAAGTACTGATCGTGCGAGCTGCCGGTTGTGCAGTAAGTGAAGACCAGCGCGGGCTGGCCGCTGCGCCCGGCGCGGCCGCTTCGCTGCGCGTAATTGGCCGGGGTCGGCGGCACATTCCGCATGTTGACCGCGTTGAGCATCGCGATGTCAACACCCAGCTCCATCGTCGGCGAGCAGAAGAGCACGGGTAATTTGGCTTCGCGGAACCGGCCCTCGCGCTCCTCGCGCTCGTCGGACTTTACCTGCGCCGTGTGCTCGCGCGCCTCGAAGCCGAGCAACGTAGCTGCCACCTCTCGATAGAAGTGGACGAAGAAGCTGTTGGGGTGCGCCTCTGCGCTCGTCCCGCGCGGCACTCGGATCGGATCGCGCAACGGGCGAGTCCCGTTTTCCACTTTCCAGATCAGCGCTGAGGCGGGAATCTGGTATCCTGGTACGTCCTCTTTGCCGTTCGCTTCCTGGACGACCTCCACCAGACCCGCCTTGCGCAACGTCTCGAGCAGCTGCCTGATCAACAGCTCTGAATCCTCGACCGAAAGCTTCGTATCGTAGTGTGACAGGGTGCCTCTTCGGCGCAGATAAAGGCCAAATCCACCGCGCCCGGAGACGTAGAGGCTCTCCTGGCTGTCCCCGGGCCGCACCGATCGCGGGAAGGCCACGAACGCATGGGTCATGGTCTCACCCTCATCGATTGCCCATGGCTCGCACAATCTTTGGCTGCTCAGCTGCTGCAAGCTCTCCTGGTAGACCGGGTCCAGGTAGTTAACCCGCAGGGCAAGCTCGCGCCGGAGGTAGTCCAGCAGCACCCGGGCCACAGCTCGCCTCACCGTAGGACTCGCATCGGCTAAGGCAGGATGCAAGTCACGCCACTCCTCTCCGGCTGCGCACAGCTCGTCGAGGGATGCGTATTCGATGGATAGGAGGCCGCAGTGTTCGAGGTTCGGGGAGGTCACGCGCCAGCCGCGGCGCAGGTCATTGTAGATGCGGTAGGCGAGCACCTCACGCAGCGCCCGATGCGTGTCGCGCTCGGCCTGGAACTTGACGGTCGGGTCGTTCGCGTAGAGCTCGATGGGCAGCTTGAGTGCGTCGAAAACCCGCTGTGCCAGTACCTCGTGGGTGATGCCCTCGCTTCCGGCCGCCGCTACGGCCCGGTAAAGGCCACCGCGCAGCAGTCCAACTTCCACGAAGTCGTTGAAATGCCCGGCCTGCAAAGAGGCGTCCTGGCGGTTGTCGGTGAAACTCAGCAACTTACGGGCCTTGGGTTCCAGGGTCAGGTCGGAGCGCAAAGCGCGGATGGTCGACAGGCTCAGGATGGTAGTAGCAGTGCTGCGACCTTCGGAGGTCAACGAGGCCAGCTTGCCGTAGTCGGAGCGCTCGCGGCCGCCGTACGACACGCCGCAATGGAGGCACATGGCGAATGGCGACTTGAAGAAGTGATAGCTTGCGCCGCTCTTGTCTTCTTCGCCCAGTGGGCTCACGGACACGTCCAGCGGGAGGTTCTCGCGCCGGCTGGACTTCACCCGCCGGCTGTCCTTGTACACCTCCAGCCAGTCCTCGGGCAGGCGCTCAATCACGTCGCTCATGTCCTTGGGCCAAGGGTTATCGAAGTCGGGATAGAGGAATCCGGGTGTCGCATCTTCTTCCCCGGATTGGTCCATGAAATCGCGCGGCCGGTAGACGATGGCCTCGGTCTTGGCGTCCTTGAAACGCAAGACAGCGTAGTATTCTTGCCCGCACTCCCGGCAGAAAGCCAGCGGCAAAAGCACTCGATCGCGATCCCCAGGAACATACTGCTGGCCCTGCGTCGTGATATGCCGCGTCTCCGGGGCTTCCAGAGAAGCGTACACCGTATCGCCGCGGCTGATGAACTGGTGCAGGCGGAAAGGAAAGACGGGATACCCGGTCTCCGGATGGTGGAGCCCGAATCCCGCCAGAAGTGCCGCCTTGATGCTCTCCTCGCACCCTGCCTCGGGCACGCCGGTCCTCGTCGACAGATCGCGCGCCGCGCCTTGGGGCCCGCTGAGGCCGATCGGCTTGGCGCGATGGAGGCGCCCGCTGATAACATCCCGCGACAGTCCGAAGGTCGACTCGATCCAGATGCTAAGTGGATCGGCGATCAATGCCTCGTAGTCCTCCGGTGGCAGACGCTCGGGATCCGTCAGACGACGGCTGAGTTCTGAACGGAAGGCCGCGTCCTCCAGCGAGCGTTCCGGCGTGAGACGCTGCAGCGTTTCACTGATGACACGTTCCGGCCAGACCCGGGCGCCGAAGATGCGGCTGGCCACCTCGGCGATCTCCTCCGTCTGCTCAGCAGGCGTGCCGCTTCCGCCGAGCGTAGCCGACGTCCCGACGCATTGCAGGTGCGGGTTCTCGGCGATGTCGCGTACGCGCCGGGCAAGCAGCGATACGTCGGCCCCCTGGCGGCCCCGGTAGGAGTGCAGCTCATCGAGGACGAGGAATCGAAGCGCGTGCCGTGCCGAGCTGACAATCTTCTGCTCGTGCGGCCGGGTGAGCAGCAGCTCCAGCATGACGTAGTTGGTCAATAGGATATCCGGCGGGTTGGCGAGGATCTCCTGGCGCTCATCCTCCCTCTCCTGCCCTGTATAGCGCCGGAACGTGACGGGCGGCTGTCCTTGTGGGAATCCTCGGCACAGAAACTTCTCCAGCTCGTTCAACTGGCTGTTGGCCAGCGCGTTCATCGGGTAGACCACGATTGCCCGGATACCCTTGCCGCTCCCCTGGCGCAGCACGAAATCCACGATCGGGACGATGTAGGCAAGGCTCTTCCCGGATCCGGTCCCCGTGGTGAGGACGTAGTTGTCGCCCGACTTGGCCGCCTCGACCGCCTCGGTCTGATGCCGGTGCAGGCGCAGAGGTTTGCTAATGCCATCCGCTTCCTTGAGGCGCAACACCTGGCCGCAGATGGGATGGAGCGTGCCGTTGGCAACCAGATCGTCAATCCAGGCCCCCGGCTCGAAATTGGGATTCAGCTGGATCAGTGGGTCGGGCCAGAGGAGCCCCTCGCGTAGCTCGCGCTCGACGTGCTCGGCTACGCGCGCGTCCCGGATGGTGATAAAGCTCTGGATGTAGGAGGAATAGTCACTGATGAGCTGGTCCCGGAGTGAGAAGACGTCCACGCAGCACCTTCTTCATCGAAATTGGCGATGCAGTTATCGCTTGAACCAGGAACTGTAACGCTGGAAAGCCACCGGCTGGACTGTGCCGCTGGCCCTTGCGACCGCGAGTCCAGGGGCGCCCTGCCTTGGTCCTGCGTCAGGCTTCTCACGAGCCGCTAGGAAAGTAGCTGCAGTCGGACTTGGAGTATGATGGAGTATAGCACACCGCTATTGGCGGACCAAGCGTGCCAAACTGCACGAACTCTCGCAGGAGAGGCTTGAGACGGGCCTGGCCGCCAGTGTGGAAAGCGAAACCCTGCCCAAAGAGCGCAGGGCGACGATCGCTGGATTCGCGGCCCAGGCGGTGTTGGGCTGGAGACGGCTCGAGCCGCTAACTCAGACTCCACGGGTGGAAGACTTCGAACTTATGCCCTTGCTCCAGGTCGCGCAGTGTTGATGGTACAGCCCGTCAAAGGTCACGGTGAGCATTTGCTTCGAGATGAACTAGCCTTTCGGCGCGAGGCTCTCCAGGAGCAGCATCTCCAGGTCGCCGCGGTGATGAGCGGGATCGCAACAGCAGTCAAGGATACGCTCGTGTGGCAGCGCCTCGATGCGCTCGTTCATGATCTGTAGAGCCGGGCAGTTGATCTCCACTCTCAGGACGTTGTCAGATTCCCGGTCAACAACTCGATCTCAAACGGGGACGCCGAAGACCTCGGCCGTCCGTCAGCCCACGCTCAGGTCTCGCGTCCCGCCCCGGTTGGGGTTGTCACCGTGTCGCGCAGCACCTGCGCTGCCTGCTCCGGCGAGATCGGGTTGATGTAGAACCCCGATCCCTCCTCGAACCCCGCCGACCGTGTCATGCGCGGCAAGATCTCGAGGTGCCAATGGTAGTCGTGCTGGATCGTCGACCAGTAGCCAGCCCTGATCCGGCGGAACGGCGCCGTGTGAATCAGGTAGTTGTACGGCGGGTCGTTCAGCCCCACTCGCATCTTCAGGAGCGTCTGCTTCAAGGCGTGGGCCAGCCCTCGCCGTTCCGGCTCGGTGATGTTGACGAAATCGCAACTGTGCTGCTTGGGGATGATCCAGGTCTCGTACGGCACTCGCGCCGCAAACGGCGAGATGACCACGAAGGTGTCGTTTTCGAGCACCAGCCGCTCCGGCGTAAGCCGCGTCTCCTGCTTGATGATATCGCAGAAGACGCAGCGGCGTTTGAACTCGTAGTAACGCTGCGCGCCGACCAGCTCCTCCTTCACCCGCTTCGGGGTCACCGGCGTAGCGATGAGTTGGGAATGCGCGTGCGATAAGGTGGCACCCGCCGCCGCCCCCTTGTTCTTGAAGAGCAGCACATACTTGAACCGGTCGTCGCCGCCAAGATCGCGCATCCGCTCGCGGTACGTCCAGAGGACCCAGCTGATCTGTACTTCGGGCAAGTCGGCCATCTCGAGCGCGTGCTCTGGCGTCTCTACAATGACTTCGTGGGCGCCGACGCCCGAGATCATGTCGAACATCCCCACGCCCTCGCGCTCGAGCTTCCCTTCGATGCGCAGGACCGGGAACTTGTTGGGCAAAACCCTCACCTGCCAACCTGGTGCATTGGCCGTCGTGCCCTGCGCCCGCACCGCGAAGATCTCGGTTGGATCACGCTCCTCCTGGCCGCCGCAGAACACGCAAGGCCCGGCCTGCCGCCCCTGGGCACTTTGGACATTGGGGTCCGGTCGCAACGACCGTTCCGGCGCAATGATCACCCACCGTCCCATCACCGGGTCACGCCTGATCTCGGACATCCTGCCCTCCCCAGCCCTTTCCGCCGGTCAAGCCCGGTCCCTCAGAAGCAGTAATCCCTGGCGGCTTCATCGAAGGCCGCCAGGTTCTCCGCCGGGAATGCCAGCGGCTGGTCGGGCGCCAGAACGAGTCCGCCGCCACCGCTCAGCGCCTCGATCGCAAGCCGCACTGCCTCGCGCACCTCGTCAGGACGGCCGCGCAGCATCACTTCGCTTGCCACGCCACCGAAGAAGGATATCCGCCCGCCGAACCGTGCCTTCAGTGCCGCGAGGTCACAGGCCGAGGTCTGAAGATTGAGCGCCGTCACTCCGGCATCCAGCAAGTCCGCCACGAAAGCCTGAGAATTCCCGCATGTGTGAAAGAAGACTGGGGCGCCGGCGTTTCTGTAGACCTCGATCACGCGCCGCAGGTGGGGCAGGATCGTGCGCTGCCAAAGCTGCGGTCGCAAGTACGGTCCGGAAGTTCCCGCGTAGTCGTCGGCCAGCCAGCCCGCCTCCGCCCCCGCGGCCAGGTATTGGCGCGCCACCCCGACGTGGTAGTCCGCGATCCGTGACAACGCCGCCTCGGTGGCCACTGGTTCGCCCATCAGCGCTCCCATCGCACCCTGCATTCCCAGCAGCGAGATGAACCGGTCGAGCAGCCCGGCAGGGTGCTGGCCGATCGCCAACACTTGCTCACAGTCGATCCCCTCAGTCAGCCCAGAGAAGCACTCCGGTTCTGGCGGTTCCGGGAATCGTTCCGGCGGGAGACCTGCAGCGGTGCTGGCTGGGTGCCCCACCGGGTAAGAGTGGGCAGGCTCCGCGTCTCCCGCCAAGTAGGACTCCGGCAGTGGTGCCCATGTCACCCCCCACTCGTCCGTGCCTTCGCGCGGTGGCTGCCGGCCCCTGTAGTCGATCAACCGCCAGGCGCCTTCACCTGCATTGGGCACATGCGCGGGCGAGTTGTGGCGAATTGCCCGCAGAAGGTTTGCCTTGGGGGATAGGGTCATCGTACTGCCCTCAACCTGCCGGACCAGCTCCCGCCCAAGCGACACCCACAGGCAGCAATAGATCGCAACATGTCGGGAATTGTACTCCAGACCGGCAGGCACGGCAAGGCTTCATTTTGGTGCCCCGCCGGCTCTGCTTCCCACCTTTTGTCCTTGTTCTCGCGAAGCTGGATGTACTGTCGTGCAGTCTGGCCGCAAATCGCTTGTCGATCCACTCGGCGTAGCGTATAATGTGTTGCGGAGGTGCTACGATGAACGCTCGCGATATCATGAACGTACAGGTCGTCACGCTTGAGCCCGGGATGTTGGTCCCCGACATCGCGCGCATCTTCAGCAAACGCGGCATCAGCGGCGCCCCGGTCATGGAGAACGGGGAAGTCATAGGAATCGTCACGCAGCTCGACTTAATTGCCCGCCACGCGCGGCCCCATTACCCGGCCTACCTGCCATTGCTCGATGCACGGATACCGCTGGGAGGTCAGCGGGAGTATCTCGAGGTTGTGCGCCGGATCCTCGCTATGACGGCGCGGGATGTCATGACGACTCCGGCGCAAAGTGTCGATGTGGAAGCCGATCTGGAAGACGTTGCCACCCTGATGGTCGAGGAGAAGGTCAACCCCGTCCCGGTGCTGGAGCATGGGAAACTCGTCGGCATTATCAGCGAGGCCGACCTGATCCGCCACCTTGAGGAGGCCCAGCCACTGCCTTCCTGACCGCCCCGGGGCGAATAGCTCCCAGAATCTGGTTTACTCGCCCAGCCGGTTCTCCAGAACCATTTCGGGGTGGAAATTGTCCATTTGTAAGTACCACACAGCCGCGTCAAGCAGCGCCTCCTGCGGAAGCATCCCGATCAGTTCGCTCGACTCGATCGCTACCCCGTAGCGCGTCGCTTCCGTGCGGATCATCTCCACGACCCGGTGAATGGGTGTTCTGCGGAAGTCGGTGAGATTCATGCTCACCTGAGCCTTCCCGTTCACCAGCAGCCCCAGTGCCTTGAGATACCGCAAGCCTCCGTTGGCGTTGCGGATGGCTCTAGCGATCTTCTTGGCGATCTCGACGTTCCCAGTGTTCAGGTAGACGTTGTACGCGATCAATGGCGCGCGCGCGCCGATGGCGGTAGCGCCAGCCGGGCCGATCCGGGCCGGCCCGTAGTCGGGCGCACGGCCTGGTTTCGAGGCGATCTCAGCCTTCAGCCCCTCGTACTCGCCGCGCCGCACATCGGCCAGGTTCACGCGTTCGGGGCGGGTGGCGGCTGCTTCGTACAGGTAGACCGGGATGCCTAGCTCCTCGCCGACTCTCCGCCCTAGCTCACGCGCCAGCGTCACGCATTGCCCCATCTCCATCCCACGCAGCGGCACGAACGGCACCACGTCGGTCGCTCCAATGCGCGGATGGGCTCCCCTATGGTGATCAAGGTCGATCAGCTGCGACGCCGTCTCGATGAGATCGAACATAGCTGCCGTCATGGCATCCGGACCCGAAACCAGCGTGAAGACTGATCGGTTGTGATCGGCATCGCGCTCGATGTCCAGGAGTCGCACCCCCGGATGGCCGTCTAGGGCCCCGGCGATCGCGTCGATAACTTCGGACCGCCGGCCTTCACTGAAATTGGGCACGCATTCCACGATTGGTTGCATTGGATGGGCTTCTCCTGGGTGGTTTTCGAGCATTCTACATCCCCGCTCCGCGCAGTGTCAACCACAACGGCGTGCATCAACACGACTCCCAATTGGGCGAATTGTGTTTCAGGCGGTACAATGCCCAGCGAGTCACCGCATGCTGATGAAGTCGCTATTCCTGAACCCACTCGGGCCGCCATTGCTATTGCTTCTTGGCGCCCTGCTCCTGAATGCAGTCCCCCGCGTGAGATTCTTGAGGCGCGTTTCGCGAGGCAGTAAGTGGTCGTCGGATGCGGCCGCTCTGTTCGCGCTTATTGTTGTCGCGGGTGCGGCCGCCATCCTCGGGTTTTTGCGGGCGGACCCACTCCGGCCCACGGTGAGTTGGGTGTGGCAGCCGCTCACCGTCGCTGGGGGCGTGATGGAGTGGCAGCTGGATGGCTGGAGCTGGTTTGTATCGGCATTGGTGCTCCTGGTCGCTGCCATCACAGTACTCCTGAGCGGCACCGACGTCGCACTCTCGCCGGCTGCCAGTCCAGCTGGCGGACCAGGACAGGGTAGCTCGGGGCTGGCACACCACCCCGGGGACCGTCACTGGACGACCCTCTGCCTGGCCGCAGGCGCCATGGCTTTCGTCCTCTCGGTGAATGTTCTCACCCTCGCAGGTTGTTGGGTCCTTCTCACGGTTGTCATCGCCGCCCGGCTCGGACCTGGCTGGCACGTCGACCCGGCTGCCCGCGCCTGGGGTTGGCTCAGCGTCGGCGGTTTTCTGCTTTTGTGCGTGCTCGCCTTGTTGGGCGAAAGCGGCATCCGCAATACCCTGGCAGCCGGACCATTCAGTGCCCCGGAAATCGGGTTGCTGTGGATCGCAGCATTCATGCTTGCAGGCGTTTATCCGATGCATCTCTGGCTGACGGGCCCGGGACGCGTAGTGACGGGCACGCGAGTGGCACTGCACTTGATGGGTCCCCTGGCGGGCCTTTGGCTGCTGGCGCGCGTGCAGCTGCTTGCTGGCCCTAGCTGGTTGCACTGGCCGGGCTGGGCTGCCCTTGGCGCCCTGGCGCTCCTGGGCACCGCGCTCGCAGCTTGGACTGTCGAGGACGAAGACCTGCGTTGGCGATGGATCGCAATCAACCGGGCGAGCCTGGTAGTGACCGCCTCCTTTGTGGCAGTAAGTGCAGGGCCCCAGGGGTTGATCTGGACCATACTGACTTTTGCGCTCGGATGCGCCTTGCTCATCACCGGTCAGGCCGCGCGTGCGCGGCTGAGTTGGCGGCTTCCGGCCTGGCTCGCTGCGCTGGCCATTTGGGGATTCCCGGGCACGGTTGGCTTCATGGCGCGCTCGGTGCTGATTTTGCCGACCGAGCTGCCCATCGCGGTTCCGCTGTACATCGTTGTGCTCGTCTCGGAGATTCTCCTGGTGGCTGCGCTCTGGCAAATCGCCGGAAGACCAGAGAACGAGCCCCGTCTGTATTCGATCAACTGGCAGGTCGGGGTCCGGCTTGGCGTGGCTTTTGTGGCGCTGGCAGTGCCCCTCATCGCGGCGGGGCTCGTGCCCGGCGAATTGCTCCAGATGGCTGGGCTTGACAAGGATGCTTTCGCTGGCTGGCCGTCCCTGCTGCTGCACGAGCGTCGTTCGGTTTGGGCCGGCTTACTCGTCTCAGGAGTGGCTGGGGTCTCTCTCGGGCTGTGGCGCGATCGGGTGTTCGCCCAGGTCCGTGGTTGGCAGCTCGCTATCTTCAATGTCGTCAGCCTGGATTGGCTGTACGGATCGATTGTCGGTGCCGTCAGCCTCGCAGGCGGTGGGCTCAGATATTTCGCCTTTCTGGGGGAAGGAGAAGGGTACCTGGGATGGTTGGCTTTGGGCGCTCTACTGATCGGAGTTTTGCTGTGGGGCTAGCACTCACCTCGGGCGCGAAGAGCGCGGCGCTCGAGATCTGCCCATGACCCTGGTTGACTTGTTTCGCCAGCTCAGCCTCCTGGTCGGCCTGCCCGCGGTGTTGCTGGCGGCTGCGGCGGCAGCGGTCGTCGTCGTGGCGCGCGATTGGCGGCTGGTGATCTTCGCATACGCCTTCTTATCTACGATGCTGGCGCTGCTCCTGTCGCAGCTTCTTCCGACGGAGTGGGCGCTTCTGCAGGCCGTTGTGGGCGGCTTGATTGCAGTGATGTTGTTCCTCTCGGCGCGGCAGTTGCGTTGGAGACCTGCGGGGCCGTTGAGCTGGGAGGCTCGCTGGCCTCAGGTCGCCTCGCTGAGCAGTTTCCGCGCGCTGGCTGTGGTATTGGCGGCAGTGACCTTCTGGGCCGTACGGGACCGCGTGCAGTTGCCCAGGGTGGACACGCTATTTCGTGACGCAATCCTCTGGCTCTCCCTCCTCGGTCTCCTCGGGCTCGCACTCCACGAGGAGCCGCTCCACGCGGGGCTCGCACTGCTGACGGTGCTCGGCGCATTCGAACTGCTGCTCTTCGCCCTCATCCAGGATCGTATGTTGGTGGGCTTTATGGAAGGCGGACAGCTCTTGCTGGGTCTGGCAATCGCATATCTGGTGGTCTCGCGCGGCCTGGCTTTCCCGGATTCAGCAGGTCAGAGTGATTCTTCAGGGCGGCTGCAATGATCGCAGGCCCGGTCGCGCTGTTGGCGCTCCTTTTCCTGGCCTGCGGCCTGGTGTATCTGCTGCGGCGCTTCGAAACAATGGCGGCTCTCCTCGCCGCGGGCGTAACAGCCGTGCTGGCATACGCGACCTGGCGCCTGCCCCTCGATACACCCGTCCGCTTGGCCGGACGGCCGCTCTGGTTCGGCCAACAGGTGGTCTGGGCTGAGCTTACTCTGCAGCTCACGCCTGCCTCGAAGGCCCTTGCGGTCTTTCTTCTCGCTTTAGCAGCGGTCAGCTTCGTATTGGCATGGCGCACGTATCAAGGGCGTACGTTCTTCCCGTTTGGCCTTGCGCTGGTGGCTTTGTGGATTTTGGTCGCATTGGTGCAGCCCCTGACTTTGGCCCCCCTCGTGATAGTCCTGGCGGCCATTCTTGGAGTATTTCTGATTCAAGCCGGCAAAGCCGGACAGACGCGCGGCGCCTGGCGCCAGCTCTTGTTCCCCACTTTGGCCGTGCCCTTCTTCCTTGTGGCTTCATGGTACATCAATCAGGCGCCGCTGAATCCGGATGACCGCACGCCTTATCGCGTGGCCGCCTGGCTGCTGATCGCCGGTTTCTGCCTGCTTCTCCAGCCGGCCCCGCTTCACGTCGCTATCCCGGCGGTGGCCGGTCAGGCGCCGCCAGTAGTCGCTGCATTCCTGTGGATCGGAGGCCAATCCGTGGCGCTCTTCCTCCTGCAGCGCTTCCTGGTTACCTATCCCTGGCTCTCCGCGGCACTCGACAGCGCGAGTTGGCTTCTATGGTTGGGCGTTTTTACAGCTGTGCTCGGAGGGGTACTGACCGCCGTCCAGCGCAGCCTCGGCGGCATCGCCGGTTACGCCGGGTTGTATGATTACGGGGTTCTACTAGTTGCAATGGGACTCCACGGCACAGCCGGGTTGCCGACTGCCACATGGCTGATCTTGACGCGAACACTAGCTCTCCTCACCTTCGCGGCGGGCGCCGCCGAGATCCGGCATCACATGGTAGCAGATCGCCTGGAACAACTGCGTGGCGCCGCCTCTCGCCTGCCCTGGTCGGTGGCAGCCCTAGCGATGGGCGGTCTCGCGCTTGCAGGCATGCCGCTCACGGCTCAGTTTGCGTCCCGCTGGGCGCTCCTGCAACTTGTGACCGAGAATGACCCGCGCTGGGCGCTTTTCCTGCTGGTCGGTGCTGCCGGAGTGCTGATCGGAACCGTGCGGGCGAGCCAGGCGTGTTTCGGGAGACTCAGTGCATCCCCTGTGGAGCGCGAGCCGCTCAGCATGGTTTTGATTGCGGCGGTCCTAATTTCGGCCGGCGTTCTATTGGGTCTCGTGCCCCAATTGCTCACAGCCCCTGTCGCGGCCGTGATTCTGCCTCTTTCTGCCCTCGGTCCCTGAATCCTGGTAGTTTTTGATAGCCGGTTGGCCCTATAGTCTCACCGTGAGTCGGTGCAAACCCCTATTGAGGTAATCATGGGTCACTCCTCCCGCATCAGCGGCTTCCATAAGCTAGCGCCTCGCGATCGGCAGCGCTTAGTCGCCGATTGGGCTGAGTTGACGCCCGACCAAGTCGCCTCCTTGGAGAGCGGGCTTGCGCTGGATGCCGGAGACAGGATGGTCGAGAACGCCATTGGGACCTATTCCCTGCCGCTAGGAATCGCTACCAATTTCGTGGTCAACGGACGGGACGTGCTGGTGCCAATGGTTATCGAGGAGCCTTCCGTCGTGGCGGGAGCCAGCTACGCCGCGCGAATAGTCCGGGACGGGGGCGGGTTCCTCGCGGAGACCACCGAGGCACTGATGATCGGGCAGATCCAGGTGTTGGATCTGGACGATCTCAGTGTCGCCGCCGCCCGCGTTCTTGCAGAGAAACCGCGCTTGCTCGATCACGTTAATAGCCTCGACCCAGTGGTGGTCAGCCTACACGGCGGGGCGCGCGACCTCGAGACAAGGGAGATGTTCGATGGTGTCCTCGGACCCATGTTGGTGGTGCACCTGATCTATGATTGCAGGGATGCCATGGGCGCGAATATGGTCAACACCGCCTGTGAAGCGCTCGCACCACTGATTGAGGGGATAACGGGCGGACGCGTCAACCTGCGCATCCTTTCGAACCTGGCTGACCGCAGGCTGGCACGGGCGCGATGCGTTGTCCCCGCATCTTCTCTCGGCACGGCAGACCTCCCAGGGTCGCTGGTGGCGGAACGCATCGCCGAGGCCTATTCGCTGGCAGCGATCGATCCCTATCGCGCGGCGACGCACAACAAAGGCATAATGAACGGGATCGACGCCGTCGTCATCGCCACGGGGAACGACTGGCGGGCTGTCGAGGCCGGCGCGCACGCCTATGCCGCTCGCGACGGCCGTTACCGCTCGCTTTCGACATGGGGCGTGAACCCAGAAGGCAACCTATCCGGCCATCTGGAGTTGCCCCTCGCCGTGGGTACCGTCGGCGGTGCGACTCGCGTCCACCCCACCGCACGCGCCGCGCTCCGCATTCTGGGCATCGCAGGAGCGCGCGAACTGGCCGAAATCGTCGCCTCAGTGGGACTTGCTCAGAATCTCGCGGCGCTTCGTGCGTTGGCGACTGAGGGCATCCAGCGCGGACATATGACTCTGCATGCGCGTCAGGTGGCCGTCGCCGCCGGAGCGGCGGGCGAAGAAATCGATCGCGTATCTGCCATGATGGTCGCCTCACGCATCATTCGCGTGGATCGCGCCCAGGATTTATTGAGTCTGCTGAGAGGTGACAACCCAACAATGGACACACCATAGACACACGAAGCCGCATCGGTGTATTCGCTACTGAACGAAAGTGCGGGATGGGTTAGAATCGAATTGAACGCAGACGGGGATGTAGCGGCCGCTTCAATAGGGGCAGCCCTCCCGCGGACAGGAGCAATGTGGGATGTTGAAACCGGATCGTGACGTCGGCATAGTTGGTTATGGCGCCTATCTACCGCGCTACCGCCTGCCGGCGAAGGAAGTAGCACGCGTTTGGTCCGACGGCAGTGGCGGGACGCCGGTCAAGGAGAAGGCGGTCGCAGGCCTGGATGAGGACACGGTGACGATGGCCATCGAGGCAGCGCGCAATGCTCTCGCACGGGCAAACATCGATCCGTCCGAGATCCGTGCAGTTTGGGTCGGCAGCGAGTCTCATCCTTATGCCGTAAAACCGTCGTCCACCATCGTCGCGGAGGCAATCGGCGTAACGCCGAATGTCCTGGCGGCTGACCTGGAATTCGCCTGCAAGGCTGGCAGCGAGGCCATCACAGCGGGGATTGGTATCGTCGGCTCGGGGATGGGCCGTTATGTTATGGCTATCGGCATGGACACGGCGCAGGGCCGGCCTGGGGATGCGCTGGAGTACACCGCAGCTTCCGGAGGCGCGGCTTTTCTTCTGGGGCCCGCTGCTGAGAGCGTCGCCGTTTACGAGGCCGCCCTTTCCTATGTGACCGACACCCCGGACTTCTGGCGCAGAGCCTACGTGCACTATCCCAGCCACGGTCAGCGGTTCACCGGTGAGCCGGCCTACTTCCAGCACATTACCAACGCTGGCCGGCGGCTGATGGAGGAGTTGGGCACGACGCCGTCAGACTACTCCCATGTCGTGTTTCACCAACCCAACACCAAATTCCCGCAGCGTGCTGCTGAGCTGCTGGGCTTCAAACCCGAACAGGTCGCCACCGGGCTCCTGGTCTCCGTGATCGGGAATACCTACGCGGGTTCGTCACTCATCGGGCTCACCGCAGTACTCGATGAGGCCCAACCGGGCGATCGCCTCCTGATGGTGTCCTTCGGGTCAGGTGCCGGTTCCGATGCCTTCTCGCTCCGGGTCACGGACAGGATTGCCGAGCGGCGCGACACCGCGCCACGCACCCGCGAGTATATTGCCAGGCGCAAGGAGATTGACTATGCAGTCTACTCGCGCTACCGGCATAAGCTGCAGATGAGGTGATGGAGGCGGCATGCGCGACGTTGTAGTTATCGGCACCGGGCAAACGCCGGTTGGTGAGCTATGGGAGAAGTCACTGCGCCATCTTGCGCACGACGCCATCATTCCAGCGATGAGCGACGCCGGGCTCGAGCGCGCTGATGCCTTATACGTGGGCAACATGCTTTCGGGAGAGCTGGCCGGCCAAGAGCATCTCGGCGCACTGATCGCGGACTTCATTGGGCTCCGTGGCATTGAGGCGATGAAGGTCGAAGCTGCTTGCGCTTCGGGCGCGGCTGCTCTGAGGGTCGGCCTGATGGCGGTAGCCAGCGGCCTCCATGACGTGGTGCTTGTTTGCGGTGTCGAAAAGATGACTGACACGGTCGGCGGCGTGACGACGTCGGCCCTGGCAACCGCGGCCGATCAGGAGTACGAGGTCAGCCAGGGCGTCAGTTTCGTGGGCCTGAATGCGCTTCTGATGCGCCGCTACATGTACCAGTACGGTGTTACCCACGAGGCATTTGCCGGCTTCACTGTCAACGCTCATCGCAATGGCGTGAACAATCCGAATGCCATGTTCCGGAGCGCGATCTCTGTCGGGTCATACATGAAAGCCGGCATGATCGCCGATCCGATCAACCTGATGGATTCGAGCCCGGTGTGCGATGGAGCGGCATGCGTGGTCTTGGCAGCTGCCGATCGCTTTAAGAGCAAGGCCAAGGCCTCTATTCTAGCTTCGTCGGTCGCTACCGATAGTCTGGCGATCCACGACCGGCGCGATCCTCTGGTCCTGGACGCGGTTGCGCTGTCGAGCCAGAAGGCGTACGTCGCTGCCCGCGTTAGGCCTGCCGACATCCACGTGTTCGAGCTACATGACGCGTTCAGCATTATGGCCGCCCTCTCGCTCGAGGCCGCCGGCTTTGCGCCTCAGGGCAAGGGAGTGCAACTGGCCCTGAACGGCGACATCGCCATCGGCGGGAAGTTGCCGATCAGCACGATGGGAGGGCTGAAATCGCGCGGGCACCCGGTGGGCGCGACAGGCGTCTACCAGGTCGTCGAGCTTGTCTCGCAGCTAACCGGGCAGGCGGGTGCCAACCAGGTGAGGGGCGCAACGGTAGGGATGGCGCAGAATATCGGCGGCAGCGGGGCTACGGTGATCACCCATATCCTGGGGGCGGTGTGAGTATCCGCCTGCCAAAACCTCTCAAAGAGGCTCCTGTGGAGCATCAAAGCCGGCTTTGGTAGCTTTTGAAGGCCGCGTTGCGCTACGATCGGATCAGATCCTTGCTAGGAGGATAAACAATCATGTCGATCCCGCGTAATTGGCGGACCCGCCAGCAGAGGTACAGTCTCAAGGCGGAGGTGTGCGAGGCCTGCGGAAACACGATCTTCCCGCCAAGGGATGTCTGCCCGCACTGCGCCGAGCCGAGGCAAAGCTGGACTAATCTGAGCGGCCGAGGGGAGATCTATTCGTACACCACAATGTACAACGCCCCGGCCGGTTTCGAAGAATATGCGCCGTATACAATGGCGCTGGTGAAATTGGCTGAGGGGCCGATGGTCACCGCCCAGCTGACCGATGTGGATGCTGAGGAACTCTTTGTCGGAATGCCGGTAGAGATGGTCACGCGAAAGCTCACCCAGGAAGGTGATGAGGGCCAGATTCTTTATGGGTACAAGTTCCGACCCATGATGCGCCAGGCTACTTAAGCTGGCCCGAGCCAATCGCTGTTCCCGGAATTATCCCTTTCTCTTTCGGAAAGCCTGGTCCGGCGACTGCCTCCAATCCTAATATGTGGCACTTCCAAGGCCGCACGTCGCGAGATGTGCGGCCTTCGCGTTGTGCGTGGTATAATGGCCGGAATCCTCTGAGGAGCAAGATACGATGGGCAATACATCGACTGATAGGCCGGTCGTCGGAGTAGATCTGGGAGGCACCAAGATACTTGCAGGGGTTATTGGAGCCGATGGCAAGATCTTGAGCCTCGCCAAGCGCCCTACGAAGGCCAAGGGCGGGGTTGAGGTCGTGACTGAGCGCATCGCCAGAACGATCCGTGACGCTGTTGAATCGGCGGATCTGGAACTCAGGGACGTCAGCGCCGTCGGCCTCGGCGCACCCGGCCCGCTCGACCCGGATGAGGGGGTTATCCTAAATGCCCCAAATCTGGTGGGCTTCGACAACGTGCCATTGAGCGAGATGCTGAGAAAGAACCTGGACCTGCCGGTCTTCATCGAAAACGATGTCAATTTGGGCACTTTGGGCGAATTCGCTCTGGGCGCCGGTCAGGGCGCGCGCGATGTGGTGGGTATATTTGTCGGCACCGGTATCGGCGGCGGTCTGATCCTGGATGGCGTTCTGCGCCAGGGCTGGCGCAGAACGGCGGCTGAGGTCGGCCACATGATTGTTCTGGCGGACGGCCCGGTCTGCGGATGTGGCAAGCGCGGATGTGTGGAGGCGCTGGCCAGCCGCACGGCGATCGAGCGGGACATATGGGCGGGGATCCACGCTGGCCGCGAGAGCTCGCTCCGAGATCTCATGTCGCGGGACAAGAGTGATCGCCTGACCAGTGGTCAGCTCGCGGAAGCCCACCGCAACGGCGATCCCCTCGTCATCGATGTCATTGCCCGGGCGCAGTTCTACCTGGGCTTGTTGGTCGCCAGTGTCGTTAACTTCGTGGATCCACAGATGGTTATCGTGGCTGGGGGCGTCGCGGAAGCGTTCGGAGACGGCTTTCTGGAGCCGATCCGTCGCGTGGCCTATCAGTACTTCATCAACCAACGCAACGCAAGAGAAGTGGGAATCCTGCCAGCCCTCTTGGGCGATAACGCCGTCCTGCTCGGCGCGGCCGTTCTTGCGAAGGACCGCCTGGCAAGGGCGTAACCTGAACCGGCCTGCCCTATCGCAACTCCGTCACACGCTTGGCCGGGGATTACAACTCGACGTCCGAGGGCATGACCTGCCGGCGCATGGTCAATAACACGCGCTGGGTACGAAAGCCCACCGCCTCCAAAGCCGCGACAGCCTCTGCATGATCGGCACTATGTTGGGCGATGATGGGCAGAGGCGGCGCCTCGGCCAGCGACTGCAGTCCTCTCGCGACGAGAATATTCTCAAGCCGCCCCCGCTCCTCCGGGTGCACCTCGAAAGCCAGCGTATGAGTCGGCGTGCCTCGCGACCGCGCCTCGACGGACCCGACCAGCCGGCCGTTTCTCGATACGCCCCAGCGCTCCGTCCGGGTGAGGCCGATGAGGTTGCTCACCGACTCCTGGAAAGACCCGAGCAGGCCGACCCGGAAGTCGCCGGGATCGATGGGTTCAGCCCATTGTGCCAGGGATGTGCGGGCGGCCCGCGCAAGCTCGAGACGCTCTCGCCAACTGCCTGGCCGCAGCGAACGTAGCTCTCCATCGCTACCTCGCTGGGCAGGAATTACCGGCGCCTCGCTGAGCCTCCATACACCGTCCTGGCATACATCAGCGAAACCGAGGTGCTCGTACAGGAGGCGTGCCCCAGGGTTGTCTCGCCTGACCTGGAGGATGGCCCACTTGCCGCCGCGTTCGGCTATCTCGCCCAGCGTCGCCAACATCAGCTCACGGGCCACGCCTTTGCGGCGATGCTCGGGAGCCACCGCGACGTTGCTGATCCGCCAGCGCGCACCGCTGACATCCGTGCGCTGAAGTGTAACGTTCCCGACCACACGCCGGTCATCGACCCACACATAACCCGAGACGAAGTCGCTGAAGAGGGCCATGCTTAGAAGGCTGCCGATGAGCGGGCTCAGTCGACCGACTACCCGCATCTCGTCAAGCATGCTTCGACCGCTGGCATCAAGCTCGTCCGCAAACACAGAGCCGACCAGCTCGGCTACCTGTCGCAAGTGATACCGGGCATCAAAGGGATGAACGCCCGGTTCAGACGGGTCTGAGCGGTACAACACGGACCCTACCATGTTGCGCACCTCACAACACAATTGCCTACGCCGGCGTTGTGTCTTCTTCGATCTTGCTCTCTGGCAGCCTCAGCACGCTGGGGTAGATGATAGTAGAGGTTGAAGATATCGTCAACAAGAAACGGGGAGGCTCGCGCTGCGAATGGCGGGCACGATCCCCGATTAGTCATCATGCCCCGTGGG
>Ga0315273_10001302_pt1 | contig 28236 bp, 21 predicted proteins | sample YL17G02_0_MG_FD_205753 | JGI IMG/M metagenome (GOLD analysis project Ga0315273, IMG submission 205753) | Sediment microbial communities from Yellowstone Lake, YNP, Wyoming, USA - YL17G02_0 | ecosystem: Environmental > Aquatic > Freshwater > Lake > Sediment | place: USA: Wyoming | collected... | reverse complement strand
GTGGCTGGCTGAGTCGATCGCCCCGCCCTCGATCATCAGGAACATGCCGATGGGGTTCTTGGCCAGCACCCTCAAGGCCGCGCGAGACATGGTCGCAAGCGAAGGGACGTTGGCGTCTTGCGTGGACAGTTGCACCTGCTGAACGTCTCCGCCGGAACGCCCCTGCTGGAGCGTTGTCGCCACCTGCGCGATGCCGAGAAGCTTGTCGGGGACATCCCCCGTGCCGCCCGGCCCGTGTCCGCTGGCGACGTTCTCGAACTGGCTGCGCGTCTCGACAAAAGTAAAACCGTTGGCGCCGTCCCCGTCAGTCATGTCCGACCAGGTGGCCAGGCCCCCGACGTAGCCGCCCTCGACGTCGACGCCGTGGTTCTTGGCCGTGTTGGGCGTGGACGTATAGGCGCCGTTGTTGGTGTAGTAAGGATGACCGGCGCCCAGGATGACATCCAACCCGCTGCTGTAGATCATCTCGTTGGCGATGTCGGCGTAGTTGTCTCGGGAGGCATTGTGGGCATAGACGGCCGCGGGGGTGGCGTGACTGATTGGCACGCTGGTGACGGCGCCGGTGGCCATGCCAAGTGAGTCCGCTATCTGCGCAACGGTCCGTAGCGCCTGGCCGTCGGTGGACCAGTTGATCTGCCCGTCGTGAATCTTGACGCCCGTGTTCATGGCCGTGGCGGCCGAGGCGGAGTCCGTGGCGTTGGACTTGACGTAGGTGAAGCTCGACCATGCCCGCGCCGGGTCGTAGCCCAGCGGGTTGCCGACGGGATCGTTGTCGGCGGAGTAGGTCGAGACGGCGCACGTGACGGGGAACGATTCATAGACGGCGGTGCTGCCCGCGTAGTAGTCGGCGGCCTTGATGGAGTTGAAGCCCGTACCGTCAGCGATCATCAGGATGACGTTCTTGGCGGCCTGTTGATCGGCCACGGCGACGGACGTTGCGCAGCACCAAGCCAGCCCCGCCATGATCGCCATAAGTCGCTGGTTTCTGGTGAACATGACCCTTCGCTCTGAAGCGCGCCCGACCCCGCTATCATCCCTCGGACAACGAGGGCACTGTTTGCGCCTCCTTTCGTCAATCCTATTATATGGGGCTTTCCGCGGGTTATCGAGTCGGAATTTCCTCCGCCACCGCCCTTGCGCCAGCCCGTGAATATCGGTACAATGCCTCAATTGGTCCCCGACCGGGCCGGGCAGTCGGCCACAACGAAGGGGCCGGATAGGAATGCGCATGGCAACTCTACGCATGTTGGCCACATTGGCGGTGATACTGGGTTGGGCGGTGCTCCCCGCCGCGGCGGACCTACCCATGGGCGAGGTTGCGGAATTCCCCCACGCGGGAATCGCCCTGGCCATCCCGCAAGACCACCAGATGCAGACCGTCAGCCAGCCGTTTGACGTGATGCGAGCGGCGGCATACCAGAACAACCAGCCCTCCCAGGCCATAACGCTGTCGGCGATTCCCATCTCCCAGGTTGCCCTGACGGCCGAGATGCTCGCCGACGCCATGATCGCCAGCCAGGGCAGGAACCTCGCCATCCGCAACCTCCAGGTCCTCAACAAGGCCGTTATGAAGGTGTCCGACCTGGACGGGGCGGCCAGGTTGTTGAGTTATAACCTTCGCGGTGACGACGCGGTGGCTGCCATGGTCTATTTCGTCCGGGAGATCGAACAGCCCAAGATACGGATATGCTACGTGCTGACGGTGGAAGCCCCCGCCAGCCGCAAGAGCGACGTCCTGCCGACTTTGGGGGAGGTCGTCAAGACCGTCCGCCTGACCGCCCCACAACATCCGACGGCGCTGGCCATCACCCGCTTTGGCTCCGAGATAAGCGATCCCCAGGGGCGATTCTCCATCCGTCCGCCGCTGGGTTGGTACGCCTCGCCCGGACCGGCGGGACTGAGCATGGCGCAGACCGATTACCTGCTGGGAGGCCTGCCGACCGTCAGCGCGCACATGGTGGTGACATCACTTGAGACAATCGTCTCCACGGAACAGCAGATGGAACATTGCGTTCAGACAATGCAGAAGACGGCGACCGAGCGGAACCTCGAAGGGAAGCTGCTGTCGCGGCAGCGTTGTCCGTTCGCCGGTCAGGACGCCTTCCAGGTCGTCTTCGAACAGTCGGTCAAGACCCAGCCGGCCTCTGCGCCCGCCAGCGCCGCCGCCACGCAGACCACAGAGCCTGCCAGCCAGTCGGCCAAGACGGACCTGCCTGCTTCGGTGGTCATAGCGCAGCGGTCTTTCTGCCTGCCCTCGGCGACGGGGCCAAAGGCCCAGAGCTATTCCCTGGTGCTGGTGGGCCAGGGCATGGCGCCGGAGGCGGCAGGGGCGGTGATGAACAAGCTCGCCGAGAGCTTCCAACTGCGCCAGGCAGGCTCGGCCGGAACCCCGACGACCGCTTCGGCCCCGGCAACGTCTCCCTCGTCGCCGGCGAAGTAACGGCCCCCGGTCCGCGGGAGCGACGATTGGCCGGCCTCCAGAACGTCCATGGAACTTGACAGGATCATTCAGGCCGATTGCATAGATTGGCTCAACAGCCAGCCGGCGGAGTTCGCCGACCTGATCTTTGCCGACCCGCCCTTCAACATCGGCTACAAGTACGACCTCTACCAGGACCGAAAGCGATACGACGAGTATTACGCCTGGACGGAAAATTGGATGGCCGCCTGCAAGAGCGCGTTGAAACCGACGGGCAGCTTCTGGGTGGCCATCGGGGACGATTACGCCGCCGAGGTCCGCCTCATCGGCAGAAAGTTAGGGCTGCACCTGCGGAACTGGGTCATCTGGCACTACACCTTCGGCCAGAATACCAAGCGAAAGTTCGCCCGCTCCCACACCCACCTGTTCTACTGGACGGCGGACCCCAAGGCGTTCACCTTCAACGACCTGGCCGTGCGGATACCCTCGGCCCGGCAGACCACCTATGCTGATCGGCGGGCCAATCCCGTCGGCAAGGTCCCCGACGACGTCTGGAGCTTCTCCCGGCTGTGCGGCACATTCCTGGAGCGGGTCGGGTGGCATCCCTGCCAGATGCCCGAGAGGGTCCTGGAACGTATCATCTGCGTGTCGTCAAACGAGGACGACGTCGTATTGGACCCCTTCAGCGGATCCGGCACGACCTGCTGCGTGGCCGCACGATTGAAGCGGCGCTACTTGGGGCTGGAGATCTCTGAGAAATACGTGATGGAGTCGCAGCGACGTCTGGCTGATACACTGGCCGGACGTCACAAGGCCACCGACATCGCCGAGAACCCCGAAGCGATGCGATCCAAACGATCGCTGGGAAGGTCCAAGTCCGTGGCTTCCGGTTCTCTGCGTCTTCGGATCCGGCGCGGCCGAGACGGAGGATTGCCGTTGTTGCCCAATCTGCGCCCGTCGAACTGACCGGCTGGTTTCAATGCAGGCCAACTCGGCAGTCGGCGCCTGCCCTTACCAATCGATCTACACGCCGCTACTTCCGCCTCGATCTTCGCCCCAGTTCCCGGTCGATGTCTCGCTGCTGGTCGCGTTTTCGGAGGGTCTCTCGCTTGTCGTAACTGCGTTTTCCCACGGCCAGGCCCAGTTCGCACTTGGCCCAGCCGCGCTTGAAGTAGATCGCCAAGGGCACGAGCGTGTGCCCCTTTTGAGTCAGGTGTGCCGCCAGCGCCGCGATCTGCCGCCGACGCACCAGAAGCCTGCGAGGACGGTCCGGGTCGTGCTGGGAGGCTGCCGCGGCCTGGGGATACGTGGCGATGTTGGCCCCCACCAGATACACCTCCCCGTTGCGGAGCCGCGCGTGGGACTCGTCGATCCTGATCGCCCCGGCGCGGAGGCTCTTGATCTCCGTGCCCAGCAGTTCCATGCCGCACTCCAGCACCTCCAGGATATGGAAATTGTGCCTGGCCCTGCGATTGAGAATTCGGGGCGTGCCGGGTTTCTGCTGTGCCTTGCCTGCGGCCATGCGGATATGGTGGCCCAAGACGCCCAGGAATGCAACGGACGGCCTCTTGTGGCTGGCGGGTCCGGTCAACGGGCCTCGAAGACGGCAAAATAACCACCGTCCCGCCAGGCGGTGGGGTCATCCGCGCCGAAAGGCTGCGTCAGTTCCTGGCGGACCAGGCGCATCCGTGCGTCGATGGTCGGCAAGTGGGCGGCAACGTCCTGGCACTCTTCCGGTTCGATGCTGCACGTGCTGTAAACCAGCCTTCCGCCCTGGCCCACAAAACCGGCGGCACGGGCAAGCAGGGCGCACTGATTGCTGACTAGAGAGGCGAGGGAACTCTCGTCGAACCGCCACCGCGCCTCGGGCCGGCGGGCCAGGACGCCGCTGTTGCTGCAAGGCACGTCGGCCAGCACTAGGTCAAAGCTCGCCACGGGAACGGAGGCCAGCCTGTCGCTGGAGAGGGTCTCGACGATGCTGATGCCCAGGCGATGGCAATTGCTTCGAATGGCCTGGAGCTTGTCCTCCGTCACATCGACCGCCAGCACGGAGCCTTGGTTGCCCATCATCTCGGCCAGGTGGGTGGTCTTGGTTCCGGGAGCGGCGCAGAGGTCCAGCACCTTGCTTCCGGGCCTGGGGGCCGCGGCCTGCGCGACGGCGGTGGCAGTGGGGTCTTGCGGCTGGATCAACCCCGCCCGAAAGACGTCCAACTCTCGAACGTTGGAGTGATCCATCACTACGCTGGCGCCGTTGGCGTGCAGGGTGGCCTGGACGCCCTCGGCCCGCAAGGCGGTAATGACCTTGCTTGGCTCGGTCTTCAGGGCGTTGACCCGCGCGATCAGCGGAGGGCGGGCGCTGGCGTGCATGGCCAGCTCGACGGCGCGATCCAGGCTGCCCATATGCTCCAACCATCGCCGGGCCAGGACAGGTGGCAGCGAGAATGCCTCGGACAAGTACCCTGCCGGGTCGGACTGCGGGTCCGCCAAGACGGGTTGGGAGAACTTCCGGTAGCTGCTTGCACTGACCGGCAGCACGTCGCAGGAGCGTGGCGGGCTACCCGTCAGCATGGGCGAGACGTTCCGGGCCACCGTCCTTAGCAGGCCGTTGACCAGCCCGCTCTGGCGGCGATGGTGATAGCGCCCCGCCTGATCGACGGCCTCGTTGACGGCGGCGAAGTCCGGCACACGGCTTAGGAACAGCAACTGGTACAGCGCGATGTCGAGGATTTCGTTCAGCGCCCCCGGCAGGCGGCGGTCGGGTTTCGTCAGGAACGCCCGCGCCACCACCCGCAAGGTTCCGCGCCGGCGGCAGGTGCCCAGCGCCAGTTCGTGGGCCAAAGCCCTCTCCTGGGAGGAAAGTCCCCCGCACCCCAGCAGCCGGTCCAGGCTGGCCGAGATGTTTTCCGCGCGGTCTGACAACGCCCAGACGGCTATGTCGCGTGCGCTGGGAATCATTGCGGTTCAGGCTCCGACGGACATGAAACGGTTACCTTCCATTACCCGATACCCGTTGACAAAATCTCGCCAACCCATCAGCCGCTTGCCCGCCGGCTGAAGCTCGACTACCGCCAGCCGGCCCGCGCCTGTGGCGATGAAGCCTTCGCCATCGACTTCCCCCGGCACGCCGCGGGCGGGGCCTTCCGCCACGGCCGAGCGGGCGAAGACCACCGGAACCTCCCGGCCCGCCTTTCCGGCAAACACCGCCTGCCCGCCCGGCCAGGGCCAGGTGCCGTGGATTCGATTGCGGACGGTTACGGCATCGGCATTCCAGTCGATCCACCCATCGGATTTCTGCATCCGCGGCGCCAGCGTAGCCAGCGAATCATCCTGCGGGCGTCCGGTTTTCGGCCCGGCGGAGGAAAGCAACTCCAGGGTACGGCATATAAGTTCCGCCCCGATCCCCGCGAGCCTGTCGCGCAGTTCCTCGGCGGTTTCATCCGGCCGGACATCCGTATCGGCCTGCCAATAGATGGGTCCTGCATCCATGCGGTCCACCAGGGAAAACGTCGTAACTCCCGTTTTATTATACCCGCGAATGATGGCCCAGTTGACCGGCGCGGCGCCGCGAAGTTCCGGCAGCAGCGATCCGTGCAGGTTGAAGGCCCCTAGGGCGGTCGAGCGGCGCGCCGCCTTGCGAACGAATTGCCCGAAATCCGCCACGCAGATCACGTCGGCCTTGGCGGCAGACAGGTCGGCGACGGTTTGCGGTGCGTTGATATCCGGGGACTCGATCACGTCGTGCCCCAGTGCCGCGGCAGCCTGTGCGATCGGCGTGGGGCGGAGGTGTCCGCCCCGGCCTGCCGGTCGCGGCGGCTGGGTGACGGTCCGGACGACATCATGGCCGGCGGCCCGTATCGCGCGGAACGCCGGAACTGCAAACGCCCCGCTCCCGCAGAAAATGACACGCATGATGTGCCTCCCTGGCGAGGTATTTTTCGCCGCGGGCGGTTGGGATGACAAGGGAAAAAGCCGCCGCGAACCCCAAGGTTCCCCGGAATTCGTCGTTGGAACCTACGGAACTACTGCCTGCCCATTGCGTACTGGCGTTCGCGCGGCAAGGTCGTGATCGGCTGCTTGCCGGCGTAACCATCCTGCACTTCGTGCCAGAACGACACCTGGTCCTGTCCGTGCTCCCAACAGAGGTAGACTTCCTGCCCGTCGACGATGCAGGGGAAGTCCACGATACCGCGCGACCAGTCCTTCAACTCCACCCCGATGTCCTCCAGCTCTTCCAGGCACGTCTGAAGCTTCTCGACGGTGCGCAGGAGCTCTTCCCTGGCGCTGTCGCTCTGGCTGCGCGCCCCGCAGGCCGCGGCGGACTCCAGCGTCTCCTGCAAGTCCCCCAGGCGAGCGTAGTACCGCACGATGTCGGTCACGACCCGACGAATCAGCACCAGCGCCCGGTCGGCCTCGGGCACGCTAAAATACTTTGGCCGACCGTCCGCGCGCGGTCCGTCGTCCATACCATAATCCACTGCCGTCATCCCTGAACTCCCTGCTGACTCTGAGTTTCTATCGGTCAGACAAGCCCTGAAACATGAGGGCTGCCGTAGTACTGTCGCCTGCCAAATGGGCAGGAACCCAGAATCGTCCAACGCCCGTCCGCGTCCGTAACGATTGTTGAAAACTTGGGTTATCAGCGCGGCTCACGCGGCATGCTGATAGGGACTCTTACGTATTCTTTGCCCGGTCCCCCTTTGGCCGTGTATCTTGTGGGCGTGTTTGGCCTGTTGAACATCCGCAAACCGCCCGGTCCGACCAGTCACGATATGGTGGACGTCATTCGCCGGCGCCTGCTGCGCGAAGTCAAAGTCGGCCATGCCGGTACGTTGGATCCGTTCGCCGAGGGCGTGCTGGTGGTCTGTCTCGGCCCGGCTGTCAGGCTGGCAAGCTACATTCAGGACCGCCCCAAGACCTATCTTGCGGAAGTCGTCCTCGGCGCCACAAGCTCTACCGATGACATCACCGGACAGATCATCGAGGCCGCGCCAGGCCTCCCGCCCGATGAGCGACAGGTCCGTGCCATCCTGCAAGGGTTCACCGGGGAGATTCAGCAGGTTCCTCCGGCCTACTCCGCGGTCCACCTGGACGGACAGCGGGCCTACAAGGTCGCGCGGGCGGGCGGACGGCCTGACCTGTCTGCCAGAACGGTGGTGGTCCACTCCATCGACTTGGTCCGGTATGAGTATCCCCGCCTGGAGTTGGAGGTGGCCTGCGGAGCGGGTACGTACATTCGGGCGATTGCCCGCGACATCGGCGACAAGTTGGGTACGGGGGGATACTGCGCCAAGCTGATCAGGACGCGTGTGGGGCCTTTTGGCATCGAGGATGCCCACCGGCCGGAGGAGGCGGAACTTTCGCGCCACCTGCTGCCGGCTGTCCTGGCGGTGGAGCACCTGGAAAAGGTGGAACTGGACGCCGACGCTTGCCTGGCACTGGCGGCGGGCCGACCGGTCCGGCTGCCTGCGGGCCTCGAGACGGTGGGGCATGGAGGAATTGCCCCAAGCGAGAAAGAACCACCACCGGGCGAATTGGCGGTGCTGGACCGCCAGGGCGAGCTTGTGGCCATCGCAAAGCCTGTTCCGCCGGCTGGGACGATAAGGGCAATTAAGGTCTTTCGACGCTAGCTCCGCCCTCGCCCTCGCCCTCGCATCTGGAGGCCGAAGAGCTTGATGAAGCCCGTGGCGTCGGAAGGCGTGTATTCGCCGCCCATGGTGAAGCTGGCGAGCTTGCCCGAATAGAGGCTCTTGGGCGAGGTCACGCCGGCGACGGTCGCGCGACCCTTGAAGCACTTGACCCGTACCGAACCGCTAACGTTTCGCTGCGTGGAGGCGACGAACGCGTCCAGCGCCTCGCGCAGCGGGCAGAACCATTGGCCGTAATAGACCATCTCGGCGTACTTCAGCGCAACCTGCTGCTTGTAGTGGGCCGTCTCGCGGTCCAGCGTGATGCTCTCCAGCGCCCGGTGAGCCTCCATGAGGATCGTCCCGCCGGGGGTTTCATAGGCGCCGCGGCTCTTGATGCCCACCAGGCGGTTCTCCACCAGGTCCGCCTGCCCCACGGCGTGACGGCCGCCCAGGGCGTTGAGCCGCGCGACCAGTTCGTGGCCGGGCATTCGCCGGCCTTCCAGGCCCACGGGACGCCCCGCCTTGAAATCCACTTGCACGTAGGCGGGCTTGTTGGGGGCCTTGGACACCGGTACGGTCATCACCCACAGGTCGTCCTGAGGCTCGTTGGCGGGGTCCTCCAGGTCGGCGCCCTCGTGGGAGACGTGCCAGAGGTTGCGGTCTCGCGAGTATATCTTCTTCTTGGTTTGCGTAATGGGGATGTTCCGGGCCTTGGCGTACTCGATGGCCGCCTCCCGGCTGGTCAGTTCGAAACTGGGGTCTTTCCAGGGCGCGATGATCCGCAGGCGCGGCGCCAGGGCCATGTAGGTCAGCTCGAACCGCACCTGGTCGTTGCCCTTTCCGGTGGCGCCGTGGGCGACGGCGTCGGCGCCTTCCCGCAGGGCGCATTGGACCTGCGCCTTGGCGATCAGCGGCCGGGCGATCGAGGTGCCCAACAGGTAGACGCCTTCGTACATCGCACCCGCCGCCAGCATCTTAAAGCAATACTGCTCGGCGAATTCCTTCCGCAGGTCGGCGACGACGCATTGGTCGGCCCCACTGGCAAGGGCCTTCTTCTCGATGCCGTCCAGCTCCTCGGCCCCCTGGCCCAGGTCGGCGGCAAAGGCAATTACCTTGCAGCCGTATTTTTCCTTCAGCCAGGGCAGGATTACGGAGGTGTCCAGCCCGCCGGAGTACGCCAGCACGATCTTCTTGACCTGGTTCGACATAGTTCTGCTCCTGCCAATCGAGGGGACCATTCTGCAATCAAGAGGTCTACTGTAAAAGAAAAATCCCCCATATGCAGTTTACTGCACTCGCCCGCACAAGGGGGCGCTTTCCCCCACAATCAACCCGGATAGGGTTTCTCGTCCAGTCCCATTATTATAGGCCGCAAGAAGGCGGAGACTTTGCCGGAATAACGGAAACACCGCGCCGCGGCGGTCACAGGGACGTTGTGTCATCCATCCGCTTGTCGCGGACGCACCGGCCGCTGTGGAGGATGCCCCTCATGGCCGCGGGGCGGAACGCCGCGCTGGGATCGTAGAACTCCTGCGCAGTGCCCACCGTGTTGACCATGATCCCGGCAACATGACGCTTCAACGAAGCGGCTATGGCGCCGTCGGGCGGGACGAAGACGCTGGGCCAGCGGCTATAGCGACCGGTGGAGTTGTTGGCGCTGATCCAGAACCCATTGATCCCCGCATGTGCCTGGACGGTCTGACGCATGATGTGCTCGTGAATGCCGGGACCGTCCATGTATCCGTTGTGGAACGACTGCAAGATTACCTGCACGCCCATCCGCTTAAGTTGCCTGTACAGCTCAGGGAACCTCAGGTCAAAACAGATCAGAAGCGAACAGACCACCCCGTTGATCGTGAATGTCACGAAACGGTTCCCGGGGGTGTAGACCTTCAGGTCCGTGTTCATGCAGAATCGCTTGTCGTAGCGGTCGTGGACCTTTCCGTCGGGACCGATGAGGTAGAGGCAATTGGTCGGCTTGTGCGGCCCCGTCAGCGGGTGGCTGGAACCCACTGCCACCCATAACCCCAGGGCGCGGGCTTGTTGGCAGACCAGCTCCGTCGCCTGCCGCACTGCCGGCCAATTCACATCCGCCAGCGCCGGGGCGCTCTTGCGGGCCAGGTACCCGCTGAGGCAGGCCTCGTGGAAGTGCACGATATCCGCCCGGCGCTTGGCGGCGGCGGAAAGATACCGGCAGACGATTTCGGCATTTCCAAGTGGATCAAAGCTCTCGGCGAACTGACAGGTGGCGATCCGAAGCCTACCCTTGGGCATGGAGTTTCTCCACAGCCACGCGGCGCATCACGTCGCGCGGGGCGGGTTTGGCGGTCCAGGCCTCAAACTGCGCGGCGCCCTGGTTGACAAACATGTCCATCCCACTGACGGTCTTCAATCCGCGCCGTTCGGCTTGACGCAATAACCGCGTGCGGATGGGATTGTAGATCGTCTCGAAGACCACTTCCACGGAAGGCGGGAAATCCTCCATCGGCGAGGCGTCCACCTCCGGATGCATGCCCACGGGAGTGCAGTTGATGACGATCTCCGCCGCCGTCCGATGGACCGCCTCCATGCCGGCAGCCCGGCAGGAGAATTCCCCCGCCAGCGCCTCGGCGCGGGAAACCGTCCGCGAGTATATCTCCACTTCCGCGCCACCGTATCGCAGGCCGGCCACGATGGCCCTGGCCGCCCCGCCGGCGCCCAGGACGGCGACACGCCGCCCAGCCAGGTCCCGGCGACCGACGCCCATCGCCGAGCACAAGGCATCCAGGGCGGCTGCGTAGTCGGTATTGAAGCCGCGACACGAACCGGAGGTGTCGATTGCGATGGTGTTGATCGCCCCGATCCGGCATGCGAGTTCCTCGCAGCGGTCCCTTCCGACATAGGCCAGGGCGTTTTCCTTGTGCGGAATCGTCACCGACAGTCCGCGCCAGTCCAGCCACGGCCGGGCCAGCAGGGCGTCCATGAACCGACGGAATGCCTCCGCGCCCGCCTCCACGCGAAGAGGCAGGTACACGGCGTCCAGGCCAGCGGCGGAGAAGGCCGCGTTGTGGATGGCGGGGCTTAATGAATGGGCCACCGGGCAACCGGCCACGCCGTAGACGGCGGTGCCAGGCCCCAGGTTATCCCACCGGTAGAGGTCCCTGATGTCCGCAAGCGTCGGTTGGCCCGGCGCCGACTCGCGGCCTGGCTCCAGCGAAGCGAACGTTCCGAAGGCGCCGAATTTCCGCGCCAGCACCCGGCTGGCAAGACCCACCTCCCCCATCGCCAGCGCGACGGCGGGCTTTCTCGTGTTGCGAAGGATATCCATCGCCCGGAAAGCGTCCTCCACTCCCTCCGCGGCAAAGACCACTTTGCAGACGGCCGCCGGAGAGGCATCCATCGCGATTGCGATCTCCGTCAGGTTCGTCGGACAGCCGCGCAGATCGTGGTGGCTGAGAATAATCGGCGCCGCCGGCCAGTCCGTCGGATCGGTCCCTAGTTCCACATCAACATAGGCGGGCTTGAACCGCGCCGCCCTGCGGAGCGTCTCCAACCGTTCGGCAGGCGAGGTCTCGCGCCGGCCGCCCTGTTGGGCGGAACGATAGGTGACGATCACGTCCACCGGCGGGTCGGACAGGAGCCTTGCGAGTTCCGCCTCCGTCGGAGGCCGGGTGAGGCAATCCAGGCGACACTCCACCGTATCGGCCCCGGCCGAGGTCGCCGCGACCATCTCGGCACGCATGGAGTCCACGTCGGGAGCGATCAGCGGACAGATGAGACGAGTTTGGCGCTTTGAGAGGGACATTTACCTGGGATGTGGACAGACCGGCGTCCGAATCCCGCGGACATTATAACCGACCCGCCGAGTGCGAGCGTGGACCTACTCCCGGAAATCCGCCGCGGCCTTGAGGAGCGTTGCGACGGCCTCCCGTGAGAGCACAAAGACGCCCTCTACACCGGTGGCGGAGCCAAAGCGGTTGCTGCCAGGTCCGCCGGCAGCCACGGCGATTCGGTACTTCGCTCCAGACGCCGAAGTGAACTCCACGACGCCAGCGGGTTTGTCCAGCCCGTACTTGGGGGCGTCGGCGGAACTGTGGCTGACAAACCGGTCGCATCGCAACCAATTGCACTCGCGGATGTAGTCCTCCACCTTCCGGTCGTTTGGCCGCATGTGCGGGTCGTCCGGGCAGGCCCACTGCCCCGCCAGGCGCCGCAACTCCAGGGTCTCCTTCTCGCCCACGATGCGGACGACGTCCACCGGTTCCTCGGTGGTCCAACCCACTCTCAGGTGGCGAAGCTCGGCGACAAAGGTGTCATAGAAACTCGACGGCAACTGGCCGACGGCGACAACCTTGCCGCCCTCGGTCCAGACGTAGGAATTGGTGTCGATCCTGGCCACGTGGAAAACATAGGTCTGCCTGACCGGTTCGGCCGACGGTTGGGAGGCGGGCTGCGACTCCCCCACCGGTTGGGACGCCGAAACACCTTCGGTCGTCACCTTCACCAAGAGGACGCTCTTGTCCTTGGCGTATTTCTCCGGTACGGCCGGACCGATAGCGGCAATTCGGTTTGCCGTGATGTTCCGCACCGCGGCAATGATGTCGTTGACCGGTTTGGTCTGGGCGGGGGCCGAAAGCGGCTTGGAAAGGGCCCACGTCCCCGCCAGCCCCGGCACCAGAGTGATGTTTCCATCCGGCCTGTCGTTCAGTTCCAGACCCGCCACCTTTTCCGACACCGGCACGGACAGGATGGGCGTGTCCCAGTATCCCGCCGGCTCGGCGGTCAGAAGATCCGCATCGACGGTGCGAATGGCCGCCACGGCGGACCCGGCCGCGGCGGACTTGACGAACGTCATTTCGCCGGAAGAGCTTCTGGAACCCAGCAACACTTTCAACGGTTCCCGGGCGCCGGAATATGCCAACGTAACGACCGCCTGGGGGTCGTCCAGGCCGAAACTCGCCAGGGAGACGGTGTTGTCCTCGAAGCTTTCGGCCTTCAGTTGCGCCACGCGATCCACGAGTGCTTTGACGGCCTGGTCGCTGGCCCTGCCGGAATACGGGCTTTCCATCCACCACTTGCCGCCCTGATCGACCAGGCGCATCTTCCCGTCGCGCGTGTCCACCTCCACAGCCGCGACTTTTCCTTCCGGCGGAAGCACGACGTGCTTGTCTCGCAGAGAGTCCGCGGAGATCTGGAACGCCTCCAGCTGGGAGGTGTACAGTTGAAAAACGGATGGTGCGTCCCCGAGCTTGGCGTAGACCTTGTCATCCATTGTCTCGCCCATCGCCAGGACATACTCCTGGACGGGCTGGCTGGCAGGAGCAGACGCCGTTGTGGCCGACGCAGGCGCCGGCGGGCCGGATCGGACCCGCATGCGAACCACCAAATGCGGGTTGTCCAGACCGTAGGGCGCCAGACTCTTGGGGGTGTCCGCTACCCAGTCACTGACCGCCACCTCGGCTACATTGTCCAGCAACGACTTGACCTGATCCTTGTCCGCCCGTGCCTTAAACCCCTTGGCGGCCACCGTCCAGTTGTTCTTCTGGCCGACCAGTTCGAAGGTTTCCCTTCCGGCCACCGATATTCCAACGACTTCGGCGGGATTGACCACCAGGACAATCTTGTTGCGGAACTCGCTTGCGGGCCGGCCCAGCTTGGCGGCGAAATCCACGGCCACGGCGTAGGTCGCCGAGCTCCCCGCGGGGCGCACGTACGTGCGGTCGCCCTTGGTGAGCGGCAAGGGCCGGCCGACCAGGAGGCTGTGCGTCTTGCCGTTGCCGTCCTTGAGACCCAGGGTCCACAACGGGGCATCCAGGCCCGTGATGTCGTCGCCAAGTTCCTCTTCGGCCTCGATGCCTTGGAGATTCAGCAGGAGAGCGACGATCTCATTGACCTTGGCGCCGTCGGCCTTGGTGTGGATGGGTTCGACCATGTTCCAGACCGTCCCGTCCTTGGCAAAGGCCATGCGGGTCCCGTCGGCGGCGACTATGACAAGCTCCTTGGCCCCGACGGGAGCCTTGCCGAACACGGAAACCGCGGCGCCTTCGGTCGTTCCGTGCCCGCGCCTACCGACCAGGCCCCGAAACACGATGAACCCGATGCACGCCGCCAACAAGACGATCAGAACGAGGGTTGTCCTTGGCTTCATCTTGGTCTTGCTCCCGATTTCCGCGACTACCTGCGACGGACCAATAGAACCACTACACCAATCGCCGCGGCCGCCAGCGGCAAGCCAGCCAGGCACAGCCCACGTATCCAGGCCAGCACATTCGGCGAGATCAGCTCCACGGGTTTGATCTGTACCGGTCCGGCGGCGATGCGCGACTCGCGCCCCGTGAGCCAAAAGACGCTGTTGACAGCAACGTCGGCGTTGGCCCGCGGCGGGTCGGCCAGGCTTACGGCGCCCTTTGCGTCAAGCTGTCCGACGCGCTGATCCAGGTAACCGTCCACCAGCCCCGCCGCCAGGGCCAGCACCACGATCCTGGCGGGTTTGCTCGCCGGGGCGGTGCTTGTAGCGGGCGTCGTGGCGGGGTAACTCGAGGGCCTGGAGGCGGCTTGACCGCGTCGAACGGCTGCCACAGCCACGTCGAATGGCGCCTTGATGTCTCCGGCGGAGTAATCCGGCCAGATGTAGCTGCCCTCGCCCGTCTGAAATTGGCTCACCAACTCCTTCAGCCGGTTGGTGGCCCAGGTGGAGGTCCAGTTCTCAGGAACCGATAGCAGCGACCAGACGCTTACGCCCGGAATTGGCTGGCCTCGGAGAATCGGCGACAACCGGGTCCACAGCACGCGCTGAGCTTGCAGCGGAGTGCCGATGGGGTGATCCGCAAACGTACTAAGCGGCAGGAAGGCGAACCGCTGGCTGTCCACCTTGTACCGGCCCGGCAGCATTTCATCGGGAACCGCCGGAACGACCAGATACTCCGTCTTGACGTCGATTCCCCATTCCTTGGACAGATAGTCGCCGAACCCATAGGGTAACTGGAGGGGGGGCATCTGCGCGGCCAACTGCCGTGGCGGCTGGAACACCGCCAGGAAGATCGCCGGAACACCCGCGTCAATCGCACGGCGGACCTTGTCCACGTGTTCCTGGGAGAAGCTCTTCCAATTAGGCGGCGCTTTGGGCGAAATCGGCACCGATGGTGGAGGCGGGAGCACAAGCATCACCGCGGGACGATCCCTGTTCTCCACCGGCATCGCCTCGGAAAGATTCCAGTCGCGGACTTCGAAGTTGGCCTCCTCCAGCCGCTTGCGCAGCGCGGCGAGGTCCTCGAGACCGATATCCGCCGGCGGGAGCACTGCGGCGGCCTCGGGCACCGGGGCGAAGTAGGTTAGCAGGACCGTGGCGAACGGCTCGGACGTCATCGCCAGCATCTTGGAGGAGATGGCGGCATCGCCGTTGAAGACCCTCTGTTCCTTGGCCTGCACGTCGGCGGACTCCGCCACGCGGGCCTTCACCGGCCAGGTCTCGTCGAATCTCACCACGCCCGCCTTGTTGCCGGACTCCACGATGACGATGTTGTCGGAAACGATGTCCTTGGTCAGCGTGTCATTCTCTAGGGGAGGCAGCTTCTGGGCGTCGGCGACGAAAGATTTCAGGATGTCCACGACGCCCTGGAGGGCCCCTTTTCCGGCAGCGGGGTTGAGGATCTTCTGGGAGGGTTCGTCCACCTTGACAATGGATTGCACCGCTTCGTCGGCCCAGTTCTTGACCTGGGCGACTTCGCGGTTGATCTCATCGGCCAGGGCCGCCATCTGCTTGATCGCCTGGCCATAATACTCGGGCTTGGCGACCTTCTTGACGCCCTCCAGTTCCCGGGACATATCTTCCAGGGGCTTGGCGACCTCTTTTTCCAGGAAGGCGGCCAAATCCGTGCGAACCTCCAGATCATCGTAGCGGAACGTCCGCCGGAACCGCCGGCTTGACCGCACGATCTCGGCGTTGGCAGGTCCGGCGATGTTTCCCAGCGCCTTGGCGGCCGCCAGGGTTTTCTGGATGGCGTTCCGTGCTGAGACGATGAATTTCACCAGGACCACCGACTGATCCGTCGCCTGAGTGCTGGCACCGGCAGTCTTGCTCATGGCCTCGACGGCCTTGGCGCACTGGTCCATCGCTTCCAGCGCCGAGGCCTGGTTGGCAGCGGCGGCCTGGGGAATCTTGGCGATTTGCTCCAGCTCGCGCGCCCGGGCGATCAGCGTGTCGCGGTCGCCGCTGAACGACTGGACGACCCCATCGATGATGCCCGTAAAGTTTGGCAGCGCCGAGGCGGCCATCTCACGGGCGATGCGCGACCGGAGCTGGTCAGTCTCCTGGGACGTCTTGCCCAGGACACCCAGAACCTCCGCCGGAAGCCCCCAGAGTCCCAGATACGAATCCTCGCCAAGGGCCTTCCACATCTCCGCTTCGGCCCCCACGGCCTTGTTCAATGCCTCGCCCCGCCGCTGGAAGTCCTGAAGAAACTCGGTGTGCTGCTTCACCTGCACGCCAAGCTGGCCCCGAAGGCGTCCGACCACTTTGGCCTTGGCGCTGTCGGTGGCGGCGTTGGCGACCTCGATCAGCGGGTTGGCCTGGCGCATCTCCTCCAGCAGCTCCAGCACCGCCGGACGGTAATCCGCCGCAAGAGTCTTCTCGTCGGCGGAGGTGTAGACGCAGGTCAATCGCACGGGAGTCTTGAGGGCCTGTAGAATCACTCGCGTTTTGCCGCTAAGGCCGTAACGATGCAGGGTCTGGACGTCCCGGCGATAGTATTCCGTCTGGGCGATCATGTTGCAGACGATCACCAGTCCCACCGCTACGGCGACCGAGACGGTCACGTACGAGGCATATCGCAGGCGCGACCGTGGCACGGAACACAGCACCAGCAACGAGGCGGCAATCACCGCCGCCGCCAGCAGCGCCCCGGCCGAGGCCGGAAGCGATGTCGGCGCCGGCCACCAGTCCCAGCCCCACAGCAGTCCCGACAGCAACGCCAGCAGGCTTGCCAAGGCCGCCAACAGCCAAAAGGCCAGCAGGAACCGTTGCGCCACCATGCCCCCGCGGGCAAGCCCCATGCCGTTGGCTGCCACCAGGCAGAACACGACGATCCACCCGCCCAGGTAGAATTGCATCTCCGTCCTCTGGGCCGGATGCGCCCAAAGAAGCCAGGTCAACGCCGCCGCGGGAACCAGCGCCAGGACCGCGCAGACCGCCGCCGCCGTCTTGGCCAGGGGGGTACGGAGCATCCCAAAGGCGTTCTCCGATGATCTTATCGCCATCGCCGAGACTCCAATGTCTTGACGCTCAGGAACAGGAAGAGCGCCGTCGCCGTAAGGAAGAACACCACTCCGCGGGTATCGAACATCCCACGCGAGAAGTCCTTGAAATAAGTCATGGCGTTGAGCTTGGCCGCCAGGTAGTTCCATGGCTCGGCGGCGTTGGCCACCAACACCTGCATCACAATGGCGAACACCGCCAAGATCGCCGTGCCCACCAGCGCCGCCACCAACTGGTGCCGCGTCAACGTGGAGGCGAACAGCCCCACCGACAGGTACGCCGCCCCCAGCAGCACCATGCCCAGATACCCGGTGGCCGCCACGCCCAGGTCCGGTTGACCGTAGGCGGCCATCAGGCCCAGGAACACCACCGTGCCGGATAGCAGAACCAGATAGAACGCCAGCACCCCCACAAACTTGCCCACCACTACCGCCGTGTCGGTGATCGGCGCGGTCATGAGCGTCTCGATCGTCCCGCTGCGAATCTCGTCGCTGACCAACCGCATCGTCAACAACGGCGTGGCAAAAACCATGATATACGCCATCGCCTCAAACAGTGGCCGTAGCGATGCTTCGTTTCCGGGGATGAAGATCTGGTAGAAGAACCACAGCCCGCTGGAAAGCAGGAACAGCGCGGCGACGACGTAGGCCACCGGCGAGTAGAAGTACCCCGCCAGTTCGCGGCGGGCCAATGCTAGGGTCTTTCGCATGGTTGGGGATCCTTGTCGTTCAGGCGGACTTGGTCATCCGCTCCATCCATCGCAGGTTCTGCTCGTAGGTGATCTGCACGAAGTAGTCCTCCAGGCTGCCCACCTCGCGGCGAAGCTCGCGAAGCTGCCAACCCTTGGCGGCCGCCAGGGCGAACACGTCGGCGCGGAGGTCCACCTGCGGGTCGCCCCGGACGGTCAACCTCGTCCAGCCGTCGGAGGCGGCCTGCTCCACGTCGCGCACGCCGGGGATGCCCTTGATGGTCTCGACGATCGCCGCCGCGTCGGCGCCGCGAAGCTCGGCGATGATCCGCGAAGGCCCCACCACGCGCTGGCGCAGTTCCGCCGGCGCCCCTGCCGCGGCGATCCTTCCGCCGGAGATGATGATCAGGTGGTTGCAGGTCTGCTCCACCTGCGCCAGGATGTGGCTGGAGAGGATCACGGTATGCTCGGCGCCCAGGTCGCGGATCAATTCTCGCATCGCGCGGATCTGGGCTGGGTCCAGCCCGATGGTCGGTTCGTCCAGCACCAGCACCGGCGGGTTGTGCAGCAGTACCTCCGCCAGGCCCACGCGCTGGCGGTAGCCGCGGGAAAGCTCCCCCACCCTCCGGCGCATCATGTCTTCAGGCCTGCTCAGCCAGCATCGCTCGGCGACGCTATCCACGGCCGATCGCCGCTGCCGCCGCGGGATGTCCCGCAAAGCCGCGCGGAACATCAGCAGCTCGCACACCCGCATCTCCGGGTACAGCGGCACGGATTCGGGCATGTACCCGATGTTGCGCCGAACGGCCATGCTGTCGGCCAGCACGTCATAGCCGGCCACCGTCGCCCGGCCGCTGGTGGCGGGCATGTAGCAGGTGAGGATCTTCATCGTCGTGCTCTTGCCAGCGCCGTTAGGCCCCAGGAAGCCGACGATCATCCCCTTGTCCACTTTGAAGGAGATGTTGTCCACCGCGCAGACCGGCCCGTACCACTTGGTCAGATTCTCCACCTCGATCATGTTTCCCTGGTCCTTTGCCGCCTCCTCGCCGCGGGCGAGCCAAAACGGCAGCACGTTTTGTACGTCAATGACGTCTACCGGTACGACTGACGCGACGGCCTCCGAGGCGCCCTCCCGCACCCAGGCCATAGAAATACTTGGGGGTAATACGCTTATCCCCGCCGGAAGGTTTTGTCAAGCACGGAGTCGAAACGGGAGCCTTGCTATTCTGGGGAACCCCTTCGGCAAGGGGAACCGAAAAAGTTCATACCCAGGCGGCCTGGCCGGTCCCAGGAAAGGTTTGTGCCCAGTCAAAACCCGCTGGGCGGTGGAAGCCACAGCCTGTTGTGGCGTCCTGGATTCATTTGCGGCCTGTTGCGCGGTTCTGGTATGAAGGGGCCATGAGCCTCCCCGTCGTCGCCATTGTCGGCCGGCCCAACGTCGGCAAAAGCAGCCTGCTGAACAGCCTGATTGGCAAGCGGATCTCCATTGTGGACGCCACCCCGGGCGTGACGCGCGACAGGGTCTCGGCGCCGATGCCCCTGGGCAAGGGCTATGTCGAGCTGGTCGATACCGGCGGCATCGGCATGGTGGATGTCGATGAGCTGAGCCAGCACGTGGAGGAGCAGATTGTCTTCGCGATCTCCGCCGCGGCGGCGATTTTATTCGTCGTCGATGCCCGCGAGGGCCTTACCCCGCTGGACAAGGCGGTGGCCCAGCGGCTCCGAAAACAAGGCAAACCCGTGGTCCTGGTGGCCAACAAGGTCGACCAGGAAGGCCAGACCACCCAGATTCACGAATTCAGCCGGCTTGGCTTCGGCGAACCGCTGGCCGTCTCGGCCGAACACGCGAGGGGATTGACAGACTTGCTGGAGGCCCTCCAAGATCGCCTGGGCAAACAGTTGACTGCCTCGCCGCCGCAACCCGTGATGAAACTGGCGGTGGTCGGAAAACGCAATGCCGGAAAGAGCGCCTTCATCAACGCCCTGGCCGGCGAGACGAGGGTGATAGTCTCCGAGAAGCCCGGAACCACGCGCGACAGCGTGGACGTGACCATCGAGCTGGACGGCAGGACCTTCACGCTGATCGACACCGCCGGGGTCCGCAAGCGCAAGAGCCTCTCCGGCGACATCGAGTTCTACAGCCTCCACCGCGCCATGCGGTCCATCCGCCGCGCCGACGTCGTGGCGCTGGTGATCGACGCCTCGCTGCCCGTCTCGCAGGTGGATAAGGACCTGGCCGGCGACATCGCCAAGCAGTTCAAGCCCGTGGTGCTGGTGGTCAACAAGTGGGACCTGGCGGCCGGAAAAGCGACGGGCGAAGACTACGCGGATTATTTCGATAAGACGTTCCCGGAACTGTCCTTCGCCCCCGTCTGCCTGACCTCGGCGCTGGAAGGCAGCGGGGTGAAAGAGGCGGTTGCCCTGGCGGAGGAGCTTTTCGCCCAGGCTGCCCGGCGCGTGACAACGGGGCGGCTCAACCAGGCCATACAGGACATCCTCAAGCTCCGCGGCCCCAGCCACAAGGCCGGCACGAAACCGCCCAAGATCCTCTACGCCTCGCAAGTCGCCACCGCCCCGCCGACGATCGTCTGCTTCGTCAACGACGTCCGCAGCTTCGACGAGGGCTATCAGCGGTTCCTGCTCAATCAGCTTCGCCAGCGCCTCCGTTTCCCGGAGGTCCCCATCCGCCTGGTGTTCCGCCAGCGGCGCCAGACCGCTCGGCCGTCACGCCGCAAGGCCTAAGCGAACACGAGAGCTTCCCATTTCCGCCGCATCCGGTCACCTCACCCCGCGCTGCCGTCTCCGGCCGGGTGAAAAAAAAGCCCCGGCGGCAAGGCCGGGGCCTGAACAGTTTTCAAGAACACGCTGCGATCATTCCGCCGCCGACGCGGATGTACTGGTCAACGTCAGGAAGCGGTCCGGCGGGACGATCCAAAGCTCCACGCGGCGGTTGAGGGCATTGCCCTTCTTGCCCGGTGCGTTGGGGGCGACGGGATGATATTCGCCGAAGCCCATCGCGCCGATCCGCTGCGGGGCCAGCCCGGCCGTGGAAAGCTCTTTCTCCACCGCCACCGCGCGGTGCACGGACAGATACCAGTTGTCCGGGTGCGTCCGCTTCGTCTCGGGCTTCAAGATAGGAATATCGTCGGTATGGCCGGCGACATAGATGTTGTACTTCATGCCGGTCTGCGAGTTGACGATCTGGACGAACTTCGCCAGGGCGGCCTTGGCCTCGGACCTGACGAAGTCGCTGCCCTTCTCAAACGTCAGGTCGCTCTTGAGCTTGACCATGCCGTGCTTGGCGTCGTACTCCAGCAAATCGCCGTTCGCCGCGGCCAGATCCCTGAGTGCCTTGTCCAGCTCGGGAGGCAGGGCGATTTCCGGCATGACCTGTGGAGGCCTTCCCGCCAGGGCATTGTACTTGGCCATCAGGTCGTCGTAGGCCTTCTGGAGGTCCGCCTTGGCGGCCTGGAGCAGGGCGATTTCCTTGTCCTTGCCGGCCAGGGCGTTCTGCGCGTTGGCCAGTTCCTCGGTGAGCCTCTGGTTCTCCATGCGGAGCTGCTGTGCGGCAGCCAGCGCGGCGTTCCGCTCATCGTTGGCCTTTCGGTTCATGGCCATCAGTTCGTCGTACTTGGCCTTGGACACGCAGCCGCCGGCGGTCATCATGCCGGCCAGGATCAATACAGCCAGGGAATACACGGTCAAGGTTCTCATTGGCGTCTATCCTTTCCTTGTATGTCTGAGATAGTTTGCGCTCATCGGCAGCAAGAAGCAACCCGTTACCGGCCTGGGCCTCGCTTGACCGCGGCAGCCTGGGTGAGGAAGAATCCCAATCCGCCCGCCAGGACCGCGATGACGGCGCAGCCGCCCAGGGCAACGATCTTGTACTGCGCCAGTACGTCCAGATAGCCCGGCACGACTTCCAGCATGGCCGCCAGGGCCACCGCGCCCAGCACCAGCGCAACGGCGGCACAACCGACCACCAGCCCGTTGAAGAATCCCGCGATGGGGTCCATCTCGGCCGCCGCCACCGCCGCCGCGGAGGCCACGCCCACCCCGGCAAGGACCGGTTCCCCGGAAACAGGCTCCTCCGCCGGGGCAGGACCTTCCATGTCGATGCGGTCCAGCACCTCGCCCAGCGACGTGTCGTCGCTCTCGCGGGTCAGGTCCAGAAGCCCCGAGCCGGTCCCGGCGCCCTCGATGGCCGCCTGGTCCTCCATGCTCATGGTGATCTGCGTCTTGGCCATCGGATCGGCGGTTTCGACGCCCGCCTCGCCCTCGTCGAAGATGCTGATTCCCTCGGCGGTGATGACGGTGTCGTCCTTTCCCGCGCCGGTGGGGGTCTCGGTGGTGTCGGCCAGGCTGATCACGGAGCTGCCTCCCGACGAATCCGACGGGGTAAGCTCAATCTCCTCCTGGTCTCCGCCGGCAACCGCGCCGCTCTCGGCAAGGGCATCGACCTCGTCGCAGCGATGCATGTTCCGCGCACCGTCCTTGAAGACGCGGAGCTTCTGGTCTCGAACCAGGCCCGCCAGCACGACCAGGCTGACGCCCAGCTTCTCGGCTGCTTCCTCTTCGGTATAGTACATCTTCTTGGCCATGACGCCTCAACTCCCGCCGGGCATGCTCGTCGCCGTAGCGGCACCGGCGGCCGAATCGCTCAGGTGCTTCTGTTGTTCGACCAACTCTTTGATCTCCCTGGGCGGCGGCTGGGTATTATAGTCACCCAGCTCCAGGTCGAAAATACAGTTCCTGCTGGCAAGCAATCGCAACGACTTTGCCGTCGCCAGGTACTGATACACGCTCATCGTACCCTTTTCCGGGTCGATGAGATAGACCCCGTATGAATCGCGGGTGATCTGGCCCGCAACGGCGATGAGGTTCCTGGCGACAACGGGCGGGTCGGACGGCCCGCCCACGGTTTCGGCGCTGCGAACCAGCTCCGTCAGCAGCAGCGCCGCGGTGGCTCCCAGCGCCGCCACGATCAGCCATCTTGCCGCCAACAGGGGCCGACCCCGACCGTTGAAAGAGATTTCAGCCATGCCTCGCCGCCACGCGCGCCTGCGTTCATCCTGAAGCGCGCGTGAATTATAAGCCCAGCCCCCTGCCAGGCAAGGGCTTTTTGGGCAATGTAGCGGCCAGGCGGTTCGGAAAGCTTGCCTCCCGGCCGGGGGGTTGGTGTATAATACGGCCATCGTCGCTGCTGCCGCGACAAGAGGCGGGTGTGGCGGCGAGGGCTTGGCGCCCGGCTTCAAGCCCACGCCCCCAAGGGTGTTAGGAACCCCGGCTACGGACCGGGGCACTGGAACAGCAATCCGATCCGCGGGCCGCCGCGGCAACCGTATCATCGGAGTTGGCATGTCGGACGATATCGCGCCGACGGATCAGACGCCGGCCCCACAGAGTCCTTCTCCGGAACCGCCGTCCTGCCCGGTGGAGCCTCCCCCTCCAATCCCCGGCCATAGCGTCGTGGTGCGTTACGGAATCATGAGAAACCTGGGGCTGTTCAGCCACGACCTCCAGACGCCGTCTCTGCCCGGAACCAAGGCGGTCGTGCGAACCGATCGCGGCGTGGAGTTGGGGCAGGTGGTGACCAGCATTTGGGAAGAAGGCGGTTCTAGAAGCATTACCCCCCAGGTGTTCGAGGAATTCCTTCGAGGTTGCGGACCGGAGTACCCCTTCATCCGTAACGGCCGGGTGCTTCGGCTGGCCAACACCCAGGACCTTATCGATTACCGTCACTTGGAGAACTCGGCCCGCGAGGAGGTGACCTACTGCCGCCAGGAGATCCGCGCGCTGAATCTGCCCATGAAGCTGGTGACGGTGGAGCACCTCCTGGGCGGAGAGCGGATCATCTTCTACTTCGCCTCGGAGTCGCGGGTGGACTTCCGCGAGCTGGTCCGGCGCCTGGCTTGGCAATACCGCACGCGGATCGAGATGCGACAGGTCGGGGCGCGCGACGAGGCCCGGCTGGTGGGGGATCTGGAACGGTGCGGGCGGCCCTGCTGCTGCCAGCGGTTCCTCAAAGACCTTAAGCCCGTCTCGATGCGCATGGCCAAGACGCAGAAGGCCACCCTGGACCCCTCGAAAATCTCGGGCCGCTGCGGCAGGCTGATGTGCTGCCTTCGTTACGAGGACCCGGGATACGAGGAGCTTCGCAGAAAGCTGCCCCGCAAGAACACCTTCGTCCGCACCGCCAACGTCGTGGGGCGCGTGGTGGACTCGCAGATCCTTACACAGTTGGTCCGCCTGGCCCTGCCGGACAACACGCAGGTGGTCGTGGCCAACGAGGAGATCCTGGAGCGGGACCTGCCCACGCCCCCGGCTGTGATTCAGCCCGCTGGCCCAGGCCAGCCCAGGACAGAGCAGCGCCAAGCGGCGTTTTATGCCAGTTCGCCAGGACCGGAAGTCCCGCAACAGGCCCCCGACCTCCCGGCCGACGAAGATGTCCCGCCGGAGGATGTAGCGGAGGAAACGGCACCAGGCGAGATACCCGAGGCGGCGGTATCGGACCCGCAGCAGTCTCGGGCCGTCCCCACGGGCGAGGGGCAATCCCAAGGCAGAAAGCGGAGACGCCATCGACACAGGCGACGGCATCCCCAGGGGGACGGAGGCGTACAGGCCGGCGGACCGGTCGCCAGCCCGCAAGCCCCAGTGAACCCCAATCCTCAGCCTCCGTCGCCCCAAGGAGGCCCAAACCGGGACGGCGGGCACCGACGGCGCCGACGGCGACACCGGTGAGCGCCGCAACGCGATAGTTCAGTTTTGCGCAGCAGGCGATTGACCTTCTCGCCGCTGGGCACTAGATTCGTGGTGTTAGCATTTCTGAAACCCGGAGTTACTGGTAAAGGGTCGGGCTTTGGGGATACGGTTCCATTGTGATAACCCCGGCTGTAACAAGCTTATCCTTGCAGCGGATGAGATGGCCGGCAAGCAGGACCGCTGCCCAGGTTGTGGGCAGTTGGTGACAATTCCAGGGGCGGGAAGCGGCGCGGAGAAGTCCGACCAGCAGGATGCCGCCTACTTCAACGCCCTCCAGTTCCTCCACGAGCAGACGATCGCCTCGGCCAAACCGGGCCATGCCAAGATCGCCCGCTGCCAGGCATGTTGCAGGTTGATCCCTGAAGGCTCAACGGTCTGCCCCTTCTGCGGAAAGCCAGGCCCGCTGGCGCCGATCAGCGTCGCTGCCGATGTCGCCGAGGCCCCGCACGTCAGCGCCGGGGTATTCGCGCGATGCTGCATGGCCGCCCTGGTCCGTCCACAAGTGGAGTTCCGCAGCGTGTTTCTTGCGGCCATGTCATTGACCGTCTGGTATCTGCTCTACAGAGTGCTGTTCGTCTATCTGCCCGGCCTGCTGCCCTCGCAACACTGGCAGCGGCTGGTTTTTCTAGCCCTGGCAGCGCCGTTGGCGATCGTGACGGGCGGTTACTGCCTCCAGACGGTGCTGGACCACATCCGCCGCGCCGCCTCGGCCAACTCGGAAACCGAAGACCAAAAAGCAAGCTTCCCGCGCGTCCTGTTCACGGGGCTGATGGCGGTCTCGGTACTGGTGGTCTACGTGCTTCCCGTCGTCACGATCCCCTTGCTGCCCGTGGGGCTGCTGGCCTTGAGCATGACCCGCGACGCGCGGGCGCTGAGCCTCCGCTGGTCGCTGCGCGCGGCGGCGGCCTGCGGGGAGGAATTCGCGATCCTCTGGCTGTTGATGCTGTTGTCGGCCGGCCTGCTGGCGCTGCTGGTGGTGGTCGTCGTCCTGCTGGCTGTCTGGATTGGAGAGGGAATCGCCTCCGTCGTGCAGGGCATGGAGGGGCGCATCCTGGCCGAGATGGTCCACCTGCTGGGGGCGGCGCTGGCGGGCGTGCTGGCCTGTTTCCTGGCCTGCGGTCCGATACGCTGCGTGGGGCTGGTGGCACAATACCGCCCCGCCATCCTCACCTGGCTGCCTCGGCGCGTCAGCCGCTTCCTGACGGCCTGCGCGATCCTCCTGAGCGTCGGCATCCTGGTGCTGCTGATAATGGCGGTCGTTTGAGCGGCCGAACGGGCCTTGCACGTGGGGGCTTATTTCGCCCCTTCGGCGGCCTTGCGCAAGGACAGGAACGCCTCTTTCAGCGTATGGCTGGGCCTCCTGCCGGCCAAGGAGTATCGATAATCCATTGAACAAGTAGAGATTGGGCCGCCTTTTCAACCAGAGCTCATCTGCAAAGAGGAGAGGAGCCAAGTATCCTTCGCTCGAGAAGAACGTTCCATGAAACGGAGTATACCCTAACCCCATCCATCGGTGTCTCAACACGTGCTGGAGGCCCGCAGACAGTTGCCAAAGCGGACGCCGGGTCTATAATGGGCAGCCTGTCCGTCCGGCCCTTGAGATGAAAGCCCCAGCGGCGCGGACTGACGGAACAAGCACATGGCGAAACGGAAAGGCAACGCCGTCGCCGCTCGGGCGGGCGGTCCGACGGCGGTTGTCAACACCGGTTTCGCCGGTGTCATCGAGTTGGTGATGAAGAACCGCGGCGTGACGGAGGCCTACCAGGCCCACGCCTTGCCGCCGACTGCCGGGGCATGGGCGAAATCCCGTGCCCGCCGGAAGGGGCCAGATGCTGGAGTTCGAGGTTTATCGTAACGGTCTGCCCGCTAAGGAGATCGACCTGTCTGGCGCCTACCTTGTCGGCCAGGAAGGTGTGCCCATGCGCGCGGAGATTTCCTCGCGGACCGGCCTGCTCGTCTGCGACAAGCGGCAAGTGGGTGCCGGCGGATTGTCGCTGCTGTGGGACACAGGAGGGGCGGGCAAGCTCATGCTTTCCACCTGCCGCCTGCCGGACCGCGAAAAGCCCTATAACCTCAACGTGGAGCTGGCCCGCGCCGCGACGATGCGAGTCGCCCAGAAACGCGAGGACTGGGGGCTGTTCGACTACGCCGACGCCGAGACTCTCAACACCGAGTACGATGTCGTCCGCGGCAAGTTCATTGCCGCGCTGAAGGCCTCCAAGCCCGCCGAGGCGGCCTCGCTGGCCGACGAAGCCTTGTTGGCGGCGCTGGTGCTGGGGGAGCGGATGTCCCTCTACCACGCCGACATCTTCATCAACCGCCGCAAGGCCGCCGGAGGAGCGGCCATGCGGATGGCCTTCGGATGCGTCGTGGACCTGGCTTGTTCCTCGCCGGACTACCAGGAGCGCCTGCGGGAAACTTTCGACTTCCTGAGCATCCCCATGCCCTGGAAGCACATCGAGCCTAAGGAGCGGGCCTACGAATACGATTCCATCGACGCCTGGGCCGCCTGGGCCGCCCGCAACAAGAAGGCTGTTCACGCCGGGCCTCTGCTGAGCTTCCACCCGGCAGACCTGCCCGACTGGCTGTACCTGTGGGAAAACGACTACGACGCCCTGCGCGAGATGGTCTACGAGCACATGCAGCGGACCGTCAAGCGATACGAAAAAAGCGTGCATTTCTGGAAGGTCGTTTCGGGCATTGCCGCCTTCAACAACTTCAACCTCAGCTTCGAGCAGTTGATGGAGCTGACGCGCATGACCTGCCAGTTGGTCAAGCGGATGAACCCGCGATGCCAGGTCATCGTCGAGATGGTCATGCCATGGAGCGAATACTGCGCCCGCAACCAGCGGTCCATCCCGCTGCTGCTGTACGCCGACATGGCCGTGCAGAGCGGAGTGAAGTTCGACGCCTTCGGGCTTCAGATCTGCCTGGGCGCGCCCTCCGACGGGTACTATTTGCGCGACCTGCTCCAGATCAGTTCGATGCTGGATGAGTTCCTGGTCTTCGGCAAGCCCTTGCACATCACGGCCTGCCAGGCGCCCTCCGACAGCGCCCCCGACGCCGGGGACGCCTGGTCGGGACAGGCGGAAGTCGCCAAGGCCGGGCATTGGCACGTCCCCTGGTCGCAGAGGCTTCAGGCCGAATGGCTCCAGGCGTTCTACCGGATCGGCATCTCCAAACCGTTCGTGGAATCCATCTGCTGGCGCGACCTGTCGGACTCCGGGAGCCACTTCCTCCCGCACGGCGGCCTGCTGGACGCAAACCACCAGCCCAAGCTCGCCTACAAGGAGCTGCGCGGTTTCAAGGCGTCCTTGCTGGCCAACCGCCTCCAGGTGATGAACCAGCAGCGCCGGAGTCGATCGACATGACCGGCTCCAATGTCCGCTGCTATGATTTCCGCTGGCGCCCCCCCAACGTGGCGGCGCTGACCGTTTTGTCGTTCCTGGCCGCCATGGCGCTGGCAGGCTCGGCCGGTTGGGGGCGGGTCTGGATGGCCTCCCACCCG